>Ga0209761_1001496_pt1 | contig 15172 bp, 7 predicted proteins | sample GraSoi013_1_40cm_4_FD_185818 | JGI IMG/M metagenome (GOLD analysis project Ga0209761, IMG submission 185818) | Grasslands soil microbial communities from the Angelo Coastal Reserve, California, USA - Sample 09_25_2013_1_40cm (SPAdes) (version 2) | ecosystem: Environmental > Terrestrial > Soil >...
CCATCCGTGTCGTACCCATAGCTCACTTTCTGCCCGCCTGCAGTCTCACTAACGACGCGGAAGTTTGCGTCGAACGTGCGCGTGACCGTGCCCGTTACCGGTCCGCCGGACCAGGTCATGGTTTTGAGCAGCGCACCGTCGTACGTGTACGAGAGCTGCGTTCCGCCCGGACTCGTTATGGAGCTGACTTGCCCGGTGGTCGCATTGTACGCATACGACAGCGTACCCGCGCTGAATGCGATGCTCTGGAGCCTTCCCTTCAGACTGTCGTAGTTCGGGATCACCGCGGGAAGTCCATCTGGAGCAGAGCGCGTCAACTGCCGATCGAGATTGTACGTACGACCGACATGACCGGTGCCGCTCGAATCGACGGCGGGCGGGGTGTAGTCGCTCTCCAGATCAACGGGCGAATACGCGAAGAAATGCGCGAACCGGCCTGGTGGCGTGAGCGAAGTCAGGTTACCGCTTCGGTCATAAGAGGCGCCGAGCACGCCGTTGTCAGGCAGAAAGCTGCTCGTCACTCGACCGGCCAAGTCATACCCGAACGTCGTCGTTTGCGGCAGCGGACCCTGCAGGGCGGCGAGTAGCCCCGTGCTCGAGTCGTACGACAGAGTAGTTGTGCGCGATCCTTGTGAGATGACATCAGGCCGACCCCGTGTGTCGTAGTGGATCGATGTGGCAAGGACTCCGGGTGCCGCGATCTGCGTAACGCGACCGAGTGCATCGAGGGTCGTCACCGTGCGCCGGTTCATGGGCGTCGTGGTTGTGATCGTATTCGCCGAACGGTTGTACGTGCTTTGGAGCGTTCGCCCGTTGATGTTCACCGACTCGACGATCTGCGACACGGACAGGGCGTCGGATGGATTGGAGAGGGTGACCGCGCGGCTGGAAGTGATCGTTGAAGTCAGTCCACTCGGCATGCGGACCGTATCGGAGGAGATAGGCGCATCCATCCCGAACCGCGGGTCGGGCCCGTCTGTGATGGTCGTCGTCGTTCCATCCGGGTTTGTCGTGCTGGTGGTAAAGCCCTCGCTCCGCTGAGTCGTCGTGGTAAGCGCCGCGGGATCTGTCACGGTGATGGTCTCGCTCGTACCGGATGCGAACGCGGTTACGCGATATGTGGTTGCGCGGCCCAGAGCGGTCGTGTGGGTCACCTGATCCGGCTGCAGGAATCCGTGACGATCGAGCGTCTGCGCGCCGCCATCCGGGCTCACATCCGAGGTCAAAAAGCCGCTCGAGTCGTAGTCGAAACCGTGAATGCCGTTGCGCGGGTCAGTCAGCTGCGTCAAGAGGCCGCCGCTGTGAACGACATCGACCACTGGCGCTCGGTACTGGAGGAGCACCGTATCGGATGCCGGATTTGCGATCTGCGAAAGGTACCCGTTGCCGTCGATGGCAAGAGTCGTCCGCTGCCCGAATCGAGCGACGATCGCGCCCGGTCTTCCCTTCGAATCGTGCTCGATAGTCGTGATGTTCCCCGATGAGTCTGTGATCGTCACCAGCCGACCCGCTCCCTCGTAGCCGAAGGTCAGAGTGGTTGCGCCCGTCAAAGCATCCATCGTCCGCTGATGCCGTCCCGCGCCGTCGAAGACGTAGATCTGCGAACCGTCGCTGGAGGCGACGAGGGCATCGCCGATGGTGGTACGTGCATATGCGGAGTTGATCTTCCAGATGATCCCAAGCGCCGTTTCAGAACTTGCGTACAGCGCTCCGTCGTTGCCCAGCGATAGATGAGTGATCGCACCAATCTCCATCTGCCGCGCCGGAGTGTCCTTGCCGGTCCACCCTGAGCCGCCCCAACGACCCGCGATGGTGTCGATGTTGCCGTTCGGCCGCACTCGGCGGATCACCCTGCTGGAATAGTCGGAAAAGAAAATCGTTCCGTCGCGTGCCACCGCGACGCTGACCGGATCCTGCAGGCCGGCGATCGTCGCCGGGCCGCCATCGCCCGAGTAGCTGATGATTCCATAACCCGGATAGCATCCCGTTGCGCCGGAACCCGCCACGGTCTTGATGCGTCCATCGGACGTCACTTTGCGGATCCGGTTGTTGCATCGATCCGCGATGTACAGCGAACCATCGGGCCCGAGAGCAATGCCCGAGGGAGTCGCCAACTTCGCAGAGGTCGCGGGTCCACCGTCACCGCCGAAGGACCACGAGCCGTCGCCGGCTACCGTCGTCAGCGTCCCGTCGGGCATGACCCGACGAATCTTGTTGCCGTACGGTTCTGAGAAGTAGACGGAGCCGTCCGGAGCGGCGACGATCCCGTTGATCGGCTGGGCGGACCTGATGTTGAGCGCGGCCGTCAGAGCAGGCACGCCGTCGGGCGAGCTCCCCGTCTGGCCCGTGCCCGCGAACGCATGGATGATGCCGTCTGGCGTCACCTTCCGGATGAAGTTGCCATCCGTCATGATGTAAATGGAGCCATCAGGGCCCATGGCTATCGCACCACGAAGAGCGCTGAATCTGGCGGCCGTGGCCGGGCCCTCGTTGCCGCTGTCGCCCTGCAGGAACCAGGGCGGAGGCGGCACGCCGATGATGGTCTGCAGGGTACCGTTCGGGAGGATTTGCCGAACGCCGTCAAGCCCCATGAACATCAGATTTCCATTCGGGGCCTGCAGCATCGCAAGGCTGCCGTTGTTGCACGAGGGATACGCCGGCTGTCCATCGGCCGTCATTTGGGCAGTGTAGAAGCCTCCGGAGGCGCACGAAGGGCCAGAAACGCCGGAGGTGAGTCCTCCCGCAACCGCATTCACGACGAGCGCGTCGATCGCAGGTGCGGTGAGCTTTTCTCCGGAGCCCAAATAGATTGTCTGTCCTGAGTAGTCGTAGCGGTGATGTGGACTCAGCGTCCAGCCGCCGAGCCCTTCAGGCTGCACGTCGAGTGAGCCGATGCGCACCTTGTACGTCGTGCAGAAATCGTAGGCATATCCGTCTCGCGCGGCCGGCAGGCTGATCGAGCCACTCGAGTTTGTGTAGGCGAAAGATCTCGTCACGCCGTCGAGCGGGATTCCATACATGGCAGCGGGGAACGTGTTGCAGAGCTTCACGGTTGCTTCCTGACTGCCTTGCAACTCGCGACCAAAGCGATCCCGCCCGTCCCATTCGTAATTCAGGACGCCCCCCGACGAAAATCCATCGAACACTTGCGGCGGCTGACCGGCGGTCGAGACCGTGGCCCAACTGCGCACCCAGACTCGCGCCCGACCGCAGATAGGGTCGACATAGTTGGTCAAGATGGGCTCGTCCCAACACCCGCTGTCCCCGATGTCCGCGTGAATTTGATAAGCGGCTCGACGGCCGCGGACCCGATCCGAACGATAGTTGAGCGTGTAAGGGACGCCCGTGAGCCGCAGCTGCTCCCCGAGCGTCTGGTTTTCGCACTCGATGATGGACGAGAGCTTCTTATGCGAGCAGTCCACAGGTGTCGCAGTTTTGGGAGTATTGTTCGGCGGTCTCCCGTCCAGCGGAGGCTGAGGCGGGTAGTTCCAATCGCGAGCGCTGAAGTGTGTCATCGGAACGCGCCACAATTGCTGTCCTGGTGCGTAGAGTATCGCCAGTTTGTCCAGTTCGGAGGCCGAGAACCCCAGCGCCGCCAGTTGTGCGTCAGTCGCTGCCGTTCCAGAGCCGTCGATGTCGATACTCGCGCGACCAGTAGAGACGCTCAGGATCCGCACCACCTTGCCGTCGTCCTCCGGCACCCAGATTCCCTTATCAGGATCGTGGTAGCCCGATGGCACCGGCGTGCCAATCGGAAACCCGAGGAAGTTTTCGACGTAGCCATAAATCGTTTGGCTGAACGTCACCTTCCTGGCATTCGCCGCCACCGCTTCGTCCACGGTGAAGGCGACGGCGTACGTATACGCGCTCGTACTCGGGAGCTCGAGTGGCATGGCCGCGGGACCTTGCGGTCCCACTGTGTATTCCGTGGCCCGCACGTGCATCGCGGAAAGCGATTGCGTGCTGCCGTCCTGAAGGGTCATCGTCACCGATGTGCCGGGCGGGAAGATCGCTGTCGCATGCCGGGCGCCGTTTGCATCTTGCGCGACCGAACCTTGTGCTGCCTGAGCAACGCTCATCTGCGAAAGGTCAATCAAGTTCACGGTAGCGTCATAGGGAACCATGACGACATCGCCGACGACGCCATACTCTGACCACCCAGGAGCAACTAGTCGCTGGACGGGGAGGAAGCCATCACGTTCCAGGACCAGAACGAGCGGCCCGCCGCCGTTGACTACGAGGTCGAACGCGCCGTCGTCCCGGCTCAGGGTCCATCCGTACTCCGGATGATTCTCGACGGTGACGCGGGCCCCGCGAACCGGCTCCCCTGTGCGAAGATGGATCGTCCCGCGGATGGCGGCAGCACGGGCCTTTGCAATCGTCCCTGGCGCGACGCCGATCTGTACGGCGTCCGGTCCGGTGTAGATGAAAGAGGTGGAGTCGAACACCGTGGTGGGGATCGACCGGTCCACCGGCGGTGCGATCAAGACCGGGTCAGCGGGCACGGCGACATACGTGACCATCGGGCCATCGAGCGACCAGTTCCCCGCAGAATTTCCCGCCTGAACCTGGAACGTCGACTGCACTCCAAGCGTGAGGCCGCTCACGGTGGTTGAAAGCGTCGACCCAGTGATGGTCTGCACGAGCGCGCCGTCCTTGTAGAGGCGGTATCCGCTGACTCCCAGAGGCGCGTCGGTCGCCGCGGTCCAGGTGAGAACGGCAGACGTGTTGCTGGCGGCGGACGCCGACAGCGTACTTCCGCTCGGCCACACGGGGACATCCGGACTCGTGACGGTGATGTCCGGCTGCGTGCCGATGATCGTCCCGTCCGCAACCGTGATGGACTGAGTACCCGCCGTCCGCAGGACAAGGCCTGGGAACGTCTTGATTCCAAGATCGCTCGCCGAGAATGCGGCAGCACTCGGAAGCGTGGCATTCGCGTCAGATGAGGTGAACTGCGCGGTGCCTTGGTAGCCAGTTGCGCGGTTCCCGAACCCATCGCGCGCTTCGACGGTGATGGAACCGGCGACGCCTGAAGAAGCGGGATTCGGAAAACCGCTGACGATGAACGACTGCGCAGCGCCAGGGCCGACCTGAATCGCGCCCGACGGAACGCTCAGGACGCCGTCGCCAACGTTGATGCTTTGACTTCCGACGGTCTTCAGGACCACCGGAAAGTTTCCCTTGAATCCGGCATCTCCCGCTCCAAACGAATAGGGCGCCGGAAGGATCGCCTGCGGATCGCTCGATGAAAACGAAACTGTTCCCGTGTAGCCCGCCGCCCGGTTCGCGTATATATCGCGTGCCTCGACGGAAACCGCAAAGGATGAACCCGCGGTTGCGGAATTTGGGGCGGTGAGGATCAGCGCTGCCGCAGGTCCGGGCGCCACCGTTGCCGATGCGCTTCCGGTGATCGAGGCCGTCGCCGTGTCCGTGGAGGTTATCGTCCGCGTTCCCGCGGTCTTCAGGACGAGCGCGTTCAAGAAGGTGCGCGCGCCGGCATCACTGGCGGTGAAGGCATAATCCGCGGGAAGGATTGCCTGCGGGTCGCTCGAGCTGAAGTGAACCGTTCCACGGTACGAAGCCGTTGGATTGCTGTACGCATCGAGTGCCGACACCGACGGACTGAGGGGCTGTCCAGCCCCAATCGCAGCGATTCCCGTAATCCGCAGCGTCGATGTCGCCCCGGCGGTGACGGCCACCGTCTGCGAGCCGGTAGAGATGCCACCGAGCGTGTCCGATACGGTGACGGTCTGGGCACCCGCAGAGTGCAGCGATACGCAGCAGATTGTGTGGGTGCCCAGATCCGCCGGCAAGAACATTGTGTCCGGGGGCAATGTGGCCTGCGGGTCGGAGCTCGCAAAGTGAACCGTACCGTTGTATCCATTCGCGACGTTGTTGTACGGGTCGTACGCGGTCACGGTCGCGGCATTCGAGTCACCGGCAGTCACGGCGGCCGGAATTCCGGTGAGCGTCAGCGTGACCGCTGAAGCGGGGTTGACCATGATTCCCGCTAGGGAGCCCGCGATCGCACCGTTCACCGTGTCGACAGCGGAAACCGACTGTGACCCCGCGGTGCGCAAGATGACCGAGGCCGAGAAGAACCCAGCGTCAGCGGCAGTGAATGAATGCGGAGCAGGGACCGTTCCCTGCGGGTCCGAGGACCCGAAAGCGACGGTTCCCGAATAGCCGGTGGCGCGGTTGCCAAATGCATCTTTGACTTCCACCGTGAGCGAGCTCGAGCCGCCGGCGGTGAGCGGCGCGTTGATGCCGGCGACGAGCAGAGTCGCAGCCGGTCCCGGCGCGACCGCAATGCCACTCTTGGTTCCCTGGATGGTCGCCGTCACCGTATCGGTGGCCGTTAGAGACTGAGTGCCCGCGGTCCGCAAGGTGAACAGGCCTGCAAACCGGTGCGAGCCCTGATCAGTCGTGACGAACTTGTAATCTGTCGCGAGTGTCGCTTGGGGGTCCGAAGAGGTGAAATGAACGGTGCCCGCGTACCACGTGGCGACGTTGCCGTACGTATCGACGGCGGTCACCGTGCTGTCGGTCGCAACGCCTGCAGTGAGTCCAGACAGCGCAGCGACGACGAGGACTGCGGCTGGTCCGGACGTGACGACCACACCGCTCTGCGTACCCGTGATCGAAGGGGCCGCAATGTCCGTGGCCGTGACGGATTGGGTCGCCGCCGTTCGCAGGATCAGCCCGGTGAAGACGTAGACGCCGCCATCCGACTGCGTGAAGGCGTGGTCTGCCGGTCGCGTCGCCTGTGGATCCGTCGTCGAAATGCGAACCATCCCGGCGTACCCGGGCACAATGTTCCCGGCGGCGTCTCGCGCCTCGACGCGGATGCTGCTCGTTGTTCCTGCTACTTGCGGCGAAGCGATTCCGCTGACCACGAGGGTCGTCGCGGCGTTGGAGACCACAGCGATGCCGGTCTGCGCGCCAGTGATGCTGGCGGTGACGGTGTCCGTCGCGGTGACTGATTGCGTTCCCACCGTCTTGAGCGTGACGCCCGGCGTGAAGGTATGGATGCCGTTGTCCAGCCCGGTGCCCGTGGTGAACTTGTAGTTCGCCGGCAGAACGGCCTGCGCATCGGTCGAGGTGAACTTCACCGTGCCGGCGTACGCGGTCGTGCGGTTGCCGTATCCATCGCGCGCTTCCACCGTGAAGGGCGAGAGCGTGTTCGGGGTCTGCGGCGAGGGGATTCCCCTCACCACGAGGATGCTCGTCGTCGCTGGGTTCACCCAGATTCCGGACTCGGACCCAGCCACCGACCCGTTCGCGGTGTCCGTCGCGGTCACCGACTGCGACCCCGCCGTCTTCAGCGTCACGCCGTTCGTGAAGGTGTGGATGCCGTTGTCGAGTCCGGTCCCACTCGTGAACCGGTAGCTTGCCGGTAAGACGGCTTGCGGATCCGACGAGGAGAAGCTGATGGCACCCGTGTAGCTCGTGACGCGGTTGCCGTATGCATCTTTGACCTCGACGGTCGGCGACATTGCAGTACCAGCAGTCCTCCCTGCGGCCGTGGCAAGCCCGCTCACCACGAGGCGTGATGGCGTTTGTGCCTGGACGACGATGCCGGTCTGACTGCCGGTAACGGTCGCCTTCGAGGTGTCGGTCGCGGTCACCGATTGGGTCGCGGCAGTCTTCAGCACGACGCCGTTGGTGAAGGTGTGGATCCCCTGGTCGCAGCCCGTCGTGCAATTCGGAGTTGCCGCGGTAGAAGACGTGAACGTGTAGTTCGCTGGCAGGACCGCCTGGCCATCGGTCGAGGTGAAGTGGAGGGTCCCGGTGTAGCCGGTGGCGCGCACGCCGGCGGAAGTGCGGACCTCCACCGTGACGCTGCTCATGGTTCCGGCGGACTGCGGTGAGGCGATGCCGGTGACGACGAAAGTTGCTGCCGGGCAGTTGCCCCCGGTGCAGGGAGCAGCCCACGCAGCTGAACCGCACACCAGCAACGCGAGCGCGCAAGCGGCGCTCACCGACGACCTGAATCCCATGTGTGTCCCTCCGGACGAAGCGCGCACACTGGATTGCAGGGTGTTCTTCAGTCAACAGGCAGAAAACGAGCCTCCCGGGCCAGATTCTTGGCTTTCCGCGCGACACCGGCGATTTTGTGCTCGTTTTTTGGCGACGAGCGCGAACTGGTGCTCGGTGACATTTAGACCGACGCGTTAGAGCTGGCCGTCATCCCTGTCGTGCCACATCAATTGGCGGGCTCCGGCGTGCACGACGCCGCCCTAAGAAGCTGCCACTTGGGCACGCGGTGGTTGACGACCTCGTCCGACGAGGCGAGTCCCTCGTTTCTGTCGTCAATGACCAGCACGGCATGTGTCAGTCGTACTGCTGAGCGTGTGCTGAAGCGCGGCGTCGCAATGGGCGCATTCGATCGTCGTTCCGAGGAGTTGGCCAACTTCCGTCACGGACTGTTAATCCGTGGGTCGCTGGTTCGAACCCACCTCAGGGAGCCACGTCGGCCGCAGACGAAGGAACCTCCTCGCACACTGCCAGTCGCCTTCTTGATGTCCTCAGCTGCTTCGTGCTCGATTCCTCTTTCAGGTCTCTGGCCCGCCGTCGAATAGCTGCTCCCGTCGCGATTCGGGTCAGACAGGGAGAACCGGACGGTTGCGCCGTCCGGCTCTTCCACAGCCCTTGAGCAGAGATCCTAGTTGGCGTGGACCGCGTCGCCTTCAGCGGCCTTGTAGAAGAAGTAGTCCGCCGTGTAAGGCATAAACGCCAAATGGCCGACGTCTGTTGGCGAGCTACAGCCCGTCGACGGTGCGACCCCTCCAGAGGTGTTCAGCCGCTGGATGAAGGTAGTCCCCGTCAGCGTGTCACCACCGGCGGGCCCGTTTTCGGCTCCAACCACCGTAAGCAGGAGCCAGGCTATGGCATTCGGCGCGACGAAAGCGGGGTCGGAGGAGGAATTGCCTGGTTTCACTTGGGCCCAGACGGTGCTCGTGTCCCGGGAGTGCTGCCACGTGGCGCGAATAGGGCCAACGGCCACCACCGCTGGATTCGTGTTGTTCTCAAACGGGTTGGGGCTGAAGAAGTGGGTGGTGATTTGCTTCTCATCGTCGCTGAACAAAGTGGCCTGCGGCGTGAAGAGCGTAAAGGCGACGCCAGTGCCTGAGGGCAGGCAGACGTAGTTCTGGGTGCCAACGGCGTGACCCACGAGGAACGCCTCGTTCCCCGCTCGCACCGCGATGTTGGCGGGCACGGGTGGCGGTGTGACATCGTCGGCGTAGGCCGGCTGCGGCAGCGCGACCGTGAACGCCGCCGCGAGAGCGGTGGCGCACGCGGTGAGCAGGATGCGACTTGTGGTCCGACTCTTCGGTGCATTGCAGTTCTTCATATTATCCTTTAGCGGTTTGTACGCGGGTTGTGGGGCTGGCGCGTGCAGAGCCTTCGGCGACCGCTCGCAGCGGCCAATCCGCTGTGAACTGATCGCAGATCACCTGACTCGACACCCCTTGGGTTCGTTATTTCGATTTGCTTCCACCCTCACTGATGCGATCAACCGGCCGTCTATTCCCGCGCTCCCAGCGGTCCAGCCGCACCCGGCTCCTGGAACAGGGCATGCGGGCACCCAGCAGCAAGCATCATCGCCAACTTCATGCGCGAGGCATCTTCGCGCAGCCTGACGCGGAGTCGCTGTTGGTCTCCACACGCCCGCACAATCGAGCAGCTGTGTCTTGTGCTTCCAGCCTATCCGTCTCCTCCTTCCGGCTGCTGCTGTCCGCCGGAACGAAGTGGACGGTGCTAGTTGATTTCGAGCGAGCTCAGACGCTCTCAACTGGCGCGCACTGCAGGATTGACCGCCGCAGGCGCTGCAGCAAACGAAGGAGTGGACGTGCATCTGCAGACGGCACGCTGGCCAGAGCACCGCGCACGCGGCGGCGAGAACACCAAGGCTGATCGGAAGAACCAACGCGCGCTTCATCGGACACGTCGATCGTTGGGGAAGGTTGCTTACGCAGCTCGAGCGGCATTGCGAGAAGGGGGAAAGATGCACTCGAGGAATGTCGTCTGTCTCCGCCGCAGGACGACCAGGCAGCAGCGCAAGTACGTTGCGGCACCGAACTCCCGCACGATCGTCCGCGTGTGCCGGAAGACATCCTTGGTAGTGATCAGCCCGAGAATCATCGGCCCTCGCCTGGCTCTGCTGCCTCGCGGAAACGGACCTCCGCTCCCCGCGCCTTATTCCGGCGGGAATAAAAGCGCGTCGAGCACCCCGGGGAGCGCCGTGCGCATCTTCTCGGCCAGCTTGCGCAGCGCGGCCAAGAGCGGCGAACGATTTCGCCAGACGAGCCCTACCGTGCGGAACGGCGCGTCGGCCAGGCGCCGGATCAGAGCTGTTCGCGGCGGTTCTCGATGGCGAGGGGGAGCCGTGGCAGGAGCGTAGTTCCCGCCCCGCCCGCGACTATCTGCGCCAGCGTGGAGAGGCTCGTCGCGCGGACATCCGACTCGGCCCCGAGCTTGTTTACTGTAGAAGCGCAGCTTCTGCTCGCGGAAGCAGTGGCCATCCTCGAGCAGAAGAACCGTCTCGCCAGCGAGCTCGAGGCGCACGGGCCCGGTCGCGGCGGCCATTGGTGTTCCCGCGGCAGAGCGACGAAGAGGGATCGCGCCCCGGCGGTTCGGCTTCGACGCCGCCGAGATCGGTCTCGAGGACGGCCAGGAAGATCGCGGAACGGTCCGAGAAGCGATCGACACGACTCCGCGTGTCATTGCGGGTCCGGCGGCAGCAGGGCTGGCATTTCAGTCTCGAGATCCGCGCTGGTGAGGCCACGCTTGAAGCCACGGATCGCCGCACCCAGGCTGGCTCCCAGCGCCGGCAGTTTGGCTGGCCCGAAGAACAAGAGCGCCAGCGCCAGCACCACCAGGATCTCTCCGAAGCCAAGTCTCATCGCCGCTCCAGTCGAAGCACACGGGGGTCCATGACTCCCGCGGCAGGTTTGCACTGCGTGACGGGATCGGCTGCTCGATTATTCCCTCCGGAAGTCGGCGCGCAGCCGGGATCGCCTCTTGTCGAGATGAACTCCAGTTCCTTCATGTCAGGGGGGCGATGATAAGCGAGCCCAGATGGGCGAAGACCCGTTCCCGCTGGCGTTCGCGATCGCGCCCTCGGGCGCGGTACATCTCGACGCGCGGCCTTCTCCGGAGAGCTGCGTTCCGGCCGCGCTGGCGCGGACGTTCACCGCCGACCTCGCCCGCGGACCTGGCTTCGCCATCCTTCAGCTCGCAGCCACCTGGAGCTTCAGCTTCTCGACCTCGGCTGCTGAAACCGCCTGCTGCTCGGCTCTTACGCCAGCGTCGCTGCTCGCCGGCTTGGTTGCGCTCGAAGTCCCGGCGTCGTCAGCAGCGTAGACCGGGGCCTGCTCATGCCTGCCGAGCGCGGCCTGCAGCTGCCGCCGCGCGCGCGACAGTCGAGACATCACCGTCCCAATGGGAATGCGCGCTGTCTCCGCGATCTCCTTGTAAGAGAGCCCCTCCATCTCGCGCAAAACGAATACCTCGCGGAACTCGACCGGCAGCCGCTCGACCGCTTCGTTGAGAAAGCGCTGTTGAGCGGAGCGCAGCAGCAGTACCTCGGGTGTCTCGAAGCTTCGACCAGGAGAAGCGGGATCAGTATGCAGCTCCTCGTCGAACTCGGTACCCAGCTCACACGCGCGGTTCTGGCGCAAGAGCGTATAAGCGCAGTTGCGGACCACCTTGCGCAGCCAGGCACGTGGGTTCTCGCCGCTGAAGCCGTCGAAGAAGCGGAACGCGCGAATCATGGCCTCCTGCATGACGTCCTCGGCGTCATGGTCGTTGCGCACCAGCCAGCGCGCGAGGTTGTACGCGGCGCCAAGATGCGGCAAGACAACCTGCTCGAAATTTGCAAGATGATCGTGCTCGAGCATTGAAGCCTCCTTGAGCGGTACCGCGTCCTACCCGCGCGCTTGAAGGCCTCATATGGTTCGCACTTGAGATCGACACAATGGACGGGCAGTTCTTTCCCGCTGGAATGGGGGTCCCCTGGAAACCGTCAGAAAACCGGAGGCTTAAAGGACACTGTCCCCGGGGCGCACGATCACTTTGAGGCCGCCCGTACAACAGCGATCCATATCGCGCCTGCCCTGGCGAGCGTAGTGAAAGCCGTTGCCGCCCCAGCGTGCGATCGCCCGGCGGTTGACCGAGTTCCAGTGCGCCCGGCGAATGGCCTCGTAGAACCGCCTTGTCGACCTCGGGAATGCACTCGATCATTTCGGCGATGATCGCCTCCGGACCTCGGACATCAGCGCCTCCGGTCGTTTTTGCCCGGCGCAGCCAGGGGCTTCCCTCGCCAGCAAGGCCTTGCCGCAGTCGACGGCCTGCTCCACGGCGTGGGTCCAGTCGAGGATCTGCAGCGCATCCGGGGCGAGTTAGCGTCCAGTTGCAGGGAGCTCCGTCGCCGACCCAAACCACCATTGGTCTGGAGGCTCTCGATCGCGAGCCTTCACCGGAATTCACATCGGGCGTGCCGCATGATCTGACGAAAGCTCAAAGGCGAAGCGAGGCGATCCTCAGTCGAATGAAACCAGATAAGCGGGAAGGGAAAGCCTGCCCGCGAGGTGCGGGCAGCTATCCCCGCCTCGTGTTCCAGTAGACCCTGCCCGGTGGTACACTCCCCATCGACTGCGGTTCACTTCTCCATGCCAGAGAACCCTCAGCTTCGCGGGCGGCTCCGTTTTGGGGTTTTCGAACTGGATCTTCGCGCTGGCGAATTGCGCAAGCACGGCCTACGAGTTCGGCTTCAGGAACAGCCCTTCCAAGTCCTGGCGATGCTGCTTGAGCACCCCGGCGAGGTCGTAACTCGCGAGGAAGTTCAGAAAACACTCTGGCCCGCAGACACTTTCGTGGATTTCGATCACGGGCTCAACAAAGCGATCAACAAAATCCGTGAGGCCCTCGGCGACTCCGCACAGAGCCCCCGCTTTGTGGAGACTGTTTCTCGTCGCGGCTACCGCTTCCTCGCGGAGGTCAACGTTGCCGATGCAGCCCCTGTTCGCACCTCGGAACTCGCGACTCAACCTCATCCCGCGCCAGAAGCTCGTGATCGCCGCGATCTCGCGAGCAAACTCGCAATGCTCAGACATCTTCTGTCGCCACTTGCGTGGAAGATATCAGTATTCGTGCTGCTCCTGCTGATAGCATCTCTCGCCTCCTGGAGGCTTCATTCCTGGAACCGCCCGTCCCCTGTCATTCGTTCCTTGGCTGTCCTTCCCTTGGAAAGCCTCTCGAGCGATGCGTCTCAGGATTACTTCGCTGACGGGATGACCGACGAGTTGATCTCGGACCTCGGCCAGATCAGCGCGTTGCGAGTGATCTCGCGTACCTCAGCGATGGTCTATAAACGCACGCGCAAGCCTCTGCCGCAGATCGCTCGTGAGTTGAACGTGGACGCCGTGGTGGAAGGCACCGTGCTCCGTTCCGGCGACCAGGTCCGCATCACGGCACAGTTGATCGAAGCCTCTGCGGACAAGCACTTATGGTCCCAGAGCTATGAGGGTGAATTGCGGGATACCTTGGCGCTCCAGAAGAAGGTGGCTAAAGCCATTGCGGATCAAATCCGGCTCAATTTGAATCAACACGAACAGGCTGCACTGAAAAACGTAAAGACTGTTAATCCGGAAGCTTACGAGTACTATCTCAAAGGGCGCTATTTCTGGAATAAGCGAACGGCGGACGGCTTGAAGGTTGCCCTAACTTACTTCAATCAGGCAATCGACGCGGACCCGAAATACGCCCAAGCTTATTCTGGCTTGGCCGACACTTATGCTTTGTTGGGAGACTGGGAGTATGCGGTGATGCCGCCCAAGGAGGCACTCCCAAAGGCGAAGGCCGCGGCGATTAAGGCTCTGGAACTGGACAGCGCGCTCGGCGAGGCCCACAACTCGCTTGCATTCTGCTTGGATATCTTCGAGTGGGATTTGTACTCTGCCGGCAAGGAATTCCAGCGGGCCATTGAGCTGAACCCAAACTACGCAACCGCTTACCATTGGTATGCCTGGCATTTGAGTGTAATGGGTCGGTATGACGAAGCTATCGCGGAAATGAAAAAAGCGGAAAATCTGGATCCGCTATCTCTTATCATCAAGGCCGATCTGGCAGAGCTTCTTGTCATTGCGCACTCTTATGACGAATCGATACGACAGAGTCGCAAGACGATCGAAATGGATCCTAATTTTCCTCTCGCACATAATCAACTGGGTCTGGCATACCTCCAAAAACACATGCACGATGAAGCAGTCGCAGAACTGCAAAAGGCGGTCCAGCTTTCCGGGGGTAGCCCGACATGCATAGCCAATCTTGCTCGTGCTTACGTCGCATCCGGCAAGAGGAGCGAAGCGGTAAAGCTACTGGGCGATCTGAAAAATCGCTCAAGCCCTGGTTATCCGGATTCGGAGATTGCTGTGATCTATGCATCTCTCGGGGATACGGATCAAGCCATGAATTGGCTCGAAAAAGCCTACGAAAAGCGATTTAACCCGAGCGTGCTGCTGCGGCCGGGCTTCGATCCTCTCCGCTCGGACCCGCGCTTCGAGAACCTTGTGCGCCGTATCGGCCTACCTCGTTGAACCAGAGAATTTGAACTCCGGATAGCGAGGGTCACGACCCGGACCGGACTTCGAACGGGCCGAACCCACGCCGCATCGAGGGGAAGCGTCGCGAACGCGCCGGCTGTCGTGAAGCGGGATAGCGCTCAGCGCGACTTCCGAGTCCTGGTGGGCAGTGACGGCCCGGCGGGACGAGTCCCATGCTTGCAACCCCAGGACTCGAGATGAGCATGGCCGATCGCTGTGGCCGCACAAGGTGTGCAGATCCGTGCAGCCGGAGCACGCCGCGCCAGCGCAACCTCTTCCGATAAGTCATTTCTTCTCGCCGCCCCTGGTGGACGTGGCGAGGTTGCGGGGCCTCAATCCCTCATCCGACTCGGCAAGCACGAGCACGGCGCTCGACAAGGCTCGCGCAGGGAGTAGAAGAGAGGACGCGGGAGTTTGGTCACGACTCATGCACCTCCGCTGCGCACTCCTTCTCGTCACCCCAGCCATCGTGAGTTCTTCGAAGCTCGACCAGCGCGCACGAATCGAGAATGCCGCAGCTCTCATGACGAGCTTCGCGGAACGCACCGGACTGTCGTCCGAGG
>Ga0209761_1001498_pt1 | contig 15161 bp, 11 predicted proteins | sample GraSoi013_1_40cm_4_FD_185818 | JGI IMG/M metagenome (GOLD analysis project Ga0209761, IMG submission 185818) | Grasslands soil microbial communities from the Angelo Coastal Reserve, California, USA - Sample 09_25_2013_1_40cm (SPAdes) (version 2) | ecosystem: Environmental > Terrestrial > Soil >...
GGCAACGAGGATGGCACCGCCAAACCCCAGCAGAAGTTGAAGAGCAACCGACGTCCAGACCAGACCGGGAAGCTTGTGGACTTTGTCAGGGTGTAAATATTCTGCCACAAACTTGGTCGTTGCGCGGCTGAGACCCAAGTCGAAGATACCAAAGTAGCCCAACAGCATCCATGCGATTGAGAGGATTCCGAATCCATCCGTGCCCAAGGCCTTCAGTATGTAGGGAATCGTCGCGATTCCTACAAGCAGGGGAAGAACTTGTCCCACCAAGTTCAAAATGCTATTTCGTGCAAGTAAGGCGTTCTGTTCTTTTTCCTGAATAGCCATATAAATCCGCTAGTTTTCGCCCTGGTCTGTTCCTCCACATGCTGAACGATGTTGTCAATCCCTAATGACCTGGTGAAAACAAGGAATTTTTACGGACCGCGGAAGAATAATTCGAAAGTTTCGTTTTTACAGTATGTATGCTGAAGCGCACCAGATTTGTTGGACACTGAACTGAGTCTATTCGTGTAGCAGCTCCTTGCACAAGGAGCTGCCGCCGAGCCTGCTATGGCGTGAGGTAGTTATGACGCTGGACGATCAAGCGCCGATTGTAACGCTCGCGAAATTCTGCAAGCCCCTGCCGCGACTCCTCCACCGTCCGCAAAGTTCGGCCAGAGGCGGAATCCTACTTGTGCACGTCGAGGCCGCAACAACGGAATAGATTACGTCCATTGGCGCTCCTTCGAGCGGCGGGCGATGGGCGCCGGCGCCGTTCAATCTCCCTTGCATGCTCCCCGGAAAGGAGCGCTTCTTACTTAGGGGATTATTCGAAGATTTGTGGGAGGATCCGGTCTTGTAGGGCTAAGAAGGCTATATTGATATGCGCCAGCGTCCCAGGCGCTGGTAGCTGGCCGCGCGAGGGTCGTTCTGGTGTTCGCGAAGGTTGTATCGTCGCACAGCGTTGCTAAACTTCCTGCTTTGGCCGTAATGGAACAGGAAGCTGTGAGATTTAACGCCGCTCCTACAGAAGCTTTGCCGGAGGCGGTGGGAGCGAAGTTGTTGGCCATGGTATAGCCCTCGGCGTTGGCGGCGGCGCCAGTCTGCACTATATTATTCCTGGTTATAAACGGACCGGTTACTATATTAGCCGACCTGGAAATAAAGTGATTGTTTGTGGCAATTCCGGATATTAGCATAGACTGGGAATTAATACAGCTTGCGTTGGGGTCGGAATTAGGACCACACTCCACTGTATTATTGTAGATTTCGACCCGTCCACCACCGCCAGAAAGAGGATTGCCGATGAGTATTACGTTGGCCGGCGCCGTGTCGTAGATTACGTTGTTCCAGATGTAGCTGGTGGCACCACAGCAAGGAGCCTCCCACAGGGTAACTTCTGTGGTGTGGCGAAACACGTTGTTGTAGATGACTGCATTCCTGGAGGTATTGCTCTCCATCCCATTGCCATGGTTCCCTGGGTCAAAGCACGGATGTATGTTCTCTATTAGATTGTCATGGAAGCTGGTATAACTGCCGACAAACCCGTTGCACACATTCCGTGCTATGCTAAAGCGTATGATTTGTGTCCCAGCATAATTGCAGTCAAGACTGGCCTGATCCGTATCAGTGCCATCGCACGTAAAGTGATCGACGTAAGAACCAGCGTTTGAATCCGCGGCAGGGAAGCCTGTCTGGCCAACGATTCCGTAGGCGCCATCTCTAGTCCCAGACGCGTACGTGCCGTGGGACCAGCCGTGCATGTAGAGATTTGTGAAACCGCTGTTCGTGGCGTTTTGGATGTTCAAATACGCCACTTGCCCGTATGGCGGAACGCCGGTCCAGAAAAGTCCTGTGAACTCGATGTTATCAATTGTCACCCAGCTCCGTCCACTCCCTAGCTGAATAAAGGGCCCTGAGTTTCCGAATGTGCCGTCGCCGTTCAGGATGGGCCTAGTCCAAGAAGCGCCTGTGAACCAAGTCTGGTCCACACCGACGTAGATGGGATTACCGGAACTGCCGTTCCATTGCCAGTTCCAAGTAAGTATGTCGTGATGCCAGGTTACACCACCTCTCAAGATGAACCGGTCACCCGGCTGCGGAGTCACGGACGCGCAGGTGGCGGTACATCCCACCATGCCGGGTGCGTGTGCCCATGGGGTCGTCTTCGACGTCCCACTGTTTGAATCCAAGCCGTTGACGTAATCAAGGTAATAGGTGGTGGCGGAAGCGCTCCCAGTGACCAGGAAGCAGGTCACGAAAATGGCGAACGGAATGAATCTTCCCATTCTGACGTATCCCCCAAACCGGATCGTACCCTGTGGGCAAGCTACATCATAGACCGACTGGGTTGCCACTGGCCACAAGGCCAGAATTAGGACCGTTGATGAATTGTACACACGGCCTGTTCCCGGAGCGTCAACTTGGCCGATCGCTTCTTCGTCCTTAAATGTCCCGGAATCGTCGCGACCGGGATTGAGGGATATGCTCCACTGCCCTCCGCGAGCCCGGCACGTGAGCCATGCCCAGGGAAGAACCAAGATTGAAACATGATCAGTCATTCGGCAAGATGCAATGGGGGAATTCGGGGGCCAGACTTCTTCTCCGAAATTGGAAAACGATGGCTTCCAGAATCCGGGCTCCGGCCATGCCGTCCCATTTCTCCGGCACCCGAATATTCATTTCCCTCTCCATCTGACGTTTCACTGCATCCCGGATACTCTTTTTCTCGGTCCCTGCAATCGTATTGGTTCCACAGGTCACCGTGACTGGCCGCTCCGTATTCTCTCGGACCGTGACACAGGGAATTCCGAGGCAGGTGGTTTCTTCCTGGATGCCCCCGGAGTCCGTAACCACCAGCGCTGCGTGCTTCATCAGACAGAGAAAGTCCAGATAGCCGAGCGGGTCAACCAGGTGGATCCTCTTGGCCGCAGAAGCGGGATTCGATCCGCTCCGTCCCTGGTTCCCATTCTCGGACCCGCAGAAAAATTCGAGACCGAATTCGCCAATTCGTCTTTGGGTTCTCGGGTGTGCAGGAAAGATTATGGGGCAGGAATTGGACAACTCCTCCAATCCTTCAAGGATATTCATAAAGGCCTTCCGGTTGTCCACGTTGGACGGTCGGTGAAGCGTCAGCAAGGCGTAACGGGTTATCCCATTAGTTGATCCGTGCTCGCAAGCGCGGCTTCGGAGGCCCAACTTGTCCAGGATGGTGGACATCTCGGCCTTGTCCTTGAAGTTGAGGAGCGAGTCGATCATGGTGTTGCCTACGAAATGAATTCTTTCGTCCGGGATGCCTTCGTGACGCAGGTTCCGCAGCCCACTTTCTTCCGTCACAAAGAGCAAATCGGAGACATGGTCCGTGAGAATCCTGTTGATTTCCTCCGGCATGGTCCGGTCGAAAGAACGAAGCCCTGCTTCCACGTGGGCGATTAGCGGCCTAGCCTCGCTAGAATCGAACGAGATCTTGGCAGCGACAAGTGCACAGGCAAGGGTTGAGTTCACATCGCCGACGACCACTACGACGTCAGGCCGCTCGCGTAGCAAGGCACCTTCAAACCGCTTCATAATCTCCGCAGTCAGCGCCGCGTGGGATCCTGAGCCAGCACGCAGGTGGACGTCTGGCTTCGGGAGCTTCAGATCTTCGAAGAACAAATCTGACATAAACTCGTCGTGATGTTGGCCTGTGTGCAGGAGGACGTGACGGATCGTTGCCGCTGTTTGTGCGTCTTGACTGTCAAACCCAGGGCGTGTTACGCGTTCGTTGTACTCTTTAATCGCACCGATAATCGGTGCGATCTTCATAAAGTTGGGCCGCGCACCCACAACCGTCATTATCTTCATTTCGGAAGCCCTTGGCCTCAAGGTCTCTCTTCGCACTCGCTGTTACCCTGCTCGGGGCCCGCTCAGAATCCCGTCCCAAACTTCTTGGATTGGCGCTAGCTGCCTCCCAAGGAGATTCTTGAAAGGCTATGCCGACATCCGGCCGGTTACGACGTTCGGCTTCATCTCTGATATGCCCGCAAATGCGTAGAGCAGCCAGCCGAAATGGTATGGACGGCATTCAAATCGAATCGTGAGGTCACGCGGCTGCTCCCCGTCGATTGGTGCCTTCCGAAAACTCAAAAGATCGTCTAAGTACATCTTGTATTGATCTTTGAGATGAATACATCGCCAGATGACACCAGCTGATGTGTCACGCAAGTCCGTGCCTAGCTCGTTTTTTCCCGCGATCCATAGTAGGCCCTTGTGCACCGGTCCATTGAAATCGCGGCCGGTTATCTCGCCAAGCGCAAGCAACGCCATGGGAGTCATGCCATCCTGGTGGACAGCATAGACAGGATATCTTCCCACCACTCTTCCCGTGGTCGAATCGTAGTGCCACCACCACTGTCCCAGCGGTCCCTGAGCTCGGCAGATGGCCCGACTGCAGCTCAGTGCCCTCTCCTGAGCTTCTTCGGAACAAAATGCCTGAGCGAATTTCGTTAGCGCGTATATGGGGTACACCTGGTCGGCGAAACTGCCTATGCGACCCCGGACGACACCTATGAAAGTGCCCCTTCGCGCGAGGTGGCCGAAGATGCCCTCGTCGCCTTGATTTTTCTTCAGCCACTCGTACGTCTTCATAGCCAGATCTATCGGACCCGCGAGTTTCTCCGGCTGGGCCAACGTTTCGTGAGCAAGGCCTGACAGGAACCAGGCTAACTCCATGGTTCGACCCTCTCGAGCGTCGCGATACCGGGTCAACGCACGGCTAACGTCCAGGTTCGACCAAATAGCCGCTAAACGTTCAGGCGCAGCCAAAGCGCATAGCCACAGCAGTAAGCCGAGATCCCCTAGGTTGTTTATCCAGTTTGTGTTCTTCAGTAGGGTCTCTAGGCTCGCTTTGACCGAGATGGGGGACGGAAAGCCCTTGTTTTCAAGTTGTTGAAGTCCCAGAAGCGAGATCATTGTGTATCTATGGGAGATTCCTTCTCTGACCAGCCCATGTTCGGTTCGTTTCAGGCGGAAACAGAACAACTGGCTTTCACCGTCGAACATCTGCACCAGTCCTCTTACTGCTAGTGCCATAAGTTCTCTGATGTTCAGATTATCTTCGTGCTCTGCCTGAATCAGAGCCCCCTCACTGGTTGTCATTGGACCTTGTGATGCGACACCTGGCATTTCGACTCCATGATTGCGACGATCTGATCAACTATGCTTTGCAAGGCGGCGCTGCTGCCATTGTTTGGCTTAGCCGTTCGATCTCTCGGTGCTAGGATGATCTTTGTTTGCACATCTTGAACACTCTCGATCAGCACGAGCCTATGGTCTTTGGCTAGATACTCGTCCACGCTACCGATTTTGCCTCGGAAGATGCTATAGACCGGGACACCCAGTGCAGCAGCTTCCCGGTTCATAGTGCCACCGCCACTGATGACGAGGTCTGAATGCCAAATCAGATTCAGACCATCTACTACCTCGTCAGGGATGAAGATTTTTCCGGTAGAGAACAAAGTCGGCCATGCCTTGCGCGCAGAATGTGCCTGTTTCTGATTTCGTGGCAGTAAGATGAGCTTAATTTTAGGTTGATTACTCATAAATGAAACTACCTCATGATAAAGTTCATCGCTTTGGGGATTATGATAGTGGGCTTCGTTGGCGGGCGGACGTATAGTTATCAACAACTCTTCCCCATTGAGCCCGAGACGGGTCTTTATACCTGGATCTGGCTTAAATCTAGGAACGTACACATCTTCCTTGATACCTGGATACTTTAGGATACGATGCTTGTCGAATTTAATCGCGGTATGGGGGATCACATCGGGAACCATGACCCACGTAGGGTGTATGATTGCCCAAACTTTGGAGAATTCGTAGTCAAACATCGTAATAGATGGGATTCCGAGCGCTGCGGACAACAGCAGCTGTGCACGCGATCCGTGAGATAAAGCTAGATCCGGCTTCTCACCCAGGATGGGCGGAGCCATCCGGAGGGCACGAAAGAACAGCCCAGCCAACTTGAGAATTTTGTTCTTGCCAGAGTGATGCCCGACCCGCTTGTAGGTCAGATGAAAAAGGTTTGCGAGATCACGCACCTGGAAACAGTCACGTACAGTGAGCACCACCGAATAACCCCGCCTCTCGAGTTCTTCGATAATCGGGGCAAAAAACGGCACGTGCGGGGAGTTGTCTAGATCGATCCAGATCTTCCCCTGAGTGGGCGCGCCGCCATGCTTTTCTGTCTTCACCATTCGCTGACTCGCCTCAAGTCATTACCTATACAAATTTTTAGCAACAGTCGTGCAGCGTCGCCCAGATGCAAGGGATTCGCAGGTGAAGTGCTGTTAAACTGCAGACGTTGGCTGGATATTCGGCCGCACTGCACAGGCAGTTCTTGCGGAAACGAACGCTCCCACTTTTTCGACAATTTGCCTCAGTTGGTCAACTCCAAGCCGCGGATACATGGGCAAGGAGAGGATTTCCGATGCGACCGTTTCCGCTACGGGGAAATCTCCTTTCTTGTAGCCGAGGGTTCTATAAGCTCTTTGCAGATGGAGCGGTATCGGATAGTGTACTGCAGTAGTAATATTAGCCCCTCTCAGATACATCATGAGCTTTTCCCGGTTTGGAGTGCGTATTACATATAGGTGGTAAACAGCCTGGGCCCAGGAAGGCTCATAGGGCACGGTGATGCAGTCGGCCATCGGGCGAAACAACTCACGGTAGTGACTAGCGTTCTCGCGACGCTTTTGATTCCCATCTGAGAGATGCCTGAGTTTGATTTGCAAGATCCCGGCCTGAATAGCGTCCAACCTGCCGTTATATCCTTCCATCTCATGACGATATTTCTCAGCTTGGCCGTGGTCGCGCAGCATACGAACTTTTTGCGCAAGTTTCCCATCGTTGGTCGTAACGGCGCCGGCTTCTCCGCACGCCCCCAAGTTTTTTCCCGGATAAAAACTGAATGCAGCCGCACGGCCCATCGATCCAGCCACTTTCCAGCGATTCTCCTTCCTCGAAAAGTATTTGGCTCCGTGCGCCTGGCAAGCATCCTCAATCACGGTCAAGTTGTATCGTTCGGCGAGCTCCAGGATGGGATCCACATCGGCCATCTGGCCGTACAAGTGTACCGGGACGATCGCTGCGACCGCCCGTCGCGTTTTCTGGCTGAATAGTTTCCGGGCCTCACGATCGATGTAGCACTGGGTTTCCAGGTACGCGCGGAGTTTCTGGGGATCCATATTGTACGTGCGCTCATTGATGTCGACGAATTCTGGCCTAGCACCCGCCTGGGAGATGGCCTCTGTGGTTGCGATAAACGTGTTCGGAACTGTCACTACACTGTCGCCCGGACCAACACCGGCCGCTATGATAGCAAACCTTAGGGCGTCTGTGCCGCTGCCGACTCCGATGCAATACCTCGCGTCGCAGTGTTGGGCAAAGTCTCGTTCGAACTCTTCCACCATCGGACCGCCAACGAATCTAACTGTCTTCAGCGCAATTCTGAAGACTGACACCAATTCCTCTTCCAGCTCTAAATGCGGAGTCGTAAGGTCCAGGAAAGGGATGTCACCAGTACCGGTCACTTTGCGATCTCTGACGGACTGGTGATGAACCTCGGAAACCCCGGGACGTTGCCGATCACAATCAGAGTCGTGTGCAGATAGGCCGTCCCGAGCCTCCCCGCAGCAACCCGGGGTTTCTGCTTCATGATGGTGCCGCTCCCTACAACTAGGCTTTCCCGGAGTCTGCCCCGACTGTGGTAATGCTCCTCTTAAGCGACTTTCCTGCCTTGTAAAATCTCTCCGTTCTCCGAGCAAAGAATTGTCCTCTTTGCTGTGGTAAAAAGCTTGGGCCTCGTCCTGGGGTCTTGCCTCGATTTTGTCAATGAGCGAAACTGTCTGTTGGAACAAAACCCATCCATATTCGACAGCACGGTTGTAAACGTGAATTACTTCATCGAAGTCCGGATATATTGAATATTTCAACTGCGCGACGATGGGACCATTATCAATACCTGGCGCAATCTCGTGGATGGTCACGCCGTGCTCGTGTTCACCGTTTTTAAGCGCCCAGTTTATAGGGGACACCCCTCGATATCTCGGTAGCGGGCTGTTGTGAAGATTCAAGATTTTCTTGCATTTGTTAATAAACCATTCCTTGAGGATTTTGTCGTAGAACACAGAAATCGCTAAATCGACCCTCCCTGTTTCTCCTAGTTCTGCTCGAAGGTCTCTGTAATGGCCGGACTCAACTACGGTCACATTCCTTGTCTTTGCCCAGCACAGAAATGAGCGAGTCCATGTGGGTTCAGGAATCACCGGAACGATAGCAATCAGTTTGTGTTCTCGAGACTGCATGAACCAGTCGGCGACGCGGATTGCAAGTTCTCCTTTTCCCATGACTATGACATTCTGCATCGCGGCCCCCGTCGTTTTTGGAGTCCCATTTAGTACGCGAGAGAGTGCCTTTGTAGTTCTGGTCGCAGTGTCAATCTGTAATACTTTGGCATTAATAAGGGTGGCGGTGGGAAGTCTGCAAGCGACGACCAAATCCGATGCTTCTTGTAGCTCTGTTTGTAGCTCTGTAGGTTCTCAAGCCGTTCCCGCCTAGGAGATCCAGCAGACGTGCCAGTTCTCATAACTGAATTAGCCTTCCTCTCTGCTTTAGCGACTTATCAGCTGCCTCGAGTAGTTTGACGATCCTTAAACCAGCCATGCCATCGTTGAATGGCACCTTATTCTTTAAAACGCAATCAAGAAAATAAGTCAACTCCGTCCTCAAAGCTTCGGTCCCTTCGACTTTAGGTGCCCACATATCTCCGGAACGATAGCTCACGAGCAATTCATAGACACCATGCCCATTTGTCACTTCAACGCCCTTGTCGTAGATCTTGATTTTCTCGTCGGCTTCGAGGTCGTTCCAGACCAGCATCTTCTTCTCACCACCAATCAGAGTGGTCCTGACCTTGACCGGGGACAGCCAGTTGACGTTGATGTGGGCGATTATGTTACGCGGGAAATACACACTCATGAATGCAACGTCCACGTAGCTGTTTAAATGTATTTCGCCCGTCGCAACGACAGCCTCCGGCTTCTCCTGAATCAGGTAATCCATGATGGATAGATCGTGGGGTGCGAGATCCCAGACAACGTTTACATCGTGCTGGAAAAGGCCAAGATTCACTCGGGTGGAATCGTAATAATATAGGTTGCCCAAAACGCGGTCATCGATGAGCTGACGGATTTTCTGCACCGCGCCCGTGAAAAGGTAAGTATGGTCCACCATAATTCTGAGATTCTTTCTGTCTGCCAACTCGATTAACTCTTCAGCTTGTTCCACGGTGGAAGTGAATGGTTTTGCCACGAAGACATGCTTCCCGTTCTGAAGGGAGGCCTTAGCTAACTCGAAGTGCGTCGAGACGGGTGTGACTACGGCAATGGCATTGATATGAGCTGAGGTCACGAGTTCAGAAGAGTCAGAGGTGAGCCGTATACTGGGATAGGCTTGTTTTGCGCGTTGCAGCGCGGCCGGATTTACGTCGCATACACTAAGGACCCGGCACTCACCGAGGTTGTGAAGGTTTCTAACCACGTTTGGGCCCCAATAACCGTAGCCGATAACGCCTACTTGAATCATATTTGACCCCGCCGACTTGAGGCCAGAAGTGCCAGCGGAATATCGCTGAAGAGACGAATCGTCTGCTTTTTCGCAGAGTGCTTCTCTTCCACTCGGGAATTGCCCTGATGGTAATTCGCAGCGAAATGATGGCAATTAATAACAAATAAACTATCGAGCTCGTAATACATAGACGTTACTTCAGTGGTAGAGAGAAGCGGCGGCGGGAATGATGTCATGGTCAGTACGCACCTTCGCCGGAGAAGACAGCACGTGGGGTTTGTAAAAGGATTTTGATATCCAACCAGAGCGACCACGTTTCGGCGTATCTTAGATCTAGGCGAACCATGTCGTCGAACGTCGTTTTGCTTCGCCCATTCACCTGCCATAACCCAGTGATTCCAGGCTTCGTCTCTAAGATCCGGCGCCTGTGCCAGACGTCATAAGACTCGACCTCATATAGAATCGGCGGTCGCGGGCCCACAAGAGACATCTCTCCTCTTAAGACATTCCAGAACTGCGGGAGCTCATCCAGGCTGGTCTTTCGTAAAAACCTCCCGACGGAGGTGACCCTAGGGTCCTCCTTTATTTTGTATACGCGATCTTCGTTCCCTTCCGGCTGTTGAGAATCTCCTTTTAATTGGCCTGATATAAACCGCTTGATATATTGTTTGTGAATTTCTTCATCGCAGATGAGTTTCATTGTACGGAACTTTAGGCATGTGAACGGCACGCCATACTGACCCATTCTTCTCTGTCTAAATAAGACTAGTCCCGCCGAGGAGAGTTTAATAGCCAGACAAATTCCGATGAATAAAGGAGAGAAAACGACTAGGGCGAAGACGCTGCCCACAACATCCATCATTCTTTTCATGAAACGAGCAAGCCTTCTCGAATCGTTCTTTTTTGCTAAATCTGGGTAAAGCTCGGTGTTCGCAGGTTGCGTTGGCTCTCGGTTGTCCCACTCTTCGGGGAAGAAGTAAAATGATAGGTGAACGTCGTTGAGCTGGTCGCAAGATAATTGCTCAGAAAGAGCGGTACGGAGCTTGATGAGTAGGACATCTCGTACGGAGTTTCTCTCAACTGCACTGATCTCCGTAAAGATGGTACCCAGAACGGAATCATTCTTGTACCAGCCCCTTACGTCCGTCTCTCTTGTGGAAGAGTGGAGTGCGGATAGGAGCTTCTTGAGAATTTCGTGTTTGTCAGCAGTCCGGAACAGTGTGTCAGCGTCGATGAGCATGAGCAAGAACGGCTTCCGAGAACGCTCCGATCTCTTGCGCTCTAGGCAGAGCGTTCGAGTAAATGATTCTTCGGGCATGAAGCCGTGATCTAGGTCGCCCGAGGAAGAACTAAGGATCCCCGATCTTTTTGTGTATCCTCGACAACGTGGTTTGCTTTTAGAAAGTGAAATGTTCAAGGACGCTCGCTTTCTATCTGGCGGGTTCCGGCGAATGTCAAGTCATTATTGGTCGAGAGCCTGCTACCCGAATTCTTGAGAATCGGGAGTCTGCTCGACCAGGTTCCGATTCCTCTCCGGTTTGAACTGAAGACCTTGGAGATTGTTGTTCCTAATTAACCGCGTGTGGGATAATAGGAATAGTAGTAGCGGTCTTGAACGGGATCGACGTCACCGTTCACCACGACACCAGCGATAAAGGCTCCGTCCAGCGCGGCCGGCATTTGCTGCATGGACTCCCGCGGGGTCACGCCCACACGGGTCACCAGCAATACGGCGTCTGCAAGGTTGGCCAGATGGCGTGCGTCCGCGAACAAGTTGACCGGCGGAGCATCCACAACGATCCAATCGAAGGCGCTGGAGGTTTGCGTCAGCAGTTCCTGAGTTCGTGGCGACTGGAGCAGTTCCACCGGATTGGCTGGTGAACGCCCCGCGGGAAGGTAATAGACGCCCGAAGGGTCGAGACGCCGGATTGCGGCGCGTGCTTCGAGCCTTCCGTCCAAGAGTTCAGCGAGGCCGGCCATCGGTAGAAGTCCGAGCATTTGATGGACAGAAGAAAGGCGCAAATCAGCGTCGATCAAAAGGACATGTGGCGAGCTACGGGCCAAGGTGAAGGCCAGGTTGGTCGCTACGAAAGTCTTTCCTTCTCTCGGGATGGCACTGGTGACTAGCACCTTGCAGAGGGCGCGACCCATCCGCAGGTGTTGGAGACGATAGCGCAGGACCCGAAACTTTTCTGCTCCGACGGCGTGAGGCTCGCCCCAGGCCACAATGCGCTTTTCAGAATCTATCCGCCAGGCAACGCTCTCCACCTCTTCAAAGCCCAAAGGATGCTTCACCCGTGACGCTGACAGCTGCTGCCCGAGCTGCTCGTTTTCCCGCAGAGCTAACGAAGGCTTGGTCTGCTTTTTCTCAGACCTGCGCAGCGCCTCAAGTATTCGGCTCATCTTTTTTTGCCCTCGTAATGAAATAAACTTGGCCGGGACCAAAAAAAACTGTTCTCCCTCAATTGTAGGTGCTCCCTGTCCAGTTCTTGCTGACCCAAGGATACGACTGCAGGGCTTTCCACTTGTTGTTTGGAGATTCGTGAGAGCTCAACTCGAAAGAAGTACGCGCCAATCCGCAGAAATATCTATATATATCTCCCTGGGAAACACACATACAGACCGATGGCTACAGACAACAAAATGAGCAGCGTCACGCCCGCTACTTCTGCAGTGCGATCCCACTTCTGGCGAGCTTGCTCGCGCGGCGAGAGCAGAACTGGGATTCGGGCCAGGACCGAGAAGCGGGTGATGTGACCTATGTCTTCGCTGCGCAGGGTGTCATCGGCGCTCTCGCGCAGAGTCGTCAGGCCGACACCCGCGAAGATTCCGGCAACCCAGCCCACTAGAATGATTATGACCCGGTTGGGCTCATGAGGCGTTTGCGGCAGGCTGGGCGGGTCGATGATCCGAAACCGCTCGCCCTGCTGCCGCTTCTCCAAATTCGTGGCCAGTTCGGACTCCAATTTCTTTTGCAGCAAAGACTGGTAGTATTGACGTGAGTTTTCGTAATTGCGCGTCACCTCCGCCATCTGCTGCTCCCGCATGGGGGTAATGCGCAAGCGCGACTGAACCGCATCGATGCCTTTCCGCAGCTTCTCCACCTCCTGGTGGTGGTTTTCGATTTCGGCCCTGACCGCCTTGAGTCGACTGTCCACGTCAATGAGTGCCGGTTGGCTCGCAGGTCCGGCGATGTCGATGTCGGCGTGGGCCTGGTCCTTCTGGGAAGTGGTCACTGGCGTCTCCACGTTCTGCTTAAGAGCCTCCCATTGATCAATCTGTTGTCGGAGTTTCAACACGTCCGGGTGGCGAGGGGTGTACTTTGCTTCCATCTCTGCGAGCTGTTTCCGCAGGTCCCGCAGCGCCAATTCTGCGACGGTGCTGGAGGGGACCTGGGAGCTGACATCTGCGGCGCCGAGATATTGCCGCCTTGCCAAGTATTCAGCGCGGAGAGATTCGAGATAGATTTTCTGCTGTTCAGCGCGGCCGAGCGCGTCAGAAACGGCGTACAGTTGCGCCTCGAGGCCGCGAACGATCTGGAGATTGGTTTGCTCTTGCTGGGGAAGCTCTCCAAGGTAGCTGGTTTTGTATACGCGCAGACGTTCTTCTTGCTCAGCCAGATCCTTGCGCGCCTGTTCCAGCTGATTTACGAGAAACTTGGTAGTACTGACCGACTGCTGGGCTCGCTCTTCGAGGTTTGCCTCGATGAAAAGCGACGTTAGCTCATTATTGACTTGCTGGGCCATCCGCGGATTCCCAGACGAATAGTAGATGCGGAAAGCGTTTAGGCTTTCGCGGCCCGTGGGGGGCTTCGCCGGCTCGATGAGGATATCGCGCCGCATCTTGTCGATGACCTCATCCGTGGTCAAGCGGGCTTGTTCCCGGGGATAGAGATGGAACTGCTCGATCACGTGCTGCAGCCGCGTACGGCTAAGAATTTGCTGGGTCATGCTTTGCACGCGATCATTGAGATCCTCGATGACGTTGGGCGTCACATACTGCGTCGGCACCTTCTGTTGCTCGACGAGGATCAGGGCTTCCGAGCGGTAGCGGGGGGGCCACAACAGCGCGACAGCAAAGCTCGATAGGCCGAGCACAAAGAAGGGGCCCATCAGCCACCACCGGCGACGAATCGCCAGGATCCGGTAGTACTCCCACCCGCGTTGGTTGGCCGCAATTGGATTCTCGATCAAGAATCACCTTCCGACCGGAATTTGATGGTAGCGGTAGAAAACGCCGAAGCTCACACGATTCCGATTTAGGTCGGCGAACAGCAACGTAGGGTCGCCGCTGCTTTGAAAGATATAGCTGTAGCCTAGCCGAGCACTTAGATTATTCGATAGCTGGCGCTCCAGACTGAAGCTTGCCGTCCCACTGCGTAGGTGGCTACCGCTCTGCGCCGCAGCTAGTGCGCGGTGGTCCGCGTAAGTGAAGCTCCAGGCGGCATTCCAATGCCCAACCAGACGCCGGCGCACGTTCAAGTTGATCGAAGAGCTGGTTACGAGGCCGAGCAAACCGCCACCGTCACTCGTTCGCCGGTCGGCTGAGATTTGAAACTCGGTGTCCTTCGCGCGCTTGGTGAATGCCCCCCCCAACGCCCAGCGCGTGCGAGTACTTGCGATGGGGAAGGTAGTCCTCAAAGAGAAAGGATCAAGGGTGAGATTATCTTGCAGGCTTGTATATTCGGGACCGCCAAGCACACTCAGAGTGACGTTGGGCGAAAGCTGGCGAGCAAAGGAGAGGAGGGCAGCGTGGACAATGGCTCGCTGGGCTTGTTGAAAGCTTAGTTCTTGGAAGAGGTAGAGCGCGCCTAGAGTATTGTGGCGGTCCAACCGGTAGAGATACTCGAGACCGGCATTCACTCTCTGAGTGTCCTGGAGGCTGCTAGCTGTGACAACTCGGCCGAAATGCAGGCGCTGGAATCCCGCGAACCAGTCCAAGGAAGTACGGGCACTTTTCTGGTAAACCATGTCAAGGCGCATGTTGTTTTCCAGTTGGCGCCCCAGGGGCGTAAAAACCGTAGGATTCAGGCTGGTCGACGGGCCGAACGCCGGCACGACCTCCTCGCTCAGGCGTGGCTGGAAAATACCGACTCGGTAGTTAAACAAATCTGCGAACCTCAGGCTGAAGCGCGATGTGAGCCGTAACCTCGCATCGAGTTGCAACCCGTGGCTGAATGCGTTGAACCCCCGGGTCTCCCGATAGAGCAGCAAGTCCGGCTGGTAATCGACAGCAAGAGTGAGGTGTTTGCGTTCCTCGCGGAAGACCATCCGCGGACCGAGGTGAAAGGAGAGGTCGCCGCGGCGAAGCTGACTGCTGCTGAAAACGTTGTCATCATAAGCAGATTCGGTGGCCATGCTGAGGAGCAAAAAGTTTCGGCGGATGGAGTCAGGTGGATACTGAAGCGGTGCCGCGTCCCCGTTTGCGGAGGGGGCTGGTCCTGGCGAGTTGCTCGCCGGGGTTCCACCTGCCTGGGCCCACAGTCCCACTGGGGCGAGAGTCATCAAGATCACTGCTCGAAGGCACTGTCGAATCATCTCCTTACTCCCTCACGGCACAACGACCGTGTCACCGGA
>Ga0209761_1001500_pt1 | contig 15160 bp, 13 predicted proteins | sample GraSoi013_1_40cm_4_FD_185818 | JGI IMG/M metagenome (GOLD analysis project Ga0209761, IMG submission 185818) | Grasslands soil microbial communities from the Angelo Coastal Reserve, California, USA - Sample 09_25_2013_1_40cm (SPAdes) (version 2) | ecosystem: Environmental > Terrestrial > Soil >...
GGGAGGGGGAGGGGTGAGAGAAGGGACCCGTCGTCACGTGCCCGCCGTCCTTCAGAACGGCGAGGGCGGCGGTGAGGAAGGCGCCGACGTTGCTGCCGGCGCTCACCCGCGCCGGGGGAGCAATCCGCCACACGAACGCTCTCCGGTCGTCGGCGCGCAGCTCGTCGGCCGCGAGCTCGGCCTCGCCCACCCACCAGCCCGGAGGCGACGGCGGCAGGGGGAGCATCACGGCCGCCTCGGGTGTCGCCAGAGCGCGGCCCACCACCCGACCGCGGAGCCGCACCGTGACCGGCGCCGCAGGCGCGCCCGGTGTGCCCCCGACCGCGATCGCCAGGGCACGCTCGGTTGCGCGGACCGTGGCAATGCCACGGTTGAGTGGTACCGCGCCGGCCGCGGCCAAGGCGACCACGCGCACGCCCGGCGGCACCTCGACGGTGCCCGTCAGCGCCGTGCGCTGCAGGTCGCTCACGACGTACACCTCGCGCGCGGCCAGCGGCTCGGCGTCCACCAGCCGCACCGCTCGGGCTACCGCCCCCACGAGGTCGAGGCGCCGGGGATCGATCCCGGCACTGTCCACCGCGGCGAGGAGAGCCTCGCGCGTTCCTACCCGCGCCACCCCGTCGGCCAGTACGAGCCAGCAGCGGTCGGCCACCACGAGGCGTCCGAGCACCGCGCGCGCCGCCACTTTGAGCCGGTCGAGCACGGGCCGGCCGTCCACAACCGCGCCCGCCGACGGCGAATTGTCGAGCACGACGACGAGTGCCGTCGGCGCGTGCAGACCTCCGCCTCCTCGAGTCGGCGCGAGCGGCCGGGCCGCGGCCAGGACGACCGCTGCGATCAACGCGGTGCGCAGCAGGAGCAGGAGCAGGTGCCGCAGCCGCAATCGTCGAGCGCTGCGGCGCTCAGCGTCACTGAGGTAGCGCACCGGCGGGAACTCGAGCTCGGGTGGTGTGCGGCGTTGCAGCAGGTGCAGCAGCGCCGGGAGGGCGGCGGCGGTGAGTCCCAGCAATGCCAGCGGGTGCAGGAAACTCACGTGAGGAGGCGCAACGCCATGCCGAACGGCAGGTCGGTCGTCACATGGTGATAGGCGATCCCGTGGCGGCGGCAGGCCGAGCGCCACGCGGCGACCTCGCGCCGGACGGTCTCCCGATAGGCTCGCGCCAACTCACGCGGCCGCACCACCACGCTCGCCGGCGATTCGGGATCGCGGAAGCGCACCTCCGGCGGGCCTGTGAGCTCCGCCTCCGCCGGATCCATCAGATGGAACACGATCACCTGGTGGCCGCGGTGGCGCAGGTAGCGCAGCGCGGTGAGGGCGAGTGCGCGGTCGAACAGCAGGTCGGAGATGAGCACGACCAGCCCGCGCCGGGCGAGCAAACCGGTGAGGTGGCGCAGCGCAGCGTGCGCCGCGGTACCCTGGCCGTCCGCAGTGGCGAGCAGTCCGCGCACGAGCCGCGACCACTGCCCTGCTTTGACGCGCGCCGGGATCACCTGGCGCACCGCCTCATCGAAGGTGACGAGGCCTGTCGCGTCCCGCTGCCGCAGCAGGATCAGCGCCAGCGCCGCCGCCAGCCGGTCGGCGTACGCGCGCTTGGTCAGACGCTCGGGCACCCCGCGCCAGGCCATCGAGCGGCTTGCGTCCACCAGGATCATCGCCCGCAGGTTGGTCTCTTCCTCAAACTGCTTCACGAAGAGCCGGTCGGAGCGCGCCAGAATGCGCCAGTCGAGGTAGCGCGGCTCATCGCCCGGCTGGTAGGCGCGGTGCTCGGTGAATTCAACGGAGAACCCGCGGAACGGAGAGCGGTGCAGCCCGGCGAGAAACCCCTCGACCACACCCTCGGCCACGATCTCGATCCCCCCGAGACGAGCCACTTCGGCGGGATCCAGCAGGTCGAGACGCGCGGCGGGAGTCATGCGTGCGGGAAGCTAACGAGCGGACGAACGTCCAGTATAGAGGACACCAAGCGAAAAAGACGCTCAGACGCTGCGACGCTAAGTGGTTGCGAGAGAATAGGATACAGTCGAAGCTCTCCTGGCATGCTCCCTGCCTTTGAACCCCGGTAGGAGGTCATATGTTCGCTCACATCGCGCTGCTCGGATTGGCCGCTGTGGCGGGTGCCGGCGGGTCTCAGCCGGCGTCCCGCGCACCGCGCACCGCGGACGTTGCCAATCGGCCCCGCGTCGAGGTCTGGACCAGCCGCGGCGACGATCCCTACGCCCGAGGTGACGGGGTTCGCGTCTTCATCCGCGCGGACCAGGATGCCTACGTCACGCTGCTGCGCGTCGACACCGACGGCCGCGTCCGCGTGCTGTTCCCCCGCGAGCCATGGGAGGACAACTACGTCCGCGGTGGGCGGGAGTTCGAGGTGCAGGGCTACGAGTCCCGCGATGTGTTCCAGATCGACGACTACCCCGGCGTTGGCTATCTCTTCGCCGTCGCGGCGGCGGATCCGTTCGTCTACGACGCGCTCGAGAGCGGCGACCATTGGGACTACCGCGTGATGGCCGACGGCAGGGTGCGCGGCGATCCTTACGTGGCGCTGACCGATCTCGCGCAACGCATCGTCCCGGCCGACTACGCCGACTGGGACTACGACATCGTTCCCTATTACGTCCAGCAGCACTACGACTATCCCCGGTTCCTGTGCTACGATTGTCACACGTACACGAGGTGGACCTCGTGGGACCCCTACGCGTACTCCTGCGTGCGCTTCCGCATCGTCGTGTACGACGATCCCTATTACTACCCCTACCGCTATTACGGCACACGAGCGGTATTTGTCCGGCCGTTCCGGCCCGAGGCGCGGTTCATCTTCAAGGACCGCGACGGCGCGGGCGCCGACCGGTTCGTCACGCGGGTGCGTGAACGCCCGGTGAACGACGACACCCGCCGCCGAGTGGCCGACCGCGATGTTGGCCGGGTGATTCCTCCGCCGCGCGAGCTGCCACGGCGCGATCGGCCCGACCAACCGACCGACGGTGGTGGAGACCGGGGCCGCCGGGATCGGCCCGATCACCCTGATCATCCGGACCACCCGGACCACCCGGATCATCCGGATCATCCGGATCACCCGGCTCATCCAGATCACCCGGATCACCCGAACCGTCCAGACGACGGTGGGCGGCGGGATCGGCCCAACCGGCCCAGCGATGTGAGCCGGCAGCAGGTCGGCCCGCCCATCTCGCGCCCCTCCGACGTGCCGCGAGGGAATGGTCGCGACGACCGGGTCCGGCCGCCCGAGGTGATCCGACCCGTGCAGCCGCGGGTCGAGCCGCGGAGCCAGCCACCGCGGGCCGAACCGCGGCGGGATGCCCCCGCGCAGGACAAGGGCAAAGGGAAAGACAGCCAGCCCGAACTCCGTCGGCGTCGGCCTTGAACGGCTGCCGACTCCTGAACGCGCCCGGTCCGTAGTCGCCCTCGGCCGGGCGCGTTAGCTTTGCGCCGTGGCCGCGCCCCTCCGTCTCACATGCCTGTCACTGCTGCCGGGACTACTGGCGGCGCAGTCGCCGGCGTCGGTGCGGCAAGCCGTCAGCTCCATCACCGCGGCCGACGTCATCAGGCGGATCGGCATCCTCGCCGACGACTCGATGCTCGGCCGGGCCACCCCGAGCCCGCAGCTCGACAAGGTCGCGGCCTACATCGCGGGAGAGTTTCAACGGTTCGGACTCAAGCCGGGAGGCGACAACGGCAGCTACCAGCAGCGTTATCCGCTGACGTCCGTGGCGATCGTCCCGGAGAGCTCCTATGTCCGGCTCACGGGCGATGTTCGTGCGGAATGGAAGCTGGGCCGGGACGCATCCTACTACCGGGGTCAGGCGCGGGCCGGGGAGTCCTCGGCAGAGATGGTTGTGGTGAGCGGTACGCCTACCGATAGGCCAGTCGATCCCACGAAGCTGAACGGTAAGGTTCTCCTATATCTGGGGTTCGGCGGTGGGACGCTGCAGCAGGTGATCGGCAAGGCGCAGCCCGCGGCGATCCTCTTCGCCACGACGCTGCCCGAGGAGGAGTGGCAGGAACGGACGGCGCGGCAATCCAGGCCTGCGATCCAGCTTGCGGCTCCAGAGGCTGCGAGCCCCCCCATCTTCTTCATTCGTCTCGACCGCGTCCTCGCCGCGCTGAGCGGCACCGGGATCACCGTCGATACCTCCGCGGGCACGCGGAACGGGTCCCTGCGGATTCGGCCCGTTCCCGGCGTGCTCGTTCACTTCGCGCTTCGACAACTCGTGAGCACCGGGCTCTCGGCGCCAAACGTCATTGGCATCCTCGAGGGCAGCGATCCGCGGCTCAAGCGCGAATACGTCTTCTTCACCGGCCACATGGACCACCTGGGCACGCCCGGCTCGGGCGAAGGGTGCGCCGCTAGGGGTACGGACTCGATCTGCAACGGCGCGGACGACGACGCCTCCGGCACGACGGCGGTGATCGAGGCGGCCGAGGCGTTCGTTCGGCTCTCACCACGGTCCAAGCGCTCGCTCGTGTTCATGACGGTGAGCGGCGAAGAGCGCGGCCTCTGGGGCAGCTCGTACTACGCCAACCACCCCACCGTCCCCCTCGCCAATGTGGTGGCGGACCTGAACACGGACATGGTGGGACGCAACTGGAAGGATACGATCGCGGTCATCGGCAAGGAGCATTCGGACCTGGGCGCGACGCTCAACCGCGTCGGCGCGGCGCATCCCGAGCTTCACATGCAACCGATCGACGACATCTGGCCGCAGGAGGGCTTCTATTTCCGCTCCGACCACTACAACTTCGCGCGGAAGGGCGTGCCGATCCTGTTCTTTTTCAACGGCACGCACCCGGACTACCACCAGGTCTCCGACGAAGTCGCCAAGATCGACGCCGAGAAGGAGGCGCGGATCATCCAGCTCGTGTTCTATCTCGGGCTCGAGATCGCGAACGCCGCCAAGCGGCCACAGTGGAACCCCGACAGCTTCAGGCGGATCGTGCAGGGGCAGAACTGAAGGTGTCGGGTGTCGGCACCTGACACCTTCATTTGATTCCGTTCAGCAGCTCCTGATTGGTTTTGGTGCGCTTCACCTGCTGCAGGAGCGCCTGCATCGCCTGCTCCGGCGGGAGGTCGACGAGGCCTCGCCGGAGCTTCTGTTTCGCTGCGACCGTGGGGGCATCGGCGAGCAGCTCCTCGCGCCGGGTGCCGCTCGCAGCGACGTCCACGGCCGGGTAGATGCGCCGGTCGGCGAGCGGGCGTGACAACCGCAGCTCGGCGTTCCCCGTTCCCTTGAACTCCTCGAAGATCACGTCGTCCATGCGGCTCTCGGTCTCGATCAGCGCCGTGGCGATCACCGTGAGCGAGCCGGCGCCTGGCACCGCGCGCGCAGCGCCGAACAGCGCCTTGGGCTTGGCGAGGGCGTTGGCGTCGAGCCCGCCCGACATGGTGCGACCGCTGCTGCGCCCCGCGGTGTTGTGGGAGCGCGCCAGCCGCGTGAGCGAGTCGAGCACGATCACCACGTCCCGCCCCAGCTCCACCTGGCGCCGCGCGTGCTCGAATACCATATCGGCGACCGCGACGTGACGCTCATGCGGGAGATCGAAGCTCGAGGCGATCACCTCACCGCGGCCCCAATCCACCATCTCGCTCACCTCTTCGGGCCGCTCGTCCACGAGCAGGATGAGGAGGGTCGCCGTCGGATCGTTCAACGCCACGGCCTCCGCGACCGCCTGCAGCATCATCGTCTTGCCGGCCTTGGGGGGCGACACGATCAGCGCGCGTTGGCCGAAGCCCAATGGGCAAACGAGGTCCACGACCCGCTGGGTTTCGGCGGTGCGCGGGCCCGACGCCTGGTCCGTCTCCAGGCGCAGCGGCCGGCTGGGGTGCACCGCACCGAGCGCGGCAAACTCCAGCCGCTCGGCCGCCGCCTCCGCCGGGAGGCCGTTCACCTGCTGCACCCGGCCGCCCTCGAGCATCACGAGGTCGCCTCGGCGAAGCCCCGGCAGACGCACCGGTGGGTCGCCCTTGGCGGGGAGATAGCTGTGTGCCGCGAGACGCAGGAAGCCGCCGTTGGGGGCGGGGTCGAACCAGCCGGTGATGGGCGCCATGTGAGATCGTTCGCCTCATAAAGATAGCTGTCAGCTACCAGCCGTCAGCCGTCAGCACTGATGGCTGATGGACGACGGCTATATTTGTCTCTCCAATGCGCCAGGACCATATCCGTAACTTCTGCATCGTGGCTCACATCGACCACGGCAAGTCCACGTTGGCCGACCGGCTCATTGAGTTGACGGGCACCCTCGACAAGCGTCTCATGCGCGAGCAGGTCCTCGACACCATGGACCTGGAGCGTGAGCGGGGGATCACGATCAAGCTCAACGCCGTGCGGATGTCCTACCACGCCAAGAACGGCCAGCTCTACGAGCTCAACCTGATCGACACGCCGGGCCATGTGGATTTCACCTACGAGGTCTCCCGCTCGCTCGCCGCCTGCGAAGGGGCGATCTTGGTCGTGGATGCCTCGCAGGGCGTTCAGGCGCAGACCCTCTCGAACCTGTTCCTCGCCCTCGACGCCGGCCTGGAAGTCATTCCGGTCCTCAACAAGATCGACCTCCCCGGCGCCGAGCCGGAGCGCCGCGCGCCGGAGATCCGCGAGCTGATCGGCTCCCAGCCGGAGGAGATCCTGCGGATCTCGGCCAAGGAGGGCACCGGGGTGCCCGAGTTGCTCGAGGCCGTAGTGCGCCGCGTGCCCCCGCCCCGCGGGACCCGAGACGCCCCGCTGCGCGCCCTGATCTTCGACTCCTACTATGACCGCTACCGCGGAGCGATTCCCAGCATCCGCGTGGTGGACGGCGTGATCCGGCCCGGCTTGAAGATCGCGTTCGGCGCCCATAAGGACGACGTCTACGAGGTCGACGAGGTCGGCTACCTGCAGCTCGGCCACAAGCCGGGTGAGCAGCTCGAGGCCGGCGAGGTCGGGTACGTGGTCGCCAACGTCCGCGGCGTGCAGGACACTCGTCCCGGCGACACCGTGCTCGACGCCGAGCACCGCGACGTGCCACTGCTCCGGGGCTACCGCGACATCCAGTCCATGGTGTTCGCCGGGCTGTACCCCACGAACGCCGAGCAGTACGAGGAGCTGCGCGACGCGCTCGAGAAGCTGCAGCTCAACGACGCCTCGCTGCACTACGAACCGGAGACGTCGATCGCCCTCGGCTTCGGCTTCCGTTGCGGCTTCCTCGGCCTGCTGCACATGGAGATCGTGCGCGAGCGGCTCGAGCGGGAGTTCGATCTCGACCTCATCAGCACCGTCCCCAACGTCGAGTACCACGTCTACCGCACGGACGGCACGATGCAGCTCGTGGAGAACCCCAGCCTGATGCCGCACGGCTCGACCGTCGACCGCATCGAGGAGCCGTACGTGAAAGCGCGCGTCCTCGCACCGGCCGAGTACATCGGGGCCATGATGAAGCTGGGCCAGGAGCGGCGCGGCGTCTACCTGGGTATGCGCTATATCGACCCCACGCGCGTCGAGTTCACCTGGGAGTTCCCGCTCGCCGAGATCATCCTCGACTTCTACGACAAGCTGAAGACGATCTCGCGTGGCTACGCGTCGCTGGACTACGAGTTCCTCGCCTACCGTCCCGCGGACCTGGTCAAGCTCGACATGCTGCTCAATGGCGATCCGGTGGACGCCTTCAGTGTGATCATCCACCGCGACAAGGCATACGAGTGGGGTCGCAAGATCGCCGAGAAGCTGCAGGAACTCATTCCCCGGCAGTTGTTCGAGGTGGTGATCCAGGCGGCCATCGGCACCAAGGTCATCGCGCGCGAGACGATCCGTCCGCTGCGCAAGAACGTGACGGCCAAGTGCTACGGGGGCGACGTCACCCGCAAGCGTAAGCTCCTGGAGAAACAGAAAGAAGGAAAGAGGCGCATGAAGCAGGTCGGCACCGTGGAGATTCCGCAAGAAGCCTTCCTGGCGGTGCTCCAGGTTGACTAGCCTCGTCATCCAGACCGCGTTCCTGGGCGACGTCGTGCTGACCACGCCGTTGCTGCGGGCGCTCGCCGAGCAGACCGGCCCGCTCGACGTGGTGACGACGCCGGCGGCGGCCCCCCTGCTCGAGACGCACCCGGCGGTCCGGCGCGTCATCCCCTACGCCAAGCGCGGCGCCGACCGCGGCTGGCGCGGCCTCAACCGGCTGGCGCGGCGGCTGCGTGCCGAAGGGTACGCGTCCGCCTACCTGCCGCACCGCTCGCTGCGCTCGGCGGCGGTCGCCTGGCTGGCGCGCATCCCGCGCCGCGTGGGGTTCCACGACGGCTGGCGGTTGCTCTACACCGAAACGCGGCGCCGGCCGGCCGAGGGGCACGAAGTGGACCGGCTGCTCGCTTTAGCGGGCCCCGCTCCCGGGCGCCACCACATGCCCAACCTCGAGACCACGATCCCCGACCGGACGCGGGCCGAGGGGTTCCTGCGCGAGCACCACGTCCGCGAGCCTTTAGCCGCGCTCGCTCCCGGCTCGATCTGGGGGAGCAAGCGCTGGCCGTCCTTTGCCGTGTTGGCGGAGCGGTTGGCGCCGCGGGTCGGTATCGTTGTGGTGGGGGGGGCCGAAGACGAGCCGCTGGGCGCAGAGATAACCGCAGTGGTCGGGCGGGCCGGCGGTCGCGCAGCGAGTGCATGCGGGCGGCTGAGTCTCCGTGAATCCGTGGAGATCATCCGTCGCGCCTGCGTGCTGGTCACCAACGATAGCGCGCCGCTGCACTTCGCCCAGGCGGTCGGCACGCCCACGGTCGCGCTGTTCGGGCCCACGGTGCCCACGTTCGGATTCGGGCCGCGCGGCCCTCGCGACCGCGCCCTCGGCGTTGTCGGCCTGCCCTGCCGCCCGTGCTCGCGACACGGGCCGCCGGTCTGCCCGCTGGGGCATCACCGCTGCATGACGGACCTGTCGCTCGAGCAGGTACTCGCAGCCATTGAGGAAACCGGTGCGCTACATCGTCGGGATTGACGTCGGCGGGACGAACATCGTGGTGGGGACGGTCGCCGAGGATGGCTCCGAGGTCTTGGGGGTCGTCGCCGAGCCTACGTTCGTCGAGCAGGGGCCCGACGCCGTCGTCGCGCGGATTGTAAAGCTCGCCCGCGCGTCGATGGCGCAGGTGCCCGGCAAACAGGTCGCCGGAGTGGGGATCGGATCGCCGGGCCCGCTCGACACGAAGTCGGGGGTCGTGTTGCTCACGCCGAATCTGGGCTGGGTCAACATGCCGCTGCGCGACCGCGTTGCCGGCGCGCTGGGCCTGGCCGCCACCCTCGACAACGACGCCAACTGCGCGATCTTCGGCGAGTGGTGGCTCGGCGCCGCGCGCGGCTCCGACCACGTCGTGGGACTCACCGTCGGGACGGGCATCGGCGGCGGGATCGTGCTGGGCGGCGCCATCTACCACGGCGCGTCCGACATCGCAGGCGAGATCGGCCACATGACCATCGACTCGACCGGCCGGCTCTGCAAGTGCGGCAACTATGGCTGCCTCGAGGCGTACGCCTCGGGACCAGCGATCGCCGCCCGCGCGGTCGAAGGCATCACAGCCGGCGCCGACACGACGCTGCCGCAGTACGTGGGCGGCGATCTCTCGAAGATCACTGCCCAGGTGGTCTACGAAGCGGCCCACGACGACGACGCCTACGCACTCGAAGTGGTGCGCGAGACCGCCAAGCTCCTTGGCGCCGGCGTCGCGAACATCATCAACATCTTCAACCCCCAGGTGGTCGTCATCTGCGGTGGCGTGACCCTGGCCGGCGACACACTCTTCGTGCCGCTGCGGAGCGAAGTGAAGCGCCGGGCGTTCAAGCCGGCGGTGGACGTGTGCCGGATCCTGCCCGGCGCGCTGCCCGGCACGGCGGGCGTCGTCGGGGCGGCCGCGGTCTTCATGCAACGGACCTGGGGGAAGGTGTGAAGCGGCTCGGCGTCCTCGGCTCGATGGTGTGGGACACCATCTACGGCCGGGACCCCGCGCAGCCGGCCGTGGAAGAGTGGGGCGGCATCGCCTATGCCCTCGCCGGCCTCGACGCCACGCTTGGCGACGACTGGCAGCTCGTGCCCCTGATCAAGGTGGGTCGGGACCTCGCGCCCCTGGCCGGCGCGTTCCTGGCCACGCTGCGACACCTGGCACCCGGCACCCGCTTCGTCGAAGTCCCCGAGCCCAACAACCGCGTCACCCTTCGCTACCAGACGTCGGAGCGGCGTTGCGAGCAGATGCGGGGCGGCGTGCCGCCCTGGACCTGGCCCGAGCTCGGACCCATGGTGGCCGATCTCGACGCGCTGTACGTGAATTTCATCTCGGGCTTCGAGCTCACGCTCGAGACGGCCCAGCTGCTGCGGCGCGGCTTTCCCCGCTTCCTCTACGCGGACCTGCACAGCCTCTTCCTCGGCAAGGAGCCCGACGGCACGCGCGTGCCCCAGCCCCTGCCCCAGGCCTTGGCCTGGTTCGGCTGCTTCGACTGCGTACAGCTGAATGAAGAGGAGATGCGCCAGCTCGGGGACGATCCGCTGGCGGTGGCGGCGGGAGCGTTGGACCGCGGGTGCACCACGCTGTGCGTGACGCTGGGCATTCGAGGGGCAGTGTACTTTGAGCAGGCGACGGACGCCAAGACGCGCAGGCGCGTAGGGCCGATCCGCACCGCGCGGATCGCTGCGCCTGCCGCCGAGGGCCTCCCGCCCCATCGCGGCGGCGAGGAAGGGGACCCTACCGGTTGCGGGGACGTGTTCGGCGCGACGGTGGCCGCCACGCTCCTGCAGGGCGCGCCGCTCGAGGACGCCATCCGCGAGGGCTGTCGCCTGGCCGCCCGCAACGTGAGCCACCGCGGGGCCACCGGTCTGCGCCAGCATCTGCTCGGGAAGCTGGCCGGGACATGACCCGCCTGGTCGGCGTTCCCGGCAATTTCGACGACCGCTCCTTCGACCAGTTTGCCGGTGCGTACGCCCAGGCCACGGCCGACGGGGAGCGGCTGTTGTTCGACGCCCACGCCGCCGAGTGGGCTTCGCCTTACGGGCTGGTGGGGCTGCTTGCGGCCGGGCAGGCGTCGCGCACGGCCGCCGGCGAGCGGCCGTTGCTCACGGCGCCCACGAGCCCCGAAGTGCTCAGCTACTGGGGCCGCGCGGGGTTCTTCCGCGAGGCGGGCGAGCTGTTCGAGATCCACGGGCGCGTGCCGAAGCCGAAGACGCCGACCGACAGCGACGTGCTGCTGCCGGTGACGCCGGTGCGGGCTGCCGAGGACGTCCACCAGGTGGTCAGCCACATCCAGCAACGGGCGACCGCGATCCTGACCTCCGAGCTCGGCATCGACCCCAAGGCGACGATGGGGTTCGCTATGGCGCTTTCGGAGGCCTGTCAGAATATTGTAGAACACGCCGGCACGGGCGGCTGGGTCGCGGTGCAGAGCTACCACTGGCGCCGCCGGCTCGCCCGGCGGGTGGTGGTGATCGCGGTCGCGGACGCCGGCGTAGGCTTCCGGCGTTCGTTGGAGCCGGCGCAGGCCAAGCGGTTCGGCGAACGCTGGGGGGACGCCGCCGCGCTCGAGGCGGCGCTCATCCAGGGCGTGAGCCGGTTCCGGGACCCGGGCCGCGGGCAGGGCTTGAAGGGGATTCGGAACTACATCAGCCGGTGGGACGGGAAGATCTCCATCCGCAGCGGGACCGCGCGTATCAGCATCGTCCCCTCCTGGGACGACGACGTGCCGCTCAAGGACGGGCTCCCCGCTTTCCCGGGCTCGCAGGTGCTGCTGATTATCCCGGAACAGGGGTCGCGGAAGTGATTCAGCACATCGACGTGCACGCCGTGTTGCAGCAATCCGTCCCGGGCTACTTCGCCGACCTGGTGACACGGCCGACGGGTCGCGCGGTCCGCCGGGAGATCGAGCGGGCGATCGCGGGCGCCGAGCCCACCGTGGCTCGGATGGATTTCTCGGGCGTCGGCTGCATCGACTATTCCTGCGCCGACGAGATCATCGCGAAGCTGTTGCGCGAGGTGAAGGTGCTCTTGCTGCGCGGCCTGACCGACGGGCATCGCGAGGCGATCGAGCCGGTGCTGCTGAGCCACGGGCTCGCGGTCCTGGTCGAGCTGCCCGATGGCACACTGGACGCCCTCGGCCCCCGCGAGACGGCCGAGGGACTCATCGAGGAGTTGGTCGCGCGCCGTTTGGCGGTGCGCACGCCGGGTGGCGCGCTGGCGCTGACGGCTGCGTGACCTCCCCCGCCTCCCGCCCCACCCGGCGCCGCCTCGGGATCTCCACGCGGGCGATCCACGGCGATCCGGAGGCCCGTCCCGACTGGACCCCGGTCGTGCCCCCCATTTACCAAAGCAGCACCTTCACCAACCCGATCGGCTCGACCGCCGAGGTGCTCTACACCCGCTACGGGAACAACCCGAACCAGGTCGCCATTGGCAAGCGGCTGGCGCTGCTGGAAGGCGCCGAGGCCGCGCTGTTCACGGCGAGCGGCATGGGCGCCACCGCCCTCGCCCATCTCGCGGTGCTGCGCCCGGGCGACCATCTGCTTTCGAGCGAATGGATCTACGGCGGCGTGCGGCGTCTGTTCGCGCAGGAATTCGGGCGGCTGGGGATCGAGGTGAGCTTCGTGAACCCGCTGCACTCGCGCTCCTGGAAGCAGGCGATGAAGAAGACGACGCGCGCCGTGTTCCTCGAGACGCCCACCAACCCGCTGGTGCGGGTGATCGATCTGGAGCCGATCGCGCTGCTGTGCAAGACCGAGGGGTTGGCGCTGGTCGTGGACTCGACCTTCGCCTCGCCGGTCAACTTCCGGCCGATCGAGCACGGCGCCGATCTCGTGATCCACAGCGCCACCAAGTACTTGAACGGCCACAGCGACGTGATCGCGGGCGGGGTCGCCGGCAGCGAGCCGGTCATCGAGGAAGTGCGCAAGCTGATGCAGGTCTGGGGGCAGGCGATCGACCCGATGGCCGCGTGGCTGGTCGACCGCGGGATGCGCACCCTCGCGGTGCGCATGGAGCGCCACAACCGGAACGGGCTTGCGGTGGCCGAATGGTGCGGCGCACAGCAGGCCATCACGCGCGTGCACTACCCCGGGCTCCCCACGCATCCCGACCACGAGACGGCCAAGCGGGTCCTCGGGGGCTTCGGCGGGATGCTCGGCATCGAGCTCAAGGGCGGAGCCCACGCGGCCGAGCGGTTCCTGCGCCCTCTCCAGATCGCCGCGCACGCGCCCAGCCTGGGCGGGGTCGAAACGCTGGTCTCGGAGCCGCGGCTCACTTCGCACGCCAGCCTCTCGCCCGCCGAGCGCGAGCGGGCTGGCATTCCCGACGGCTTCTTGAGATTTTCCATCGGTCTGGAGGACGCCGACGACCTCATTGCGGATTTCGCCCAGGCTCTGGCACAGTTGTAAGTGATCAAATTCACGAGTGTCTTCAAAGCCTTCCCGAAAGGGGGGCTCGCCCTGAAGGACATCTCCTTCCACGTCGCGAAGGGCGAGTTTGCCTTCCTCACCGGCCACTCGGGCGCGGGCAAGTCCACTGTCCTGAAGCTCATCTACGCCGACGAGCGGCCCACCGGCGGCGAGGTGCGCGTCTCCGGATTCAACGTGGCTGAGCTGCGTCAGCGTGATATCCCGATGCTGCGGCGGCGACTCGGCATCGTGTTCCAGGATTTCCGCCTGCTCGAGGACCGCACGGCGGAAGAGAACGTGGCCTTCACCCTCGAGGTGACCGGCGCGCGCCGCAACGGGATCGCGGCGCGCGTGATGCGCGTGCTCACCCAGGTGGGGCTCGCCGCCAAGGCGCAGGCCTACCCCCGCGAGCTGTCAGGCGGTGAGCAGCAGCGCGTCGCGATCGCCCGCGCCCTGGTGAACGAGCCCACCGTGCTGCTCGCCGACGAGCCCACCGGCAACCTCGACGAGCGCGCTACGCGCGGCGTGTTCCAGCTGCTGCGCGACATCAACGCCAGCGGCACCGCGGTCGTCATGGCGACGCACGACCTCGACCTCGTGCGCCAGGCCCCCTATCGCGTGATCGAGCTCCAGGAAGGTGCCGTGGTGTACGACTCGGCCGTGGACGAGCCGCGCGGCGACGCGGCGCCCGCGTCGTGAACCTCACCGTCCGCGAGGCGCTCCTCGCCTTCCGCCGCGCGCCGCTGCTGTCGGCGCTCTCCGTCACCACGATTGCCTTCTCCCTCTTCGTGCTGAGCCTGTTCGGGCTCGTCGCCGTGAACCTGCAGAACGCCCTGCGGCGCGTCGCCGAACGGGTGGAAATCGTGGCGTACGTGCTCCCCGGCACTCCCGCCGAAACGATCACCCTCGCCCTCAAGGACATCGAGGCGTTCCCCGAGGTGGCCGCGGCGACCTTCGTGTCCGAGGACGAGGCGCTCACCCGCGCCAAGACGGAGCTGGTCGAGTTTCGGGACGTCCTGCGGGAGCTGGAGCACAACCCCCTGCCCGCCTCCATTGAGGTCAAGCTCAAGCCCGCCTTTCGCGACGCCGAGCATGTGAACCCCGTGGCCGACCGGCTCCGGGGCTTCGGCTTCGTGGACGACGTGCGCTTCGGGCGGGACTGGGTGGAGAAGCTCGACCGGCTGCGCCAGCTCGCCGCGGCCGTGGGCATCGTGGTCGGCGCGGCGTTCGCCGGCGTGGCGATCATCATCATCGGCACCACCATCCGCATGGCGGTGCTGCAGCGCAGCCGTGAGATCGCGATCATGCGGCTGGTGGGTGCGACCGACGGCTTCGTCCGCCGTCCCTTCCTGCTCCAGGGCGCCATGAAGGGGCTGCTCGGCGGGCTCGTGGCGGTCGGCCTCTCCTACGGCGCTTACGCCCTGATCGACCGCGTTCTCATCCAGGTCAGCTTCTTCACGCACGAGCAGTCGCTGGTGATCGTCGGGTTCGGGACGCTGATCGGACTGATGGGAAGTCTGCTCAGCGTGGGACGGCATCTGAGAAGAGTATGAGACGTACGGAAAAGGCGTATCAAGAACGGCGTAAGGAAGAGAGCGTTAAGAGTCCATTCATGAACCCTCTACGCCTGTTCCGTACGCATCTCACGTACGCCGTTTTCCTCACGATGGCTGCCGCGGCGATGGCTGCCGCTCCAGCATTCGCCCAACGTCCCAGCTTCGACCAGCAAATGCGCGACAACCAACGCCGCCTCGAGGACATTCGCCGCGAGCGCTCAACGGTCGAGCAGGAGCTGGA
>Ga0209761_1001503_pt1 | contig 15136 bp, 17 predicted proteins | sample GraSoi013_1_40cm_4_FD_185818 | JGI IMG/M metagenome (GOLD analysis project Ga0209761, IMG submission 185818) | Grasslands soil microbial communities from the Angelo Coastal Reserve, California, USA - Sample 09_25_2013_1_40cm (SPAdes) (version 2) | ecosystem: Environmental > Terrestrial > Soil >...
CTTGTAGCTCGCCCAGGGTGTGAGATTCCCTTGCGCACCGAAGCGGACGCGCCGCAGGAAGAAGACCGCGGAGTCGCCGATCGATTGGAACCGCGCCTGGACGTAGCCGGTGAGCTTCGGGGTGGTCGAGACGGGTGCCGGCGACTGCGCCGGCGCGGGCGTGGCGAGCGTACCCACGACCGCCAGGAGGGAAGCGACATGGCCCGCTCGCACGCCGATAAGCTACGGCACGTCGGTCCGATAGGCAAGCCGATGCCTATCGGCGCATGATCTTCCGAAATGCGACGTCGCTCAGCCGCAATGCTTCACGCCGCCACCGCTCGAACAGCTTCACGAGCCGCCGGGCTTCGGGAGTGAGGCGGGCGCCGCCGCGGCGCGAGCCACCGCGCGTCGTCGCCAGCACCTTGGCGCCGAGGACGCGCTCCATCTCTCGCATCCGGTTCAAGCAGGTCCGGTAGCTCCACCCCACCTCGAGGCCGGCCGCCCGGATCGTGCCCGTGCGGTCGACGGCCTCGAGGAAGCGCAGATAGCGCGGCCCCATCAGGAACGCCCCATCCCAGTTGAGCCACAGCTTGTGGTGCGGCTTCAAATGGGTGCGGAGCGAGGGACGGCGGGGCGACGCCATGGCGGTCCGCTCGAGAGTAGATTGAGCGGAGAAAGCTAGCCGCCACGATTGCAATGAGCCAACTCCTCGACGCCATCGCCGGCGTCCCCAACGCCTGCGAGCCAATCCATGGGATCGTGACGGGAGGCCAGCCCGCACCCGAGGATCTGGCGGCGCTGAAGCGCGCCGGATGCGCGGTGGTGATCGACCTCCGCGAGGCGATGGAGCCGCGCCCGTTCAAGACGCCCGACGCCGTCGTCCAGGCGGGACTCGAGTACCGCAACATTCCGGTGGGGCACGGCGCGGTGAGCGACGCCACGTTCAGCCGGCTGCTGGACGCCGTGCGCGAGCTCGCCGGCAAGCGGCCCGCCTTCGTGCACTGCAGCAGCGGCAATCGTGTCGGGGCCGGTCTCCTTCCTTATTTCATGTTGGAACAGGGGCTGGAAGAAGAAGACGCCGTCGCCCAGGCGATGCGGGTAGGACTGCGGAGCGCCGAGCTGATGGAGCAGGCGCTCGAGTACGTCAGGAGCCGCCAGGGGATCTAGAGTCTATGCCAGTACATCCTCATCTCGGTGATCTTACCGTCTTTGGTCTCGCAAAAGATCGCGCCGCGGGCGTCCACCCACTCGCCGCTGCGGCGCCGGCGGTAGGTACAACGGAACTCGGTCGCGAACCAGGGGCCCGCGATGTACAGCTCGCCGGACTTGAACGTCACGTCGGCCTGGTTCTGCGGGATGTCCTGCCAGTAGGCGCGGATCGCGTCGATGCCGGCGCTCCTGGCGCTGAACGGGGTCTCGAGAAACACGGCATCGGGGGCGAAGACGGAGGTGATCTCATCCACGGCGCCGCGCTCCCACGCGCGGCCAAACGTATCCAACAGCTCGCGATAGGCCTCGGCCATGGCGCCCAATATACGAAATCTGGAACCGCCGGTCGCGACGTATGGTAGACGGGGAGCAGCCGCGGGGTCGCTCCCTCGGTTCTCTCATACCTTCTCGGTACCGCACACAGGAGGATCAACGATGATCAAGCGCATCCTCGCCACCACGGCCGTATTGGCCTGCTGCGCGCTGCCGCTCGCGGCGCAGGGGCACGCGATGACGGCGGGCGACGAGATGACGATCACCGGTCAGGTGGTCGACTTGAACTGCAACACGACGAACGGCGCGTCCGGCCCGGGCCACAAGGCGTGCGCCCAGGCATGCGCCAAAGCGGGTGTGCCGCTCGGGATACTCGCGAGCGACGGCACGATGTACCTGCCGGTGAGCTCGAAGCCCGGCGATCCGCAGAACTCGAAGCTCATGCAGTTCACGGAGAGCAAGGTGAAGGTGACGGGCACGCATCGCCTGGTCAGCGGCCTGCACACCATCGAGATCAAGACGGTCTCGGCCGCGTCCTGATGCGGCGGGCGACGGGGGGCGGGGCCGCCCTGCTCCTGGCGCTCTTCGCCTGCCGCCCCCCGGCGCCCCGCTTCACCCTCCTGTTTCTCGGCCGCTCGCCGGCCGCCTCCCTGGGCGACCTGTCGTGGGCGCCCGATCCCGAGCACGGCCGGCTCGTCGCGTTCGATCGGGAGCTGCGCGTCACCCGCCGGATCACGCATCCCCGTCTCGCCACTCCGATGGCCGTCGCGCCGCTCGGCAGGACGGCCCTGCTCGTCACCGAGCGCACCGGCGAGGGCGTGGTGGTCGACACCGCGGGGGGAGGCCGCGTGGTGCGCGAATGGGAGAGCCCGGACGTCGCGTCGCTCTACGCCGCGGGCGGCGGCCGCGTAGTCGCGACCCGTTCGCCGTACTATGTGCCCCAGCTCAGCGCGCCCGAGCCCGACACGGCACCCCTGATTCGACTTCTCGATACCCTGGGTCGTCCCACTGGGCGCGGACTCGCCACCATCCGCCGGCCGGCTACGCCATTGCTCGACTACGTGGTGAACGCCGGCGCCGTGGCCGTGGGGCCGGATGGGGCGGTGTACTACGCACCGTTGGTGCGCGATGAGATCCAGAAGTACATGCCCGGGGGTCAAGTCGCTTGGACTACGAAACGCGGCCTGTTCCGGGGGGGGAGGACTGGGAGCGAGCCCGATCCCGAGTTCCTCCCCGCCAAGGGCACCGAGCTGCGGCTCAAGAAGGCGCTCGTAAACGTGGCGCTCGCGCTCGGCCCCCCCCCCGCTGGCCAGCTGTACGCGCTGGGCTCCGACGATTCCGCCGCGACGCGGCTGCGCGTGGACGTGCTCGACCCGGCGACCGGAGCGATCCTCACGACCCGGCACCTCGGTCCTCGCGAGACGGCGGTGGCGGTGGACGCGAGCGGCGCGCTCGCCGTGTTCGACGCGGATTCGCTCATCGCCAGCGCCGACGGCGCCGCACCCGCTACGCGGGAGCCATTCGCTCCCGGGTTCGCGTTGCCCGACCTGGCGGGCGACACGGTCACGCTGGCGGGGTTCCGAGGCAAGGTGACGCTCGTCAACTTCTGGGCGTCGTGGTGCGACCCCTGCCGCGAGGAGTTTCCGCACATGGCCGAGCTGTACCGCGAGTTCGACCGCAAGGACTTCGAAATCGCGGGCGTGTCGGACGACGTGGCATCAGGGCCGATGCTGGCGTTCGTGCGCCGCTACCAGCCGCCGTTCCCCATCCTGGTGGGAGGCGGCCGCATGAAGCAGGTCTATCACTATCGGGGGCTGCCCTACTCCGTGCTGCTCGACCGGCGGGGTCGGGTGATCGAGCGGATCTTCGGCTTCGGCGGGGCGGACGAATTCCGGAAATTGCGCGAGACTATTGCAAACGAGGTGCGCGCTCCCTAGCGTGTATCCCGTGCCAGACTCGCCCCATCCCGCATCGCGCATCCCGCATCCCGTCATCATCGATACCGACCCAGGCATCGACGACATGCTGGCGCTGCTGTTGGCCCTGGCGTCGCCGGAGCTCGACATCCGCGGGATCTCGGTCTCCTATGGCAACACGGTGGTGGAGAACGCCTTCCGGAACGCCGTCGCGATCCTGCGTCGCGCCGGCAAGCGCACGACGCTCGCCGTGGGCGCCCGGCGCCCGCTCAAGCAGCCGCTCGCGGTGGCCCGCGATACGCACGGCGAGTCGGGCCTGGGATACGCGGAGCTCGCGCCGGCGGGTGTGATCCTTGACTTCGTGAAGTCGCTCGATCGCCTGCTCGCCGAGCAGCCCGATCCCGTCACGCTGGTGACGCTCGGGCCGGCGACGAGCCTCGCGCTCGCGCTGCGCCGCGACCCCGAGCTGGTGCGGGCCAAGGTCGCGCGGCACATCGCCATGATTGGCAACGTCGGCGCCAAGGGCAACACGACCCGGTATGCCGAATTCAACGCCTGGTGCGACCCCGAGGCGCTGGACATCGTCCTGCGCGCGGAGCTGCCGACCGAGATGGTGGGCCTCGACGTCACCCGTCAGGTGGTGCTCGCCCAGCACGAGACGACGCGGCTGCAGCACTCCGGGGCGCCGCAGGCGCGCTGGATCAACGACGCGCTCCGCTTCTACATCGAGTTCCACAAGCGGCAGGAGGGGCTGGACGGCTGCATCGTGAACGACGTGCTGCCGATCGCGGCACTCGTGAAGCCCGCGGCCCTCGGCTTCGAGGAGCAGCGGCTGGTGGTGGATCTGGAGGAAGGGGAGCACCGCGGTCACACCCGGATCGATCCGACCGGCCCGAAAGTGAAGGTGGCGACGCGGGTGGACGTGGCGCTGGTGCGTCCCCTCCTGTCGGAGCGCGTGTTCCGTTGGGCAGTGCACCAGACGGCGACGCCGATCGTAGCCCAGGAGGCGGGCGTGTGACGACGATGCCAGGCAAGGTCGCCGTGATCGGCGCGGGCGACATCGGCTGCGGCTGGGCGGCGCTGTGCGCGTCGGCGGGCTGGCCCGTCACCGTGTTCGACGCCAGCGCGCACGGGCTGGAGCGCGCCGCCGCCGAGGTGCCCCGTCGCACCCGCGCGCTGGTGGCGCTGGAGCGCGCGACCCAGGGTATCGTGGAGCGCGGCTTGCTCGAGTTCACACAGGCGCGCAGCCTGCTGCAGGCCGTTCAGGACGCCGACTGGGTCATCGAGGCGATCCCCGAAGACGCGATCGCCAAGCAGAAGCTGTTCGGCTCGATCGAGCAGGTGGCGGGTCCCGACTCACTGCTCACCAGCTCCTCGAGCGGCATTCCGCCCGCCGAGATCTTCGCGCGCTGCCGGCGCCAGGACCGCTGCCTCGTGGCACACCCGCTGAACCCACCCGAGCTGATCCCCCTGATCGAAGTCGTGCCGGCGGCACGCACCAGCGCGGCCGCCGTGGTGCGAGCGCAGGAGTACCTCCGCGCCCTCGGCCGGATGCCGATCCTCCTCAAAAAGCCGATCCCGGGTTATGTCGTGGGACGGATTACCGCCGCGGTGTGGCGACAGTGTATCGATCTGGTCCTGGAAGGTGTGATCGACGTGGACCAGCTCGATCGCGCCGTCTCCCTCGGCCCCGCGCTCGGCTGGGCGGCGGCGGGCCCGCACCTGACGTACCACCTGGCCGCCGGCGACGGGGGCGTGACCCTGTTCCTGCAGGAGCTGCTCGGCAGCTTCGAGAGCTGGTGGGCCCAGCTCGCCACCTGGCAGCGGCTCGAGCCCGAGCAGCAGCGCGCGCTGATCCAGAGCATCGAGCGGGCGTACAAGAGCAACATCGAGCAGCTGCGCGCAGCCCGAGACCGAAGGTTGGGCGCGATACTGCGGGTCTTGGAGCAAGCAAGAACTGCGTAGCTACGTCTTTGTGTTACGCCTCTACTTCTTTTCCGCCCGTACCATCAGAATGGGAACCCTCGTCTGATGTCGTAATGCTGTCGCGGTGCTGCCTTTGACGAAATCCTCCAGCAACCGGTGGCCGTGAGTAGCCATGGCGATCAGGTCGCAGCGCTCCCGCTCGGCGGCGGCGGCGATCTCCTCCGCCGGGTCACCGGCGGCGAGGACGGCATCCACGTCCAGACCCTCTGCCTCGAGCCGGGCGCTGACCTCTTCCAGGTAGGCGCGGTCCTCGCGCATCTCCTCCGACTCGCGCAGGTCGAGCTCCTTGATGTTCCGCGCCACCCACCCGTCCGCCACGTGCACGAGGACGAGGGCCGAGCCCAGGCGCTTGGCCAGCCCGCGCACGTGGGCGAGGACGGTCTCGTCGGCGGGGGAGTGCTCGAGGGGGACCAGGATCCTTTTGTACATCACCCGAGCCAGCCGCGGAACGTCTGGGCCAGGAGCCAGACGTTGAGGCCCGCGATTACGACGGCCACGAAGTAGGCCAGCGCCTTGACCCACGTGGAGTTCACGAACTCGCCCATCTTCATGCGGTCGGAGGTGAACCAGACGAGCGGGAACACAGCAAACGACAGCTGCAGGCTCAGGATCACCTGGCTCAGGATGAGGAGCTTGGCCGTACCGCTCTCGCCGAAGAAGATAGCGGTGAGCGCGGCGGGCACAATCGCGATCAGGCGCGTGATCAGCCGCCGCAGCCATGGCCGGATACGGATGTTCAGGAAGCCCTCCATCACGATCTGGCCCGCGAGCGTTCCCGTGAGCGTCGAGTTCTGCCCCGACGCGAGCAGTGCCAGGGCGAACACGGCGCTCGCCCCGGCGACGCCGAGCAGCGGTGAGAGCAGCTGGTATGCTTCCTGGATCTCGGCGACGCCGGTATGGCCCGCGCGATGGAAGGTGGCCGCGGCGACGATCAGGATCGCGGCGTTGATGAATAACGCGAAGCTGAGCGCGACCGTGGAATCGAGAAACGCGTACCTCACGGCCATTCGCCTGCCCGCCGGAGTCTCCTCGTACGCCCTGGTTTGCACCACCGACGAATGCAGGTAGAGGTTGTGCGGCATCACGGTCGCGCCGAGGATCCCGATGGCGATGTACAGCTTGTCGGGATCGGCGAGGACGGAGGGGCTGGGCAGGAAGCCCCCGGCGACGGCGGCCAGGTCGGGACGTGAAATGACGATCTCGAACAGGAAGCAGCCCGCGATGGTCGCGATCAGCGCCACGACGAGTGCCTCGAGCAGCCGGAAGCCCTTGTGCTGCAGGAACAGGACGATCAGCACGTCGAGCGCGGTGATCGCGATACCCCAGGGCACGGGAATCCCGAAGAGCAGGTTCAGTCCGATCGCCGAGCCGATGACCTCCGCCAGGTCGCACGCGGCGATCGCGACCTCGCACAGCACCCAGAGGGCGAGCGTAGTCGGACGCGAGAAGTGGTCACGGCACGCCTGGGCCAGATCGCGCCCGGTAACGATGCCGAGCTTCGCGGCGAGCCCCTGCAAGAGGATCGCCATGACGTTCGACATCAGGACGACCGAGAGCAGGGTGTAGCCGAAGCGTGACCCGCCCGCGAGATCGGTGGCCCAGTTCCCGGGGTCCATGTACCCGACGGCCACCAGGTAGCCTGGGCCCGCGAACGCGAGCGCCTTGCGCCACCACGCGCCCGTGCTGACGGGGACGGTGCGATAGACTTCGGCGAGGCTCGGCGCGAGACGCGGGCGTCGCCACCCCGGCTCCGCGCCGGCGAGAGGAAGGTCGGGCTGTGGCGCCGCCATCAGCGACTCCCCCTTCGCCCGCTCACGCGCCGATCTCCTGACACCATAAGAGCCGCGCCAGGTCGCGCCCCACCACGCGGGGGTCCCCGGAGGGCACGAACGCGATGGTCGTGGGACCGTTGAACGGCTGGCGCTCGCTCACGGTGAGCAGCACCCCCGGGGTGAGTCCCTGCTCCGCGAAATAGCGCAGGCGGGCGGGATCCTGCGTCCCCACCTGCCGCAGCTCGAGCTTTGTGCCGACGCGCGCGTCGGCGAGCGCGACGAGCTCCGCTTCTTCGATGTCACCGGCCGCCGTGGGGATGGGATCGCCGTGCGGGTCGTATTGGGGCTGTCCCAACGCGCTGGCCATCCGCTCGATCAGGTCGTCCGACACGGCGTGCTCGAGCCGCTCCGCTTCGGCGTGCACACCGCCCCAGTCGTAGCCGAGGTGCTGTGTGAGATAGAGCTCGAGGATCCGGTGCCGGCGGATCATCCGGAGCGCGGCCCGCCGCCCCTGCGGCGTGAGCTGCACGCCGCGGTAGGGCACATGCTCGATCAGCCCCGTTTCCGAGAGCCGCTTGACCATGCCACTCACGGACGGTGACGAGACCTCGAGCATCGCCGCGATGTCGCTCGTCGCCGCGAAGCCGCCCTGGCTCGAGAGATGGTAAATCGCCTTGAGGTAGTCTTCGACCGACCGGGTAAGTGGGGGATTGGGGTCGCGTGCCGTGGGCTGCATGCCGATTCTCCCTGCCGCAGAGGCAGGTATTGGGTACCAGGTATCAGGTGTTAGGGCAAGGATTTGACTCCTGACACCAGAAACTACTTAGTCTATGCTAATTATGAGATACTGTCAAGCGAATATGTGGATTTTGAAAGGCTATAACCGGGCCACGAGATCGACGAACGGGGTGAGAATCCGCTCCGTCATGCCCCAAATCATCTCGTCATCCACCACATAAGCCGGCAAGACTCGCGCCGCGCCCCCCAGCGTCAGGGTCACCTCGCGGCGCACCCCCGGCTCCGAGAGTCGCACGAGCGGTAGCCAGAACGCGCGCTGCACCTCGTCGCTCGGCACGAGCGGGGAGCGTCGCGCGAGGGCGAAGACGAAGGGCCGCACCACCACGGGCGGCAGGGCGGGCGTGCGGGGATACAAGTCGTCCAGCACGCCCAGCCGCTCCGCGCCTGACAAGTCCACTCCCGTCTCCTCGCGGGTCTCACGAATCGCGGTCGCTTCGAGGTCCCGGTCGCCGCCGTCGTAACGGCCGCCCGGGAGCGCGATGTGACCGGACCACGGGTCGTCGGCCCGCTCGGCGCGCCGGATGAGCAGAATCTCGAGACCCTGCCGGCCTTCCAGCAGGACGAGGGCGACGGCGGCGGGGCGAGCGTCGGGCGCATCGGCCACCTGGGGGCGATGGTCCCGCAACGCCCGCCGGACCGCTGCGCGAGTGATCACACGAGGTGTTTCGCGAGCCACTGCACAATCGCCGCCACCGCGAGCTCGACCGGCATGTCGCGCACGACGAGGCCCGGCACGCGGACACCCGCCGCGGCGCGAGCCAGCGCGATCGAGCCATCGTCGCGCGGCTCGATCAAGGCATACCGGTCGGCGTCCACGTCCAGCACTCCCCGTTCCAGGGCGTCCACCACGATTTCGAGGCCCGACGCCCCCGGCGGGTCGAACGACACCACGGCGAAACCGGCCCGCGCGAGCCGCTCCGCGAGGCCGGGCTTGGGCGCGCCGCTCAAGACCACCACGGGACGCTCCCCCCCGGCACTCGTGACTTCGACGGCCACGGGCGACCCCATGGCCCCCGTCAGGCGGAACGATCGCTTCGCGGGCGTGGCCAGAGCGCTAACGGTTGCGGAGCGTAGTGGCGCCGATGATCATTGTGCCGGAAATAATACCGTGCGATCGATCGGAAGCCATGTCTCGATGGCGCTCGGGCTCGCGGCCGGGCTCGCGTTGGGTCTCGCCGCCGTCGTGACGCACTCGCCGCTGCTCGTCGCGGTGACACGGTGGCTGCGGCCGCTCGGCACGCTGTTCTTGAACCTGCTGTCGATGGTCGTGATCCCGCTCGTCGCCACCGCCCTGTTCGCCGGCGTCGCGGGGCTCGGCGACCTGCGCCGCGTGGGCCGGCTTGGCATCCGGACGCTCGCGTTCTTCTGGGGCACCACGCTCGCGGCGATCGTGATCGGCCTCGTCGTGGCGGCGCTGCTGTTGCCGCTCGCGCCCATCACTCCCGACCAGCAGGCGGCGCTGCGTCAGGCGGCCGCTGCCGACTCTGGAGCCGTGCGGCAGGCGGCGGAGCAGCTCACCACGGGCGCCCGATTCATCGTGGAGCTCATCCCGTCCAACCCGGTGCGTGCCGCGGTGGACGGTAATCTCCTCCCCCTGATCGTGTTCATCACGATTTTCGCAGTGGCCGCCGCCGCGCTGCCCGACGAGAAACGTCACGCGCTCACCGACCTCGCCGACGTCGCCACGCAGGCACTGATCGGGATCGTGCGCTGGGTCTTGCTGCTCGCCCCGCTCGGCATTTTCGCCATCGTGGCCGGTGCGGTCGCACATTTCGGCGTCGACCTGATCAAGGCGATGGCGGTGTTCATCGTGACCGTGATCGCCGGGCTCGCCGTGTTGATCGCCGCCGTGTACCTCCCCGTCGTCGCGTTGGTCGCGCAGGTCGGCGCGTGGCGTTATCTGCAGGCGATTCGCGCCTCGCTGCTCATGGCCTTCTCGACCACCTCGTCGCTCGCCACGCTCCCCGTCATGCTCGAAGCGGCGGAGAGCGACCTGCGGATCTCGCGCACGGTGGCGAGCTTCGCCCTCCCGCTCGGGGCGAGCATCGGCCGCTCGGGGAGCGCGCTGTTCCAGGCGGTGGCGGTGCTGTTCGTGGCCCGGCTCTACGGCATCCCGCTCGGGGTCGGAGGCACGTTCCAGGCGGGAGCCGCCGTGTTCCTCGCCTCGCTCACCGTGGCGAGCGTTCCCTCGGCGAGCATCGTGAGCCTCGTGCCGGCGTTCACCGCCACGGGGCTCCCGCTCACCGGCCTGCAGCTGCTGCTCGGACTCGATCGCATTCCCGACATGTTCCGCACCATGACCAACGTGTTCGGAACGCTCACCGCGGCGACGGTGGTGGCCGCGGTGGAGGACGAGGGGCTCACACCCCGCACGCCTTGAACACCGGAGGGTGGTCACCCCGCTGCAACAGGTCGTGCAGCATCTCGTGCTCGGCGAGCTGACGGTCGTACAACCGGCTCTGCGCCATGTAGATCGTGTGCGGCACGTGCCACCACCCGTCGCACCGGCCCTCGTAGGCGGGACAGGAGTAGCTCGAGCCCGGCACTTCGTACCACTCTACGCGATCGAAGTCACCCCAGAGCCCGGCGCAGCGCTCGATCTCCGTCCACCAGACTCGGTAGACCGCGGGCGGCGTGAGGGGCACGGCACCGGCTGGGGCGAACGCGTCGAGGCAGCCGAGGAGGAGGAGCGGCGTGAACCACCCTAGCCGCACGAGCATGGACGAGCGCTAGAACTCCCCGGCGACGCGGCCGGCCAAGAGCAGTCCCACGACGACGCTCGCCGCCGCGGTGCCCACGTGGAGCAGGGTCGCCCAGCGCGCACCCCGCGTCGAAGCGAGCCGCACCACGCTCGCGAGCGATACCGACACCACGAGCATCCCGATCATCGTGCCGACCGCAAAGGCGACGAAATAGGCGACCTGGGCAGCGCGCGTCGGCGCCGCGGCGACCAGCAGCACGAGGATCGCGGCGCTGCCGGCGAGCCCGTGCAGCAGGCCGAACCCCAGCGAGCGGCGCGCATCGCCCTGCGGGTGCGCGTGCTCGTGCGCCGTCCCCTGGGCGTGGCTATGGAGATGAAGGTGCGGGCCTCCGGCGTGCGAGTGCATGTGCAGATGCCACCGCCCCCGCGCGTAGCGCAGGATGACGCTCCCCCCGAGCCCGATCAGCAGGACGGCGACCAGGAGGTCGGCGGCGGGCCAGAGCCGGTCGGGAAGCCGCAGCCCGAACAGGATGATCGCACCCACGACGGCGCCGACGCTCGCGGTGTGGCCCAGCGCCCACGCGAGGCCCAGGCGACAGGCGTCGAGCAGGCGGCCCTGGCGAGTCGCGAGCGTCGAGACGGCGGCCAAGTGGTCGGGCTCGAACGCATGTCGGAAGCCCAGCAGCAGGCCGAGGCCCGCGAGGGCGAGCAGGTTGGAAGGGGGGCTCATGGCGGCCCGCAATCTAGCCTATTCTCTTTGACGAATCATGGAACGCGCGCCGGTGGACGCCCGGGTCTCGGAAATCCTGGAGAACATCCGCCGGGACTGCCGCGAGCTGACCCTGGAAAGACGCAATGAGGGGAACGAGCGGCAGGTCGAAGAGTTCATCGCCCGGCTCCGCGTGGAATTCGGAGAGCGGGTCGTGATCGAGCGACAGCGCCTGTCCGCGTGGGCCGTGCGCACCACGCGCTGGAACTACCTCTTCACCGTCCCGGGGGAGAGCGACGACCGCATCGTGCTCGTCGCCCACTACGACACGTGGCGCGGGCCCGGCGCCGACGACAACACGACCGGCGAAGAGATCCTGAAGCAGTATCTCATCGCCGACCTCCGCGCCGCGCGGCGGCCCGCACTGACCCACACGTACTTCCTGGCCGGCTCCGAAGAGTGCGGCCTGATCGGGCTCACGTCGCAGCTCCTGCTGGCGCTCGGCCTCCAGGCCGCGAATTTGGCGCTCACCCAGCAGAACTGGCTCTACGCGGGCGTAGCCCTGGCCCTCGCACCGCTCGCCGGCTACCGCTTCGGCGTCTCGGGCTCCCGCGAATACGTGAAGACGCTCTCCACCGAGGAGCTGCGCCGCATCCGCGGCGTGGTGTCCGTGGACTCGGTCGGCGAAGGCCGGCTCTACATCCCCCGCGGCACGCTCGGCGCCGACTTGCTGCACGTGCTCATCCCGTTCGGGGACTACGACTCGATCAACGATCTCCTGGAGGAAGGTGCCCATCTGCACGGCATCAAGTACAACAACTATCTCGCCGGCGGAACGACCGATCACGTCTCGTTCCTGGAGGTGAACAACGGGCTGTGGGTCCGGGTGCGGGAGTCGGTCCGTCGCCTCGCCGCCCGGATGGCGCGCCGGCCATACACCCCACCGCTCCGCATTCCGGCAACGGCGCTGGTCGCGATGGTCCCGGGCAAGGCGTCCCCCATCGTGTTCGGCGGCAAGATCCACACGCCGCGCGATACGCCGGACCGCGTGTACGCCGAGCCGTTACGCGAGACGCTCCTCATCCTCGATTACTTCTTCCACCGCCTCGAAGGCGGCGACCGGGTAGGTGAGCCGCGCCACCTCGATGAGTTCCACTACGCCCGGCTGTACCGCACAAACGCCGGTCACCTCCTCGCCCTGAAGGACGCCGTGGAGCCGAACCGCCGCAACGTGAACGGCGTGTATCGGGTGACGGCGACGGTCGCCGGAACGCGCGCGGTCGCGAGCGTCCAGGCGATGGTGGGATGGGGCGTGGAGACACGGCTCCGCGATCAGGTCGCCGACACCTGCGCCCGGCTCGGCCTCACGTGGGAGCGCGAGCGCATCGACGAGCTGGAGGTGATCGGCGACGACGTACGTCTGCACTTCGCCCGGCGGCTCACTCCGCTCGACCGGCTGGCCAAGGCTTCACACCGGGTGATCGCGGCGTTGCAGGGGGTCGTGCGCCGGGGCATTTTCCTCACGTTCTTCGCGCTCGCGTGGCTGCTGGCGCAGGTGTTCGGGTGGGCGCTCGACGTCGCCTTCAATCTCTCCACCCCGTTCGCCCTGTGGGTGGCGGCCCACACCACCCTCACCCTGGTCGTCGTGGTGCTCGTCGAGATCGCCATCCTGTTGTACATGATGGCGCGGCGGATTCCTACGTGGATCGACAATGGGTACAGGCACGAGAATCGCGGGGATAACCTGGGAAGCCTAAGACGAGTCAGGGTGGAGACGGCCTGATTCCTGCAACCTTTCGTGCCTAAGCCCTATCAGATTCGGCACATGGAGCTCACCACTCCCGGGGTGGCGACACTGCGCAGAGATCCGGACCAGCGGGCGTTGCGGGACGCGGAAACTGCCGACGCGGCGCTCGCCGCCTCCGGCGACGGCCGCGCCTTCGAGCGGTTGTACCGGACCCACGTGGCGCGCGTGCACAGCCTGGTGCGACGGATGGTCGGCCCGGACCATGCCGACGACATCGCGCAGGACGTGTTCGTCCGCGCGTGGAACAAGCTCGCGACGTTCCGGGGCGACGCGGCGTTCGGGACGTGGCTGCACCGCCTGGCCGTGAACGTCATTCTCGCCCGGCGCACCACGCTCGGCACGGAGCGCGGCCGCTACGACGACTCGGCCGACGTCCTCGATGACGTGGCGGGTCGGCCGGCGGCGCCCGAGTTGTCGATGGATTTCGAGGAAGCCATCGGGCGGCTGCCCGACGGCGCGCGACAGGTGTTCGTGCTGCACGATATCGAGGGGTACCGGCACGACGAGATCGCCGACATGCTGGGGATCGTGACCGGCACGTCGAAATCGCAGCTGCATCATGCCCGCATGGCACTGCGCAGGCATCTTGACCGCTGAAGGAGCTGGAACGATGAAGGACCAGTGGACTGATCGACTGTCGGAGTATCTCGACGGTGAGCTCACGGCGCCCGAGCGGACGACGCTCGAGGCGCACCTCGCCTCGTGCGAGGGGTGTCGGACGACGCTCGAGGAGGTGCGGCGCGTGGTGACGAACGCGCGCGCGCTCGACGATCGCCCGCCCGCGGCGGACCTCTGGCCGGCCGTGGCGGCTCGCATCGGGCTGTCGCCGCGAGAGAAGGCCCGGCCGGTGGTGAGGCGGTTTTCCTTCACCGTGCCGCAGCTCGCCGCCGCGTCCGTGGTGCTGGCGCTGCTCTCGGCGGGTGCCGCGTGGCTGATCGTGCGACGCGGCACCGTCCCGACCGCGCCCGTCGCCGTTGCCGAACGCGCTCCGGTGCTCCTCAATGCGTCCGCGTACCCGGGCGATGCGCGGTTCGACGCCCAGGTGGCCGATCTCGAGCGTGCCCTCGCGCGCGGGCGCGGTCGGCTCGACACCGCCACGGTGCGCGTGATCGAGAGGAATCTGAGAATCATCGACCGGGCGATCCGCGGGGCGCAGAGCGCGCTCGCGGCGGACCCCGCGAATTCCTATCTGAACCTGCACCTCGCCCAAGAGATGCGGCGTAAACTCGAGCTCCTGCGTCAAGCGGCGACACTCGCCGGCGCGCGGAGCTAGGAGGAGGATAGACCAGCATGCTGACGACCCTGGCGACGCTCGCGGCGCTCGCGCTCGCGCAACAGACCGACACGACCGTCCCGGTGCGCTCAGGCGCCCGCCTCGAGATCAACAACTACGGGGGGGAGATCGCCGTCAAGACGTGGAGCCGCAACGCGGTGCGCGTCGTCGCCGACCACTCCAGCCGGGACCGGGTCCGCGTCGATGCATCCGATCAGGTCGTCCGCGTGAAGACCGAAGCGGGACGGCGCGGGCCCTCGCAGATCGACTACGCCGTCACCGTGCCGGCGTGGATGGCACTGAACCTCTCCGGGGTCTATACCGACATCAAGGTGGACGGCGCCCAGAACGAGATCACGGCCGAGACGGTGCAGGGCGAGATCACGGTCCTGGGCGGGTCGGGCAACGTATCGCTCAAGTCCGTCATGGGAGCCGTGACACTCGGGAAGGCGCGCGGCCGTATCGACTTGAGCAGCGTCAACGAGGAAATCCGGGCTACCGAGGTCTCGGGGGACCTCACCGCCGAAACCGTGAACGGCGACATCACGCTCACTCAGATCGAATCCGCCAACGCCGAGGCCAACACGGTCAACGGCGACATCACCTACGACGGGACGATCAAGGACGGAGGCCGCTATCGCTTTGGAACGCATGACGGCGATCTGCGGGTGTCGGTCCCCGAGAAGGCCAACGTCTCGGTCTCCGTTTCG
>Ga0209761_1001504_pt1 | contig 15134 bp, 12 predicted proteins | sample GraSoi013_1_40cm_4_FD_185818 | JGI IMG/M metagenome (GOLD analysis project Ga0209761, IMG submission 185818) | Grasslands soil microbial communities from the Angelo Coastal Reserve, California, USA - Sample 09_25_2013_1_40cm (SPAdes) (version 2) | ecosystem: Environmental > Terrestrial > Soil >...
CTGTCTTTTAATGATAGGGATCTTTCTGCTGATCTTCTACATGGGAGGACGGTTACGGTAGGGCTCAGAACCGAAACGCAACACTCGACGTGCGAAAAAGCGTTTGCGAGATCTTTCCCGCACCGAATCCTCCCCCTAACCTCTCGAGTCGGGAATTCTGCTGACTGTTTTCTTGAGGAAGAACTTGCGATAGTTGCCTCGAACGCTTTAGAATCACTAGTAGAACTGTTCCTGCTACCGCAGCTGCGACAGCTAAGATAAGATACCAGTTTCTGATCCAGAAGTCTATGGTCAGAGGGGAGAGGGGCGTGGTGGGAGTAGTAATTGTGAGGGATGGTCCACCGTTGCTACAGTTGCCCGCCCTATCGCACGCCTTCACGCTGAAGTTGTAGGTTGTGGCTTGTTCGAGACCCGTGACGTTTGACTCTCGAAGGGTCGAGGTCACGTTTTGTAGGATCGTGACGCCCTTGTACAGTGTGTAGAAAACGACGCCAATGTCGTCCGTCGCGGCTGTCCAATTGAGGGTGAGGCTTGTCCGGGTTACGCGGTATGACGTTAGTTTACTGCCCGCGGGCCAGTTGGGGGGTGTAGTATCGGGAATGAAAGGGGTCATGAGGGGGTAGTAGTCTTGACTGTTGGATGTTCCTGGAATCCGGTAGGATGTGTCGCCTATTCCGTCAGGGCCCGTGCAGACCGCTTGGCTGATGCCGCTACACTTATCGACTCCATTGTAGTCTGACCAGTAGTTTCCTCCACCTGATGGTCCGTAGTATCCGTTGTCCCAAGAATTATCGAAGCCGAGGTTGTCGTTTGCCTGGATGACATTGCTGATGAAATTGTTGTTGAATATTAGGGAGGCTCTATTGGAGAGCAGGACAATGCCGTGTTGGTTGTTGGACAAAGTGGAGTTTTCAACATCAGCGTTTGTCACGTTGGTGAGAGATATTCCGTCTTGGCTGCCGCTTACGAGGACGTTGCGGATGAAGAAGTAGGAGGTTGTGTTTCGTATGTCTATTCCGGTTCCGGCCGGAGTTGTAATGCTAAGGTCTCTTATCAAGTAAGGATCGGCAAGGCTGCCTCTTCCTCCGGAAACTCCGTTGGCGTTGGTGAAGGCCTGGTTACCATCGATCAAAATCGGTCCGTGTGACGATAGAGTAGCTGCCACAGGATGGGTCACAAGTGTGGATAGGGAGAAGACTGCGAGGACTAGTAGAATTGCAGTCAACAGCACGCACTTTGTCATTCCCATTCCATCCTCCTTGACGACTATCGACAAGCGTGATTAGTGGTGGCGAAGAGAAAAGAATGCCGGTGAGCCGACCGGGGTCCTTCTGTTTGGATGGATTTCGTGGCCTAACGAGTGGGACCTTCTTGGAGCCGCTCAAATTCCCCCGCCGATATCTGATCGAGCTTGCTGGAGCAGCGAGTACATTTCGGAACGGAGGCGAGAGGCGAAATCTTCCCGCCTAATAGAACTCTTGTCAGCGAGGCCTTAGTGTACCTGTCCTGTTCTAGGGCACTCTTCCTGGTTGAGTAGACAGAGCCACATTTTGGACACTTGAAAAAAAGTTCCTTGTCTCGAGAACTGGACTCCATGCTCTACTTCTAGCAGTGGCCTGAAGGGGCCGTTTATGGGTTCACTCTTTCAGCGCCAAGGCTCCTTTACCTAAGCCCCACTTTGCAACTGTTTCCTCCTGCTCGTCATCCTACGTTTGATTGCACATCCGATTACGATCCAGCCGCCTCTGCGCCTCACTTACGACGGTTCCTTCTCGCGCGCCCTGCCCCTCTCTGGCGTGTTACGTTACGCTCGACGAAAAACGCTCCAACAGCGATGACTGGGAATAATACTACCAGAACGGCCATGACCCATGTGAAACTGCCAGTGTCGATCAGGATGGTGTCGCCCATGATCCTTGATGGACCGGGAATCGCGATCTGGACTTTGTGGGAGTAGCCGGCGAAAAAGGTCGTCGTTATGATGTCACCGCCAGGCTCGGTGAGGCGTTGGCGGACGGTGATGTTATGGTTGAGACTACTGGTTAGGGTTGAGCCATATCCTGCGGCAATGTTAACGGCCGAGTGCCAGGAGTCTAGCGGTGCTGAGAGCAAAGAAAAATCCAGCAGTTGAAATGACGATGCTGCAAGAGTTGACTGGTAGGGCGCTATGGATTTTCCGTCTGCGAAATACCTCCACGCGATGAACGAAGTACTGTTATTGTTCAGCACTGGGCTATGGTCTAGGTAACTACCCACCGAGTTCAGGGGAATTACTCCAGCCGTTATGTTAGAGGTTACCTCGAACGATCTCCAGGCCAGATTGACCTTCATGACTCCTCGATCTGTGATGATAGCACCGTCAACATTGAACTTGACCGTCATCTGCGTAGTGTTAGAAGCTGAGGAGGAAGTGATCGTGAGACCTGACGCGCTGACACCAGGGAGGAGTGTACTTAGAGCCGACGTGAAAGCGGTCTCGGCGCTCGTTGCGTTGGAGCCCGATAGGCTGGTATTATTGTAAGCGGGTGTAGGCTGGAGCGTCATGTTTTGGTTGAAAACTGTATGTATCGTTACGGTGACAGCGGAGTGACTTATCGATATGTCATAATCGCCCCTCGACTCACCTATGGCAGATAGCTGGATTGAGAATAGTCCAAGCAACAGTAGAAGGCTGGCGACCCTTGGCTGATTGTCCTGACTCTGAACTATGAGAGGCTTGGGGACACGCCGTCGTAGAGATGACAGGCGACCTTGTGGTCTGGCTCCACATCGACGAGTCGTGGTGGCTCAGAGGTGCATCTCATATGGGCGTAGGGGCAGCGCGTGTGGAATCTGCAACCTGGAGGTGGATTGACCGGGCTGGGGATCTCGCCGCTGAGAACGTCGCCGGTCCTCCTGCTGGAAGGGTCTGGAACGGGCACCGCAGCGATAAGACTCTGAGTGTAGGGGTGGAGTGAATTCCCGATCACCTTCTCCGTCGGGCCGGTCTCGACGATCTCTCCGAGATACATTATGCCCAGCCTGTCGCACATGTGCCTTGAAACCGCAAGGTCATGGGTTATGAAGAGGAAGCTCGTCTCGTATTTCTGGACCAGGTTAAGCATCAAGTTCAGGATCTCGGCCCTGATTGACACGTCTAGCATGGACACGGGCTCGTCCGCAACTATTAGATCAGGCTGGAGGACAAATGCTCTGGCTGTTGCAATCCTCTGGCGTTGGCCGCCGCTCAGCTCGTGGGGGTACCTGTAGAGGAACTCCTCTGGGGGGACTAGCTCAACGTCTCGGAGTATGGCTTTGACCCGCTCTTCCAGCTCGTCCTCGGTCTTGCATATCTTCTGTACCCGTAGCGGTTCGGCCACGATCTCCTTCAGCGTCATTCGAGGGTTGAGGGACTCGTATGGGTCTTGGAAGACTATCTGAATCCTCCGCCGAATAGGTTTCAGCTCTCGGTCGCTGAGCTTCGTTATATCCTTACCGTCGAAGACTACTTTCCCCTTTGTGGGCTCGAGCAGCCGCACTATGAGACGACCTGTAGTGGTCTTGCCGCTGCCACTTTCACCGGCGAGCCCGAAGATTTCCTTTCGGTGTATCTCAAAATTTATGCCGTCAACCGCCCGCACGAACGGTTGTTCTGTCGAAAAGATACTCTTCAAGAGACCAGTCTTCAGCGGGAACCACTTTGTCAGATCCTCAACCCGGACAACAATGGGTTGGCCTCCTGAATCTCCAACGGTTGTCTTGGTCACAGTTTCCATATCGTGTTCACCTATTTGTAGAGCCAGCATGCGACTTGGTGATCTCCCGAGCCCTCGTTTTTTAGCAAGGGTTCTTCCTGCCGGCAAATATCCATCGCGTAAGGGCATCTAGGATGGAAACGGCAACCGGTGGGCGGGTTGAGGAGATCTGGAGGAGAGCCGGGGACTGAGAGAAGTTTCTTTCGGGGTTCGTTGATCTTTGGAAATGCCCCGACGAGTCCTTGCGTGTACGGATGCAGTGGTTCTTTGAAGACCTCCTTGACATCGCCGTATTCTACGAACTTGCCCGCATACATTATGGCCAACTTGTCAGAGGTTTCGGCGAGGATCGAGAGGTCGTGGCTGATGAGTATCATGCTCAAGTTAAGCTTCTCTTTGAGTTCCCGCATAAGCTTCAGCACTTGCGCCTGAACAATCACGTCGAGGGCAGTGCCCGGCTCGTCAGCGATCAGCATCAGGGGGTTGAGGGCTAGAGCCATCGCGATGAGGGCCCTCTGCTTCATGCCGCCGCTGAATTCGTGGGGATAGTTCGTTGCACGGCTTCGCTCTATTCCAACCGTCTCCAAGAGATCTTCAGCCCTCCTCCAAGCTTCCTTGGAGCTGGTGTCTGGTTCGTGAGTCTTGATAGCTTCAACGATTTGGTCTCCTACATTGAAGACTGGGTTGAGAGCATTCATAGCTCCCTGAAAGACCAGGGAGATTCCTTTCCATCGAATCTTTCTAATCTCGTCGTCTCTAAGGCTGCCTAGACTTGTGCCGTCGAATATCACAGTTCCTGCGACGATTTTCGCACCCGAGGGTAGGAGCCTGAGAATTGTTAGAGCAAGGGTCGTTTTTCCGCAACCTGATTCGCCGGCTATCCCAAGCGCTTGACCTTTCTCAACGTCGAAACTAACACCGTCAACTGCTTTGACGTCTCCGCGGAGAGTTTTGTAGTACGTTCGCAAGCCGTCGACGTCAAGGACCGGCATTAAGATCTCGTCTGTAAACGGGGAGGCGGACCGGCTAAGATAAGCTTTGCCGGTCCCCGAGAGAATTTGTTGCAATTATCCATTACATTGACATTGTGACTGGAATATCGAATTGTGGGGACAGGAATCCATCCCGGGCCCAGAGATCGATCGTGCCACCTACGTGCCACTCGGGAGAGCCCTGAGCTACGAACCTTTCGTACTGGGCCATGTTTCCCCCGGTTAGGACGAGTGTACCCTCGAGGATATGGTACGAGAATGGTTTGAGTGGGACGGGTTCGGGCGGCCCAGTACCCGAGGAGCCAATCACCTCGTCAATACTTCCATTCTGGATGAGTGCCTGGAATGAGATTGATGCCAGTGTCAAGCCAACGTATGGGGTTGGGTTCGAAACGTTGAAGGTTATCATGATTGTCACGTTAGAACTCGTGCTGGTAGTTGTGAACTTTGGAATCTGGATTGTTAGATCTTCCAATGCTTTGTAGTAGTAGGTCGAGTTCGCCGTTGGCAATAGAAGATAGGTCCATGTACCGACGGTCACTAGCACTAGGGAGAGAATTAGAATTTGACGTGAGTTGATCTTCAATTTGAATCAAGGGCCACGGTGTTGTTAATTAACATAGGCAGTGTCCCAGTATCGAGGGAGCACAAACGCAGGACAAACTGAGACTTTGTCTAGGGTCGGTTTGCTGGAGCGGGTTAGTCAGCGCGATCATTCTCGCACGGCTGTATACAGCGCCATCTCTGAGCTCTGTGGATTGGGCGCTGATCTTTCTCTCCAGCGTATTCGCCGGGACAGGGCTAGCGACGTTTGAGAACGTCGTTTTGGGATTCGGGGTCACGGTCATCGCGAGTTCGCTCATCATAGCGTTTGTGCTATCTCTGCCCGCCTTCGTCGGCTTGGCGGGACAATTGGGGAACCTTGTCACGGAGACTGCTCTGGCGGAAGTTGTGAAGGCCATGTTTCCCTTTGCAGCGATACTCATTTTTCTCGGAGGAGTTCTGGGAGGTTTTTTGGCAGAATGGCGGGGCCTAGCTTAGCGCCTCATCCGCAACCTAGGGTTCAACAGTTCGTCTAGAGCGTAACCCAACAGGACGAAGGAGAGCGAGAGCACAGCTATCGAGAGGCCAGGTGGGAGAACCCACCACCAACTGGTGATGGCGGCGCTGTTCTCGACAGCGTTCAGCATTTGGCCCCATGATATCACATTGGGGTCTGCTAGTCCTAGGAAGGCTAGGGATGCTTCGGAGACGATCGCTGTCGGGACGGCGAGCGCCAGCGAGACGTAAGTGAGCCCGAGAACGTTGGGGAAGATGTGGCGGATGATAATGTGCCCTGTACCCGAGCCGGCGGCCTTGGAGGCTTCTATGAAGGTCCTTTCTCTAAGAGAGAGGACTTGGGACCGGATTACTCTGGCGAAGCCTGCCCAACCGAGGAACCCTAGTATTATTATGATGTTCCAGATTGAGGGGCCTAGAAGCGCGGCTAGAACGATGAGCAGCGGGAGACCTGGAAGGACGAGGACCATGTCAGTGAAGCGCATCAGAACCTCGTCGACAACCTTTCCAAGAAAGCCAGCTAGAAGCCCGACGACTAAGCCGATGACTACGCCGAGGAAGGATGCGACGAGGCCTACGATGAGTGAGACTCTTGTGCCCCAGGCTAGTTGTGTGAAGATATCTCTCCCGTTTTGGTCTGTGCCAAGAAGCCCCCATGAGGTTCCCTTCATGCTGAGGTTGAGGTTGTTGAAGGATATGTTGACGTTTACGTTGTTTGGTAGAATCTTGTCTGGTATGACTATTCTGAAACCGTAGGTGTAGTTGCCTGAGCCCGAGAAGGCTACTACCGCGGGGTCGATTGTTGACGAGCCGAAGAAGAGCCTCACCGATGGATCGTTCGAGTCCTCAGCCGGAACTACGCGCGTGCCCACCAAATTGCTGTTTATCGTCTGGTTCGAGAGCGGCATCTCGATCGCCCCGTTGGCTATGAAGGTGGTGAGGGCGATATCGCTCACACCCTGCATAGAGTTGACGAAGACGACGAGCGAGCCGCTGAACGTGCTCGGAGGCCCGTTGTAGGGCCAGTAGAACGTTTTGGATATCGTCTCGGTGGCCCCAGGTGAGGACGGTAGTGCATTGCCAGCCTGTCGTGAATAGGTTATCTGCTCAGATCCCCGTGGGAAACCTGCCGCGGACGAGAGGCCCACGTCGGAGGAGTTGAACTGTACGGATAGGTTCGTGCCGGGCGTAGAGCTACTGTCCCATCCTTGGGTCTGGAAGTCGTTTGCTTGCGTGAACAGCGAGCTCTGAGCCACCTTGTAGTTCTGGCTGAGGCTGGAGCCTCCAGGCATGTACTTCCACCATACGGGCGCGGCGGACACACCGGCCAAGTATTGGCTGTGTATGGGGTCGTAGGATGTTAGAATGGGGGCAGCCAGAGCGAAGATTGTGTAGAAAACCAGTATCGCGACGCCTATTATTGCCCTCTTGCTTTTCCGGAATTCGCCCCAGAAGTTTCTTGCGCGTTTTAGCTGGAAGTCTATCCAGGCTCTTCGGGCGGACATTCTAACTCTGACCTCCCCGTCTCTAGCTGTACTTGATCCGCGGATCGATGATTCCGTATATCAGGTCGGCGATGAAGTTGGCTATTATCACGGCCATCGCGGATATGAAGAAGATAGCCTGGAGAACAGGAATGTCTTTGAAGCCGATGGAGAGGAAGGTCCAGAGTCCGAGTCCCGGCCACCTGAAGACTGTTTCTGTTATGATGGCCCCGCCGAGGATCGAGGCGAACGCGAGAGCCACTGATGTGATGATGGGCAGAGAAGCGTTCTTGAAGGCGTGCTTGACGAGAACCTTCGTCTCAGACAATCCCTTGGCACGCGCGGTAATGATGTAGTCTTCTGTGAGAGCCTCCAGCATAGTGGCTCTGGTAAGCAGGACGTAGAAGCCGTACTGAAATAGGGTTAGAACAGTTACGGGGAGGAACGCGTACCAGATCTTCGTCGTTATCACTGTCAGAATATTGCTGGGTGGGTGTATGAGCCAGCTGTCGGGAATGTTTCCGCCGAACGGGAACCATGAGAGCTGGACAGAGAAGACGGCGAGGAGGAGGAGCCCCATCCAGAATGTTGGAAGGGAGAAGGTGGTCAGGGAGGCGAATACGGACGTGGAATCGACTGCTCCGCCTCTCTTATGAGCGCTCAGTATGCCGAGCCCGATGCCTATCACTATGGAGAGCAGGGTGGATATTCCTAATAGTACGAGAGTGTTGGGAAGAAAGCCTTCCATATCCTGTAGGACTGGATTCTGGGTTCTGAAGGAGAGGCCGAATTTCAGCGTGAGCATATTGTACATGTAGGCGCCGTATCGGACCTGTACAGGGTCGTCGATATGGTATAGTGCTTTTAACGCGTCGATCTGCGCTTGGCTGAAGTTCTTTCCCGAGCCGATCAAGCTTTCCAGGACGCCGTTGGTGCCTGGGATTAGTTCGAAGATGATGAAGTTCAGTGTGAGGACGAAGAAGGTAAGGACGAGCATGTAGGCGAACCGTTTGAGAATGTACGTCTTGAGTCCCATTTTACTTGGAAAGCCTCATGTGCGTTTCTTCCAGTTGGAGTTTGAGAAAAAGAAGAAGGGGGAGTTATTTGGGCTTTGCCGTGGCTGTTTCTAGGATCCCGGTATGGTCTCGTAGACCCAGCTGGGGAGAGTGCCTACTGCGCCGCCGCCGATGTCTGTTCCGCCCCAGAAGCTCTGTCCAAAGTGCAATGCTACTCTTGTCAGGTCGAAGATGTTGACTTGTCCATCAGGTTGTCCGGCTGGCCCGCTGAGGTCCCATGGAGCGCTTCCGTAGGGTCCGGTTGTCCCTGGCGTCTCGCCGAAGTGTACCGCGACGATTGCTAGGTCAACGATGTTGATGACGCTATCAGGTGACGGGAGCGGTCCCATCTCCGAGACGATGCCCGTAGAGCAGGGTTGCGCAGTCGTGGCTGTACAGTACCAGTTTATGTTGCCTGCTAGGTGGAACTTCCACCAAACGCCGCTGAAGATTGCGAATGTTGCAGCGTAATCAGCGGTCGAGGTTGGGTCAGTTACAACAAGCGTCGACGTGTAGGATTTCACGATGCCGAGAGCGAAAGTAACGGTGCACTTCAGAGTAACGGTCGACCCTTGGGGTGCCGTTACAGATTGTGCTGGGCAACTTACGCTTTGTGAGCCCTGGGTTATGACCCATACATTTGCCGCCACCGAAACGGTGAACGTCGCGGGAGGACCTGGGTTCTTCGAGACACTATAGGTGATACTGTCTTTTGCACCGGAACCTATGGTCTGCGAGGCTGTGTCTGGCGCTACTCCTGTGTGGTACTGATATGTGATGTCGATTGAACTGAAGTAGCTATCGTCTGGTGCGGGTTTGCTGTAGCCACATCCTGAGCCCGTAGGTTGACAAGTGGCACTGCCTGCGGGTAGTGTTAGTCCTGGGGACTGGCGTAGCAGGTATTGTACTGGTCCGTTGGGAGAGTTGTTGGGGAAGGATCTTTCAGAGTCGTATACGAAAGCGTAGCTGCCAAGACCAACACCAACAGGCGGACCCGGAAGCTGATGGCCGGAAGTGGAGGACAGTACGTTCACTCCAGCGTCAGGCCAGCCAGTAGCCGACGTGCCCACATACCCGGTTGTTCCCGGGTTTGCAAGGCAGTTAGCCAGCGTTGCACCACCCCAATTGCCACCCTTACCCACAGTGTTCTCCACGCACCAGTGCTGAACCGAGACGAGCGGTGTACCACCAACATCGTGGCGTGCCCAGACTGCAGCGTTACGCTCGTACACATCAAAGCTCGTTGGGCTCTTCACCACAACATCCTGGACGTGCACGTAGCCTGGTGTGAGGAAGCTGGTAGGACTGTTCTTCGAATCGAAGATACTGAAACGGATGTCGTTAGCCGTCACTGGAAGCGCGGGTATACTGCCATCAAGAGACGCGGCGAAAGTCAGGTCCGGCCTCAACTGGTAGCTGAGGACAGAACAGACGTTTCCTGGAGCGTCAAACCCGGATGTCTCACCGTTGGGGAACGTGCACACACCCGCAACAGGTGTAATGACCTGTACTGCGGGTAGGCTTGCGGCCTGCGGAAGATCTCCGGTAAAGCCGGAGTCGTCCGAGACCTTGATGTTCAGTGTATCAGTGGTGAGTCCATTGGCGAAAGCGTCCCAGAGGAAGCTGCTGTCAACCTCGTTCGGAGAGTCCAAGAGATCAGTCTTCCATCCCCACTTTATGATCACAGGATGGCTCGAGTCGTGCAGTGGAGCACCGACGAGATGAGCGTTGAACCACGTCCACTGGTTGTGGAAACCGACACCGACCTGGTTCTGTAAGCCCTCCCACTTTAGACCGTTCAAAGTCGTATCACCAGTGTCCAAGTGGTAGGTGCGATAGGCTAGTGGTCCAATGTCTGTCCAGACATCCACGATACCGACCGTGTCGTTGAACTCTTGTTCAGCTGCAAAGGCGAGGCTTCGAGCGTTAGCGAAGAAGTCGCTCGGAGGACCAGCCTGAGCTGCCCTGAGACCTCTCGCGAAACCGTTGAAGGACGCGTCAATGTAGTTCGGATAGTTGGTGAGGAAGGGCCGGATGAACTGGGAGTCGTAGAGATCGTCAATGTACGTCGGGTCAGCGTTGAGACCCCAACCACCAGTGTAGAGGTTGAAGGCGAAGTTTCCGAAGACCGGAGTGAACAACGCTCTACGGTTGACATCTATGAAGTTCAAGAAGTCGCCAGTGTACTTTGTCGCACCACCCAGGTCCATGTCGATGCCCAGACTGTTCTGGAGCACCGCTTGAACCTGGAATCCAAGGTTCTCCCTGTTGGGATCGTCGTGGCGGACGTAGAAGACCGGTTGAAGCTCCTTACCACAGTTGTTCACCGTGATCAGAGAGCCTGCACCGTTGGGCACCACTCTGCTCGCGCAGCCCACTCCATTGTCAAGACGGAAACCGAGACTGTCCCTGGAAGCGAAGCCTAGCGAGTCCAGAAGAGCGTTAGCCGCAGCCACGCGAGCCGGATCAATAGTTCCAGCAGGCGCAGCACAGTGGCCACCAGCGGTGAACGGCATCGCCGTGCCAACGACTGAAAGACAGGTTAGGCCTGCCTCGTTCAGCGTCGGCTTCACCCAGAGATCGTCAGCGGTACCGAACACGCCGTCAGCACCAGCTCCACAGAGAGCCGGACAGCCAACAACCGCGTAGTTCGGAGCACCATCACCGCCGAGAACATCGCGGATGAACTGCTCCTTGTCAGTAGCGAAAGCTACAGCCTGTCGAAACGCTAGCAGGTTGCTTGGGAACGCGGCGTTCTGCAGATCAATCTCGAACTTGCCGAAGTTCTGAACTCCCTGGAGTGTTATCTCATGCTGGATCGGGGCTTGACCCGTCGGGCATGGAGCTATTCCCGCGGGAGCATCGGGAGCGGGTACGCAGACACAAGCTGGAGGTGGACCTGTACATGGACTATTGTACTCTACTTTCTGGGCGTGCGTAAGTGGCCAGTCGTAGAGGTCGACAGTGCCGGCCTTCAACGCCGACCACTCGTTGACTTGGTTGATCAAGAACTGTGGAATCAAGATGCCATCGACCCAAGGCCCTCCAGCCTCGTATGGCTGGGCCGAGCCTATTCCCGGACCATAGCCTTTCACGAGACCCAGAGTGCCAGTCGCGTGAGCGGAGTGGACGCCTACGGAGACGACGAGTGCGCTTAGAAGAGTCGCAGAGATTAGAAGCATAGATTTGGTTGCAATTTTACTGTTCAATATGTTCGTCAATTTTTTTCTTCGAATTAGCGTGCTCCCCGGTATCCATATAAGGTTATCCGAAAATTCGGGGGAGAAAATTGCCTGTGTTATCGAGAGAACGATGGAGATATACTGAGATGGCTTGGAAGGATCACATACGACCGAGGGTTGAAGCCTATGTTCCTCGTTAGCCTGCTTGACCGAAGTGAATTGCGACGAAGGTCAAGTCTCGGATGTTCACAACTCCGTCCGGGACAACATCAGCATTAGGATTGTAGTTGGGACCGCCCTGGACACTGCTGAAGCTGAGAGCCACAATAGTCAGGTCGAGAATGTTGACTTTCCGGTCGCCATTAACATCACCTGGAATGCTGAGGATTGTCGTTGTGGTCATGATGTTATTGGCGGGGTTCGCTTCGCCGGTGAGATTTGCCGCAGTCACTTTCACCACATAATGTCCCAGTGCAGACCCGGTCGTGTTCCAAGCAAAAGTTACGATCGAAGTTCCTTGATATGGAACGCTAGCCTGTAGTGATTGGATGGTTGTTCCGTTTGCCGATAGTGCGATCTGAAACGTCTCCGACTGCCAGCCCAGGTTCGATAGGGTCGCATTCACTTTCAGAATATTTCCTTGAGCTAGAACCGTCTGGCTAGGGGCGACGGCCGTTACGGCGCAATCCGCAATGAAGAGTGACATGGAGAATATGTTGAAGTTTGTCCCTGTCATGTCAGATTGCCAGACGATTCCTATTCTGCCACTCCCGAGCAGGGCCGCGGAAGGTTCGACGTCGTCTATTGGCGCAGACGGGTTGAGAATTGGATCATGGTTGAGCTGGGTGTCTGCTGACCAAGAGATCCCTCCGTTGAGGCTGTATTTTAGGAAGATGTCGTATTCCGGAACCGTCGCGTTGAGCAACGCGTCAAACGTCGAATTTCGATCTGAACTCCATACGACAGCAACAGCTTTGCTGTTGCTATTATTCACCGCGACGATGGAGGGATAGTCGTCGTTGTGCGGGGACGTCGTGAGTTGTGTGTCCGGGCCCATCATCATCGATGGGGTGATCGTCTTGTAGAAAATGTCATTCTTTCCGTTGGTGGCGGCCCGATCGGAAGCCCACGTGAGCCAGATTGTTCCATTGCCGGCTTGCGCCAGTGAAGGCTCGTAGTCCCTTCCTGAGAACGTTGCTTGCTGCGCTGGTAGCCACGCGGTTCCGTCGTACTTCCGTATGAAAATGTTCGTTATGCAGGTGGAATTGGAACTTGCACAAACCATTCCGGAGGCCCAAGCGACCAGAAGCCCTCCATCCTGGGTGCCGACGACAGAGGGACGGATGTCGTTGCCAGTGTACGTCGTGAACTGAATATCGCCGGTCCAGCCTGTTCCGTTGTATACTTTGTAAAATATGTCGTTGTTGCCTGTGCGAGTGGAGACCCAGAAGACCCAGATACTACCGTTGAGACTCTGAGCAGCAAACGGCAGAAAATTGGCATGTGCATCCGTGGTGAGTCTTGTCGCCGGCGGAAGAAGGCAGGCGCTTTGGAGACACGACGGATCGTATATCCGATAGAATAGGGTAAAGTTGCTGGCGGGGTCTTGAGCCCAGAAAACCCAGGCTTTCAGGGTCTTGGAGTTGTAGAGAAGGGTCGGATCCGTACCGCTCGCGCTACTACTAGATGTGATCTGTGAGCCAATGTTGACAGTGAAGCCCCAGGCAATCGATGCGCTCATGGAAAGGGTGATAATCAGAATCGATGTGGCGCTGGCACGGATTCGCATCTTATTCTTGCTCGCCAAGAGTGTTTAGTATCCACTGATAGATCAGAAAAAAAAGTTAGAAGAGGGGTTTATGGAACGATGTTTACGTGGAATTCCTTTATCGTAGAGCCGGATTGAAGAGGTCCGAGAGACCCGTCAGGGTTGACGGCCTGGAAGAAGACTTGAGAGTCGATGTGGAACCCGCCCGTCATCAGCTGACCGCTCGCGGTAATGGGATTGAAGACCGTCTCCAATGGGACAACGGTTGAGATGCCGGCCGCTACCTGTTGACTGGGTGTGAGGATTGTGAATGTTCCCCAGATGCTGCTGGTGAGGACGAACTTGACGTAGGACAGTGCGGGAACGTTGCCTGTGCTATTGACGTTTGCGAACAAGCTGAGCCTTCCCGGAGTGTGAACTGTATCACCCGAGAACGACCACTTCGTCTTCTCAGGCCAGGCTTGTCGGTGGTTCTTGCCGGTTAGCGTGTTGTCGAATACCGGGAAGTCCGCGGCCGCGAAGAAGCCCTCGTTTGTAAAGGTAGCCCTGGGACCTATCATAACTGGAATGTTCGTCAGGGTTCCCCCGCCGGAGTTGTGTAGGAGGATGACGTTCGAGAGACTCTGGAATGTTATGCCTAGCGCCACGACCTGGAAGCTGATTAGTCCAATGCTCATCGATGTCATGGTGACGGGGGTCTGTGGGCTGAGGGATGTGCAGGCAACGCTCACATCACCGTGAACGTTGTCGATCGAGGATGTGCAGAACGCGGCTCCGGCACCTAATACGGCGTCCCAGAACGCGCCGAAGGAATCGACGCTCTGCGCGCTGAGGACGGATGGGTCATAGAAGAAGTCGAACTGGTTGGCGAACACCGTATTGTCGCTCGTTCCGCCGATCCCGCTGACAGATATTCCGTACTGGAAGATGGTTCCAATCGGATGGGTGCACGTTGTGGGGGTAACACAGTCGTCTGTTATTGATCCTGGGGATATGCTGACGATCGGGGTCGCGTGGGCTCGCGGGACATTGCTAACGCCTATTATCGCGAGGGAGGAGAGCAAAAGCATGGGGAGCAGTACGAGTGTCTTGATCTTGCTAGAAGTTAGTTTCATTTTCGAAATCCTTTCATCACTTTGCTACGGTAGGACTGAATATAAGAGTTTCTGGCGGGAGATGACAAAGTATAGCCACAGCCCGCCTAAGATATTCCGATATCTCTATGAGAAGATGCGTCAAACATTGCAACGTGGTCGGCGTGGCGCGTCCGATGTTCCCCCGACTGTTCTAACACGTCGCAAACGGCGGTAGGACGCGAGGGGCAAGATCGGAGCCAACATGACTAGCCCGAGTAGCCACAACATGGATTCCGGTCTTCCGTCCGAAACGGAATCACTCGGGTAGTACGCCTCACCGATCGTGACTATGCCATTCACGGTGTGGTGCGGAGGAGTCGAAATACTCACACCTTCTGCCTCGGTGAGGACGGTGCTCTTCAGCGTGAGCGTGGCCGTCCCACTCATTTCTGCCACGAAGGTCACGTTGACTAGGTTGTAGAGTTGGCTGCCCGTAACGGTGATGCAAGCGGTAGTGGAACACTGGCCGAGGACCAGCGCGCCAACACCGCACGGGCCTATCGTCCCAGTTGAATTGTCCACCCAAGGGCATGTAGCAGTCGGGGGAACGACGTATCCATAGTTTGTAAAGTCAGGGTTGAATGCAAGCCCGTTGGTTAGAGCCGTTAGAAGCGTGAAGTTATAGCTCATCGTGAATTGGAAACCGGTTATGTTGTAGGCGCCAGAGAGTTCGAGGCTGACGGTCGCCGACTGGCCTTGCACCACAGTCTGAACTGATGGTTTC
>Ga0209761_1001505_pt1 | contig 15132 bp, 12 predicted proteins | sample GraSoi013_1_40cm_4_FD_185818 | JGI IMG/M metagenome (GOLD analysis project Ga0209761, IMG submission 185818) | Grasslands soil microbial communities from the Angelo Coastal Reserve, California, USA - Sample 09_25_2013_1_40cm (SPAdes) (version 2) | ecosystem: Environmental > Terrestrial > Soil >...
GATGTAGTCGGTGATAAAGCGCGCGGGACTAAGCCGGTGGTCGAGGATTTCGACCTGTATCTGTCCACCGTGGGTGTGACCTGCGAGAGAGAGTTCGATGCCGAGCTCAGCGGCGCGATTGAACGTATTGGGATTGTGCGAAAGAAGAATGTTAGGCATGTCGCGGCGGACGAGGGGCTCAACAAGCGCGAGTGTCTGCTGGCGCTGGCCTCGGGGAGTGCGCTCGCGCTGGTAATCGACGCCGAGGAGATTGAAGGAGGCGCCCTTGAAAGTAATTTGCGCGTTTTCGTGGCGCAACATTTTCATGCCGGCTTGGGCGTAGAGATAGGCCGCTTCGTCTTCCGCGCGCGCGTAGATTTCGTGGTTGCCATTGCAGCCCCAGGTGCCGAGCGGAGCGTGCAGACGGCGAACCTCTTCGACGCAATCGGCGATCGAGTCACCGCTACCGGTGATGAGATCGCCGGTGACGACGGCAAGGTCGGCGCCGAGATCATTGGCCATATCCACGGCGCGGCGAACCTGCGTGCGGGACATATAGCCGCTGAGGTGGATGTCGCTGATCTGCACAATCTTCATGCCGTCGAGAGCAGCCGGCAAATTGTGGATGGGAATTTCGATGCGGCGGACTTGGTAGTTGAGGCGCTCGGCCGCGAAACCATACATGGTGGTGAGAAAAGGAGCGGCACCTGCGGCAGCCGTGGCGGCGCGGAAGAAGTAGCGGCGGCCTGGATCAGCAACTGTCTCGGCCAATTCGGGCGTGGACGGCGCGGCGTTTTGCTGTGGGGCAGCTTTTTTCGCCGTTGCGGCATGCAGCCAACGCCAGAGACGTTCCAGCCCGTGGACCGTTTTGACAGCTAAAAATGCAAACAAGGCGCTGAAAAACCACAAGCCGGTGATAACGGTCATTAGAGAGCTTTGGCGGGCGAAGCCTCCGTGGCCGAAAATCAGACCTTGAGACATGGTAACGATGACCAAGAGGAGTAGAACGACGTAGGCGAGCCTGGCGCCAACTCGGAGCGTTACCCGGCCCCAATGGGAGGTGACGCGCCAAAGGGCGCGATACCAGAAGCGCTGCGAGAGATAAAGCAGCGTCAATATACTCAAACCAATTACGATGCGCAGCAGCAGAAAGCCCCAATTCACGATGTCGGCGCCCCCAAGTGCAAAATAGAAGTTTACCACGCGGGGGTTAAGAATTTCGCATGACGAGGATCGGTCTACTGCGTAAGATGAACCCCCGCGGAAGGCCAGGTACCGTCGTTCAGGTCAACGCTGGTCGTGGCTGGTCGGGGGGAAACGTCTGGCGGAGTGGCGCGTCTGAAGGAGAGGACGTCCGGTCTCCGGGCGTAATGGAGGAGAGAAAAATGATGAAGCTAAAGCGGGTGGCGCGTTTGGCTCTGGCCATGGGGTTGGCGGTGCTACCAGTAGTGGCGCAGGATGCGGCGAAGAAGGAGCCGCCGAAACCGGCGCCGAGCCCGTCGCAAGCCGTGCTGGAACAGTGGAACGACATCGGGAGAAAGCTGATTGTGATCGCGGAGGACTTGCCCGAGGATAAGTACGACTACAAGCCGAATCCGGATTCGAGGACGTTTGTGGCGCAGTTGCTACACGTAACCGCGTCGATGTATTACTTCACCGATACCGCGCAAGGACAGAAGCCCCGGTACCCAGATGATCCGAAGCGCGACAATCTGAAGACCAAGGCCGACATCGTGGCGTTCGTGAAGAAGTGCGTGGAGGATGGCGCGGGCGTGATCAAAGCGAAGGGCGACAAGGGGTTGACTGAAAGCGTCAATGATGGCGGGCCGCATTTGAACCGGTTGTATGATCTGGCGTACGGTTTGATCGAGCACTCCGGAGAACACTACGGGCAGATGGTGGTGTATTACCGTGCAAATGGGATGGTGCCGCCGGAGTCCAGGCCGAAGAAATAATGAGGTTAAGGAAGTAAAGGACGCAAAGGAAGTTAAGGAAAAGCGGGACTTTCATAAGCTGACGGGCGCGGCGCGCAGGCATCGCGCTCGTTTTTTGTTTGTGCCGTTGCGATCAGAGTGAAATGCTCAGGAGTAGGGGCACGATATATCGTACCCCTACGGCCGGAAGGTTTGCACTAGCTAGGAGGTGGCGGCGCCAGCGATGCCGTTTTCGAGGAGGGCGATGAGTTGGTCGGGATCGTTAGTTGGAGGGAAACAAGTTTGCCCGGAGCAGACGACAGCGAGGGATTTATCCGTGGGGAGATGGGGGAGAGTTTCTCTGAGGGCGCCGGCGAGATGGAGCTGGGGAGTTTCTGGAGTGACGCGGAGGACGGATTTTCCGAAGCGGAAGACGCGGTGGGCGGCGGCTTCTAGAGCTTGGGCAGTGGGATCGTTCGAATCGCCGGTAATAACTACCTGGATCGGATGATGCGCGAAGAGCGTGGCAGCGAGGCCGTAAGTGGCGGCGAAGAGGCCGTACTGCGGAGCGACGCCCGCGAAGGCTTCAAGCGTTTTCTTGGCGAAGGCATAGTAGCGGTTGTCGCCGGTGAAGGCGTGCATTCGAATCAGGGCGATGGCGGCAACGGAATTGGCGCTGGGCGCGGGGGAGTCCTGGAAGGGTTTGCGGCGGACATCGAGGCCACCCATGGGCGCGGCATCGTTGGGACGATCAAAGAAGCCGCCGCCTTCGGCGTCGCCGTATCGGGCGATGGCAAGATCCATCGTTTTTTGCGCGGCGGTGAAATAGCGGGGATCGAGAGTGGTTTCGTAGGCGTCGAGGAGCGCGAGAACGCTGAAGACTTGATCGTCGAGAGAGCCTTCGAGAGCGGGACCGCCGATGCGGTGGCCGAAGCCGCGAGATTCGTTCCAGACTTCCTTCAACATGCGGTCGAGGGTTTTCAGGGCGAAGGCGCGGCAGCTTGTACCAAGTGAGCTGTTCAGAACACGCGCTGCATCCAGATACGCCGACACGAACATAGCGTTCCAGGAAACGTACATCGTTTTATCGATGAATGGCGTGGGACGCGGGAGGCGGGCGGCGAGCATCTTCCCTTTTGCCTTTGCGATGGTCAGGCGGACAACGGTTTCATCGAGGCCGAGCTGTTTTGCGATATCAGCGGCGTCGCTTGCGATCCACAGAACATTTTTTGCAGGATTGTGATGCATTTCGCCGTGAGGCTCGACGTCGTAATACAGTTCGATTACGCGCGATTCCTCATGCGTGAGCGCGGCACGAACTTCGTCAAGTGTCCAAGTGAAGTGATCTCCGTCATCGTCGAGAGAATAGTCTGCGTCCTGGCTGGCGCAAAAGCCGCCCTTATCTTGATCTGAAAGAACTTCGTTTACCCAGCCGATGATGCCTTCGGAAGTTTCACGTAGTAATGGATTCTGGGTGACCTGCCAGCCGTGGAGATAATTTTTCAAGAGCTCGGAATTGTCGTAAGACATCTTCTCGAAGTGGGGAACGAGCCAGCGCTCGTCGACGGAGTAGCGGTGGAAGCCGCCGGCAAGCTGGTCATAGACGCCGCCGCGGGCCATTTTTTCGAGGGTGGTTTCGGCCATGGCGAGCAGATGTTTTTCTTTCGTCTGGTGGTAGCGCTCGAGGACGAGGTCGATGGCCGAGGAGTGCGGGAATTTCGGGGCGCGGCCGAAGCCGCCGTTCTTTATGTCGAAAAGCTGGGTGATGGATTTGATTTGGGCGTCGACGACGGCGAGGTCGAACTCGGCGCGGGCGCCGGTGAAGACTTCGGCTTGCGAAACGGCGTCGGCGAGGGAGTTCGCGGCGCGCTCGAGTTCAGCGCGCTTGTTGCGGTAAGAATCGGCGACGGCGAGAAGGACGCGGCGGAATCCGGGGCGGCCCATCTGGTCGTCGGGCGGAAAATAGGTGCCGCCAAAAAAGGGTTTGCCATCGGAAAGCAGAAAGCCGGTAAGCGGCCAGCCGCCCTGGCCAGAGATGGAGCTGATCGCGGATTGATAGCGCGAGTCGACGTCGGGTCGTTCGTCGCGGTCAACTTTCACGGCGACGAAATGTTCGTTGATGATTTTGGCGATTTCGAGGTTCTCGTAGCTTTCGCGGTCGATGACGTGGCACCAGTGGCACCAGACCGCGCCGATATCGAGGAGGATAGGTTTGTCTTCGGACTTGGCGCGGGCGAAGGCGGCGTCACCCCACTCATGCCAGTCGATGGGCTGGTGCGCGGCGGAACGCAGGTAAGGGCTGGCAGAGTCTTTTAGGCGGTTTTCAGAATGGTCAGTCAAGTCGCTCACAGTTTGAACTCTCGAAGAACGAGCAGTTGAGGTTCTTTCCGGCAGGCCGGAACCTTCGGTCGCTGCGCTCAGGATGACAACAAGAAAAAAAGCGCCGGTCTAAAGACCGGCCACTACAAAAACGAGACCAAGGCAAAAAGAAACATCAGCTCCAGAAACCGCGCCGCAAAGCGCAACAGAAACAGCAAACAAAAGCGCACGGGCTAAAGCCTGTGCTACTGGATGGTGTCGCCGGGACCGACGTCGCGCGGGTCGAGCGGTTTGCGGCTAGCGAATCCTTCATCCTGGCGATGGTAAAAGCGGATGCGATCCTCGCCAAGCTTCCAGCAGAGATAGACGTCCTGCTGGTTGATGACGGCCGGGAAATCGAGGAGGCCCACGTCGAGGTCCTTGATGAGGCATCCAGTTTCGAGAATGCGGTTCAAAGCGGACTTGAGCGTTTCGGCAAGCTGGTTGTGCTGCATGCGGACGGCAGCGAGTTTTTCGTAGGGCACGATCACGCCGCCCATCATCATGATGCGGGCGGCGACGGCGGCGAGTTCGTTTTCCAGGCCGGAAAGTTTTTTGCGGGAATCCATGGCCTCGACGAGGAAGGGTTCGAGTTCCTGGCGCGTGCGCTCCGCTTCGGTGAGCGTGAAGAGGCGCTGCGGCGGTTCCGGAGTTTCGTCCTGCTCCTGTTCGTCGTCTTCATCTGCCATCGTTTTTCCATTCCGGGGACAGCTTTGAGCCGGCAAAGAGAACAGGCTGGCCTTCGCAAAGCTCAGGGTAAAAAGCCTGTTCTACTCGATGCTAGCGCAAAGTGAGCATGCGGTCGAGAGCAACTCGCGCATGATGTCGAGTGCGCTCATCGACGGAGATGCGGTTGACAACGTTGCCTTCGCCCAGATTCTCAAGCGCCCAGAGGAGATGCTGCGGGGTGATGCGGAACATGGTGGTGCAGACGCAAACGCTGGGATCGAGCGAAATGACTTTGTAATTCTTAAGTTCCTTGCCGAGACGGTTAACGAGGTGAATTTCCGTGCCGACGGCCCACTCGGTGCCGGCGGGAGAACCCTGGATGGCCTTGATGATGCCCTCGGTCGAGCCAATTTGATCGGCAATCTGGGCGACCTCGAAGCGGCATTCGGGGTGAACGATGACGCGAATGCCGGGATGCTCGCGGCGGACGCGCTCGACTTGCTGAGGAGTGAAGCGCTGGTGCACGGAGCAATAGCCCTTCCAGAGGATGATGCGCGCGCCGCGGATTGCTTCCGGGGTGTTTCCGCCAAATTCCTGATAAGGGTCCCAAACGATCATTTGCTCGAGGGGGATGCCCATGCGATAGCCGGTGTTGCGGCCAAGGTGCTCGTCGGGGAGGAAGAGAACTTTTTCGCCACCCTCGAAAGCCCAGTTCATGACGGCGGCGGCGTTGGAACTGGTGCAGATCGCGCCGCCGTGCTCGCCGGTAAAGGCTTTGATGGCCGCGGTCGAGTTCATGTAGGTGACCGGAATGACCTTGCGCGAATCGAGGACAGAGGAGAGTTCGCTCCAGCAGGCTTCCACCTGGCCGATGTCGGCCATATCGGCCATGGAGCAACCGGCGTTCATGTCGGGAAGAATGACTGTTTGGTGCTCGCGGCGAAGGATATCGGCGCTTTCGGCCATAAAGTGCACGCCGCAGAAGACAATGTAGCGGCCTTCGGCTTGGGAAGCCTGGAACGAGAGCTTAAGGGAGTCACCACGGAAATCGGCGAATTTGACAACTTCGTCGCGCTGGTAGTGGTGGCCCAAGATCACGACGTCCTGGTCCAGGCGGGCTTTGGCGGCGGCGATACGGTCGTCGAGGGCATTGTCCGGGACAAGGAGGTAAGAATCGAAGTCGCAGCCTACGCCGGCTTCGATTTCCGGGGCGCGGACAGTGACCGGCTGGTCTGTGCCGATGAGGGTGCTGCTATCCGAAATGGATATTAGGTTGCCCATGGAGTGTGTTTCGTCTGCCTAGAGGATGATGCTAAGTGGTCCCTGGTCCCTGCTGGGAAACCTCATTTTCTCATATTTGGGGCAAATTGCCACTATCCGCCGATGAAGACCATGGTGCGCGAAGGTTGAATGAAGCCTGGCTCATTGATGCGGTGGCCCTCTTCTTTTTCCATGACAATGGAACTGATGTAAGTGACCAAGTCCTCGTCGGAGGCTCCCTCGCGCAACAGCGACCGCAGATCATGATCGTCCTTGCTGAACAGGCAGGTGCGGAGCTTGCCATCGGCAGTCAGCCGGATGCGGGAGCAATGACCACAGAAGGGCTGGGTCACCGGGGCGATGAGGCCGATTTCGCCGGGGGCGCCATCAGCGAAGCGGTATTTGCGGGCGGTTTCGCTGCGCTCGTGGGGGATTTGTTCGAGCGGCCAGTGCGCGTGGATGCGGCTGTGAACCTCCGCGGCCGGCACAACGAGGGCGCGCGTCCAGTGGCGGTCGGCATCGAGCGGCATGAACTCTATGAAACGCATGATGACGCCCGTTTCGCGGGCAAACAAAGCAAAGGCTTCGACTTCGTCGTCGTTGATGCCGCGAACCAGGACGGCGTTCACTTTGGCAGGCGCCAAGCGTGATTTCTGGGCGACATCGATGCTGTGCATCACGGTTGAAAAGGACTTGGTTCTGGTGATGCGTTCGAATTTATCAGGATCGAGCGAATCAAGGCTGATATTAATGCGGCGAAGGCCAGCAGCAAGGAGGCGATCGCAGCGCTCGGCCAGCAAGTGGCCGTTGGTCGTCATGGAGAGGTCTTCGACGCCAAGAGAGTGGAGACGCGCGATGTAGTCCTCGACACCTTCGCGGACGAGCGGCTCGCCGCCGGTGATGCGGATTTTGCGGATGCCCAGGCTCAGGAAGATCTTGGCCAGACGGTCCAGCTCGGGCCAAGAGAGAATTTCATCGTGATCGCGGTAGTTTTCCGGGTCGGCGGACCGGCAGTAGACACAACGGAAGTTGCAACGGTCCGTGATGGAGATGCGCAGGTCGGTGATCTGGCGGCAGAATTTGTCGTGAAGTGTCATGGTCCGTTTTGCTTCTTGGATGCAGCTCCCTGCTACCTGGACGCACTTGAGACGTAAAAGAAAATCGCCCGATCCGGTACTGGGAATCGGGCGCTCACCGAAAATCGCATATTTTCGGTTCGATCGCTCCTTTCCAAGCACGGATTCACCTCAAGAGGCTCACCGTAAACGGGAGGCCTGGGCGTTTCCGCCCAAACCTTCAGCTCCGACAATTTCTCGGGGCATCGCCCCAGCAGCCGTGGGTTATCTCTCCCGTAGGTTACAGGGGTCGGAGTTACGAGCATAGTCTACGCCGCCCGCGGCAAGTACGCAATTAGGGCACTCGGAAACCACGGCTAAGGACGGCCCGTCGGATTGTGATAGAGTTTTGGCCACGCCATGCGGATCTTCGTCCTAGGGGCTGGAGCGACCGGCTCTCTTCTCGCGCAATTGCTGGAGCGGCAAGGACATACGGTCTGGTGCGGAGACCGTGATCCGGAGCGCGCGCGGCGCTTCCTGGGCAGGAAGAGCACTATCGCGGTAACGGAAGTCAACGCGCGAAACCTGCGCGGAATTGTGAGAGCCGCGAAGGGCTGCCAGCTCGTCGTTAACGCTTCGGCATCAGTCTTTAACGAGATTGTCCTGCGGGCGGCGCTGCGTCTGCGCGCGCATTACGTCGATCTCAGCTCGCACCTGACGCGCCATCCGTTCAAGGCCGAGCAGTTCCGCTACGTGAAAAAGTTCGAAGAAAAAAACCGCGTGGCGCTGATCAATACCGGAGCAGCACCTGGACTGACCAATTTGCTTGTGAAGCGCGCAGCGGAATTGCTGGACGAAGTCCAGGCCGTGCACATCCGCCTGTATGAAAGCAGCGAGAGCGACGATCCCATCTCGCAATGGTCGCCGGAAGTATCGTTCGACGAGGCAGTCTCCCACCCGCGCGTCTATCGCGGCGGAAAATTTCAATTGGGGAAGCGTTTTTCTGAAGTGGAGAAGTTCCGGTTCGTGGAGCCGATTGGTACCGCTCGCGTCGTGCTTGCGGCGCAGGATGAGGTGGCCACGCTGCCCCATTTCATTCCGATGCGTGAATTGGACGTGAAAATCGGCGGGAACGAAATCGACCGGCTGCGGCGCTGGCATCGGCTGGGGAAACTCACAAAGTCGCGTGGTATGCTGCGGCGCCATTTCCCGCAGACCTCATCTCCTCGCATGATCGCAAAACTGATTCGCCAAGGCATTCTGCAGAACGCGCGATTCGCGGCCGCTGTGTTGGTGCGAGGACTCAAGAAAGGGAAGAAGGAGGATCGGCGCATTCTGGTGCGCAGCGACTGCACGTTTCCGACGCTTTACCAGATCCGGCAGCAGGGGCGCTACAACACTCCTGTCGCCTACGCCACCGCGCATGTCGCGGCTCTTTTCATCAAGTTCTTCCCGCGGGAGCTTGCGGGCGTCTTCGCACCGGAAATGCTGCCTGCCGAAACTCGGAGAGCCATTCTCGCCGGAATCCGCAACAACAGCATCCGGATTACACACAAAACGACGGTCCTAAGACACAACAATGAAGACGAGGAAGAATTCTAGCTAGTCAGCCGCGCTTCGCCGGAAAGCGAAACGCGGCCAGACCGACTAGAGCCGAGGATCAGTCCGCGGAGGCGGGCTTTGCATTTCCAGAAAAGTGGATGGTGATCAGGAACCCATTCGTCCCGTCATAGGAAAACTTGTGGCCGTCCCCTTCGAAGGCTTCGTGCTTGTTCTTCCACATGCGGAAGCCGTCGTTGGACTGCGCCCCCCAGTATTTCAAGTTGTGGATGACAACTTCGTGGTGGGAATCATTGCCGTTGACGCGCTCGAGGGTGACCTCGCCTTTGCCGTTCTCCATCTTGGCGTGGGCCACGCCGGTTTTCGCGTCCACGTTCCATGAAAACGCGGCGGTATCCACGGCCTTTTTCTGCCACGGAATCGGATAGAGCTGGCCGAGGATGTCGCCAAGCGCGGCCTGCTGCTCCTTGCCGACGCTAGGATCGAAGTTCACCACTAACCAAGAGTCTTTGCCGGTGCTCCAGTCGCTGCCCAGATCGGTAGCGATCCAGACCTTGGCGCCATCCAGCTTGGTGCCTTTGTAGTAGCCCTTGTCCACTTTGAGGACGAGATTAGCGCGGCAGAAATGCTCATCCATATGATGCTCGCCCATGCCCATATGATTCGTGGAATGGGTGTTGAAGTAGCAGGGACAGAACATGTCACAGCTGCAAGCTTCGATGTAGCTGGCGGTCATATCAAAGTCGGGTTTGGAAGTTTTCTCCTGCGCGGAAGAAGTGAAGTAGATAAGGCTAGCGGCAAGCGCAAAGAGAGGAAGTACAAGGATTCGAGACATACGTGGCATTTTTCCCTCCGAAGGAAATGTGTTCACAAGGGCCCAACTGAAATTACGGGCAGTCTACGCCCGAAGTTTGGCGCAGACAAGACCCTTCTCAAAAGCGCTCCCGGCAGCGAAGTCGGCGAAGAGTGTTGCTTCCATGCTCAGACCCTGGGCTTCAAGGACGCGCTTCGAAGATTAGATTGAACGGCGTCTGCGTGGCGCGCCGGAAATGCGAGAAGCCTCCCGACGTGACTACTTCGCGCAACCGCTTTTCTCCCGCCTGCGCCCCGAGCGCCAGGCCGACTTCCTGCGACAGTGAAGCCGGCGTGCAAATCAACGCCGACGCACCATAGAAAGCACGACCGATGGGGTTGAGATTGTCTTCGAGCTTGTCACCAGCAAAGGGTTCCACAATCATCCAGGTGCCGTCTTTCTTCAGGGTGCTGTGGACATGCGCGGAGGCACCGGCAGGATCGCCCATGTCGTGCAGGCAATCGAAGAAGGTCACAAAATCATAGCCCTTGCCCGGATAATCCTTCGCTTTGGCTACTTCAAAACGAATGCGATCGCCCACGCCGGCGTCTTTGGCGCGCTGCTTCGCGGTTTCGATGGACTTGTCGTGATAGTCGAAGCCCGTAAATTCAGATTTCGGATAGGACTTGGCCATGAGAATCGTGGATGCGCCAAGGCCGCAACCGACGTCAGCGACTCGCGCGCCATTTTTTAGCTTGGCGTCAACACCGGTCAGCGCGGGGATCCATGCACTAATGAGATTTGCGGCGTAACCCGGACGAAAGAAGCGTTCCGTGCCCACAAAGAGTTCGTGGTGATGCTCGTGCCAGCCCAGTCCTTCTCCGGTCTTGAATCTCTCCGTCAGTTTTTCTTCGGCCTTCACGGCAGCCAAAGCGCACTGAAAAGCTCCGGGCAAGAAGACCGGGCTCGATTCGTCGGCCATCGCAAATGCCTGCTCTTCACTCAGGTGAAATTTGCCAGTGGAGGAGTCGTAGGTGACGTATCCGCCCGCCGCTTGAGCGCTCAGCCACTCGCGCACGTAGCGTTCCGCGGTTCCGGTGCGTTTTGCGAGCTCCGTCGGTGTCTGCGGTCCGCCGGAAACGAGGGCTTTATATAAGCCGAGCTTGTCGCCGATGCGGATCAATGCCGCATTGAAGGTGGCGCCGAAATCGACGATGGCTTTGCCGAGAAACTCGTGCAGCTTGTCTTGATTGATAGCCACGGTTACTGCCTCCGTTTTAGTGAGAAGAATGTGACTGAGTTGGTCTGGATTGTAAAACCTGCGGGCGGAGTCGGCAAGTAAAGAGTTTCAGCAGCAGCGATTGGGCGTGGAATAGCGGCGGTTGAGCTGCTCGACGTAGAATTCGGCCGGCGTGAGGGTGCGGCTGCAATCAAACTGAGTGCCCTTCGAACGAAGGTAGCTTTCGTAGGCCGCGTCTCCACACCATTCGCGGAGGCCGCGCCAGAAGCGGCGGAGGAAACGTGACGTGGTCTTGGCGGCGTTGCGCATCAGTCGTCTCCGTGGGCGGTGCCGGAATAGTCCGCGGCCCAGCGTGTGGCTATGTAGGGCGATTCGTGAAGCACGGGCTCTTTGCGACGGCTCAGAATCGAGTACCAGTGCGCGAGCGCTTCGACGATCAGAACGAGGATCATAAAGGCAAGAACGCCGGTGACAGCGGCGTCGAGGCGCTGGTTGAAAACGAGGCGCTGCGTCTCGGCGATTTTCTCAGCGGGAATTTTTCCGGCCGCAATTTGCGCGGTTAGGGCTTTGGCATAGGCAAGAAAACCTATGCGGGGATTCGCATCGAAGATTTTCTGGTAGCTAGCGGTCATGGTGATCGTGACGAGCCACGCCGTCGGCAGCAGCGTCACCCAAATCCAGCGGATACGGCCCATTTTCATCAGGATGGTGGTGGCAACGACGAGCGCCACCGCCGCGAGCAATTGATTTGAGATGCCGAAGAGTGGCCAGAGCGAATTGATGCCGCCAAGCGGGTCGACAACGCCTTGATAAAGAAAGTAGCCCCACAAGGCGACGATGATGGCGCTGGATAGTAGAACGCCAGGCATCCAGCCGGTGCGCCCGAAGGGCCTCCAGACGCGGCCCCCGAGATCCTGCACCATAAAACGACCCACTCTAAGTGGTACCAGATGCTGAGGAGGCGCTCGCCTCCGATGGTGCTGGAAAAGATTTGCGCCATACCCACTGCGAGCGAAGGCGCGCCACCCGCGCGATTCCAGAGCGTAATCTCGCCGACCTTGTGGGCGAGATCGGTCATGGTTTGCGTTTGCAGCGGATAGCCCCAGCCGCTGATCGTTCCGGCAGCAGTATCCCCGGCGCCTCCGACGATACTGGGCGGGCTGTTGATCGCGAAATAGACGCCTGGCGGCATCGCGCACGCGGCAACCATAGCCATTACGCCGACAAATGACTCGAGCAGCATTGCGCCATAGCCGATGAAGCGAGCGTGGCTTTCGCGAAGGATCATCTTCGGTGTGGTGCCGGAAGAGATCAGCGAATGAAATCCGCTGATCGCGCCACAAGCAATGGTAATGAAGCAAAAGGGGAAAATCTTTCCGGCAAAGACCGGACCGGTGCCGTCGATGAAGCGAGTGAGCGGTGGCATCAAGACTTGCGGCTGGACACAGAGGATGCCGGCGGCAAGAGAGAAAATAGCTCCGGCTTTGATGAACGCGCTGAGATAGTCACGCGGCGCCAGCAGCAACCAGACCGGCAAGGCAGACGCCGCGAAGCCGTATGCAATGATGGCGAAGGCGAGCGCCACACCGCTCAGGGTGAACACGCGGGACCAGGAAGGAGAATCGGCCACCCACTGCCCTGCGACGACCACAAACAGAACGAGGGCCACGCCCATTACCGAAGCTTCCAGGACGCGGCCCGGCCGGACGAAGCGAAGATAGAGCCCTAGAAGAAGCGCGATAGGAATGGTCATCGCCAGTGTGAAGGTAGCCCACGGTGACGACTTAAGGGCGTTCACGACGACGAGGCCTATGACCGCAAGAAGAATCGTCATGATCGCCAGTACGGCCAATTGCGCGATAAAGCCGCCTCGTTCGCTGACCTCTTCGCGCGCCATCTGGCCGAGGGATTTTCCGTCGCGCCGAATCGAACAAAAGAGAATGACAAAATCCTGCACGCAACCCGCGAACGCGGCGCCGGCAATCAGCCAAAGCGTGCCGGGCAGGTAGCCAAATTGCGCGGCGAGTGTCGGACCGACGAGCGGGCCTGGGCCTGCGATGGCAGCGAAATGGTGCCCGAACAGAACCCATTTGTTCGTCGGGACGAAATCGCGGCCATCGTCGTGGCGCTCGCTGGGCGTGGCGCGGGTGTCATCGAGGGCGAGCACTTTGGCGGCGACAAAGGCGGAATAGAGCCGGTACGCCACCAGATAACAGCAGACGGCAGCCGCAACAAACCACGTTGCGTTGAGGGGCTCGCCGCGATCGAATGCGATCTTGGCGAACGCTCCCGCGCCAAGCAGGGCAACCCCGAGCCAAACGACGATGACGAATAGGCGCTTCATTTTGCCGAATTCGCAGCCGCGCTGGATTTAATGAACTGCGCAATATCCGCCTTAAGCTTGGCCAGCGACGGCGGGTGAACGTACATCATGTGACCGGCTTCGTAGTAAGCACCATTGAGATGGCTGCGCAGCGTGGGGTCGAGGCCGAGGTGATCGAAAGTGTAGTCCGCGGCAAAAAACGGCGTGGCTAGGTCGTAGTAGCCCTTGGCGACAAAAACGTGCAAGAACGGATTCTGCGTCATCGCCCCACGCAGCGTCTCCGCTACGTTGACGTAACGATTTTCATATGGCGCGTAGTTCCATGGCCGCACGCGCCCGGTGAGGACTTCGTAGGGCAAGTCGCTGTCGAACTTGAGGTCGTTGCGCACATAGTCGTTGAGCATGCCCGAATACGGACCGATGATCGCCGCGATGCTGGGGTCAAACTCCGGACGTTCGCCTGCGGCGTCTCGATCGATTCCGGTAAAACGGGCGTCGATGCGGCCGATGGTGCGGCGCTCGCTGCGCAGAAGTTCCTTCGTGAAGCGCTGGATTTCGATGCGCAGATTGGTGCGGTCGATATAGTCCGGCGAAAGGCCGGTTAGCCGCGCGAGCTTTTGCATGATTTCCGCGCGCCGGGCGGAAGGCAAGGCATCGCCAGTCATCAGTGCGTCCGCGTATTCGCCAACAGAGAACTTGCGCGATTCCTCGACGGCCTTTTGGACATCGCCACCTTGCAAATCCGAGGGAAGTTTCTTGTGATACCACGCAATGGCTGTGTAGGTCGGCAGATAGAGGATATACGGCAGATCATTGCCGGTGTCGAATTCCGCCGTCTCGAAATTCAGGATCGCTGAAATCAAAACGATGCCGTTGAGATACATGCCGTAGCGTTGCTGGAGATAACCGGAGAGGCCAGCGGCGCGCGTGGTGCCGTAGCTTTCGCCGGCCAGAAATTTCGGCGAGGACCAGCGTTTGTTGCGCGTGGCATAGAGCCGTATAAAATCAGCGACGGACTCGACGTCTTCCGTGACACCGTGAAACTGTTTCGGCGCTTCGCCGGGAACGGCGCGGCTGTAGCCCGTCGAAACGGGATCGATGAAGACGAGGTCGCTGATGTCCAGGAGCGACACATCGTTGTCCACCAGTTTGTACGGCGGCGGTAGGAGCGTGCCCGCATCGCCCATCTGCACGCGCCGCGGACCAAACAAGCCAAGATGCAGCCAAACGGAGGCGGAGCCTGGGCCGCCGTTAAAGCTGAAGGTAAGCGGGCGCTGGCTCGCGTCACTGACGTCATCTTTGGTATAGGCGACGTAAAAGATGCTGGCCTTGGGCGTGCCGTCTTCAAGCTTTAGAATGATGGTGCCTGCCGTCGCGGTGTATTTGATCTCCTGCGCGCCAATTTTGATTGAATGTTTGGTCTGAACGATTTTTTCTTCAGGAACTGGCGGTTTCTTTTCCTCTTTGGGTTTTTCCGCCGCTTTATCCGGCGCTGGCGGTGGTGGCTGCTGGGCAAAGCTCGGATTTATCCCAAAAAGAAGGAACGTGGCAGCACTGAGGTAACGAATTGGAGACTTCATAAGCGGCGGAGCTCCTTCTCAAGCCTTCCAAAAATACAAAACTGTGACGTGCGGCATCGTATGCGAGAGTACGGGCAGCGTCAATCGTCTGAGACGCTGTGGAAAGGCTAGCCGCTTCCTCGATTTCTTTTGCATCGAGCGAATTCACGGATAGAATGCGGCCCTCGGATGGAACGTGCGTCCAAAGGAGCGCCGCATGCGCAGCGTTAAATCGCCTGCCGCTATTTCACTTCTCGCCGTCGCCTCAATGCTGCTCATTCCGGCTCCCGGCGCCGCGCAGCAAAAGAACGACCAGCTGCACCCGAAGACGCTTCAGGAATTACAGCAAGCGATCAAGGATGTGCTCGACAAGGAACACGTTCCTGGAGCAGGCGTGGCGCTTGTGGCGAATGGCGAGGTTCT
>Ga0209761_1001507_pt1 | contig 15116 bp, 13 predicted proteins | sample GraSoi013_1_40cm_4_FD_185818 | JGI IMG/M metagenome (GOLD analysis project Ga0209761, IMG submission 185818) | Grasslands soil microbial communities from the Angelo Coastal Reserve, California, USA - Sample 09_25_2013_1_40cm (SPAdes) (version 2) | ecosystem: Environmental > Terrestrial > Soil >...
ATTGCTCATAGCCGGTGGTCGCGAGGATCGTTTCGAGCGCGGTGGCGGGGTCCGCCTGCCCCACCGCCTCGCGGAGCCGGTCGAGCAGTGCCGCCACGCCACTGAGCGCCTCGCGCACGTTCGGGCGCAGGTCATTCACGCTGCCGGCACGGCGCGCCGCCTCGAGCAGCGGCTTCTGCCACCCCGCTGCCGCCTTGCCGAGCACCGCGAGGGAGGCGTCGCCGATACCGCGGCGGGGGACGTTGACCACCCTGAGGAAGGCCTCGTCGTCGGCCGGATTGGCGATCAGCCGCAGGTAGGCGAGGAGGTCTTTGACCTCGCGCCGTTCGTAGAAGCTGATCGCGCCGATCAACCGGTAGGGAATGCCGCGGAATCGAAACGCCTCTTCGAGCGGACGGGACTGCGCGTTGGTGCGGTACAGAATCGCCATTCCCTCATACGCCACGTCGCCGTCCGTCGCGCGGCGGGCGAACTCGTTGGCCAGCCATTCCGCCTCATCGCGCTCATCGGCCGAGCTCAGCAACGTCACGGGGTCGCCGCCCTTTTTCTCGGTGAAGAGCGTCTTGCCCAGGCGCGCCGTGTTTTCGGCGATGATACCGTTGGCCGCGTCGAGGATGATCTGCGTGGACCGGTAGTTCTGCTCCAGCCGCACGAGCTTCGTGCCGGGAAAGTCGTTCTGGAACGTGAGCATGTGCCGGACGTCGGCGCCGCGCCAGCCGTAGATCGCCTGATCGTCGTCACCCACGACGCAGAGATTGCCGTGCCGGCTGGCGAGGTGCTTCACCAGCAGGTACTGCGCGGCGTTCGTGTCCTGGAACTCGTCCACGAGCACGTGCTGAAAACGATCCTGCCAGTACGCGAGCCGTTCCGGATGCTCGCGAAACAGCGTGAGCGGGTGCAGCAGAAGATCGTCGAAATCCATCGCGTTGGCCTGCTTCAGCGCCGGTCCCAGCGCGGCGTAGACGTCCGCGGCGACCTTGATCATCGGCGTGTCCATCTGTGCCCCGAGCTCCTCGGGCGTCAGCATGCGGTTCTTGGCACTCGAGATCACGCCGTGGACCGTGCGCGGCGGGTAGACCTTGGTGGAGAGCTGCCGGGCCTCGAGGAGGCGCTTCACCAGCGCCTCGGAGTCGTCCGAGTCATAGATCGTGAAGTTCGGCCCGAATCCCAGGAGCGGCGCCTCGCGGCGCAACAGCCGAGCCGAGAGCGAGTGGAACGTCCCGATCCAGAGCCCGCGCGGGTCGGCCCCGAGCAACTGGCCGATGCGCGTGCGCATTTCCCCCGCCGCCTTGTTCGTGAACGTGACGGCGAAGATCCGCTGCGGCGCGACATGCAGCGCCGTGATCAGATGCGCGATCCGCGCCGTCAGGACCCGGGTTTTCCCCGAGCCCGCCCCCGCGAGTACGAGCAGCGGTCCGCCAGGATGCTCGACGGCCTCCCGCTGAGCGGGGTTCAACGGCAATGGCTGCGACGCGGTCATCTCAGCGGGAATTCAAGCACAAATACCGAACCCCTGCCCTCCGGGCCCGGGCGAAAAGCCACGCGGCCGCCATGCTGCTGCTCGACGATCCGGCGGGCGAGCGCGAGTCCCATGCCCCAGCCGCCGGTCTTGCTGGAGACGCCCGGCTCGAACAGCTGGTGCTGTATCTCCGGCGCGACGCCTGGGCCATCGTCACGGACACTGACGCGCGCCACAGAGTCGCCACCCTCGACTTCGACCTCGATCCGGCCGCCGTGGCCGCTCAACGCGTCGACGGCATTCTTCACGATCACCTCGAGCGCCCATTCGATGAGCACCGGATCGCCCGTCGCGGTCGGCCCGGCGCCCGGCGACGTGAGCGTGATCGTCACCGAATGCGCGAGCGTCGGCAGCCGCGGTCGGAAGTAGGCCACGACGCGCTCGGCGACCGTCCCCAATCCGACGGGCTCGCGGCGCGAGGGACGACCGATGCGCTCGAAGCGCTTGGCGACGCGCTGCAGGCGCTCCGCGTCCGCTTCAAGATGAACGACCAGCTCGCTCCCCGGTGTACCCGGATTCTCGCGCAGGTAATCAATCCAACCCGTGAGGCTCATGAGTGGTGTGCCGAGCTGATGGGCCGACTCGCGCGCCATCGCCACCCACAGCCGGTCGCGCGCCGCGGTGACACGCGCGCGCATGGCCCAGACCGCCAGTAACACGAGACAGAGGAACATCGCGCCCTGGAGCAGGGCCAGGCCGGTGAAGGCGCGGGCCGCGGGCAGCGCGCCGTAGTGGATCATGCCGACGCCGGGCTGAATCAACGGCGGGTGAATGCGGTCCAGCTCGGCGATCCAGGCACGACGCGTCGATTCGCTTGCCGTGTCATCGAACGGTTCATTGTCGAGCGCGGTGATACGGCCGTGTCCGTGACCGCGAGCGGGATGCCGAGCCGCCGCACTTCATCGGCGAGGGTGAGCAGCGCGTCCGCGGCGGCGCCTTCGCGCGGATCGTTCAAGCCCGCGAAGACCTGGCCGAGCAGGCGGCTGGTCTCGCGCGCATCGTTGCGGAGGTGGCGCGCCACGATCCACGCGTACCCGACCGAGAGGGCGCCGAATAGGAGCGCGGCGCCGACGAGCACGACGGGTCCCGCCCGTCTAGGCAATGCGGTCAGTGCCGACATACGGCACCAACGCCGGCGGGACGGTCACCGAGCCGTCGGACTGCTGGTGGGTTTCAAGCAGCGCCGCGATCGTGCGCGGCAGCGCAACACCCGACGCGTTCAACGTGTGCACGAATTCGGGCTTCTCGCCTGGGCGGGGGCGGGCGCGAATGTTGGCCCGCCGGGCCTGATAGTCGGTGAAGGTGCTGGAGCTCGAGACCTCGAGCCACTGGCCAACACCCGGTGCCCACGCCTCGAGATCGTAGGTCTTAGCGGCCGAGAAGCCGAAGTCGTTCGCCGGCAACACGGCGACACGATAGGGCAGCTCCAGTTTCTGCAACACCGCTTCGGCATGGGCGGTGAGTTTTTCGTGCTCGGCCGGTGAGTCGGCGGCGAGGCAGAATCGCACGAGCTCGACCTTGTCGAACTGATGCACGCGCAACAGCCCGCGGGTGTCTTTCCCCGCGGCGCCCGCCTCACGCCGGAAACACGGCGTATACGCGACGTAGCCCTTGGGCAGGGTCGTCCCGTCGAGAATCTCGTCGCGGTGAAGGTTCGTGACCGGAACTTCCGCCGTGGGAACGAGAAACAGGTCGTCCGGCATGGTGCGATAGAGATCGTCTTCGAACTTCGGCAGCTGACCCGTGCCGGCCATGACTTCGCGCCGCACCAGGAACGGCGGCTCGACTTCGACGTAGCCGTGCTCGCGCGTGTGCAGGTCCAGCATGAAGTTGATCAGGCCTCGCGCCAGTCGCGCGCCGGCGCCCATCAGCACCGGGAATCCCGAGCCCGCGAGCTTGGCGCCGCGCGGCAAATCGAGAATGCCGAGTTTTTCGGCGATCTCCCAATGCGGCTTGCCGCCTTTGGGCGCCGGCGTTCCCCAGCTCCGCAGCATCGTCTGCTCTTCCGGCACGTCGGGCAGCGGCGGATTCGGGACGAACAGCGCCTTCGCTTCGAGTGTCGTCTCGATCTGTCGGAGCTCCGACTCCAGCGCGGTGATGCGCTCGCCCAGCTTGCGGCGCGCCGCCGTGGTGGCCTCCGGCAGTCCGCCCTGCGATTTGGCGACGAGCGCGTCCGCCTTCGCGGCGTCGTTGCGCTCCGCCTTCAGCGTGTCGAGCTGCGCGGTCAGCGTACGGCGCTTCATGTCCAACGCTTCGATCTCGTCGAGCAGACGGGTCAACGACGAATCGCCGCGGCGTGCGAGTGCGGCTCGCACCTGGGCGGGCGAGGCGCGTAACAACTTCAGGTCGATCACGATTTAGTGGCGCGGCACGCCTGGTTCGAGGCCGCGATATCCGCAGTTTGAGTCGGTCAGAATCTCGAAGTCGATCCGCCGCCCGTTAGGCGCGGACGTCGTGTCGATCTCCAGCACGTGCAGCTTCGCGTACAAGACCCCAGGGATCCCGTACGAACAGGTGAAGGTACTTGAATGCAGGATGAGCACGGTGTTGACGTTCACCACCTGCGCGCTGTCCAGTTTGTAATTGCCCGTGGGCGCGATCTTGATCGAGTCGAATTGCTGCGCACTGAGCTGCAGCCCGGACTGCTGGCCGAGCTTCAGCGCACCGGTGGGATACAGTCGCGCCGTCTCCGCGGTGTCGATGTCGAACGCAAAGTCGAAGGGCGAGCCCTGATCGGTGCGGACCGTGTGTCTGCTGATGATCGAGTACCCTGACGGCAGCGAGACGGGGGTGCCACTCAGCGCATAGAGCGACACGGTATCGACGACGTTCGAGATGAAGGCCGCCGGCAATCCGAGAGGGTTTCCACACGCGACGGCCGCGACACAAGCTAGGAGAGCCAACATGAAGTAGCGCATAGAGTGTGGACAACTTACAGGGACACGTTCGAGTGGGTCAACCCATAGTCGCTGCTTGACTTCGACTTCGCGGAAACCTAGGTTGCCCGGCTCATATGGCGACCATCCGCGACGTGGTCGAGGCGCTCAGCCGTTCCAACGGTGTGGACGCCGTAGTGGTGGTGGGCCGCGACGGGCTGCCCATCGACTCGCGCGTCGCCAACGGCGTCGATGCCGAAAGCGTGGCGGCAATGCTGCCATCGGCGATCAAGCAGATGGCGCAGCTGGGCGATGCCGCGAGCCGGGGCGACTTCACCACCGCCGTGCTCGAATTCGGCCGGGGGCTCGCGATCGTTGCGGTCCTCAACGCCGAAGCACTCCTCATCGTGCTGGTGCAGCCCGCGACGAACGTGGGTGCCCTTCTGTTCGATCTGCGCCGACACCGCTCCGCAATCGCTGGTCTGCTGTAACCTGACGGTCGCCGGTGGCCAACTCGGTACGGCACCTCCTGGTGGTGGACGACGAGCCCCATATCGGGCTCGTCCTGCGCCCCTACCTCGAGCAGCTCGGCTATCGCGTGAGCTTCGCGCGCACGCTCGATGAAGCCCGCAGCGCGCTGCGCGCGAGTCCGGCGACCGACGGCCTGCTGCTTGACCTCCATTTGCCCGACGGCTCCGGCCTCGATTTCCTGCGCGACCTGCGAAAACAGGGCGGCACCGCCCGTCTTCCCGTCGTGGTCCTCACCGCCGAAGGCGAGGATCGAATTCTGCGCGAAGCGCGCCGGCTCGGCGCCGCGCTGGTGACGAAGCCGTTCAGCCCGACGAAGCTCAGCCAGCGTATCGCAATGATGTTTGGCGATGCGGAACCGGAGAGCTCGTGAGTACGTGGGCCGCGATCCTCGCCGGCGGATCGGGAACGCGGTTCTGGCCGCTCTCGACACCGGAACGGCCCAAGCAGCTGCTGCCATTGACTGGCGACCGGCCGCTTCTCGCACAGTCGGTCGCGCGCCTGCGGGGACTTGTGCCGCCCGAGCGCACCTTGATCCTCACGGGCCCGTCCCTGGTAGACAGTGTCGCCGCGACGCTGCCGGAGGTCCCGCGACCGAACATTTTCCCCGAGCCGCGTGCCGCGTCCACTGCGCCGGCGCTCGCCTGGGCGGCGCATTGGATCGCCAAGCACGACCCGGGCGCCCAGATGCTGTCTCTGCATGCCGACTGGGCGATTGGTGACGATCGCGCCTTCCGCGCCGCCGCGACCCACGCGCTCGGCATCGCCGCCGAGCACGATGTGCTCGTGACCGTCGGAGTGAAGCCGACACGGAACGAGACGGGATACGGCTACATCGTGCCGGGAAAGCCGCTCGGCAATGCGCGCAAGGTGAAGCGCTTCATCGAAAAGCCGAGTCCCGCGCGGGCCGCGCTGTTGCGGCGGCGCGGCGCGCTGTGGAATACCGGCCTGTTTGCCTGGAGCGCGGCGCGGTTCCTCGGCGAAGCCGGCGCGTATGCGGACGAGCTCGCGCCCGGCTGGCCGGCGCTCACGAAGGGGGACGCGCCGCGCTTCTTTGCCGCGGTGACTCCAGTAGCCGTGGATGTGGCGGTGCTGGAGCGGACGACGCGCCTGGCGGTCGTGACCGGCGCGTTCTCGTGGGACGACATCGGCTCGTGGGACGCGCTGCTGCGCATCCGGCGGCTCGATGCGCGCGGCAATGTCACCGTGGGCAACGTCACACTGGGTGACGACGTGAAGAACTCCGTGATCTGGGCCGAGAATGAGGATGTCGCGGTCGTCGGCATCGAGGACATGGTGGTCGTGCGTGCCAACGGGCACACTTTGGTGATGCCGACCGGACATCCGGAAAAGCTCAAAGCGCTGGTGCACCGTCTGTGACACACGCGCTGTATCTCCTCGATCCCGAACCGGGGCCCGCCTGGGCGCCGTTTGCCGGCATCCGGCCGATCTCCGAGCTGCGCGCGGGCGCGCACCTGGTGCGCGAGCGGTGGGAGGCGTTTGTGGGCGCCGAGGCAACGGCCATTTTCGCGCTGCCGCACCTCGCCGGTTTCCCTGAGCCCGGCGTGCCGATCGTCGAAACACGACGCCCGGTTGCCGGGCCCGCGGTGATCGGCTCCTCGACGTTCGCCCCCCGGGGACTCGCGGGTCCGTTACCAGATGTGCCGGCGCGACTGACTCATGAGGGGATCACCGTCGGGTGGGCGGTCCCGGCGGGAAGCACCTGGACGGGTCCGGTTTCGAACGCCCAAACAATGAGTGTCGAAGGCGTGCTGCTCCGCGGCGTGCATGATCTCGTCAGCGCACTGGAGCAGCTGCTGCGCGAGGACGCCATCAAGCTGCTCGGCGATTCGGACGCGGTGCCCAAAGGCTCGATCGTGCTGGGTGACGCGGCATGGGTGTCGCTGCGGGAAGGGGCGATCGAGCCCGGCGTGGTCTTCGACACGCGCAATGGTCCCGTGGTCTTGGAGACTGGAGTGGAAGTGCGGTCCGGGACGCGGCTCGAGGGACCGTTGTGGGTCGGGGCGAATACGCGGATCGTAGGAGGGGCGATCCGGAACTCCGCGATCGGGCCCTGGTGCGTCGTGCACGGCGAGCTGTCCACGACCGCGATGCTCGGCTATGCCAACAAAGGGCATTACGGCTTCCTGGGGCACTCGGTCCTGGGTCGGTGGGTGAATTTCGGCGCCGGCACGACGACATCGAACCTCAAGAGCACCTACGGTCCGGTGCGCGTGGACGTCGGGGGCATGAAGTTGGAAACCGGACACCAGTTTCTCGGTAGTCTCATCGGCGATCACGCCAAGACGGCGATCGGCACCTTGCTCGATGCCGGTTCCGTCATCGGCGCGGGCGCCAGCATTTTCGACCATGTGCGCGCACCAAAGTACGTCGCGCCGTTCTCCTGGGGAGGCTCCGCATCCGAGCGGATGACGCTGGAGAAGTTCCTCGCTACGGTCGAACGGGTGCTGCCGCGCCGACACGTCGAGGTGACGGATCCGATGCGCTCTTACCTGGCGCGGTCCTTTGAATGGTTGACCCGATGAGCGACGCGCCGCAGCGCTACCGCCGGCTTGGCAAGTACGAGCTGCACCAGCTCCTCGGCGAAGGCGCGATGGGGATCGTGTGGAAGGCCTATGACACGGTGTTGCGCCGCTACGTCGCACTCAAGCTCTTGAGCGCGAGCTTCCGCAAGACGAAAGACATGCAGGAGCGGTTCCTCCGCGAAGCGCGCGCGGCCGGCGCCATCCAGCACGCCAACATCGTCACGGTGTACGACCTCGGCGAGTCCGAGGGTCAGCTGTTCATCGCGATGGAGCTGGTGGAAGGGCGCGATCTCTCCGACATGATCGCGTTGCGCGATCCGCTCGCGCTGGAGCGCAAGCTCGACATCGCGGTCGAGGTGCTGACCGGCCTCCACTTCGCGCATCAGCGCGGCGTGATTCACCGCGACGTGAAACCTTCCAACGTGCGCGTGATGCCCGACGGTCGCGTGAAGATCATGGACTTCGGGATCGCCCGGTTGCAGAAGGCCGACACCACGGGCTCGGGCGCGATCGTGGGCACGCCGACATACATGGCTCCGGAGCAGATCACGAACGGTGCGATCACGCCGGCCACCGACGTCTTCTCCGTGGGCTGCATGCTCTACGAGCTGCTCTGCTACCAGCGGCCGTTCGAGGCGGAGACGGTGCACGGCGTGCTCTACCAGGTGCTGACGACCGAGCCGCGCCCGCTCCGTACCGTGGCGCCGTCGATTCCGGCAGCGCTCGAGCGCGTCGTTGCGAAAGCGATGAACAAGGTGCCGCACGAGCGCTACGAGTCGGCCGGCCAGATGATGTCGACGCTCCAGCAGATTCGCGCGGCGCTGTCGGGCGCGGACGAAGAAGCGACCCAACCGCTCGGGCGCTGGACGCCGCTGCCCCGCCCGATGTTGAAGCTGATCACGCATGCGTCGATGCGGGCGCGGGTCGGGGTGCTCGGCGCGCTCGCCGCCGTCGTGTTGCTGCTGGTGTACGCGCCGGGCCAGACCGCCGAGGATCCAGGGCGCGCGGCGGTTGCGAATCCACCGCCCCCGGCACCCACCGGTCTCGTCGCGCCTCCGGCCGCTCCGACCACCGCTCCGGTCTCCATCGCCGTCAGCACGCGGCGCGACTCCGCCGTGGCCGCGCGCGACCGCGCGATCGCGGCCGGCGCGCAGAAGAACAGCGTCCCGGCACTCATCATGGCGCAGTCGATGTTCGAGGCATCGGATCGGGCGTTGCAGCGCGGCGATCAGTCGCTCGCGCTGCGCGGCTACGTCGAGGCAGCGCAGGCGTACGGCCGCGCGCGCGACGAAGCGCGTGCCATGGATCGCGAGGCGCAGCACATGATCGAGCGCGTCACTCCGGTCGTGCAGGCTATTCCCACCGGGCGGGCCGCCTCCAATGCCGGCGTCTTCCTGGCGCGCGCCGAGTCCCTGCTGCGCGAGCAGGACTTCACGCTCGCCAAGCTCGCCGCGCAGAGTGCCGAGCAGATCGGCATCAGTGCGGGCATCGCGCCGCCGAGCGCGCAGCCGCCGGGGGCGCGGGACGCTATCGACGTGCTGCTGAGCGATCTCGGGCGGGCGCTCGCCAGTCAGCGCATTTCCAACATTCGCGTGTTGTATCCCGGCCTGACCGATTCGGAACGCCGCGGCTGGGAGGCATTCTTCCGCGACTGGAACCAGATCACCGCAAACTTCACCATCGAGGATTTCACGGTCCACGGCAGCACCGCGAACGGCAACGTCAGAGCGGTGTTCGAGTACATCCCGGCCCGCGGCGGCGCGCCGCGCATGGACCGGCGGCGGTTCGCGATGCGATTCGAAAGGAAGGACGTAGGCTGGCGATTAGCCGCGGTCAACGAATTAAAATGACGTAGGGCGCAGCATGCTGCGCCCCTACACCTGCCGCTACCATGCCCGCTGATTCGGTGCGGGCGGATCGGGAATCGTCAGCGTATCCGGACGCGCCGTCGGCGGACCCACGCGACGCAGCGTCACCGGCTTCTCGAGATCCCCACCACTGATCGTGAGTTTGTCGCCGCTGAGCTTCATGCCGTAGACCTGCCACAGCCCGTCGCCCAGCGTAATCCACAAGCTGTCGGCCACCACGCGCCAGCGGGCGAGATCGTGGCCGAACTGCGCCGAGCTGTCGCTGCGGACCATGATGTGGCGGATCTCGTCGCCCGACCGCGCCTGCCAATCGCCCGTCAACCGCATGGGCGCTTGCGCGACAACCAACACGCCCAGCAGAATCGTCCAACGCATCACAACTCCTGGAGCCAGATTGGTGTAGGGAACCAACTGCGGCCCCCATCATACACCGGGCTGTTCCGATTTTGCAGCGGGTGCCGCCACCACCGGAGCCGTGACATCGGGGAGCACGGCCACCTGCCCTTCCCACTGCTTCATCATACGCACGAAGGCGGTACAGAGCTCCGGATCGAACTCCATCCCGCTGCGCTCTTCCAGGTACCCCAGTGTCTTCTCGAATGACCATGCCTCGCGGTACGGTCGCCGCGTCCGCAGCGCATCATAGACATCGCAGACGTGCACGAGCTTGCTCGCCTGGTGACAATCGCGCGCATACCGCAACACGGGATAGCCGCCGCCGTTGATCATGATGTGGTGCTCATACGCCACGACCACGGCCAGGTCGAGGTCCTCGTCGACATCGAGCAGCATGCGCGCGCCGGCTACGGGGTGCTGGTTCATCAGCGCCCGCTCTTCTTCAGTCAGTTTGCCGGGCTTCGTCAGCACCTCGAGAGGGATTTTGATCTTCCCAATGTCGTGCAGCAGGCCCGCAATCCCGAATGTTCGCACATCGATGGTGGAGAGGCCCAGAAACTCGGCCAGAGCCATCGACAGGACGGCGACGTTCAGGGAGTGCGTGGTGGTGTACTGGTCGAACTCCTTGAGCTGCAGCAGCGGCAACATGACTTGCCGGCCGCCGTGCATCGCGACGGCGAGTGACCGTACGACCGCCTCCGCCTCCGCGAGCGGCACGGCCCCCTTCGTCTGCACCTCACGTTGCAGCCAGCGCACCGTATCCACTTCTTCGCCGAGCGAGAAGCTGATCGTCGCGGTCGGCAGCGGCTCGGGCATGAGCTCGGTCTCGCCCTTCAGACCGACCGCGCCGAAGCGAATGCTGCTGCGCCGCATCTGCCGCGCTTCGGTACTGATCGCCGACAGCGTCAGACGCGCCAGCACCTCTTCGAGAAATCCTTCGAAATCCTCGCGGCCCACCTTATCCTCGAACTCCAGGCGCTGAATGCCGGCCTGCGCCAGGCGTTTGCCCCAATCCCACGACTTCAGCTCACGCAGCGGCAGGCGTCCGAAGACCACCTCGTCGCCGAGGAACGTGAACAGCGGGCGCGCCGTGTCGGCTTGGAGGTCCTGGATCTGCTGATACGCGACGTCGAGGGCGCGCTCGCGCGCCGGATGGCCGTCGCGATACAGCGCCATTGCGGCGAGCGCCTGGGCAAAGGCATTGAGGAAACGGGCCGGATCGCCGCTCATCGCTTCGGGACCGCGGCGTTGCGGATGTCCGGATCAGCGGACGCGGCGGCCAACGCCAGGAGCGCCGACGCCCGGCCGTCGTTTCGCCATCCCGCTGCCAGTGCCATCAGCGCGGCGAGGAGCTCGAGCGACCGGGTCGCGAGCCGGGGACGTCCCAGCCAGTTCTTACCGCCGTCCACGGTCTCGAGCAGCGCGGTCAGGGCAGCAACGTTCCGCACGCGACCGAGGACTTTGATGGCCAGCACTCGCAGTTCCGAGGCCAGCGTTTGATCGTGGACGATCTGCGTGATCGGCTGCAAGGCGGACGGCGGACAGTCCTCGAGCGCCGCGCTCAGGGCGACGCGAACCATGCGCGGGTCGGCATCGCGCAGCGCACCGAGCAGCGCGGGCTCGCGCTCGGCGGGGACCTTGAGGGAGACCTTCAACGCTTCGCGGCGGACGCGGGCGTCCTCGTGCGCGATGAATGCGGCCGCCCTGAATCCGTCGGGGAGCGCGGGGAGGCCGTCCAGGATGAGCAGCAGATTGCGCGTGACATACCAGGGGATCTCGCGCGTGAGACGGGTAGCGATGACGGGACCAAGCTCGCGCGGCGCGCGCGTCAGACGATCGAGCAACCCGCGGCGTGTGGTGCGCGACTCCGACAGGCCGAGGGCATCGAGTAACGGCTCGAAGCCGTCGACGGCCAGCCGCGGCAAGACGCGGTCCAGGGTCGCAAAGTCCGGCGGCTCAGTCGCGGCGAGCTCCCGCACCACATCGGGCGAAGTGATGCGCGTCCACAGTGGGCCGAGGTCCGGAGACGACGGTGAAACGGCCAGCAGATCGACGAGGTCTCCGACGTGGTGTTCGGCGACGAGCCGCTCGATCGCGCGCCACGCGCCGAAGCCGAGGACCCCGGTCTCGAGCGCCGTCTGCACGATGCGGAGCGGCTCGGCAGTCTGTTGCCACACACTCCGCGCGCCGGTGAGGGGCGCCGCCGCTGCCATCCGGTGCAGCGCGGTCCCGTAAGCCTCGGGATTCGGGTCCTCAAGCGTCCACCCTCGCAGCAGACCACGCACCTGCTCGCGGAGCGCCTCGTCGGCCTGGGGCCGTACTTCCGCGGTCCCCTGTTCCGCATGTTTCGCGAGCTTGGAGAGCATCCGCACCAGGGGATCGGAGACCGTCCGGTGCGACGCGTCCGCCATGGCGCGCACGATCTCGAGGACGGCGTCCACCGCGAGACCGTGCGTCGCGTCGATCGCGAACTTGGTGCGCTGGGCGTTGTCACCGCCCATCTCGATCAACCGCCGCAGCGTGCCCGGCTGCAGGGCGCCTACCAGCTTCGACGTGCGGCGCCGCAGCGCCGCGGCTTCCGCGCCGCCAGCGTGCTTCAACTCATCGGCGATCTGCAGGAGGTATCCCACGATCACTTGATCGTACGCGGCGCTCTTGGGATGCTCATCGATCGCTTTGGCGATCATCGACGGCTCGGTGGCGGGCGGCGGTCCGTCGTCGGAGGCCAGAGCGTCCGCGGTCAGGGCTGCTCGCGCGAGACCGACCCAGAGCTGTGCACCCCGTAGGCCGCGCTCCTTGGCGCCTTTGTCGTCGAGGGCGCCGGCCTGATCGTCCTCCTGCAGCAGCTCGAGCCGCTCGTAGGTGATGGGGTGCAGACGAACGTGGTCCCAGGCGCGAAGCTGCTCCGGTGCCCCGAGGCCGAGCGGTTGCCCGGTGCGCTCCGCCTCCGCCGCGAGCGTCTTCAACACATCCACGACCTCGGTCACTCGCAGGCCGCGGTGGAACGTCACCGCGCCGAGATGGTGTCGATGCAGACGGCCGGCGAGCTCGGACAGGAGAGGGTTCTTGGGGTCGGTGGCAACACCTTCGATGACGAGCTGCTGGCGCGCGACGCCCAGGGCGAGGGTGGCGCGTTCTTCGAACAGATGCTCGGCGCGCCGCGTCACTCCCGCCGCCGCCGGTGCGAGCGAGGGATGGCCCTCCGGATACATGGCGTGCTTGTGGAGCGCGATCGAGAGCTCGATCAGAAAATCAGCCAACTCTCTCGAAAGGGCGGCCTTTTCGGGGGCAGTCATGGCCCCACAAAATAGTGCTCCCCCCCGTGCGGACCATCACACGAGAGGGAGCTCTAGGGTTTTTCCTAGGCGTCTAAGCGTCTATGCGCCTAGCCTTTAGTACATGCCGCCCATGCCGCCACCGGGCATCGGTGGAGCCTTTTCCTTCTCCTTCTTCTCCACCACGACGCACTCGGTCGTGAGGAGCAGGCTCGCAATCGACGCGGCGTTCTGCAGCGCCGTGCGGGTGACCTTCGTGGGGTCGATGACGCCGGACGCCACGAGGTCCTCGAATTTGTCGGTCTGGGCGTTGTAGCCGAAGTTCTTGTCCTTCGACTCCTTCACCTTGCCGACCACGATTGCGCCCTCGGCGCCAGCGTTCTGGGCGATGATGCGGATCGGCTCCTCGAGGGCCCGGCGCACGATCTCGATGCCGGTCTTCTCATCGTCATCGTGACCCTTGGTCTTGTCGAGCGACTTCTGACACCACAGCAGCGCGACGCCGCCGCCCGGCACGATGCCCTCCTCGACCGCCGCGCGGGTCGCATGCAGCGCGTCCTCGACACGGGCCTTCTTCTCCTTCATCTCGGTCTCGGTCGCCGCGCCTACGTTCAGCACGGCCACGCCGCCCGCGAGCTTCGCCAGCCGCTCCTGCAGCTTCTCTTTGTCGTAATCGGACGTGGACTTGTCGATCTGGGCCTTGATCTCTGCCTTGCGGCCTTCGATATCGGCGTCCTTGCCCTTGCCGTCGACGACCGTGGTGTTGTCCTTGTCGACGATCACGCGTTTGGCACGGCCGAGATCGTTGAGCGTCGTGTTCTCGAGCTTGAGGCCGAGCTCTTCCGAAATCACCTGGCCGCCGGTCAGAATGGCGATGTCGCGCAGCATCTCCTTGCGACGATCACCGAAGCCCGGCGCCTTGACGGCGCAAACTTTCAGCGTGCCGCGGAGCTTGTTGACCACCAGCGTCGCCAGCGCCTCACCCTCGACGTCCTCGGCGACGATCAGCAACGGCCGACCTGACTGTGCCACCTTCTCGAGCACGGGCAGGAGGTCTTTCATCGTGGAGATTTTCTTGTCGTAGATGAGGATGTAGGCATCCTCGACCGTGCATTCCATCTTCTCGGGATCGGTGATGAAGTACGGCGAGAGGTAGCCGCGGTCGAACTGCATGCCGTCCACGGTCTCCAGCGTGGTCTCGAGGCTCTTGGCCTCCTCGACCGTGATCACGCCGTCCTTACCGACCTTGTCCATTGCGTCGGCGATCTTGTCGCCGATTTCAGCGTCGCCGTTGGCGGAGATCGTGGCGACCTGCTTGATATCCTTCCGGCCCGAGGTCGGCACCGAGATCTTCTTCAGCTCGGCGACGACGGTCTCGACGGCATTCTCGATGCCGCGCTTCAGCGCCATCGGGTTGGCGCCGGCCGTAACCGACTTCAGACCCTCGCGGTAAATCGCCTGCGCGAGTACCGTCGCGGTCGTGGTGCCGTCGCCCGCGAGGTCGGAGGTCTTGGTCGCAACTTCCTTCACCATCTGCGCGCCCATGTTCTCGATCTCGTCGTCGAGCTCGACTTCCTTCGCAACAGTCACGCCGTCCTTGGTGACGGTCGGGCTGCCGAACTTCTTGTCGATGACGACATTCCGGCCCTTGGGGCCGAGTGTCACCTTCACCGCATCGGCCAGCTGATCCACGCCGCGCTTCAGGCGGGCCCGGGCCTCGGTGCTGAACTCCAAATACTTGGCTGCCATGTCTGTGCTTCCTCCGGAAGAATGCTTACGCGAGCTTCGCGATGACGTCGGCTTCTTTGATCAGGATGATCTCTTCGTTGTCCAACTCGACCTGCGTGCCACTGTACTTCCCGTAGATGACCCGGTCCCCGACTTTCAGCTCCATGGGGATCGTCTCACCCTTCTCGCGCCGGCCGGGTCCGACGGCGATGATCTCGCCCTGGATCGGCTTTTCTTTGGCGGTGTCGGGGATGTACAGCCCACCCTTCATCGTCTCGGTCTCTTCCATCGGCCGGATCGCCACGTGATCGGCCAACGGATAGACCTTGTACTTCTGGGTCGTCTTGGTTGCTGTTGCCATGATACCCTGAACCTCCGTA
>Ga0209761_1001513_pt1 | contig 15086 bp, 12 predicted proteins | sample GraSoi013_1_40cm_4_FD_185818 | JGI IMG/M metagenome (GOLD analysis project Ga0209761, IMG submission 185818) | Grasslands soil microbial communities from the Angelo Coastal Reserve, California, USA - Sample 09_25_2013_1_40cm (SPAdes) (version 2) | ecosystem: Environmental > Terrestrial > Soil >...
CCAGGGGGGGGGGGGGGGGGGGGGGGGAGGGCCTGCTTCAGCAGCCGGTGGCACTCCTCGTCGGTCAGCGCGCGGTCCGTCTGTTTGGCGGCCTCGAACAGGGCTTTGCAGGCGGCCTCGTCGTCCGCGTCATAGCCGTGGGTCTCCAGCCAGAACTTCACGTTGGAGAGACCGGAGACGGGCGAGATGTCAATCTTCTGCTCGAGCCCGAGCTCCTGCGCCGGCACCGAGCTGTACACCCGGTCCGCGAGCCAGGTATGGCCCTTTTTCTTGGCCTTGATAATCGCCGCCGCATGCACGCCGGTGGCCGTGCGGAAGGCGTCGGTGCCCATCACGGGATAGTTGATGGGAATCGGAATCCCCACCGCGTCCGCCACAGTGCGGCAATACTCGGGGAGCCTGGAGAGGTCGTGCCGGTAGGCGCCGAGCAGCTTGAGGTTGACGATCAGCAGGTCCATCTCGGCATTGCCCACCCGCTCCCCTACGCCGAGCGCGGTGGCATGCACGCGGTCCACCCCGGCCTCGATGGCCGCCAGGCAGTTGATTAGGCCCATCCCTCTGTCCCGGTGACCATGCCAGTCGATCTGTACGTCTTTTTTCCCTACGATTTCTCTCTTTACGAATTCGACTAACGCCTTTACCCCATCCGGCGTTGCATGGCCAACGGTATCCGCGAGGCATATGCGCGTGGCGCCGCAGTCGATGGCGGCGCCGTACAGCCGCTGCAGCGTTTCCGGTCGCGCCCGCGTCGTGTCCTCGGTGACGTACATGACGGGCAGGCCGTGCCGGACCGCGAACGTGACCGCCTCCTCGGTGGACCGCAGGATCCGCTCGACGGTCCAGTCCTCGGCGTACTGGCGGATGGGCGAAGAGCCGATGAACGTGGCCGCCTCGATGCGGATCCCCACCTCCTCGGCGATCCGCACGACCGGCTCCACGTCGGCGATCATCGTGCGGGCGGCGCAGTTCGGGAAGATCGGCAGGTTGTGGTCGCGGATCTCTCGGGCGAGTACCCGCACCTGCTCCACCACCCGCGGCCCAGCGCCCGGCAGCCCGATGTCCGCCGCCACGATGCCGAGGTCGGCCATGAGGTGGAGGAGCCTCCTCTTGACCTCGAGCGAGGGATCGCGCACGGAGGGCGACTGCAGCCCGTCGCGCAACGTCTCGTCATTCAAGTCCACGCGGGCGCGCGCCCAGTCGAACCTCCCCCCTCCGGGCGCCTTGTTCCAGTCGTAGATCAGCTCGCGCTCGTCCATGGAACCAAGCTAAGAGAAAGGAGGCTAAGGGGCTAAGAGGCTATCGTTGAGCTATCTTAGCCCCTTAGCCCCTTAGCCCACTAGCCCCGTGAATCTCGACTACCTGCTCTCGCATCCCCGCATCCAAGCCGCCCGCGCCCACCTCGAGCGGACCGACGAAGTGACGCTGGCGCGCCAGGTCGAGCTTTCCGGCCTCGCCGCGCCGACGGGGGCCGAAACACGCCGCGGCGCGCGCGTCGCCGAGCTATTCCGTGAGATCGGCCTTCGAGACGGGCTGATCGACGACGTGGGGAACGTGCACGGGTGGTTCGGGGAAAGCGGAATGGGGAATGGGGAACGGGCCGTGGTCTTGTGCGCACATCTCGACACCGTCTTCGGGCCCGACGTGGACGTCGCGGTCCGGCGCCCCGGGGGAGGGGAGGGGGGAGGCGGGGGAGGACGGCTTGAGGGCCCCGGCATCTCCGACAACGCCCGCGGTCTGGCGGCCCTCGTGGCCGTCGCCGAGGCGCTGTGCCAGGCCCGCGTCGCCTCGACACGGCCGGTGCTGTTCGCCGCCACAGTAGGTGAGGAAGGCTCGGGCGACCTGCGCGGAGTGAGGCATCTCTTCGCCCGCGACGGGCTCCGGCCCGCCGCCCTGATCGCGCTCGACGGCGCCGGGGTCGAGCGCATCGTGCACCGGGCGCTCGGCTCCAGGCGCTACCGCGTGACCTACCGCGGGCCCGGCGGACACTCCTGGGCGGCGTTCGGGGTCGCCAACCCTGCCACCGCCGTCGGCCGCGCAGCCTCTCTCCTCGCCGATCTCCCTTCCCCCCGCTCCGCGACCGCGGAGCCGCGCACCACGTGCGCGGTCGTGCGCCTCGGGGGCGGCACTGGGCTGAACTCGATCCCGCAGGAAGCCTGGCTCGACCTCGACCTGCGCAGCGAGGACGCCGGCGCCCTGGCCCAGCTCGACGCCGCCGTCACGTCCACGCTGACCCGCGCGCGGGACGAGGAGAACCGTCGCCGCGCCCCCCACACGCCGGCGCTCACAATGCAGCGCCAGCTGCTGGGCGACCGTCCCTCCGGTATTACGCCGCGCTCGCATCCCCTGGTCCAGGCCGCCATCGCCGCGAACAAAGCGCTCGGCAAGCCGCACGAGCTCACCTGCGCGTCCACCGACGCCAACGTCCCCATCGCGTTGGGCGTGCCGGCCATCGCGCTCGGAGCAGGCGGCAAGGCGGGCGACACGCACCTCACGACGGAGTGGTTCGAGAACAGCGAAGGGGCGCTTGGACTGGTCCGCGCGCTCCTCGTGGTGGCGGCGATGGCGGAAGTGGTTTAGGCCGCGGTCAGCTCGATCAGGGTGATCTCAGGCGGCGCGCCCAGCCGCAGCGGCGGCCCCCAGTAGCCCGTCCCCCGGCTGACGTAGAGCCACATCGATTCCAGCCGGTGCAATCCCGCCACGAACGGCTCGAACAGCCGGACCAGGAGGTTGAACGGGAAGTACTGCCCGCCGTGCGTATGCCCGGAGAGCTGCAGGTCGAACCCGGCCGCGCGCGCGGCGAAGGCGCTCCGGGGCTGATGGGCGAGCAGGACCCGCACGTCGCTCGCTGGTGCGCCCCGCAGCGCCGTGGCGGGGTCCGAGGGCACCGAGAGGTCCGGCACGCCAGCGACCAGCAACCGCGCCGTCCCCTGCCGCACCATTCGGTGGGCGTGGTCCAGGACGGAGAGACCCAGCCGCTCAATCTCGCGCGTCCACGCGGAGGCGTCCCAGTAGTAGTCGTGGTTGCCCGACACGTAGAACTTGCCGTGGCGCGCGGCGAGGCTGGCGAGCGGCGCCACCTCGGCCCGCAGCTCCGGCACGAAGCCGTCGGCCACATCCCCGGTGAGGGCGACCACGTCGGGATCGAGCGCGTTCGCCGTCGCCACGACCCGCTCGATGAAGGGGCGCTTCAGCGTGGGCCCGACATGCAGATCGGAGAGCTGCACGATGCGGAACCCCTCCAGGTCCCGCGGCAAGTCAGTGATCGGGACCCTCACCCGCACCACGCGGGGCTGGCGCGCCTGCAGAACCCCCGCCACCGTGACCACGGCGGCGAGGCCGAGCACCGTGAGCGGGGAGACCGGTAGGCGCAGCACGTCCGACACGAGAAAGAAGACGATCAGCAGCGAGGAGAGGCCCATCGCCGTGAAGCCGATCCAGCCCACCACCGCGCGCCGCGGCATCCAGCCGCGCCGCGCCGCCACGAAGGCGACGAGCGGCGCAGCGGCCACCGCAAACACCGCCGCCCAGACGAGCACCCGTGGCGCACCGGCAAGCCCCACCGTGAGGTGCCGGCCTATGTACAGGTGCAACAGGGTCCAGATCGTGCCGACGATCGCCATCCACAGGGCGAACGCCTTGGTCACGTCGGCCGCTCCGCGAGGGTGGCCAGCACAGACAGGGCTTCCCGGCTGTGCCGGGTGGCGAGCAGCTGCGAGGAGTACACCTGCCGGACCACGCCCGCCTTGTCGATCACGTACGTCACCCGCCCCGGCACGAGGCCCAGCGTCCTCTCGACGCCGTAGAGCTCGCGCACGGCACCGTCACGGTCGGACAGCAGCAGGAACGGCAGAGCGTGGCGCTCGGTGAACCGCCGGTGCGACCGCACGGAGTCGGAGCTGACCCCGACGACCTCAGCGCCCTGCGCGGTGAACTCCTCATAGCTGTCGCGGAACGCGCGCGCCTCCAGCACGCACCCAGGCGTCTCGTCCTTGGGATAGAAGTACAGCACGACGGTCTTGTGGCCGAGCAGGTCCCGCAGCCAAACGGGCTTCCCCCCCTGGTCGGGCAGGGTAAAGTCCGGGGCGATGTCCCCGACGCGAACCTTGTTCCGCTTCCTCTTCATGCGTTCCCCTTTCGCTCCGTCAATGCGCCATGTCACCACCCGGCATCCCCTTGCTCTTGTGCATGAGCAACAGCAGCGGGAGCGACAGCACGAAGCACGCGCCGAACAGCAGGAACAGCTGCTCGAACGAGAGCATCAGCGCTTGCCTGGTCACGAGCCCGTCCAGCACCGCCAGCGCCTTGGTCTGGGCGAGCGCGGGAGGCGTACCGCGGGCCAGCAGGCCGCCGGTGATGGCCGCGACGCGCTCGCGCGTGATCTCGCTGTACTGGGTGACGTTGGCGATGAGGTCCGCTCGGTGGATCGCGGCGAAGCGCTGCAGCAGCGTGGCCGACAGCGCGATGCCGACGCTCCCGCCCAGCTGCCGCATCAGGTTGAAGAGCCCGGTGCCGTTGGGAATCTTGCTCATCGGGAGATCGGCGAGGGCGAGGTTCGTCAGCGGCACGAAGATGAGGCCCAGGCCGACCCCTCGAAAGATGAGCGGCCAGAAGAAGTCCGCCATCCCGCTGTCGGTCGTGTAGTGCGCGTGCTTCCACATCGACAGCGCGAAGATCCCGACGCCCGCCGCGATGGACCAGCGCCCGTCGAATTTCCCCTGCTGGCGCCCCATGACCGCCATCGTGAACGCGCTCGCCAACGCGCCCGGCAGGATCACGAGGCCCGTCTGGTTCGCGGTGAAGTTCTGCAGGTTCTGCAGGTAGACCGGCAGCACGAACACGGTCGCGTACAGGCACACGCCCAGCACGAGCCCGAATACGACGCCCACGGCGAGCTGCCGGCTCTTCAGGATCCTGAGGTCCACGACGGGATGCGCGGTGCGCAGCTCGTGCCAGACGAAGGCCACGAGCGAGACCGCGCTGACGATCGCGAGGATCGTCACTTCGCGTGAATCGAACCAGTCGAGCCGCTCGCCGCGCTCGAGCATCGTCTGTAACGTCCCGATGCCCGCCGCGAGCAGCAGCAACCCGACATAGTCCACCCGCTCGGCCTTCTCCTGGTGGAGCGAGTCTTGGATGAAGGTGAGCGTCAAGGCCAGCGCCAGCATGCCGAACGGGATGTTGATGTAGAAGATCCACGGCCAGCCGTAGGTGTCGGTGATCCACCCGCCCACCGTGGGTCCGAGAGTGGGGCCGACCATCACGCCGACGCCGAAGATCGCCATCGCCGTGCCGTACTCCTCGCGCGGAAACTCTTCATAGAGGATCGCCTGCGAGGTCGAGAGCAGCGCGCCCCCGCCCAGCCCCTGGATGATCCGCCAGATCACGAGAGACACGAGCGAGTGGGCGTTGCCGCACATGAACGAGGCGATCGTGAACAGCGCGATGGAACCCGCGAAGTAGCGACGCCGCCCGAAGTAGGCCGACAGCCACCCCGTGATCGGCAGCACGATCACGTTGGCCACGATGTAGCCGGTCGACACCCAGGCGATCTCGTCCAGCGTCGCGCCGAGGTTCCCCATCATGTGGGGGATCGCCACGTTCACGATGCTGGTGTCCAGCAGCTCCAGCACCGACGCGAGCGAGACCGTGATCGCGATCAGGTACCGGTACTGGTAGCGGTCCTGGGCGGCGCCGAGCGTGGCGCCACGGGGCAGCGCGGCGGTCGTCACGGGTCCCTTACTTGGTCGTGATGGTGACGTTGACGCTCATCCCCGGCCGCAGGGGGTGGGCGGCCTCGTTCGGTCGATCCAGGCGGATGCGCACCGGGACGCGCTGCACGACCTTGGTGAAGTTCCCCGTCGCATTGTCGGGCGGCAGCAGCGAGAACTTGGCCCCAGTCGCGGGTGACAGGCTTTCCACCCGCCCGGCGAAGTGACGACCAGGATAAGCATCCACGGTGAAATCCACGGGGTCCCCGGACGTCACGTCCGCGGTCTGGGTCTCCTTCAGGTTCGCCACCACCCAGACGTCGTCCAGCGGCACGACGCTCATCAACGGCTGGCCGGGTTGCACCAGCTGGCCCACCTCGACGGTCTTCTTGCTCACCACACCGCTCGTTGGCGCGAGCAGCCGCGTGTAGGAGAGCTGCAGCGCAGCCTGGTCGCGTGCCGCGCGCGCGGCGGCGACCCGGGCGTCCGCCCCCACGAGGGCGGCTTGGGCCGAGGCGAGCTGCGCGTCGGCAGCCACCGCCGCCGCGCGGACGGCGTCGAGCTGCTGCTTGCTCACGATGTCCTGCTGCGCCAGTGGCTCCAGCCGCTCCAAGTCGGCGTGCGCCTTGATCGCGTTCGCTTGGGCCTGGGCCACGGCCGCTTCCGCCTGCCCCACGCGCGTGCGCGAGCTCACCGTGGCGAGCAGCGCCGCGAGGTCCGCCTCCGTCTGGGCCAGCCGCGCACGGAAGTCCCGGTCGTCCAGGACGACGAGGGTGTCCCCCGCCTTGACGTTCTGGTTTTCCTGGACCCGTACCTCCGCGACGAAGCCGCCGACCTTGGGCAGGATCGGGATGATATGGCCGTCCACTTGCGCGTTGTCGGTGGAGACGTGGCTGCGGGCGAACCACCACTTCTTGGCGCCCAGGCCGATGAGCCCGAGGAGCGCCAGCCCCAGCACCGCAAAGACGATCCGCCGCCGGCCGCCAGGCGCGGCGGCGGGGCGCTCGACCGCCTGTGGAACGCTGTGCCGGGGGCCGGCGGCAGCAGGTTTGGTGGTCTCAGGTTCGACGATCGTAGCCATTGCTCAAGTCCTCTTCGCTGTTAGGTTGTCGGTCCGACTGTCCGACCGTCCGACAGTCCGTCTAGTGTAACGTCCGCGCCACGCCGGCCGCGCGTGCCAGGGAGACCCGCGCCGACGCCGCGGCGAAGCGCGCGTCGATGTCGGTGTCCCGGGCGCGCAGCAACGAAGACTGCGCGTCGATCACCTCGATGTTACCCGCCACGCCCGCCTTGAACCGCTCGCGGGCCTGCGCCAGCTCGTCGTTGGCGAGCTTCAGCCGCTCGGCCGCGATGCCCTGCTGCGCCGCCGCCGAGGCGAGGTCCAGCAGCGCCCCGTCCACGTCCGCCACGATCTGCTGGTGGAGATCGCGCACCCGCACCTCGCTCTCCCGCACCTGGGCCCTCTGCTCGTCGGCCCGACGCTCGCGGCGGAAGCCGTCCAGGATGGGCAGCGACACTTGCAGGGCCACCTGGCCCGTCCCGATGGAGGAGCCAGGGGTCGGCCCGTTGCTGCCGTAGTCGGCTTCCACACCGATGCGTGGGAGCCGCTCCGCGGCAATCGCCGCTTGCGCCGACCGCGCCGCATCCCCGAGCGCCACCTCGGCCCGTAGGTCCGGGCGGCCCTTGAGCGCGAGCGCCACGATGGAATCCCGGGACGCGGGCACGTCGGCCCCGGGCAGCGTCGCGCTCAGCGTGTCGGCGAGCTGGAGCGGCGCGGCGGGGTCGAGCCCCAGCGCGCGCGCCAGATCGATGTGTGCGCGGTCCAGTTGGTTGCGCACGACCAGCAGGGCGCCTTCGGCGGCGACGAGCTGCGTCCGGGCCCGGGTCACGTCGATGGCCGCGCTCACGCCGGCAGCCTTCTGAGCCTGGGCCAACCCGACCAGCTCGGCGGCAATACTGGAATCCGCCACCCGGGCCGCGACGACGGCCGCCGCGCGCGCTGCGCGTAGGTACGCGGCGGCTGCCCCGGCCGCTGCGCCTTCGGAGACCGCGCCGCCCTGGGCGCCGGCGCTGGACACCTGAGCCCGCGCCGCCCGAACCCGCCCCATGCTGGAGAAGTCGAGTAGCGTCTGCGACAGCTGCAGCCGCGTGTCGTAGGTGTTGAACGGCCCGATCAGCTCCGGCAGGCTGAACCCGCCGAACGCCGGGAACTTGATCCCCAGCGAGTTCTTGTTGAAGGTGCGGTTCACCCATCCCGCGCTTGCGGCCAGACTCGGCAGCAGGGCGGCGCGGGCTTGTCCCACACGGGCCGACGCTTCGTCGGTGCGCAGCCCCGCCAGCTCGACTGCCGGCGCCGTCCCGGCCGCGCGGCGTACGGCGTCTGCGAAGGTGAGGCGCACGGGGGCGGGAGCGGGGGCAGGCGCCTGCGCCGCGAGCGGCGCGGCGACGAGCCAGGCGAGCACGGCGACCAACGGACGACTAGTGCTTTGCGATGCCATGGAGATACAGGTCGATGTGGGTGTCGAGGTACTTGCCGACGTCGAAGCCTTCGGGCATGCAGGAGGCGAAGGCCCGACGGACCACCGTAGCGTGCATGAGCGGCGACATGGCGAGCTTGGCGGCGATCATGACGTCCACCTTCCGAAATTCGCCGTTCTTGATGCCCCGCTCGATCACGCCGGCCATGAGGCGGTGCCCGCGGGTCACGACTTCTTCATAGTAGAACCGCGTGAGCGCGGGGAAGTTCGCCGCCTCGGCGATGATCAGCTTGGGGATCCCGGCAAGCGCCGTCTCCCCGACCAGCCGCCAGTACTCCCGCACCAGTCGCTCGAGCAGTTCGCGGGCGCTGCCGGTGAATGCCTGCGCCAGCGCTTCGCCCTGGGCGATCGCTGGGACGATGGTCTGCCGCACCACCGCTTTAAACAGCGCTTCCTTGCTCTTGAAGTAGAGGTACACGGTGCCCTTGGTGACGCCGGCGCGACGGGCCACGTCTTCCAGCCGCGCTCCGGCGAAGCCATGCTCGACGAACACGTCGAGCGCGGCCGCAACGATCTCCTCGGGGCGGGCGTCCTTGCGGCGCTGCCAGCGGGGCTTGGGTTTGCGCGGATGGCGTGCGACAACGGGCATGCGATTCCTCCGGATTAATTACTGAACGGTCAGTAAATAAGTCCGGTTCCCGCCCCGGTCAAGGGGCCACGTAACTCCCTATCATGATTGGCGTTATGATGTCGAGCCCGGGCGGGCCCGATAGTAGAGAATCAGCCCCGTACTGGGAGGCTGCACTCCCAACTGACGCAACAACGTCACCACCTGGCCCCGGTGATAGCTCGAGTGGTCGATCGCGTGGCGGAACATCTCCCGAAACGTGTGCTGGAACTCCCCGCCCGTGGACGGCTTGATCCCCCGCCGCTCGACCAGAGTCGCGTCCGTGACTCCCCCCAGAAACCCCGCTCGCTCCGTCTCCACGTCCTCCCAGCGCGCCCGCAGCTCCGCTAGCGTCCGCAGGTCTCGCCCCTGCGCCGCCGCAGGATTGGGCTTGCCCAGCCAGCGGCACAGCCACAACTGCTCGGCCCACACGATGTGGGCCAGCGTCCCGTGGATCCCGCCATGGCTGCTCCGCAAATCCCGGAAGTAGTGTTCCTCGGGCAGCGTCGCAGCGGCGTCAAACAGCTTCCGGTTGGCCCAGGCGTTGTAGGCGAACAGCTCGCGCACTTCGTCGGCAGTCACCCTGCCCTCCCCCTGAATGCTAGTGCCGTTCCAACTTGTCCCGCCACACCGACGGGCGGTGCCGGGCAAGCGTGTCCGGCTTAGGCAACGTGATCCGTTCGGAGAGACGAGTTGGAACGGCACTAGCGCGCCGGAGCGAGCTCCCCCGCGTCGAGCACGCTGCCCATCACCGTCTTCCCCTCGATCACCTGGTCGTCCCCGACGAGCGAATCGGTCACGGTCGCGCCGTTGAGGCGCACGCGGCGGCCCAGAATGCTGTTCACCACGGTGCTCCCGATCAGCTTGCTTTCCGCGCCGAGGGAGACGTTGGGGCCGATGACGGCGTCGCGCAGCGTCACGCCGTCCTCGATGTAGACCGGATCGCGAAAGGTGACGCCGGCGAAGGAGCCGGAGGGCCGCCGGGCTCGCCCGTGCTCGAGCAGGTGGCGATTGGTTTCTAGCAGGGTGTCCACCTTGCCGCAGTCGTACCAGCCCGTCACGGGCGCCACGCGGAGGCGCTTGCCGCGGTCCACCATGTACTGGAAGGCGTCCGTCAGATAGAACTCGCCGCCCTTGCCGGGCGGTTGCCGCATCACCGCGGCGATCCCGTCGAACAACGTGCGCCACTCCTTGACGTAGTAGAGCCCGATGTTGGCAAGCTTGGAGATCGGCGTGTCCGGCTTCTCGACGATCCGGGTCATGAAACCCGCGGCATCGGTGACGATGACCCCGAAGCGCTGGTAATCTTCGACTTCCTTGGCCCACAGGATACCGTCCACGTCGCTCGTGCGGACGAGCGACAGGTCGGCCTCGAACAGCGTGTCCACGAAGATGATGAAGACGGGCCCGTCCACCCACGGGCGCGCCAGGTTGACGGCGCCGGCGGTGCCGTCGAGCGTCCGCTGCTCGACGAACCGCGCCCGGACCGGGTAGTGCGTGGTGATGTAGCGCTCGACCTGCTCTTTCAGGTGCCCGGTGATGACGATCAGCTCCTCCACGTCGAGCCCCGCCAGCATGTCCATCACGTAGTCCATCACGGGCCGCCCGGCGACCTCCACGAGCGGCTTGGGCACGCGCTTGGTGAGGGGCAGCAGCCGGGTACCCTTCCCCGCGAGCGGCACGATCACTTTCACCTAGACTCTCCCGTATCGGTCTTTGAGCCGTACCACGTCGTCGATTTCGGGAGTCGACGCCTCGAGCAGGTCGCTCGCTTGCACGGCCTCGAACTGGTGGATCAACTTGGGCTGGATGTGGAACGCCTCCCCCTCGCGTATGCGGCGCTCGGTCAGCGCCTCGCCTCCCTCCGGCTGCAGCCGCAGGACGATCTCGCCCTTCAGGACGTAGATCGACTCGTCCTTCTTGTGGTGGTACTGCAGGCTGAGGACGTGGCCCGGCTCGATGTGCAGGATCTTGCCGACGTAGCGGTCGGTGCGCGCCCAGATCAGCTCGTAGCCCCAGGGCTTCTCGACACGATAGGGAAGCTCGCTCACGCGACGCTCGCAATGCGGAATGCGGAATGCGGAATGCGGAGTTTCGAGGTCGCCTTCCTGGCGAACGACTTCACCCTGCAATTCCGCATTCCGAATTCCGCACTCCGCATTCCTTTCATGAGAGACTCAGCTTCAGCGACGACGGTATCGTCACACACGCCGTGACGCACACGCCGCAGCCCACGCATCCCTCGGGCTTCAGCACGGGATGCCCGGCGGCGTCCAGCGCCAGCGCCCGCTCCCCCACGGGACAGGCGCGGGCGCACACCCCGCAGGAGGCGCCCTGGAACGTGATGCAGCGGCCGGGATCGAGCTCGAGCCGCCCCATCGCGATGGATGCCCATCCGTCGGCCGGCAGCACCAGCGCGCCCGTCGGGCAGGCGCGCGCGCACGGCATGTCCGGGCACACGACGCACGCCTGCACGGCCGGCTCCAGGTGCGGCGTCCCCGCGGCGAGCCCTGCGGAGGGCGGCGCCTTGATGATCGCGTGCACCGGACACACGTCGATGCAGGCCCCGCAGCGCGTGCAGGCCGCGAGGAACCCGAGCTCCGGCAGCGCGCCCGGCGGCCGGAAGTAGCGCACCGGCGCCACCCGCTGCTCGGTGCGGGCCGCCACCTCCCGCACCAGCCGCCCGATCGTCTGGCGGAAGAACCCGCGCCGGTTGCTCGGCGTCCCCGGCCCCGTGTCGATCAGAAGCTCGGCTCCAGACTCACCTGCCAGCGGAACGTCGTGCGTCGCCCGCGCCCGTGCGTGTCCGCCGAGAAGGCCCAGCGGTTCACGACCAGGGGCATCTCGAAGCGCATCGTCCAGGATCGGTCGCCCAGGCGCTGCCGGGTGACGAGCCCGACGCCGGCATCGTAGAGGGGAGTGGCGGCCCCGCGGCCGTTGTAGTCGGGAATGGCCAGGGAATCTGCGAGCCCGCCGTCGAAGAAACCACCCAGCTCGACCCCGCGCAGGAACCCCGTCTGCCGGGCCCACAGGGACTTCGCCGCTTCGATATTGAACGCCGTGGCCCAGCGCCCCGCGGCGGCGTTGGTGAAGCCCCGCAGGTTGGCGCCGCCGGGGGCGTGATAGAAGAAGTCCGGCCGCACGAGCAGGGCCCCGCGGCTCCGCAGCAGCGGGTTGGTGAACGTCTCGTACGGGTCCGCCCCCGCCACGCCGATACGCCGCTGGCGCAGCGGCAGCGACGGCGCGGCGTAGCCGCCCGCGAACACCCGCACGCCCAGGGTCGTCCCCAGCCAGAACGGCGTACGCACACTCGCCTCCCCCGTTGCGCGGACGAATCCTTCGACGTCGTACCGCTGCTTCGCCACCATCCCGGGGCCGGGCTTCCAGTAGGCCACTCCCACACGGGGATCAAGGCGCGCCCGGAGCGTGTCCCGGCCGTGGGGGACAGTCGTGGCCATCCAGGGGCCCACCTCCACCGTACCGCCGTCGTCCCAGAGGCGCTGGTCCAGGTAGCCGAGGGCGCTGGTGGCCATCCAGATGGCAGCGAACCCGGCGTGGGGGTCGGCCTGGTCCACGAACCGCCGCCGCAGCGACCGGTCCACATGCAGCGCGACGCCCGCCCGCCCCTCCACCGACCACGCCGCGAGGCTGGTGGAGGCGCGGGGCTCGAAGTGGACGACGGGGCTCTCGATGCGAGCGTAGACGCCGTAGCGGTTGGCGGCATCGCCGCGCAGGCCGGACGACCAGAGGAACAGATTGCGCTCGAAGCGGCCCAGGTAGTTCTCGCGTGACCTCACGCCGAGCGTGAGTCCGCCGGCATCGTTCGACCAGGCGACGGGGAGCCATGCGGAGATGAGCTTGTCCCGTCGGGCGACGTCACGGGTCGGATCATCTAAGCGCCACTCCACACCGCCCCGTCCCCACACACCACGTCGTTCCCGGTTGTTCAGCATGTTCCAGTCGTGGGTGCGCAAGCGCGGGTCGAGCATCAGGCGGCCCGGCTTGCGGGTCGTCGTGAACCCGACGTGCTCCACTTCCGGCTGGCCGGTGGCGCGGGCGTAGATCGTGTCCCGGTCGCCGATCTCCACCGGCATCCAGCCGTCCCCCAGGCGCTCGATAGTGACGGCCGTCCGCCAGGTCCCGTCCGGCTGGCGATGGCGCTCGACCTTCTTCAGACGATAGTCGATCAACGGCGTGCCGTGCAGCCACTGACCGAACAGCCATCCCAGATCCTGGCCCGAGATTTCCTCGCACACGGCGCGGAAGGCCTGCTCGTCCACGTGCTTCAGCTGCCAGCGCGCGTAGTAGCTCCGCAGGATGCGGCGCATCGCCTCGTCGCCCACCACGTAGCGCAGCTCCTCGTAGAACAGCTGCGCCTTGGTGTAGATCATGGCGTTGTACGTGGGGAAGTCACGGAAGCGCTCGCTGACCATGGACACGGGCTCGCTCCAGCGGTCGAGGTCGAGGTCCAGGATGTACGACTCGATCCCCGGGTAGGCCGGCCCGGCGCCGTGGGTCTCGAAGTACCAGCCCGTCTGGAAGCTGGTGAAGCCCTCGTCGAGAAACCCCTCGCGCCACTCGTTGTTGGCGAGAATGCCCATCGTGTAGTTATGGCCCACCTCGTGCAGGATCAGGCCGAGCCCGGCGCCGCCGTCCATCACCATCATCGGGAACTCGGTCCCGCCGCCCTCGATGCGGTGCACGTTGGTCAGCTGCGGCCAGGCGAACGGCCCGTACAGCGAGTCGAGCCAGGCGAGCGCCGCCACGGTGCGGCCGACCGCTATTCCGTTCCCCCAGGTCTGGCGATCCTGCGGCTGGTACAGCACGCGCACCACCACGGCGCCGTAACGCCCCTCTTCATAGATGTACTGCGGGTTGAGCGAGAAGGCGAAATGGTGGACATCTTCGGCGTGGAAGCGCACGCATTTCCGCCCTTCCGCCTCCCTGCACCCGGGACCCGTGGTCCGGGGCCCGTACCATTCGCGCTGGTAATCGATCCGCAGCGCCGGGTCGGCCTTCGCGCGCTCCCACCCGGGATCTCCCTCGACAGGTACGCCCGTCGCGCCGATCACCTGGTCGGCGGGCAGGTCCAGCGTCACGTCGTACGTCGCGAACTCGCCGTAGAACTCGCCCGCGGGATAGAGCGGGTGCGCTTCCCAACCGTACCGGTCGTACACCACAACCTTGGGGTACCACTGCGCGAAGTCGAAGCGCCGCCCCTGCCGTCCCTGACGCCGTGGCAGCGTCGAGGGCCGCGCCTGCCAGTCGAGCTCCAGCACCAGCGTGTCCCCCGGGGCGAGCGACCGCGTCAGGGACCAGTGCGCCACCGTCGAATCGGCCGCGAAGGGATAGCTGGGCATCATGACCGCCGCGCCCGGCACCCGCGCCGCGGTGATCCGTTCGAAGGCGTAGTCCGGATCCTGGAGGTGCTGGAACCGCTCCCGGCCTTCCGCCTGGTCCGCTGCCGCCCAGCGCGACCCGGGTCGGAACGCGTTGAGATACTGGTGCACGTAGAAGTCCCGCAATGTGTGCGGCGAGCGGTTCACGTAGGTGATGCGCTCGTGCCCCGTCAACGTGCCGCTGGCCTCGTCGAGCGAGGCGGTGATCTGGTAGCTGACCTGCTGCTGCCAATAGCCGCCGGTGTCGGCCGCCGCGAAAAGAAGCAGCAGAGGGAGCATGGGACGTGGAAACTACACCGGCCGGCCCAGCCGGGGGAGGCGCGCGCGCGTGGAACGGAGCCGGCGCGCGCGATTCGGATGCCGCTCCCCGCCATGGAAGCCTCAGGTTGAGCGTCCCGGCGACCCCCGTCGCCGGCTCACCCTGACAAGGAGCAGTCCCATGAAGCCCTACTTCTTCCTCCTCGGTGCGGTCGCGCTGGTTACCGCCTGCGACCGCCGCGCCGGTCCTGGCCAGACCTCGGCACGCGCCGTGACCGGCGTCCTCGAGGTCCGCCTCGGCGCGATAGCCGCCCCTCAACGGTTCGATCTGCGCGTGGACCGCACGACCGCCGGCTTCCTGCCGGCGCTGCGCCCCCTGAGCGGCAGCGGCAGCCTCGGGCCCCTCGGCGCGGGGCTGGTCGCCGTCCCGTTCGTCCGCGAGTTCGACGGCCCGCCGGGACCAATCGCGGTCGAGACGCCGGCGGGCACCGTGACCGCGCGGTTCACTTACCGGACCCTCGGCCCCTGGAAGGTGCTGGACCAGGCAGTGCTGTCGGTTGATGGCCACCCCGAATCC
>Ga0209761_1001517_pt1 | contig 15065 bp, 11 predicted proteins | sample GraSoi013_1_40cm_4_FD_185818 | JGI IMG/M metagenome (GOLD analysis project Ga0209761, IMG submission 185818) | Grasslands soil microbial communities from the Angelo Coastal Reserve, California, USA - Sample 09_25_2013_1_40cm (SPAdes) (version 2) | ecosystem: Environmental > Terrestrial > Soil >...
GATGCGCTGGCCGCCGGGCTGCACGTCATGCTGTTCAGCGACAACGTGCTCCTTCAAGCCGAGATCGAGCTCAAGCAGACGGCGACGGCACGCGGGCTGCTGATGATGGGACCAGACTGCGGGACTGCGATCATCGGCGGCACGGGTCTGGGATTTGCCAACCGCGTGCGCCGTGGCACGATCGGGATTGTCGGAGCGGCCGGCACGGGCATCCAGGAGGTGGCATCGCTGGTGCACCGCGGGGGCGCGGGGATATCGCACGCGATCGGAACCGGCGGCCGCGACGTCAGCCGGGCGGTAGGGGGCCTGACTGCGCTGCAGGGTCTCACGGCGCTGGCCGCCGATCCCGGGACAGAGGTCGTCGTCCTCATCTCAAAGCCACCGGCATCCGAGGTCGCCGGACGGCTGCTGGGTGCGGCACGGCATCTCCGCAAACCAGTCGTGATCAATTTCGTCGGGGCATCGGTGGCCAATGACGGGCCCCTGCACGGCGCGCACACGCTGGAAGAGGCGGCATCCCAGGCGGTGACCCTGGTGACCGGGGCGCCGCCCCACTGGCCTGAGTGGGAAGCGCTGCCGGCGCAGGAAGCCGGCCGGCTCGCGCCCACGCAGAAATTCATGCGCGGATTGTACAGCGGCGGCACGTTGTGCTATGAGGCCCTGATCCTGCTGCAGCGGTATGTCGGGCCGGTGTATTCGAACACGCCGCTGGATCCAGACTACGCGCTGGAGTCGGCGACGCGCAGCCGGGCGCACACCGTGATCGATATGGGCAGCGACGAATTCACCGTGGGCCGCCTCCATCCGATGCTAGATCCAGAACTGCGCCACCGGCGGTTGCTTCGCGAGGCGGACGATCCGGAGGTCGCGGTCATCCTGCTCGACGTGGTGCTGGGCCACGGGGCGCACCCGGACCCGGCCCGGGACCTGGCCCCGGTGATCCGGCAGGCGCGCGAGCGCGCACGGAGAGACGGCCGCTGGCTCCCGGTGGTGGTCTCCGTGTGCGGCACCGATGAAGACCCGCAGGGATACGAGGCCCAGGTGGCGGCGCTCCTCGACGCCGGCGCCACGGTGCAGGCGTCGAATGCGCGGGCGGTCCGCCTGGCTGGCCTGATTGCGGAAGCCGCAGGAAGCAAAGGCAGCCCGCGCCCGCCGCTGGCAATCCCCGTCCCGTCGCAGCCGCAGTCGCTGCCGGATGCCACGCATGTTCTCCAGTTACTCAGCGGTCCGCCGCGCGTCATCAACGTCGGCCTGGAGTTGTTTGCGGAGAGTCTGATCACCCAGGGCGCGGAAACCCTGATGGTGGACTGGCACCCGCCGGCCGGAGGCAAGCAGAAGTTCATTGACTTGCTGGACAAACTTGATGCCTGACGAAATCGGGAGTGCGTGATGACCATAGACGAAGCCAACCAACTCGCCGTGAAGCGCATTCTGGACAGCCAGCCCATCCTGGTCGGGATTGCGCCCGCCGCGGAGATGATCCCCGGGATGCGGCGCAATCTGATCCTCCACGCCGGACCGCCCATCACCTGGGACCGGATGTCGGGACCTCTTCGCGGTGCAGTCATCGGCGGGCTGATCTTCGAGGGGCTGGCCACGGATGAATCGGGCGCCGTGCGGCTGGTGGAGCAGAAGCACGTGCAGTTCGCGCCATGCCACCACCATGGCGCCGTCGGGCCGATGGCCGGCGTCACAACCGCGTCGATGCCCGTGTATGTGATCGAGAACCGGGCGTTTGGCACCCGCGCCTATTCCAACCTCAACGAAGGCTACGGAAAAGTGCTGCGCTACGGGGCATATGGCGAAGAGGTGCTGGCCCGGCTGCGCTGGCTCCGCGACGTCTACGCGCCCATCATGGGCAAAGCGCTGGAACGGTCAGGCGGGCTGGACATGAAGAGCCTCATCGCTCAACAGATCCAGATGGGTGACGAGGGACACAATCGCAACAAAGCCGGAACGGCGCTGTTCGCCCGCCAGCTGGCTCCGCACCTGGCGCGTACGGGGACGCGGACGGATGATCTGGCCGCCGTGCTGACTTATCTCGCGGAGAATGATCTGGCGGTGCTCAACCCTGTGATGGCCGCCTGCAAAGCGTCCATGGATGCCGCGCACGGGATCGCTGGGAGCACCGTGGTGACGTGCATGGCGCGCAACGGGACCGAGTTCGGCATCCGCGTCAGCGGCCTGCCGGACGCCTGGTTTACGGCGCCGGCAGAGATTCCGGTCGGGCTGTTCTTCCCCGGTTTCACCCAGGACGACGCCAACCCGGATATCGGCGACAGCACGATCACCGAAACGGCCGGCATCGGCGCGTTCGCGATGGCCGCCGCGCCGGCGATTGTGAAGTTTGTGGGCGGAACCCCGTCAATGGCGGTGGAGTCCACGCTGGAAATGTACGAGATCACCGTCGCGGAAAACCCCGCCTTTGGCATCCCGCAGCTGGATTTTCGCGGTACACCCACCGGGATCGATATCCGCAAGGTCGTACGGACCGGAATCACCCCCCGCGTCAATACCGGCATCGCCCACCGCAAGGCGGGAGTCGGGCAGGTCGGGGCCGGGCTGGTGCGGCCGCCGATGGCGTGCTTCGAGCGGGCGGTGGAGGCGTTTGCCGCCAGACTCGCGTGAGCCGGTCTTACTCCAAGGCCGTGGACAGGAGCGCGCTCGCGGGCGTCGTACCGTTGTAAGGACCCCGTTCTGACGTCCACCACCGAGGGAGGGACTGTTTATGCACGGATCGCATGCGCCGGGCCGCCGGCCGGAGCTCCGCATCGTGGCGGTGCTCGTGACCGGTCTGCTATTCTGGCTGCTGTCGGCTCCGCTGGGAGCCCAGCAGCCCCGAACCGGCGGTACACTGACCTTTATCGTCTCGGCGGAGCCGCCATCGTTTGACGCCCACCGCGAAGTGACCTTCGCGCTGATCCATCCGGCTCGTCCACACTACAATCTGCTCGTAAAGTTTGATCCGCTGAATTATCCGAAGGTCGTCCCCGATCTCGCGGAGAGCTGGACGATCTCGCCCGACGGGAGGACATACACGTTCAAGATCCGCCGCGGCGTGCGCTTCCATGACGGCAGCGTGCTCACCTCGCGCGACATCAAGGCCTCCTACGACAAGATCATCTTCCCCAAGGGCGATGTGATCAGCGTCAGGCAGGGGGCCTACACGATGGTGGCGTCGGTCGAGGCCGCCGATCCGACCACGGTGGTGTTCCGGCTCAAGTGGAAGTCGCCGTCGTTCCTGCAGGACGTGGCGTCGCCGTGGAACTGGATCTACAAAGCGGACATTATCGAGAAAGATCCCCACTGGTACGAGCGCAACATCATGGGCACGGGTCCTTTCAAGTTCGTGGAGTACGTCCGCGGCTCACACTGGGTGGGCGCGCGGAATGAGGATTATTGGGTGAGAGGCCGGCCCTACCTGGACGGCTATCGCGCGGTGTTCATCGGCAATGCGGCGGCACAGGTAAACGCCATCAAGAGCGGTCAGGCCCTGGTGGAGTTTCGCGGGTTCTCCCCGCCGCAGCGCGATGACGTCGTCCGCACGCTGGGCAGCGGGGCCACGGTACAGGAGAGCGGCTGGTTGTGCAACAACACCGTCGTCTTCAATTCCAGACACAGGCCATTCGATGATGCACGCTTCCGCAAGGCCCTCTCACTGGGGATCGACCGCTGGGGCGGGAGCACCGCCCTCTCCCAGATCGCGTTCGTTGGGCCGGTGGGCGGCCTGTTGCGACCCGAGGGCCCGTTCGCGACTCCCCAGGCCGAGCTGGAGAAACTCGCCGGCTACGGCCGCGATATCGCCGCCGCACGCGCCGAGGCCAAGAAGTTACTGGCGGAAGCCGGAGTCCCCGAAGGATTCGAGTTCAACCTGCTCAATCGCAACGTGGAGATGCCGTACCGGTACGTGGCCGTCTTCCTGATCGATCAGTGGCGGCAGATCGGTCTGAAGGTGAACCACGTGGTGAAGGAGACCGGCCCGTACCTCGCCGATGAGCGCGCGGGAAACTTCGACGCGGCCGTGGACTTCAACTGTGACTTCTACGACGATCCGGACCTGCAGCTGGTGAAATTCCTCTCCGTGGAGTTGCCTAACGGGAGCGTCAATGGTCTCAACTACGGAGGGTACATCGATCGAACCCTGGACCGTCTGTACGATGAGCAGAGCCGGACCGAAGACGCCGCCCGCCGGATCACGGTAGTGCGACAGTTCGAGAAACGGCTGCTGGACGAGAAGGTGTGGCAAATCTACGTACTCTGGTGGAAGCGCATCATTCCGCATTCCACCAAACTGCACGGATATAAGGTCGGTCCCTCGCACTACCTTGAAGACCTGCAGGACGTGTGGATCTCCGAGTGACTATCACGATGGTAATCCGGCGCCGGGGGTGGGGGCGATCCCCTCCCGGCGCGGTGGGTCCCGGGGACGGCTGACGTGGCCCGCTACCTGACACGCCGGCTCCTGCTCATGATTCCCACGCTGCTGGTCGTGGCGGTGATCATCTTTGTCCTGGTGCGCGTGATCCCCGGGGACATCGTCGAGCTCCGGCTCGTCAGCGGCGGCAGCTTCGTGACCGCAAGTGTGATCGAGGCAGAGCGGGCCCGCCTCGGGCTGAACAAACCCATCTGGCGGCAGTTTGTCGACTGGATGGGCGGCCTCCCGCGATTCGATCTGGGCACGTCCATGTGGACGGCGGCGCCGATCGCCAAGGAGATTGCCCTCCGCTTCCAACTCAGCCTGCAGCTGGCGATCATGTCCACCCTCATCGCGGTGACGCTGGCCCTCCCCTTGGGGATCGCGGCAGCGGTGCGCCGGGGCACCTGGGTGGACCACCTGGTGCAGATCCTCAGCGTGGCGGGGCTGGCCACCCCCTCGTTCTGGCTCGGTATCTTACTGCTGCTGTTCCTCCTCTCGAATTTCCACTGGCTGCCTCCGCTGACATTCACGCCGCTGTGGGTGGACCCGAAGGCAAACCTCTTGCAACTCATCTGGCCGGCCCTGGCGGTCGGCTACCGCTATTCGGCCGTGACCACGAGGATGACGCGCTCGGCGATGCTGGAGGTGCTGCAGGAGGACTATGTCCGCACAGCTTGGGCGAAGGGATTGGCCCAGCGGGTGATCGTCATCCGGCATGCCCTGCGGAACGCCATGTTGCCGGTGGTGACGGTGATCGGCCTGGAGTTCGCCTTCCTCATCGGTGGACTGGTGGTGACCGAGCAGGTGTTTAACCTGAACGGCATTGGGAAGCTGTTCGTGGATGCCATCGCCCGCCGCGACTACACCATGATCCAGGGGTTGCTGCTGCTCGTGGCCACCGTCTATATCGTGGTCAACTTCCTCATCGAGTTGTTGTACGTCTGGCTCGACCCGCGGGTCAGTTATGGCTAGCGGCGTGCGCGCCGTGGCGCAGGCGCGCGGTCCCGCCGTGGCGGCGGGTCGCCGGGTCCAGCGTCGGTGGCTGGCGAGGTTTGCGCGCCGGTATCCGTTGGGGGCCATGGCCGGCATCGCCATTCTGGGCCTGACGGTGCTCGCGGGGCTGGCCAACCATCTGGCGCCCTACGATCCGCTGGCGAACGATTTCGGCACCATGTTTGCCGCCCCCGGCGCCCGTCATTGGTTCGGTACCGATGCATTCGGCCGCGATGTTCTGAGCCGCATCCTCTATGGCGCGCGCACCGCGCTGCTGGTCGGGTTTGCGGCGTCGCTGGTGGGCGCGACGATTGGGGGGACCGTGGGGGTCGCGGCCGCCTATTTCGGTGGAACCACTGACCTGATCATCCAGCGTCTGGCGGACATCATGATTTCGTTTCCCATCATCATCCTGGCGCTGGCGATCGTGGCCATCCTTGGCTCTGGGACGTTCAATCTCGTTGCCGCGATCGCGGTGTCCTTTGTGCCCCGCATTGAACTCGTCGTGCGGGCGAGCGCATTATCGGTCCGCGAAACCACGTATGTGGAGGCGGCCCGGGCCATCGGCGCCCGGCACTGGCGGATCGTGTTCCGGCACATGGTCCCCAACGTCACCGCGCCCTATCTTGTCATGCTCACGGCGTTCCTGGGGCAGGCCATCCTGCTGGAGGCCTCGTTGAGCTTTCTGGGGCTGGGGGTGAACGAGCCAACGCCGGCGTGGGGGCTGATGCTCTCCGGCGCGGCGGTAGAGTTCGTCCAGCGTGCGCCGTGGATGGCCATCTTCCCCGGACTGGCGATCACGTTCACGGTCCTGGCGTTCAACGTGCTCGGCGACTCCCTGCGGGACGCCCTGGATCCCCGCCTGAGAATCTAAGACCCTGAACTTCGGGCCAATTAGCTCAATTGAGTCAATGTCTGCTCGGGGCCTGTCCCCTTCAACCCTACGATCCACGAGGCATTTGCGCGGTGGCATAGCTCATCTGAGTCATTTTTCATTTGGGGACAGTCCCCACTTCGACTTGGCGAGAATTCCGGACAGGCCGGTAAGATCGGGGAGCTCGTACGCGGGCGCAAACCGAGGATCGAACACCGCGCCTCCCGATCGATTCACCCAGACTGTCCGGATGTGGAACGCCGTGGCCCCGGCGGCGTCGGTCGCGGAGCCGGCGATGTGCAGGAGATCGTCTCGATCCACCCCCAGGGCCAGCAGGGCCTTGGCGTAGACCGACGGATGGGGTTTGAACTTCCCTCCCTCGGTAGAGATGACGCGATCGAACGCCACGGGCAGCCGTCCGAGCAGCGCCTCCAGCATATCGGCGTCCCCATTGGACAATGTCCCAAGGATCACGGGAAGGCGTCGGATCTGCGTGAGCACTCCCAGGGTTTCCGGCCAGGGCGGCAGCGTTTCCCACGCGTCGATGAGGTAAGAGATCTCGTCTCTAGATAGCGGCGGCCGAAGCGCGGCGAGGACGTGCCGGGCGGAGGCTTCCAGCGCAGTCCGGTTTCTCGCCGGTTCGCGATCGAGGGAGTTGGCGATCAGCAGGTACTCCATGTGGCGCTGCCGCCACGCCCGTGCCAGCGCCGCGGGGTCGCCGCCCGTGCCCCGGGTTTGCATCAGCGCGCCCAGCGCTTGTTGCAGACCGGAGACAGTGTCATACAGGGCCGAATAGACGTCGAACGTGATCGCTCGCAGCGCCACGGGTACATCTCCGTGTCCTTCGTGTCTTCCCTTGGTCCTTCGTCCCCTGGTCCCTGGTCCCCGTCGTGTGTCCGTGAGGGCAGGGTTCATCCCCAGGGTGTCGTACACAGACGCTGTCGCGCAGTCGCGCTGTCAGGCAGTCAGGCGGTCGCGGACACCGGCCATTCCGCGATTGCTCGACCGCGCCGCTGCGCGACCGCGAGGCATTTTCAGAGGTGATGACCTGTGGCGATGAAGTCGTTCGATCTCAGCCGGTGCCGCGCCCTGGACCTGTCGCAGAACTTCAGTATGGATTCGCCGCCGTTTGCGTACTATGAGGGACCAAAGATCACCTGGGTGAAGAAGTTGGCCTTCGAGGGCGTGAACGCCCAACACATCTCCACGACGAATCACATCGCCACGCACCTGGACTCGCCGCTTCACTTCTTCGATCCCGGTCCCGACGTCGCCGGCATCCCCCTGGAGCAGCTGCTGGGGCCGGCCTGCGTGGTGGACCTCCAGCAGTTTGGCATCGGCGATTATGACATCTACGGCGCGGACCATTTCCAGGCCTGGGAGAAGAAGTACAACATTGCGATCGAGCGGGGCGACATCCTGGTCATCCACACGGGGTACCACGCCTACTACAACGAAGACTGGTCTCCGCACACCAAGGCGCGACACCCCGATGCGCGGGCAGACCTGCCGCGGGCATTTCTCCGGCATCCAGGCCCACGGGCGGAGTTCTGCAAATGGATCCTCGACCGTGGGATCCGCTGGCTGGCGATCGACGCGATCAGCACGGACCACCCCTTCAATACGAAGGTCCGCGACGCCCGGCGCGATCTCATCCCGGAGGTGGAGAAGAAGATCGGCATGCCGATGGACAAAGCCTTCCCCTGGCCGCAAGAGTATCAGGCCACCCACACATTGCTGTTCCCCAAGGGTGTGTACCACATCGAGAACGTCGGAGGGCATGTCGACCTGATCCTCAATCAGCGGGTGTGGGTCGGCGCCTTTCCATTCCGGTTCAAGGGCGGTGAAGCGGCGTTCTGCCGCTTCGTGGCGTTCGTCGAAGCGTGATGCAGCCGCTGGAGGATCTACTGGTCATCGACCTGACCCGGGCGCTGGCCGGACCCTTCTGTACTGTCATGCTGTCTGACCTCGGCGCGCGCGTGATCAAAGTGGAAACGCCTGACGGTGGGGACGACACCCGCGGGTGGGGTCCGCCTTTCGTGGGGACCGAGAGCGCCTACTTTCTCAGCGTGAACCGTAATAAGGAGAGCCTCGCGCTCAACCTGAAAGATGCCCGCGGCGCGGCGATCCTACGGCGGCTGCTGGCTCGCGCCGACGTGCTGGTGGAGAACTTCCGGCCTGGAACCATGGACCGGTTCGATCTGGGCTACCAGGCGCTGCGCCCGGAGTTCCCCCGGCTGGTCTACGTGTCCATCTCCGGCTTCGGGCAAGATGGTCCGTTTCGCGAGCGGACGGCATACGATCTGATCCTGCAGGGGATGGGCGGGTTGATGGGGATTACCGGCGAAGAAGGCGGTTCGCCCGTGAAGGTGGGTGTGGCCATCGCCGACATCTGTGCCGGGATGTATGCGGCCTTCGGTATTCTGGCGGCGTTGCGCGTCCGGGAGCGCACGGGCCGCGGGCAGCTCGTGGACGCGGCGCTGCTGGACGGGCAGGTTTCCTGGCTGACCTACAATGCGGGATTCTATTTTGCCACCGGTGACGACCCCGGCCGGCTGGGGAGCGCCCATCCCACGATCGTGCCCTACCAGGCGTTTCGCACAAAAGACGGCTATCTCAACGTGGCCGTCGGCAGTGAGGCGATCTGGCGGCGCTTCTGTGAGATCATCGATCCGGTACTGGCAGACGATGCCCGGTATGCGACCAATCGGGATCGGGTGGCTCACCGCAAAGTACTCATCAGCCACCTGCAACGCATCTTCGAGACCCGACCTACGGCGGCCTGGGTAGAAGTCCTGGACGGCGCCGGCGTGCCCAACGGGCCGATCCTCTCTCTCGCCCAGGTCTTCGAGCATCCCCAGGTGCGTCACCGGCAGATGGTGGCGGAGATGGATCATCCCACCGCCGGCCGCATCAGGCAGACCGGCGTTCCCGTCAAATTCTCTGACACGCCCGGCCGTCTGCGTACCCCGCCGCCGACACTCGGACAACATACCAACACGATCCTTCGCGAGTTAGGAATATCCGACCGCGAGATTGAAACGCTCCGGCGGGAGAAAGTGATCTAGGCAGAGTCTACCCAGTCTCCACAGTCTTCACAGTCTCCCCAGTCCGCCACCCCCTGGTTCATCTAGACATGTTGATGTCTTAGACCGAGTAGACTGTGTAGACTGGGTAGACAGGGTAGACTGGGCGTCATAGGCGATGACCACGACGAAGTGCCCAAGTTGCGGAACTGAGCACGCTGCCGATACATTGGCGAAGGCGCTGTACGTCTGCCCCCGCTGCGGGACGTACCTGCATATGCCGGCCCGCGAGCGCATCATGATGCTGGCCGATCCGCGCGCGTTCAAAGAACTGGACCGCGGCCTGGTCTCCGTCGACCCATTGCGCTTTACGGATCAGCGCTCATACCGTGAGCGGCTGGCCGAGGCACGGCGGCGGACCGGGTTGCGCGAGGCCGTGGTGATCGGTGAGGCGCGCCTCGAGGGCAGACCAGTCGTCCTGGTCGTGTTCGACTTCGACTTCATGGGCGGGACGATGGGTTCGGTGGTAGGAGAGAAAGTCGCCGACGCGTTCGAACACGCCACGCGCCGCCGTTGGCCGGTGGTCAGCGTGGTAGCCAGCGGGGGCGCCAGGATGCAGGAAGGGATGCTCTCCCTGATGCAGATGGCCAAGACCGCGGCCACGCGGGCCGGGCACGACCGGGCCGGACTGGCCCACATTGCGGTTCTCACCGATCCCACCTTCGGCGGTGTCGCGGCGAGCTTTGCCTCCCTGGCCGACATTCTCATCGCTGAACCCGGTGCGGAAATCGGGTTCGTGGGGCCGCGGGTGATCGACCTGACCCTCAACGAGCCGCAGCCCGCCGATTCCCACCGCGCCGAGGCCCTCTTCCGTGCCGGCATGGTCGATCTCGTCGTCGGGAGGCCGGAGCTTCGCGCCACGATTGCCTTTCTGGTAGGCCACCTCAGCCGCCCCAGCGCCCGGCGCGCGCGTGCGGTGCGCGTACGCGCCGGCGCCGGTGTGATCCGCAGCGTCCCGGAGCAGTCGCCTCCGCCGCCGTGGCACACGGTGCAGCTGGCGCGCCATGTCGGCCGCCCGACGTCCCTGGAATACATCACGCGGCTATTCGCACGGTTCGTTGAGCTGCACGGCGACCGGCAGTTCGGCGACGACGCCGCGATCGTGTGCGGGCTTGGCGAACTGAACGGGCACACGGTCGTTGTCGTCGCGCAGGAACGAGGCCGCACCGACGAGGAGCAGGCGCAGCGCCGGCGCGGCAGGCCGTTTCCCGAAGGATACCGGAAAGCCCTGCGCCTGATGCAACTGGCGGCGAAGTTCGGGCTGCCGGTGGTGACGCTGATCGACACGCCGGGGGCCTATCCCGGCTACCAGGCGGAACAGCGCGGCATTGCCCAGGCCCTCGCGCACAATCTCCAGGCCATGGCGTCCCTCCCGACGCCGATTGTCAGCGTGGTGATCGGCGAAGGGGGCAGCGGGGGGGCGCTGGCGCTGGGCGTCGCAGATCGCGTCCTCATGCTGCAGAACGCGATCTATTCCGTCATCTCCCCGGAGGGCGCGGCGGCCATCCTCTTCCGGGACGCGGCCAGGGCCCAGCAGGTGGCCGAGGCGCTGAAGATTACCGCCGACGATCTCCTCCGTCTGGGGGTGATCGACGGGATTGTTCCCGAGCCCGAAGGCGGCGCGCATACCGATGCCGACCTGGCCGCGCGACGGCTTGGCGGCGCGCTGCAGGCGACGCTGCGCGACCTCACCCGGATGAGCGTCGATACCCTCTTGCGCCGGCGCTACCAGAAGTACCGGCACATCGGCAAGGTCGGCGTCTACTGGCGTCAAGTTGTGCGCCGCGAGATGCAGGAGCTCTTGGATGCCCTTGAGCAACGCCTGCTGCGGCGCGAGCATGGGGCCGGGCCGGATGAAGATGTCCGCCGGCGGAAAGATCCCGCGGCCCAGTAGGGGAGGTGGAATCCTCCGGCTAGTTCTGCTCAACCCTTCGCATACGGCCTGCCGAGCGCCTCGGGTTTCGCGAGGCCCCACCGGGTCCGGAACCATGGGGTGGAGATGATGCACAGGATCGGGATCGTGATGGCAAACGGCACCGTCCTCCACACATACCGGGATAGGACCCCCGGGAGGATGAGTTCCGGGCTGAGCGACAGCTGCCACATGATCCCGAACAGCGAGGCGCCCGCCAGCAAGATCCAGGGATTCCACATGGAGAAGAACACGAGGGCCAGGCTCACGAACCCCCAGCCCATGAGAAAGTTGTAGTTCCACACAGGGTTATAGGAAAGCGTATACGTGGCCCCCGAGAGGCCCGCCAGCATACCACCCAACGCGACGCACAGGAAGCGGATGGACGTGACAGGGATGCCGGAGGCCTCCGCGGCTGCTGGATTCTCCCCCGCGGACCGGATCGCCAGGCCCAGGCCCGTTCTGAAGAGCAGCAGCCAGGTGATCGCCACCAGGGCGACTCCGAGAGGGAAAAACGGCGAGAGGCCCCAGAGGCTCGGGATGCGTCCCAGCCCCAGTGGTCCCGTATATGGACTGCCGAGGTAAGTGGTGAGCCCGAAGCTGAGGATCCACAAACCCATCCCGCTCACCACCTGATCACCTCGCAGGGTGATCGAGAAAAATCCGTGGCCGAGGCCGAGGAGTCCTCCGAGGGTCAGACCCGCGAGAAAGCCCAGCGCGTGACTGCCCGTGGTCTGAGCCGTGATGAAGGCTGCGGTGCCTCCGAACAGCATGAGGCCTTCAAGCCCGACGTTGAGGACGCCCGAGCGTTGGTCGATCAGTTCGCCCAGCGCCGCAAAGAGGAAGATGGTTGACGCTTCCAGGCTTCGCGCGACGAGCTCCCACATCGCCTTTACCCCCGAGGAAGTTCGGTCGGAACGGGTTGCAGGGCCTCAGACGGGATCCGCCGCCAGCCGAAACGGAAGTGGTAGAGCACGTGGGAGGCAACGAACGTCATCATGAGCAGGCCAAGGAGGGCGTAGTCGACTCCGAATGGCAGGCGCAGTTCTCCTTGGGCGAACCGAGCGCCCACGGAGAGCCCGGCAAAGAGCACGACGATCGGGACTGCTCCGAGAGACGACCCGCGCGCGATCAGAGCGGCGATGATGCCGTAGAAACCGAGATCCCCGTAATAGCCGTAGTTCCCTGGGATTTTGTAGACACCCGGGACAGCGGCGAAATAATGGTACCCGGCCAGAGCGGCGAAGGCGCCGCCCAGGAGGAAGACCAGCAGCGACAAGGCCACGGGGATGATGCCGCCGTAGCGGGCTGCGGCTGGGTTCTCACCGAAGGCCCGGATCCGATATCCGAGCGCCGTTTTCGCGAAGAGAAGGTCGAGGAGCACCGCCACGCACAGCGCGAGCACAGCCGTGACGGGCACACCCAGTAGGAGGGGTGCGTGCAACGATGATGGAAGCCCGAAGCTCTCCCCCTCGCCCGTGGCGCTCATGAACGGGCCCCCCTCCTTGATCATGTACGCGACCAGCCAGAAGAGGATCGAGTTCAGCATCATCGTGACGAGGATCTCGTTTACCTGGAGCTTGGCGCGTAGGAGGCCGGCGAAGCCGCCGGTTGCTGCGCCTGCTGCGGCCGCGGCCGCAATCATGAGAACGATGAGCAGCCCGGGCGGCAGGGCCAGCGTCTGGGGGTTATGCGTGCGGAGGACGAAGGGGACCGCGAACGCCGCCAGCCCCCCGGCATAGACTTGGCCCGGGAGGCCAATGTTCCAGAGCCCGGCGCGCAGCGGCACGAGGAAAGCATACGTGCAGAACAGGAGATAGATGGAACGGTGGACGGTGGCCAGGACGCCGTGAGGATTGAAGAAGGCGTACGAGAACATGGCTCGATAGGCATCGATGAGCGGGGCGTCGCTGGAGAGGAAGAGAAAGCTGGAGAGCGCGAGAGCCAACAGGATGGCGACGACCGCCGTCAGGGCAGTAAAGATCGCAGGGCGTGCTGGCCTTGGCTCCAGCGTGAGTTCATAACGTCCCAGCCTCACCGGACGCCGGCCTCCTTCATGCCCACCCCCGCCATCATGGCGCCGACGGTCTCGGCGCCCGCCTCTGCGCGGGGGATGATCGCGCCGAATCGACCTTCGTAGATGGGTGCCACCCAATCGCTCAGGGACAGGATCTCGTCCAGGTCCTCGGAGATGAGGAGGACCGCAGCCCCCTCTGCCGTGGCTTCCACAAGTGTGGCGCGGACGAACGCGGCGGCCTCCACGTCCAGGCCCTGAGTGGGGAGGTGTGCGATGAGGAGCCGGGGGTTTCGAGACAGTACCCGGCCCAGGATGAGCTTTTGCAGGTTGCCTCCGGACAGGTGCTGCGCCCGGGCGTACTGGCTGGGAGCCTTCACGTTGTAGGTGGTGACAATGCGCTGGGTGAGTTGCTCCAGGCCCGCGTTGTCGAGCAGGCCGCGCCGGATGAACGCGGGGTCAAAATGGTAGTTCAGTGCGGTGTTCTCCACGAGGGAGAAGGTGGCGATGGACGCGACCTCGATGCGTTCCGCAGGGATATAGCCAACCCCCATTCGCCATCGCTGCAAGGGCGACAGCCGGGTCACGTCGCGGCCATCGAGCCGGACCCTCCCCGATGCCGCGGGGCGCAGGCCGGCCAGGACCTGGGCGAGTTCCTCCTGGCCATTCCCAGTGACCCCCGCCACGCCCAGGACTTCGCCCTCGCGGAGGGAGAAGGAGACGCCGCGTAGAGCGAGCAGGCCCTTGTCGTTGAAGGCGGAGAGCTGCTCCACCTGCAACAGAGGGCGCCCCATTTCGGCGGATCGGTTCATCGTGCGGAAGGCGATGTCACGGCCGATCATGTGCTGGACCAGAGATTCCTCCGCTGCGTCCGCGGTGCGGAGCCGCGCCACGACTCTCCCTGACCGCAGGACTGTCACCCTATGACTTACGGCCATGACGATGGGGAGCTTGTGGGTGACGAGGAGAACGGTGACGCCGTGGTCGCGGACCAAGGTCTGCAAGCCTGCCAGCAGCGTCTTCACTTCCGGCGGCGTGAGCGCGGCTGTGGGCTCGTCCAGGATCAGGATCTCTGCGCCGCGGTAGAGAGCCTTGAGGATCTCTACCCACTGCCGCTCGCCTTCGGACAGCTGCCATACCCGGGCGCCGAGGGGGACCGTGAAACCATACCGGTTGCCCAGCGCCTCTACCTCCAGGCGGGTACTGCGAAGGTTCAGAAAGCCTCGCGTGCGGGGGTGTCCGAGCGCGATGTTCTCCAGCACCGTGTGGGCGGACACGAGTCTCCGGGTTTGGTGGACCATGCCGATCCCCCGAGCGAGGGCGTCGTGGGGGGAACGGAAGCGGATGCGTTGCTCCCGAAGGTACAGGGCGCCCTCGTCAGGCTGCAACAGACCGAACAGGATGTTCATCAAGGTGGTTTTGCCGGCCCCGTTCTGTCCCAGGACCGCATGGATCTCGCCTGCCTGAATCTCGAGGTCCACGTGGTCGAGGGCCAGCACGCCGGGGAAACGCTTCGTGATGCCCCGGGCCGCGAGGATGGGTTCCGTGGGAGCTAGGTCAGGCGGAGACACCTCAAATCCTTTGGGAAGGAAAAGGCGGTCGCAGGACCCGGCCGAGGGCCGCTGCCGGCGCCCGCCTCACTTGAGGATGGTCATTCCGTCGAGGTCGAAATTGAATTGCCCAAGCAGCCATGTGTCGGACGGCATCTGCTGGGCCGCTTTCACCACCGTCCCCTTGGAGGGTATCGGCGTGTCTTTGAGCGCCAGCCC
>Ga0209761_1001520_pt1 | contig 15056 bp, 14 predicted proteins | sample GraSoi013_1_40cm_4_FD_185818 | JGI IMG/M metagenome (GOLD analysis project Ga0209761, IMG submission 185818) | Grasslands soil microbial communities from the Angelo Coastal Reserve, California, USA - Sample 09_25_2013_1_40cm (SPAdes) (version 2) | ecosystem: Environmental > Terrestrial > Soil >...
CCCGCGCGGACAACCCCGGTGCCCTCACGCTCGACGAGCTGCGCGCCAACCGCGACTCCGCGGCGGCCGTCAACCTCCAGCGCGACGCCGGCAAGGACGTCACCCAGGCGCAGGGCGGGCTCACGCTGCAACGCCAGCTGGCGGACGGCGGCGAAGTCGCGGCCACGGTCTTCGGCATCACCCGGAGCCTCAAGAACCCGCAGACGTTCGCATACATCGATCTGGACCGCGTGACCTACGGGGGACGGTTCACGCTCTCGCGCCCGGCGCATCTGGGCGCGCTTCCCCAGCTGCTCACCGTCGGGCTCGACTTCCAGCGGCAGCGTGATGACCGGGTGAACTTCGACTATCGCACCGGATCCCAGCCGGATACCTCCCGCCAGCTCGACCAGCTCGAGCACGTGACCGAGGTGGGGCCGTTCCTGCAGAGCGCGCTCGACCTGTCGACACGCACCACGGTGACGGCGGGCCTGCGCTACGACCGGGTGAGTTTCGGGGTGCACGATCGTCTGATCACGGCGACCAACCCGGACGACTCCGGCCGGCGGCTCATGGCGGCGCTGAGCGGCTCCCTCGGTCTCACGGTGAATGCGGCCGACGCGGTGACTGTCTACGCCAACCTCGGATCGTCGTTCGAGACTCCCACGACCACCGAGCTGGCCAACCGGCCGGACACGGCGGGAGGCTTCAACCCCACGCTCAAGCCCCAGCAAGCGGTAAACTACGAGGTCGGCGTGCGTGGTACCCCGGGCGGCGGCCGGCGCCTGACCTGGACGGCGGCGCTGTTCCGGGCCGATGTCCGCGACGAGCTGATTTCCTACGAGGTGCCGAGCTCTCCACAGCGGCGCTTTTTCCGCAACGCCGGCAGCTCGCGGCACCTCGGCGTGGAGCTGGGGACGGAGCTGGCCCTGCGGCCCGGAGTGAGCCTGGGGGGCAGCTACACGTATTCCCATTTCCGTTACGTGCGTTACCGGTTCAGTCCCGACACGGTGCGCACGTTCGTCCTGGACGGCCGCGCGCTGCCGGGGGTGCCGCCGTCGTGGGGGCACGTCATGCTGCGGGTCAGTCCATCGTTCGCGCGGGGTGGGTGGGCGGAGGTGGAGACGACGTATTCCTCGTCCTACCCCGTGGACGACACGCTCAGCACGCGCACCTCGCCCTGGTGGGCGACCAACCTGCGGCTGGGATGGGAAGGGGCGGTCGGGAGTGTGCGAGCGACCCCGTTCCTCGGGGTCTACAACCTGTTCAACCGGTTATACGTCGGGTCGGTGACGATCAACGCCGCCCGGAGCCGTTATTACGAGCCGTCCCCCGGACGCAGCGTCTACCTCGGCCTGTCAGTCGCGGCGGAACGGTAGTATCAGCTCAGCTGCCGGCTTCCCGTACTACGAGATCCAGTCCCAGGTAGACCACCTTCCAGCGGTGCATCACCACGCCCAGCCCCAACGCCCACCGAGACATCCCGTAGGTATACACGAGGTCCTGTGCGTCCATCGCGAAGCGCCCCTGCACGCGGAGCCCGGTCGGCTCCCGCCAGGCGACCACGGGCACCCGTTGGGACGTGCGAACCCCGTGCAGGCTGAATGTGCCGACGGCGATCGCCCGGATGGTGTCGCCAGGCTGTAGGTTCGTCAAGCTGTCGAGAGTGAATTCGATGCTGGGGTACTTCGATGTTTCGATCACGTGATCGCTGGCGAAGGAATTGCGCAAGCGCAGGCCCGTCTCGAATGAGTCCGCCAGGATGACGACCGTCCCGTGGGTGCCCCTCCAACGGTCGTCGCCCGCGACCATCTCGCCGTGGACGGCTTGGCGGCAGACTGGGTGCACCGCGAGTCGCGGGAACAGCGGCACGCGGGGGTCGCTGACACCGGCGTCGCGGAGCACCGGCCGGGTCTTGTAGTTCACCTGCCAGCCGGCGTCGCGCCCCTCGCCGGGCTGCCAGGAGGGGTCGTTCGGGCAGGTGGTGGACCACAGGTGATTGTAATGGGGGTCAACCTGCCACCAGACCAAGCTGGTGCGAGGGTCGACGATCCAACGGTGTCCGGCCGCTTGGGCGCCCAGCCCTGCCGTGCAGACCAAGGCGAGCAGTCCGGCTACGGTATGCCGCGTCATTTCTAGTATGAAACGTCACATATCAGGGGACGAGGACTTGACAACCGTCCTAAAAGAGCATTAGACACAAAGTACCAGACTGAACCGCTGCCGCAAGCGTCTCTGACCCACGGGAGGGTCCCTATGGCTGCACGAGATGTGGCGATCGGAGTGGCGGTGGGAGTGGCGCTCGCGTTGGCCACGTCGTTGCAGGCGCAGGGCGGGGGAATGACAGCAGACCCGGCTCTCGCCAAACAAGGCGCGAATCTGTTCGTCCAGAAGGGCTGCCTCGGGTGTCACTCGGTTGGGAAGGGGAAGTTGGCCGGGCCGGATCTGGCCGGCGTCTTCCAGCGTCGCAGCAAGGAATGGCTGCGGCGCTGGCTGAAAACCCCGGATCAGATGCTCGCGAGTGACTCCACCGCCCAAGCCCTGCTCGCCCAATTCAACAACACCAAGATGCCCAACCTGCACCTGAGCGATAAGGAGGTGGATGCGCTGCTGCACTACATCGCGCAAGAAGATGCCAAAGTGCACGGGTCGTGAGAGGGAGAAAGCGAACGCCTGAATCCCTCGTCTTTTTTTCTAAGGAGGCATCACCATGGTAGGGCTCTTTGCAGCACTCGCGGTCGTCGGGACCGCTGGGGTGGGCGGAGGGCACGGCTCGACCACGGTCCCCCTGTTCACTCGCCAGACCGGCTTGACGTGCGCGCAATGCCACGTGCTGTTCGGCGCCCCGGTGCCGAATTTCACGTTCACGGGCAAGAAGTTCCGGATGAACGGCTACCGGATGCCCTGGATCAGCGAGCGCATCGAAGCCGGTGAAGTCGGCGCCATCAGTGGCAAGCGCCTCGCGCTGTCGTCCTTCCCGTACCTCACGCTGCGCTACCAGAGCGTGTTCGCGTCGCGCAGCAGAACCCCAGGTGCCACGACCTGGAATCCCATCATCTCCAACCCCACCTCGCGCCTCGCGCTCTTCACCGGTGGCGCATTCGGTGACAACTTCGGCCTCTGGACGGAGATGTACCTCGTCCCGCCCAACGGCCAGGCCACGGGTGAGTGGGGTCTGGGGATGTTCACCTTCGACGAGTACGACCTGCGGTTCGTGAAGACGGATGCGACCAAGACCCTGGGCCTGGCGTTCAGCAACCAGGGGATCGCGGAGGTGTCCGGGTTCGGGCCGTGGGCGCCGGGCGGCTCGCAGCTCAACCGCGGCGGCCTCAATGGCTGGAACCACCCCAACAAGGGCCAGTTCTTCGCGTATGGCTGGTTCAAGGACCGCGTGTTCGTCTCGGTGGGCGCCAGCCCGGGCCAGGATAACCTCGACTGGGCCCGCATGAATTACCTGGGCCAGGCCGCCTACTGGATCTTCAACTCCGACGCGCGCGAGATGTCCGTCAACGTCGAGTGGAAGGCCGGGAACGACGACATCCCGCTCTTGACCAATACCAACATCTCGACCGCCGCCAACACCGCTCCGCATTGGGTCTATACGGACGGGGTGACGGGCGTGTCGGCTACGAGAACCGCGGCCGCCAGTTACGTCTCCAAGGACCTTGGGGACTTCAACCGGGTCAGTGGCGAGCTGCGCTACGGGTTCATAGACCGGGGCCCGCACAGCATCGAGACGGGACTGGGCTACAACGTCAACTCCGAGACGTATGCGGACAACGGCAAGACCAAGCTGAGCAGCTTCTTCGGACGGGTGCGGTACGTGTATGATCGGACGTACGGGCTGGACTTGCAGGTTGGGAAGAATACCACCTACAATTTCACCGATCGTACCGGCCTGAAGCACGACATTCCGGCCCATACGGCCTACACCGCGTATTTCGTGTTCCAGCCGCAAATGAACATCATCACGTCGCTGCAGTACTCGAACACCACCACGCTGCGGCTCGACCAAGCGCCGCTCATGGGGAAGAGCTGGAGCCTCGGCATCGACTACCTGTTCTAGCCGAATCGGGCCGAGCGCGTTATAACATCCGGAGCGCACCGCGCAGCAGGGACGCGCGGTGCGCTCCGCGTCTTGTGGGGCCAGGAGGGAGGATGGGACGGCTGCGGCATTCCCGCTTCGCTACGCTGGCGCTCGGCTGCGCCTTGAGCCTGGGGGCGAGCCGCGCGACCGCGCAGGGCCGCTTTGAGCTGCATCCGCGCCTGGGGATCTACTTCTCTCCCGGCGTGCTGCTCGCCACCTACGAACCGTCCTCCGGCCAGGTCGTGCGTCGGCGCCAGCTCATGTCCCCGACGCTCGGCATCGGGGCCACGTTGTGGGCCGCGAAGTACCTCGCCGTTGAGGGCGCCGCCATCTATGCACCGAGCATGGTGGCCATCACCGACTCGCAGCGGACCCAGGATGCCACCTCGGGCGTCGTGCTAGCCAGCCTGCGCACCACGTTCGGCCTCCGCCGGCCCACCGAGGGCTGGAGCCTCTACGGCGGCCCCGGCGTCGGTTTGATTCATCGCGGCGGGGCCGCCCGGGGCAGCGGCGCTGGCGACACCAGGCCGGCTCTGCTGCTCGCGGCCGGGGGCCGCCTGGCACTCAAGAACTCTCCGTCGTTCACTGTCGAGGTCGCGAGCTACTCATCATGGACCAACTCCGGCGCCGAGCCCAGCGGGACCGGTCGGCGGCGGTGGCACCAGGACGTCGTCTGGTCCTGGGGGCTCGCCATCCCCGTGGCCTTCGAATGAACCGATGTTTGGGTATCGCCGCCTCGCTGGCGCTCGCGATCGCCGGCTGCTTCCACTCCTACCGCAAGCACAATGAGATGTTCAGCGAGACCGTGGCCGGTACCAGGTTCAAATCGCTCAGTGTCATCTCGACGACAGACGAGCAATCGGATCTCCGCATCACGCTGGACGTTCGGAAACGGCTGGCCGCCCAAGGATGGGCCATCGTCCAGCGCCCGGGCACCTGGGATACCCAAGCGGAAGCCCTGCGCGCGATCTGTGGCCCGGCATCTGCCGACACCGCGGCGGCGGCACCGGCTCCGGTCGACGGCGTTGTGCTCGTCTCGTGGGACGAGTTGAGCCTGCACGACTGCAGCAGCAACCACTTCGTCTACCAGTACCACGCGGGCTACGGTGGAGTGGACCTGATGGTGCAGGGGGTCATCAAGTACTTGCGTGGGGAAACGGGGCCACATTCCGGCAACTGACCGCGACGCCTCTACGCTGCTCTCATGACGTCTTCGTTTGACGCTTTCGTTCGACGTCTCTTTTATTTGTATCTGTATGTAATCCGCCCACGCGTCAGGTCGTACGGCGACAGGTCCACGGCCACCCGGTCGCCCTGGAGAATGCGGATGTAGTTCTTCCGCATCTTGCCGCTCACGTACGCCAGCACCTCGTGCCCGTTCTCCAGCTTCACCCGAAAGGTCGTGTTGGGGAGGACTTCCGTCACCGTTCCCATCATTTGGATCGCGTCGCCGGCCACTCTCTGAAACGGCTCCTTTCCGCTACGCCGTGCGGGGGTCCATCGTCGAGTCGCGCGGTGGCTCGGCGCCCCGCTCGGTGTAGGAGGCGTGCCGACCGCAGGTCTGACAGGTGAGACTGATCCGCTCGGTCGTCGGCGCGACGTCGGGCTGTGAAATGCGTCGACGCGGCACCCGCAGAATCTTGCGGCCTCCGCAGGACGGGCAGACCAGGGCTGTGTGCTCCCGGTCGGCCGCGATGAGCGCGAGCGCTTCCGGCGCCCGGTATTCCTTAATGCCGCGTCGCCCCACCTGTGGCGTGCACCTCCAACGTCGAAATCTAGCCCGCCCCTGCTCGCCTTGACAGCCCCTGGCCGGGACGTATCTCTAGCTCCAACCGGAGGTTGCCATGGACGGCCCGGACTTCCAGCGCCTCGCCGAGATCGAAGTCGACCAGGTCAAGCCCGAGCACCAGGGATTCACTCTGACGGGGCAGGGACCCGACCAGGCCGAGTATCGGCTCGACTTGCACTTCGAGCTGCCGCTCGACGCGCGCACGCGGACCGTCCTAGGCGAGTTGCTCTCGCACGCCGAGCTGACGATCTCCCGGCGAGCGCCGGCGGCGCCGCTCACCGCGCTGCGGGCCCGTCGTGACCGTGCTCACCGGTCGTGACCGCTGCTTGTCACGGCGCTCGGCCCCGCGTCAGCTCCATCGTTTCCCCTGATCCCACCAGAAGGCGCTCGATGACGGTCTCAACCGGCCCCGGCTCCGGCGCACGCCGCCTCGCGGTGGCCTGCGCCTTCATCGCCACTGCCTGCGCCGGCCGCGCCGGGGGTGGAGGGGGGGGGAGACCCGCCACGGTCTCGCCGGCGGACCAGAGCGCTCTCGAGACGCAGCGTTCCCAGCATCCCACCGACCCCGACGTCAATCTCCGGCTTGCCCGGGCCTACTACGCCGCCCAGCGGTACGCGGACGCCCGTCGCGCGCTCCAGATCGTGCTGGTCGCCCAGCCCGGCAACGCGTCGGCGCGCGCCTATCTGGGCCTCACGTACGAAGGGCTCGAGCAGTACGACTCCGCCCGGGCGGTCTACACCAGGCTGCTGTTCGCCCAGCCCCCCCCTGGCCGGCCGGTGCGTCGCCTGCTGGCCGGCCGCCTCGCGCTGCTGACCCGCAAGGAGTTGCAGCAACGCGCGCGGCTCGCGATCGCCCGCGAGTCGCTACTGGTGCGCACGCCTCCCGACCCGAACACGATCGCGGTTATGCCGTTTCGCTACACCGGCGCCGACAGCTCGCTGCGGCCCCTGGAGCGCGGACTCGCGGCCCTCGTCGTCACCGACTTGTCGCGGGTGCGGCGGTTACGTCTGGTCGAGCGCGAGCGGCTGCAGGCGCTGCTCGACGAGCTGCAGCTGGCGGCGAGCGGCCGGGTCGATCCCGCGACCGGCGCCCGCTCCGGGCGGCTCGTGGGCGCGAGCCACGTGGTGGAAGGGCAGTTCTCCGAGGTGGCGGGGGCGAACTTCCGCGTGGATGCGTCGGTCGTGCGCGCCAGCGACGCGCAGATCGCCGCGACCGGCTCCGGGTCCGACCAGCTGCGCGCGCTGTTCGACATCGAGAAGGCGGTCGTCTTCCAGCTGCTCGACAAGCTGGCCATCACGCTGACGCCGGGTGAGCGCACCGCCATCAGCGAGCGCCCGACGCGCGACATTCAGGCGTTCCTCCTCTACAGTCGCGGCCTCGAGGCGCAGGACCGCGGCGACTTCGCGGCGGCCGCCCAGGCCTTCCAGGCCGCCGCGCAGCGCGATCCCGGCTTCTCCGCCGCCGCACAGGGCGCGCAGACGAGCCAGGCGGCGCAGACCGCCACCGCGACGCCGCCCACGGAGGTGGCCGCGACGGTCGGCGGGGGTGGGGGGGGGGAGGGCGGCGAGGCACCGCCCTCTCCCAATCAAGGAACGCTGACGAACGCGATCAACAACGCGGTCCCGTCAGGGGCGGCGAACGTGACCGCGACCCCGACGAGCGGAGGGATTCAACTGCCGCCGACCGATCCCAACCGCATCTGCGAGGGTGCAAGTTGCGACGGGCCCGCCCGGGCGGCGCTGGTCGGCACGATCATCATCATCATCCGCCGGCCATAGGACCCGCAGCGTGCGCCTCGTCCCCGCCTTCGTCGGCACCCTCGCCGTCGTCGCCCCGCTGCAGCTCAGCGCCCAGGGGGGCGGGGGGGGCGGAGGGAGCGACGCGTTGTACGACCGCTTCAACGCGCTCTCGGGATGGGAGTACCGCGGCTACCATTTCGATCCGGGACTCTCGGTCAAGTCCGTGTCGCAGTGGAACCTGCCGCTCGTGCTCGTGACGCCTGTGGGGCGCAGCGTCTCCGTGGACATGACGGGTTACCTGGTGAGCGGCCGCGTCGAGACGTACGCGGGCAGGACGGAAACCCTCACTGGGTTGACGGACACCCAGCTCCGCCTGCTGTACACGCTGCGGCGCGACCGGGCGGTGGCCTCGCTGTCGTTCAATCTGCCGACCGGTCAGCGCTCGGTCTCGACCAGCCAGTTTCAGGTGAGCGGGGCCGTCGGCTCGAACTACCTCTCCTTCCCGGTGTCCAGCTTCGGCACGGCCTTCGGTGTGACCGGCGGACTCGCCTACGCGCAGCAGGCGGGGAGCTGGAACCTCGGCTTCTCGGGCAGCCTGCGATTCCTGGGCTCCTACTCGCCCTTCAGCGATCAGCCGGTCACCTACAACCCGGGCGTGGAACTGCGCATCCGCGCCGGGGCCGACCGGCTGCTCGGCCCCTCGGCGCGGCTGCTGCTCGGTCTGACGACCAGCACCTTTTCGTCCGACGTGTTCACGGGCACCGGCACGATCACGAGCGGCACCTACAGGCCGGGGGTGCGGTTCATCAGCGACGTTGCGTACCTCCGGGTGATCGGCAGCTCGACGCTGACGCTCGCCGCCTGGGACTTCTACCGGCTGGCCGGCGACACCAACAGCGCGTCGAGTCCGGAGACGAAGGAGAACGTGCTCAACGCCGAGCTCCGGTTCGCGCATCGGGTGGCGGCGCGGCTGCAGCTGGAGCCGATGGTGGGATTCCGGCAGTGGACCCCGGCTGACTATCGCGGCGGTCGCCTCTATTCGGCGGGCCTCGCGGCCCGCTATGGCATCAACGACCGGCTCTCCGCGAGCCTGTCGGGCCGGCTGGACACGGGGTGGGTCTATGCCCGCGGTCGGGGCTTCGCCGACCTGACGGGCACGGGCTGCACGCTGTGGGTGCGCTATCAGCGGTAGCGGAATTCTTGACGGTCCCGGGGGGTGGGTAGTAGCTTGGCGCCACCTTCAACGCCGGAGCAGCGCTTCCGATGCCAGCCGAGCTCGGCGGGTCGCAACTCTCCTCGCTGCTCGAGGCTCTCCCCGGAATCGCCAGCGTCCTCCGAAGCCCGGTCGCGGACGCGCTCGTCAAAGCGATCCGCGCCGCGGCGGGCATCGGCGACTTCGCGGCCGAGGACGCCGAGGAGCTGGTGCGGTACGCGGTCCGCCGGGGCCTGATCGGCCCTGACGAAGGGGACCGGGTGTTGGCGGATGTCCAAGTCGCGTTGAAGGCAAAGCGCAAAGGGGGGGGGGGCGCGGCGCCAAGGCGAAGGCAAAGCCGAAGAAGAAGAAGGCCCGTCGCTAGACCCGAAACTCCTTCACCAATGAGCGTAGCCTCTCAGCCGCCTGCAGCAGGGCGCCGGCTGCGGCGGCCATCTCCTGGGTGGAGGCCCCCTGCTCCTCGGCCGCCGCCGTGACCTCTTCGGCGCTCGCCGCGTGGCTCACGGCCCGCCCGCCCACCTGCTGCGCCTTCTCCCCCAGCTGTTGCGCCACCTCCCGGTTCTGCTGCGCCGCCACCGTCACCCGCGCCGCCGCCTGCTCCACCTGCTCGATCGCCGCCACGATCTCCGCCAGCCCGCGCGCCGCCCCCTCAGCCACCGATTCCACCCCCCGAACCTTCGCCTGGCCCGCTGCCATCGTCGCCGTGACGTCCTCCACCTGGGTACGGATCACCGCCGTCGTCGCCGCCACGTCCGCCGCCGCCTTGGCGGACTCGTCGGCCAGCTGGCGCACTTCCTCGGCCACCACCGCAAATCCCTTCCCGTGCTCGCCGGCCCGGGCGGCCTCGATCGCCGCGTTCAGCGCCAACAGGTTTGTCTGGGAGGAGATCCGCTTGATCAGCTCCACGAAATCGTCGATCGCCGCGCTCTGCTGCGCCAGCTGCTGCACCTGCGTCGACGTCGTCTGCACCACCTCACGCACGGAGAGCAGTGCGCTCCCGGCCGCCAGCACGTCCCCCCGGTGCCGGTCGGCCACGGTGCGGATCTCCTCGCCCAGCTGTGCCACGCGCCCGGTGGCCTCCGCCATCTCGCCGGCCGCCTTCTGGAGCCGCTCCAGGCCGGTCCCCATCGCGTTCAGCTCGTTGCGCTGCTCCTCGGCGCCGCCCGACATCTCCACCATGGCGGTCGACACCTCGGCGCTCGAGGCGGCGAGCTGCTCGCTCACCGCCGACAGGTCGCCCGCCGAGCCGGCGATGCGGTCCGACTCGCCGATCACTTCGCCCACGATCCCGCGGAGCCGCTCGCCCATCACGCGCATCGCGTCGGCCAGGACCTGAAACTCGCGCGGCATCCGGCCCGTGGTCACCGGCCGCAGATCGCCGGCGCCGAACCGCTCCGCCGCCGTCACCAGCCGGCCGAGTGGTAACTCGACGGCCTGGAGGGTGAACCAGGAGATCAGCAGGCCGCCGGCGATGGTGACGGCGAGCACCACCCACAGAAAGAGCTGGCGGCGCGCCGCCAGACCTTCGAGCCGGTTGCCTGCCTGGCCCGCCCGCTGCGCCTGGCGCGCGGAGAGATCGCGAACCAGTCTGGTGAGATCGCGCGCCTGGTCGCGCACGGCCTCCGACCGGCCCAGCGCCTCGCGATCGCGGCCCAGATCCTTGAGCGCGTGCGCGACGGAATAGTCGACCTGGATCGAGGCCTGGAGCCCTTTGATGCGGTTGACCGTCAGGCGGTCCTCGAGGGAGAGCCCCTCGAGTTGCTCCAGCGCCTTCTCGTAGCGAAACCCCTCGTCGGCCGCGAGCTGGAATTCCCGGCGCGGGTCATCCGACGGCTGGCTGAGATACTGCTCGGCGGCCCGGATCTCATCGAACACCGTGCTCACGAGCCCGCTGCCGACGAGGCTGGCGGCCTGCAGCGCCTGGAGCTCCTGCGCCACCGCCGTCCGCATGGCCCGCAACGCCGCGGCCCCGATGATCGCCGCCACGACCAGTCCGGCCAGCACCCCGCTGAAGCCCAGGAGAATGCGCCAGCGCAGCGTCTCCAAGGCTCCTCCTCTCATCGGACGGACTCCGCTTCCAGCAGCCCCTGCCGGATCACGCCGATGACGACCGGCTTGGCCGGCACATCTCCATTCGTGTCGAAGGCAATCATGCCCGTCACGCCCTCGAACGCGGGCTTGGTCGTGCCCACCTGAGCGATGTAGTCCCGGATCGCCCGGCGACCGGGCCCCACCTCGCCGATCGCCTGCGCCAGGAGCCGGAGGATGTCGTACGCGCCAGCGCCGCGATGATCGGGCCGCTCCCCGTGGAACGCCCGCGCGTACGCGGCGACGAACCGGGCGTTGCGATCGCCCGGCTGCTGTGGCAGGTAGGTCGACGAAAAGCGTACGCCTTCGGCGAGCGGGCCCTCGATGCCGGTCAACGCGTCGCCGCCGATCACCGGCCAGCGCAGGCCGAGCTGGCGGACCTCGCGGAGCGCGAGCTCAGCACCGGGGCGCTCGCAAGCCAGCATGAGGACGTCCACCCCGCCGCGTTGGCGCATGCGTGACAGGTACGGCTCGAGCGACGGCGTGGCCGGCAGATACGGGTCTTCCTCCAAGACCCCGCCCCCGAGCCCGGAGAACTCCGTGGCGAACGCCCGCCGCAGGCCCCGGCCGTATTCGTTGTTGATGAAGATCACGCCGGCCCGTCGCGCCCCCAGGGCACGGCGCGCGAAGCGCGCGATCTGACGGCCCTGGTTCAGGTCGTTCGGCGTCACCCGGTACACGTACGGGCTGAAGCCGGTCAAGTCGGGGCTCGAAGCCGATGGACTGATCAAGAGGAGGGGATTCGCGCCGGCGCCGTAGACCCGGCCGGCGGCGAGCGTGGTGTTGGACGAGAGATGGCCCACGACGGCGACCATCGCCGCGCTGTCGGAGAAGGACTTGGCGATTCGGACCGCCAGGTCTTCACTGCCGCTGTCGTCGGCGAACACCAGCTGGAGCCGGCGGCCGCGGATCCCGCCTGCGGCGTTGATTTCGTCGGCCGCCAGCTGCGCGGCGTGCCGCATCGAGACGCCCCGCGGCTGGGAGAACGGCCCCGACACGCCGATCAGGATCGGGCGGCCGGCGCCGGCGCAGGCCGCGACGACCAAGGTGGCGCACAGGAACGCGAATCTCCGCAGAACTCCCCCCCCTTCCTGTAGGTGGAAACGTGAACGGAAACGCCGGGTTGCGGTCGCGCGGCAAGGTTAAGCGGCGACCGGGCGGAGCGCAACGTCGTGGCAAGCATTTATCCACGGGTTTTGCACCGGCTTTTCCAGACCGTGTGGACAACGGCGCCCGCGGGCGAGCGCCTCTTCCGACCCGGCGCGCGCGGGGTATGTTGGCGTCATGGAAGCGCGGTGGCGACTCTGCGGCTTTTCAGCGGCCCTCGAGCGGCTGCTCGCCGCGCGGGACGCGGCGGCGTTCGAAGCCGAATGGATCGCGCAGGACTTGCAGCAGCTGGGCTGGGAGGCGCTCGCCCTGGCCCGCCGGGCCAACACCGAGGCGCTCGAGCCGGTGCTCGCCGAAGTGGATCAGCGCCTGCTCGCGGTGCTGGAGCGCTGCCGTGCGTTCGTCGACTCACACGTGGTCACGTTCCGCGTGCCGGAGCTCGAGCGCTGGCAGCACGCCGCCGCCGCCGCGCTGGTGGGCGCGCGCTGGGGCGTGGCCGGGCTGCGCACGGTCATCGCCGACACCAGCGCGCCGCTGGGCCGGCGCTACTTCGCGTTCCTGGCGCTGGCCGAACGGCATCCGCCCGGGGCGTGGGGCCTGTTCGCGAAGTATCTGCGCCGGCCCGAGGCGCACCACGCCTTCGTCGCGGCAGCCGTTGAAGCGGCCCGCTACTACCCCGGCCGCACCGCCGATTTGATCGACGTGTTCGAGCGCATCCGCCGCGATCAGCTGCGGCGCCGCTTCCTCGGCCCCAAGATCCTCGAATCGCTGCTCGTGCTGGGAGATGCGGCAGCCCTGCCGTTGTTCGAGGAGCTGCTGGTGACCGGCCATACTGATCCCGACCTGGACCGCTGCGAGGTGACGCGCGCCCTGATCGCGGTCCGACGGCTCACCGGGCGGGTGGCCTCGAGCTCCAAGTTCCCCGATCCCGACGCCCCGGAGGTGCGGCGCACCCTCGATGAGGCCGAGCGGCGCTTCGAGGCCGAGCGCGACCGGCTTAAGCCGGTGACGGTGATCTAACCCGGCGTGCGGTGTTGGCGCACCGCGTACCGCTCACCGCGCACGCCTCCCACGAACTCCGCCAGCTTATTCCGGTAGCTCGCGTCCCCCCGATCGTAGGTATCGTTGTGCCCGGCGCCCTGGATGAGGACTACCTCGGTGGGCCCCGGGGCGGCAGCCGCGACCTGCATGCCCATCGCGCTGGGCACCAGGCGATCGTCGGTGCCGTGGAAGACCAGCACCGGGCAGTGCACCTGCCGGATCGTCTCCAGGTTGTCCAGTCGGAGCCGGAGGATGAACCGCGGCAGCAGGGCGTAATGCTCGCGGGTCATCGCGGCCGCGGTGGTGAACGGCGATTCGAGGATCAGGCCGGCGGCGGGGTGGGTCGCGGCCGTGCGGGTGGCCACGGCGCTACCAAGCGAGCGACCGTAGATGAAGATTCGGGCCGGGTCCACGCCGGGCCGCCTGCGCAGCGCCGCGTATGCGAGGTCCGCCGCCTCGTACAGCCTCGGTTCGGTGGGGCGGCCCTCGCTGCCACCGTAGCCGGGATAGTCCACCACCAGCAGCGCCGCGGTGGGCGGCTGAAAGTCCCGCAGCACCGGCCAGATCGCGGCGATGGTTTCGCCGTTGCCGTAGAACCAAAGCAGGCCGGGGAAGCGCGCCGGGCCAACGGGTGGCGTGCGGGGCGGCAGATACCACCCCACTAGTTTCGTCCGCTCGGCTGTGACCAGCTCGATCCGCTCGCCGGCGGCGAAGCCGACCCGTTTTGGGTCGGGTGGTGCGCCGCGGGGAGCGGGGAACGCGACGCGTTCCTGGAAAACCCAGGCGAGTAGGACCAGCAACAGGTAGGCCACGACAACGCCGATCCCGACGCGAACGAGCGGCATGGCCTGAAGTTAACCCTGTTCGGGGGGGAAGCCGGAGACTAGCTTTCGGGCCGATGAGCGGCGGCACCGCCTCCGACCCTCAGCTCCTGACGCGCGCCCGGGGTGCGCTGCTCGGGCTCGTCGCCGGTAACCAGCTCGGGGTCCCGACCGAGCACCTGGGCACGCCCGAGGCCATCCGCGCCGCCTTCCCCAATGGCGTGTGGGATCCCGCGCCACCTCCCAAAGGCTCCCCGTACGACGACGACGCAGCGCTGACCCTCCTCCTGGCGGAATCCCTGGTCGAGCGGGGGGATTTCGACGTCCAGGACGTCGCGGCGCGCTGGGCGAAGTGGCTGAAGCTGGACGGGCGTGGGGCCGGCGGCACCACCCGCGCGGCGCTGCGGCTGATCGATCGCGGCGTGGAGCCCTTCGAGGCGGGGCGGCGCGTGTTCGCCGAGCTGGGGCCGCGTCGTGCCGCGGGCAACGGCAGCGTGATGCGCTGCCTGCCGGTGGCGCTGCGCTTCCACGACAACGTCGACAAGCTGATGCGCGTCTCCACCCAACAAGCCGCCATCACCCACGCGGACGAGCGCTGTCTCTGGGGGGCGGCCGCGGTGAACCTCGCCGTGCGGGAGCTGCTCCACGGCAATATCTACTTCGTGGACGAGGTCCTCCATCGTATCGGTGACAAGGCGCCCCGTGTGCTCGTGCAGGCGATTCACCGCGTGCTCCGCGAGCAGCAAGCCGACCTGCCGATCAGCGTCGCCGGCGAGTCGGGATACGTCGTCCACTGTGTGGAGATCGCCTTCTGGTTCGCGACCCACGAGCGGACCCTCGAAGACGCCCTCGTCTTCCTCGTCCAGGCGGGCGGGGACACCGACACCAACGCGGCGCTTGCCGGGGCGCTGCTGGGGGCCCGCGACGGCGAAGCCGGCATCCCGCCGCGCTGGGTCGAGCAGGTCGCTGGAGCCCCGGGTGTCCGCCGCCTCGCCGACCGCCTCATCGCCGCCGGCCGCTAAGGCGATGGGGGGGGATGGCTGATGGCGGACGGCTGTTGGCTGGGGGCTACGGTTTTCGACCCACGTACCGCGCGATGCCGTCCATCACGCGCTTGTCCCAGAGCGTGATGAAGATCCAGCGGGCCGACCCGCGGCCCCGCCAGTTGAAGCGCACCGTCTGGGCGCCCCC
>Ga0209761_1001521_pt1 | contig 15035 bp, 12 predicted proteins | sample GraSoi013_1_40cm_4_FD_185818 | JGI IMG/M metagenome (GOLD analysis project Ga0209761, IMG submission 185818) | Grasslands soil microbial communities from the Angelo Coastal Reserve, California, USA - Sample 09_25_2013_1_40cm (SPAdes) (version 2) | ecosystem: Environmental > Terrestrial > Soil >...
CGCAGGGGCTGGCGGGCGCGGCGATCCACCCGGACGCGAAGATCCTCGGCCTCATCGACACCTACACCGGGCTCACGGTCCCGCCGTCGGCCCGGCCGCGTCTCCGACCGCACGAGGCGATCCGGGACATCGTGAAGTCCAAGCACGAGGCATTCGCGTCGCCGCTCATCAAGGCGCTCCTCTCCGAGATCTCCGTGTTTCCGCCCGGCACGCTCGTGCGGCTCAACACCGGCGAGGTCGGACGCGTCGTCGCCGTGAACCGCAACCACCCGCTCCGCCCGCGCCTGGAGGTCGTCGCGGACGGCAAAGGCCACCGGTTCCCGACGCCCAAGACCGTCGACCTCTCCGAGGCGCCGTTCATCTACATTACCGGGCCGGTCGCGGAGGGCGCGCGGTGAGGGTTCATGGGCGCGCGAGGCTCAGCGAGGTGCGCGGCTAATGGCGCAGTACGAGATGAACCTGCGCGACTACTGGCTGGTCATCCGCCGCCGGCGGCTGATCATCATCGCCTCGACGGTGCTCGTCGCACTCTTCAGCTTCTGGTTCGCCAAGCAGAAGGTCCCGATCTACCAGACCACCGCGGCCGTGAGGTTCGAGCAGTCGACCCAGCTCTCTGGCCTGATGGTGGAGGTGCTCTCGTACTCGACCGCAGACAACATCGAGACGCAGGTCACCCTCATCAAGAGCTATCCGATCCTCGAGGAGGTTGCCCGGCGGCTCGGCCGGCTGCCGCAGACCGCGTCGGGCGAGGCGCTCCGCGAGTCGAAGGGCTACTGGGGCGCGCTGGACGCGATCGGCGGGAAGGTCAAGGTGACGCGCGTCCCGACCACGAGCATCCTCGAGATCACGGCGACCTCCACGAACCCGCGGGAGGTGCGCGACATCGCGAACACCGTCGCCGAGGTCTACCGCGATTACAACCGGCAGCAGCGGAACCTCCGCGTGACGGAAGCGCGCAAGTTCATCGAGACCCAGATCAAGGAGGTCGAGGCGCGCGTCACGCGGGCCGAGTCCGAGGTGTGGGCGTTCCGCGAGGCCAACCGCATCATCTCACCCGGCGCCGAGTCGACCGTGCTGCTCTCCCTGTTCACCCAGGTGCGGGGTGACATCGAGAAGGCTCGGCAGCAGCGAACCGAGCTCGAGCTCGTCCAGGCGCGCCTCGCGCGGACCGATCCGAACGCGTCCGAGCGCGTCTTCATCGACACGACGAACCCCGCCATGCAGAAGCTCCAGACGTTGTACTCGGAGCTCCTCCTCGAGCGTAACAACCTCGCGCTCGAGGTCACGGACCGGCACCCGCGGCTCCAGGCGCTCGACGACCGCATGCGCGAGATCCGGGTGGAGATGCGGCGCGAGGTGGCGGCGCAGATCGCGGCGCTCCGCACGCGCGAGGAGATTCTCAACCGCCAGATGGGCGACCTGCTGCAGAAGAACCGGGAGGTCCCCGCCGTCGAGCTGGCGATGCAACGGCTGCAGCGCGAGGCCAAGAACAACGACGACCTCCTGGCGCTGCTGAAAGCGAAGCACCAGGAGGCCCTGATCAAGGAGTCGGAGAAGATCGAGGAAGTCTCGATCGTCCGCCCGGCGACCGAGTCCGACACGCCGATCGGGGCCGAGACCCTCAACACCGTCGTGGTCGGCGCGCTGCTCGGCCTCTCGCTCGGCCTCGTCCTCGCCTTCGTCCAGGAGACGCTCGACACCTCGATTGGGACCATCGAGGACGTCGAAGCCTATCTGGAGGTCCCCGTGCTCGGCGTGGTGCCGCACATCGACTCGCGCGAGACGGTCCAGCGCGTCCTCGAGCGCCGACCCGCCCTCGCCCAGATGGATCCCGAGGCGCTCCTGAGCCACGCCCTCCTGATCACGCACTTCGATCCGAAGTCGCCGGTGGCGGAAGCCTACCGGACGCTCCGCACGAACGTCCAGTTTGCCCGGATGGAGCGCGCGGGAAAGGTCCTGGTCGTGACCAGCCCGACCCTGCAAGAGGGCAAGACGACGACCATCGTCAACCTCGCACTCACCCTCGCGCAGAGCGGACAGCGCACGCTACTCGTCGGTGGCAACATGCGACGACCGAGCATCCACCGCTTCTTCGGCATCGAGCGCGAGCCCGGTCTCTCGGACATCCTCGTCGGGAGCACACCGTGGCGCGACTGCATCCGCACCGTCGCCGACATCCTGATGGGGCGCTTCGAGATGGAAGACATCATGGCCGCTCCGGGCCTCGACAACCTGCACATCATCGAGGCGGGTCCCATCCCGGCCAACCCCTCCGAGCTCCTGTCGACGCCCGCGATGGCCGCGTTCCTCCGCGCCGTGCGCGACGAGTACGACGTCGTTCTGATCGACACGCCGCCCGTCTTGCCGGTCACCGACTCGGCGATCGTCGCGGCGCAGGCCGACGGCGTGATCCTGGTGTACCAGGCGGGGAAGGTCGGGCGCCTCGTTCTCAAGCGCGCCAAGGTCCACATCGAGAACGTCGGTGGCAAAGTCTGGGGCGTGGTCCTGAACGACGTGAAGACGGAGATCGCCGGGTTCGCGTACACGCACTACTACACCCACTACTACGGCGAGGAGACCGTCGTCGACACCCACAAGGAGCGCCTCAATCGGGCGGCCGCGTTCTTCCGGCGGCTCCTCGGGCGCGAGGGAGGTCGAGAGACGCGTGGCGGGCCCGCCTCGGGGACCGGCGCAGCGGCTGGGACTGGCGGATTCGTGGGCGTCCCGTCCGCCGCCACCCAGCCGGTGCCGACGCACCGGGCGACGAGCAAGCGCCGCTCGCTCCTCATCGCCCTGATCGCGATCCTCGCGGGCGCCCTCGTCGCGGGCGTGGTCGGCTGGCGCGCCGGGTTGCTCCGTGGCCAGCCCCCGCCCAAGGCGCTCCTGAGGGAAAAGCTCGACGCGCCGCCCCTGACGCCGGCTCCCGCTCTGCCGCCGCCGATTTCGCCGGCTCCCGCGCCCATGCCGCCGCCCGCCCGCGCGCCCGCGCCAGCGTCGGAGGCCGCACCACCGCTGCCGTCCCCCGTCGCGAGCCCGCCCGAGAAGACGGGCGCCCCGGAGAGCTCGCTCGACAAGCCCGGTGCGGCGGCGCCGGCCTCTCGGGACGAGCCGAGCGTCACCCGCGCGCCCGAGATCGCGCGCGAGCCCACCACGCCCGCGGCTCGCCCGTCGGCTGTCGCCGCGCGCGAGGCGCCGGTCGTCACGGGGGCGCGCTTTGCGGTCGAGATGGGTCCCTTCGTCATGCCGGCGGAAGCCGAGCGGGTCGAGCGCCAGCTGAACCAGGCCGGCTACGAGACCGCGCGCTTCCGCCAGCAGACCGATGCCGCGGTCTACGCGGTCCTGGTCGAGAAGATCCCGACGGCGCGCCAGGCGCAGACGCTCGTTGCGAGCCTGCGTAACGAGGGGTTCGACAACGTGGCGGTGCTGAACGAGAACGAGCCGCTGACGATCCGGGTCGGCACGCCGCTGCCGCTCCGGGGGGCGGTGCAAGTGGCCGAGCGGCTCCGCGCCGCCGGTCATCAGGTGCGGGTGGCGGCCCAGCCGGGCGAGGCCGTCACGTTCGTGATCCGTCACGGCAACTACGCCTCCACCGAGGAGGCCGAGGCAAAGAGCCAGGAGCTCGGGCGCCTCGGTCTGGCCAGTCAGGTCGTCCGGGTGAAATAAGCTTCCGCGGAGCCGCGGTTAACGATGGACTTCGCGCTCGTCCTGCTGATCGCCTTCACGGTCTTCCTGGTCGTCTTCGTCAAGACGGAGCTCGGGCTCTACCTCGTGATCTTCTCGATGTTGTTGTCGCCCGAGATCGCCACGGGGCCGGCTGGGCTGGCCGAGGGCCGCCGCGTCGTGATCAGGACCGAGGACCTCATCCTCCTCGTCGTCGCGTTCAGCTGGCTCGCGAAGACCGCGGTGAACAAGGAGCTGGGGCTGACGCTCAAAACCCGGTTGAACCGGCCGATCATGTGGTACGTCGTCGTGACCGCCATCGCGACGCTCCTCGGCTACGCGACCGGATCGGTCGAGGGGCTGGGCGGCTTCTTCTACGTGCTGAAGTACGTGGAATACTTCGTCGTCTACTTCATGGTGGCCAACAACCTCAGCGACCGGCCTCAGGCGTGGCGGCTCATCGGCGCGGCCTTCCTGACCGCCGCGATCGTGAGCGTCATCGGGGCCGCCCAGATCCCGTCGGGCCAGCGGGTGTCCGCGCCGTTCGAGGGCGTCGAGGGCGAGCCGAACACCTTGGGAGGCTATCTGATCCTCTCGATGGCGGTGCTGGCGGGCATTGCGCTCGAGACGCAGCGCCTCCGGGTGCGGCTCACCTGCCTCGCGCTGCTCGTGCTGATGGTGGTGCCGTTCGCCTATACGCTCTCGCGCGCATCGTTCCTGGCCGTCCCGTTCGTGCTCGCCGTCCTGGGCGTCTTCTCGTCGCAGCGGCGGACGCTGGTGGCCGCCGTGGTGCTGCTCCTCGCCGTCTCCCCCCTGGTCGGGCTGGCGCTCCCGAAGCCGGTGGTGAGCCGGATCCTCTACACGTTTGAGCCGGAAGCGGGTTCGGCGACGGTGCGGCTCGGGAAGATCGGCTTCGACCCGTCGACCTCCGCGCGACTCATCAGTATGCAGCGGGCGTTCTCCGCATGGACCCGGCGGCCCATTCTCGGCTACGGCGTCACGGGGGCGGGCTTCATGGACGTGCAGTACGCGCGGACCCTCGTCGAGACCGGAATCATCGGGCTTGCCGTCTTCCTCTGGCTCACGTGGTCAGTGCTCAAAGCGAGTCTCGCGTCGTTTCGAGTGCTCCAAGACCCGGAGGAGCGAGGGCTGGCGCTGGGATTCCTCGCCGGGACCGTCGGTCTCCTGGCGCACGCGATCGGGGCGAACACCTTCATCATCGTCAGGATCATGGAGCCCTTCTGGTTCCTCGCCGCCGTCGTCGTGACGCTACCGGGGCTCGCCGCGGCGCGGGCGAGCGCCCCGCCGGCGCGCCAGTTCAGGCGCATCGCGTGACGCCACGGGGCGTCGTCGCCCGACGCGCACGGCAGGTCAGGCTCCTCGCGACAGACGTCGATGGCGTTCTGACCGACGGCCGCATGGTGCTCAGCGAGCGTGGCGACGAGCTCAAGTCTTTCAACAGCCGTGACGGGGTGGCGGTGGCCCTGGCCAAGCGAGGTGGCCTCCGAACGGCATTCGTGACCGGAGAGAAGAGCGCGGTGGCCCAGGCCCGGGGCGACAAGCTTGGGGTGGACGCCGTGGTGCTGGGCGCCCGACGCAAGGGTGACGTGCTCGAGGATCTGTGCGCCCAGTTCGGGCTCCCGCTCGACGCCAGCGCCTACATCGGTGACGACCTGCTCGATGTCCCCGCACTCCAGCGAGCGGGGCTGGCCATCGCGGTGGCGGACGCCGCACCCGAGGTGATCGCGATCGCCCACATCGTCACCCGGGCGCGGGGCGGGCAGGGGGCGCTGCGCGAGAGTGTGGAGTTGATTCTGCGCGCGCAGGGCGCGTGGGCCGCCACCGTGGAGGCCTACATCACCGAGCACGGTGGCCGCCCACGGCCGGCGCGCTGAGGGTGGAGACAGACGTCATGGTCGACAGAGTGGCGGAGGCCGCCGGTCCGGCGCACGTCGTGATCCGACCATCCACGGGTTGGACCGGGGTGTCACTGCGAGACCTGTGGGCGTACCGCGAGCTGCTCTACTTCCTGGCCTGGCGCGACATCAAGGTTCGCTACAAGCAGACCGCGCTCGGTGTGATCTGGGTCGTCATCCAGCCGCTCTTCGCCATGCTCGTGTTCTCGGTGTTTTTCGGCCGCTTGGCCGGCATGCCCTCCGGCGGCGTGCCCTACCCGGTGTTCGCGTTCTGCGCGCTGCTTCCTTGGCAGCTCTTCGCCCATGCCCTGACCGAATCGAGCGCGAGTCTCGTCACCAACCAGAACCTGATCACCAAGGTCTACTTTCCGCGCTTGATCATCCCGCTGGCCCCGGTGCTGGCGAGCCTGCTGGATTTCCTCATCGCGTTTGGACTCCTGCTCGGGATGCTGGCCTACTACCGGATCACGCCGACGCTGTGGGTGTGGACGCTGCCGCTCTTTCTCCTGCTGGCGATTGCGTTGGCCATCGGGGTCGGGCTCTGGCTCGCCGCGCTCAATGCCCGGTATCGGGACGTCCGCTACACCATCCCGTTTCTGACGCAGATTTGGCTGTTCGCCACGCCGATCGCGTACCCGTCGAGCCTGGTGCCCGAGCCGTGGCGGGCCTGGTATGGGCTCAATCCGATGGCCGGCGTGGTCGACGGCTTCCGGTGGGCGCTCCTGGGCACCGCCGATGCGCCCGGTGGGCTCATGGCGGTCTCGGCGGCTGTCACTCTGGTCATCCTCGTCTCCGGCGTCCACTACTTCCGCCGGACGGAGCGGACGTTCGCCGACACCATCTGACGCATGAGCGCCGTCATCCGCGCCGAGAGGCTGAGCAAGCAGTACAGGATCGGGGCATCGCGCACGCCCTACGAGACGCTACGGGAAAGCTTGACCCGCGCCCTCGCGGCTCCGTTTCGGCGGCGGTCGGAGGCCTCGGAGCGCGGGCCGGCGTCCGACTCCTTCTGGGCGCTGCGCGACGTGTCCTTCGAAGTGCGCCAGGGTGAGGCGCTCGGCGTGATCGGCCGGAACGGCGCCGGCAAGAGCACGCTGTTGAAGATCCTGTCGCGGATCACGGAGCCAACCACGGGGTCGGTGGTCCTGGACGGCCGGGTCGGCTCGCTCCTGGAGGTCGGCACCGGGTTCCACTCGGAGCTGACGGGGCGCGAGAACGTCTTTCTGAACGGCGCCATCCTCGGGATGCGAAAAGCCGAGATCCAGCAGAAATTCGACGAGATCGTCAGCTTCGCCGAGGTCGAGCGCTTCCTGGACACGCCGGTCAAGCACTACTCCACCGGCATGTACCTTCGCCTGGCCTTTGCCGTCGCCGCCCATCTCGAGCCTGAGATCATCCTCGTGGACGAGGTCCTCGCCGTGGGGGACGCGGCGTTTCAGAAGAAATGCCTGGGCAAGATGGGGGACATCACGGAGCAAGGGCGGACCGTCCTCTTCGTGAGCCACAACATGGGCGCGGTCGCCAGCCTGTGCCAGACCGGGCTCGTGCTGGACGCGGGCCGGATCCGGTTTGTCGGACCCGTCACCGAGGCGGTCGAGCTATACCTCGGCCAGTTCTCCGGGGCCAACGAGCTGCCGCTGATGCTCCGCCACGACCGGGCGGGCACGGGCGAGGTCAAGCTGACCGGCTTTCGGCTGGAGAGCGAGACGGGCGAGCCGGTCGATTCCATTCGGAATGGGCACACGGCGCGGCTCGTTTTCGACTACGCCGCGCCCGCCGGCCGGCCGGCGCGTAACGTCGAGTTCCAGATCATCGTGCGGACGGAGTCGGGCGAGCTGTTGTTCCAGTTCGGCACGCGTCCCATCGCCCGGAATTTCGGCGAAATCCCGTCCACCGGGCGGTTCGTCTGCGAGCTGGAGCGATTTCCGCTGGTCCCCGGCCGCTATCGGCTCGACGCCCACCTGGCTGTGGACGGTCGGATGTCCGACTACGTGCTGTGGCTGGCTCCGCTCGTGGTAGTGGACGGGGACTACTACGGCTCGGGCTACCGCGTGTTCGAGAGGGAGAGCCGGTTCCTGCTGGACGGCCGCGTCCGGTGCGAGGCTGCCGGCGAGGCGCCCGAGCATGAAGGGCGTTGAAGCGCCGGGGTGGACCCTGCGCGAGTGACCGAGCGGCCAATCATCGTCAATCTCATGCCCCATGGCCCCGCCTACGAGTTTGCTCCGGGCGAGCGCCCCGACGTGGCGTGGCCGCGGCCCGACGGATCCTGGGTGGGGTTCTGGAGGCGGGAGTGGCCGGACCTGCTCGGCGCCAGCGTGCTCCGCGCCGGCGCCGCCTACGACTGGGAGGTGTGGCAGCCCGACCTCCGCGCCGATCGCGAGTACGCGGAAACGCTGGAGACGGGAGTCGTCCACCGCCTCTTGCCGGCCATCGAGCGCCCGTACCGCCGCGGGGTCCGGCGCTGGCCCGGGCTCTACAGCGAGTCGATCCGGCGCCGGCTGGGCACGCTACGCGAGCGTCGGAGCCTCCTGGTGCTGCACGGCTTCCGCGTCCCCTTCTACGGGACGCTATTGGGGACACTCGGGCCCGACCGGTCCTGGCCCATTCTGCTCGTCGGACACGGCATGTGCACAGTGCCGAGCACCGAGTTGTGGGGACTTCACTGGCCGCTGACCTACCTCGACCTGGCGCTCGAGCACGGGCGACTGAGGCGTGAGCTGACGCCGGTCGATGCGGTCACGGCGCAGTCCGCCTATGCCGCCCGAGAGGTGAGCAAGGTCTATCGTGGGCCCATTGAGCGGCTCACCATGGGCTGCGAATTCGACTTCTGGCGACCGGTCCCCGACAAAGACATCAGGCGCTCGCTGCGGGCGGCGCGGGGTATCGGCCCGTCGACCCTCGTCCTCTTCGCGTCGGGGAACTTCGTTCCGCTCAAGCAGTTCGATCGCCTGATCGAGGCCGTGGACCGGATCAGGGGACGCCCGGACGTCATGCTGGTGTTGGCCGGACACGGCGACCCCCGTCAGACCGCGGCGCTCGCCGCTCTGGTCGGACGGCTGCGACACCCGGCGCGGGTGCTGATCCACCCGTTCGTGGCCGACGAGCGACTCCGGGAGCTGTACTGGATCGCGGACGTGTACGTGTCCACCTCGGCGGCCGAGGGTTCCTCGGTGGCGGTCATGAAGGCGATGGCCAGCGGCCTGCCCGTCGTCACGACGCCGGTGGGCGAGACGTGGGAGCGGATGCGAGCCCATGGGGTCGGCGCGGTCATCCCCGTCCGCGACTACACCGGGTGGACGCGAGCCATCGAGGAGATCCTGGCTGGCGCCATGCCCCCCGCGCTGGAGCAGACGGCGGCCCAGGCGGCCTACGACTGGCCACACGTGGCGACGCGATGTGTTCGGCTCGTCGAGGGCCTCTTGGGTGTCGGGCGGGCCGGTGGCTGAGCCGGTGGGGCCCGCGGCGAGTTCGGCGGTCGCCAGGACCAGCCCGCGGGTGGCGATCGTCGTCCTTCACTTCGATCAGCGCGAAGCGCTGATCGCGTGTCTCGAGTCCTGCCGCCGGATCGCGTACAGGGACTACGAGGTGATCGTCGTCGAGAACGGCTCGCCGGCGGAGCCGTCCGGGTTGCTCGCGACCGGATTCGGCGCCGACGTGCGGGTGCTCAGGAGCCCGGTCAACCTCGGATACGCCAAGGGCAACAACCTCGGTATCCGGGAGGCCTGTCGGCGGGGAGCGGACTACGTCCTGCTCCTCAACGATGACGCCGTGGTGACGCCGGAGTTCCTCGGTGTCCTGGTCGACGTGGGCGAGCGGGCCGAAGACATCGGCGCGCTGGGGCCGGTGGTCGTCCACGCCGACGATCCGACGCGAATCGCGTTCGCCGGCGCCCGGTTCGATGGCGGCCTCGGGGACATCCGAACCTTCGAGGACGAGGCGCGGGCGCTTCACGACCGGACGACGCTGGACTCGGACTACGTGACGGGCTGTTGTCTGCTCATGCGGCGGGCCGCGCTCGAGCGGGTCGGGCTCCTGGACGAGGGCTTCTTCCTCTACTGGGAGGACACCGACTGGGGCCTGCGGGTCAAGGCGAGCGGCCTGCGTAACGTAGTCGTGTGCGGCGGGCGAGTCGGCCACCGTGTCTCGGCGACGGCTGGCGGCCTGGGCTCGCCGCTGCGCGTGTACCACAGGACACGGAGCCACCTGCGGTTCGCGCGGCGGCACGCACCCGACGCGCTCGCGAGGCTCCATCGCCGCTTCGCGCGCGACGTGGCGTGGCTCGCGCTCAAGTCGACGGGACCGGATCGCGTGCGCGCCGCGCGGGCGATCCTGGCCGCACTCCGTGACTACCACCTGGGCCGCACCGGCGCCGGCCCGGCCTGGATATGGCGGGCTCGACGGTTGAGCCGCCTGGGCGCTCAAAGGAGAACTCCGCAGTGAGAGCTCTTTCACGGGCCGCGGCGGGCCTCAGGTACTTCCTGCAGGTTCTCGTCCGACGCGACGACCGGTCGAGGTACGTGCTGGCTGAAGCGCTCGCCCGGCAAGTCTATCCGCGATACAAGTTCAGCGAATTTGGCCGGCTCATCGACTACGATGCCGACTTCATCGAATACTACGAACGGTACTGCGGCACGGTGAATTATCATTCTCTCGATCGCAAATACACGCTGGATCAGCTCATGAAGCTGGTCTTGGCCGTCGCTGGCGATACGGTGGAATGCGGGGCATTCAGGGGGGCGTCATCCTACTTGATTTGCCGCCGGATCGCGGGGTCGACGAAGACTCACCACGTCTTCGACTCGTTTGAGGGGCTGTCGGAGCCCGGGCCGGAAGACGGCTCCCACTGGCAGGCGGGTGCGATGGCGAGTGCTGAAGCGATGATCAAGGAGACCCTGCGAGGCTTCGATTGTGTCGTGTACCACAAAGGCTGGATCCCGGAGAAGTTCCAGGAGGTGAAGGATCGGCGATTCTCCTTCGTCCACATCGATGTCGACCTCTACCAGCCCACCCTCGATTCGCTGGCCTTTTTCTACCCTCGCACGACCTCGGGCGGGATCATCCTGTCCGACGACTACGGGTTCATCACCTGTCCAGGACAAAAGAAAGCGATGGACTCGTTCTTTTCGGATAAGCCCGAAGAGATCGTGGCGTTGCCGACTGGACAAGGGTTCGTCATCAAGAAATAACCATCGAGGGATGCGATTCTCACGCCGGCCAGGGACGAAAGCGTGGCACGGGCCCTCGGGACGGGTACGACGACCAAGGAGCTCTACGAGCGGTACTGGCAGGAGCGGCGACGTGGCGTCAGCGACGCCGGCCTCGGACCGGACGAGATCCTCGAGGGTGTGGAGAGCGCGCTCGACAGCGCCGAGCGGCTCGTCGACGTCGGCTGTGGGGTCGGCAACCTGATCGGCGTCGCGCGCGGCCGGTGTCAGACCGTCCACGGCTGCGACGTCTCGGAGGTCGCGGTGGTCGAGGCCTGCGGCCGTGGTGTGATCGGGGTCTGTGCGGACCTGAACACGGGGGCCTTGCCCTACCGGAGTGGAGCGTTCGACCGGGCCACGTGCCTCGAGGTGATCGAGCACGTCATCGATCCTTTGCAGCTGCTCAGGGAGCTCCACCGCGTCCTGCGACCGGCTGGGCGGCTGATCCTGACGACGCCGAACATCCGGTATTTTCGGAACGTCGCCCGGCTGGTGTGGCGAGGAGAGTTCCCCCACACGACCACCGACACCTTCGTGTGGGGCGGCGGGCATCTCCACTATTTCACGCGGCGCGACCTCGCCGGGCTGCTGGTCAGCGCGGGATTCGAGCCCCCGCGGTTCCTGATCAACGCGCGGCAGTTCGAGCGTTCCTGGAAGCGGCGCGTCCTCGCCCGCCTCATCGGCTCGGAGCGGTTCGGCGAGTGGATGTGCGGGGGGATCCTCGCTGTCGCGAGGAAGTCGTGAGGGGCGGGGCCGCGCCGACGCTCAGCGACATTCGACACGCCCACCGGGAGAGGCACGGCTACGAGCGTTACCTGGTCGTGAACCGCTTCCTCTTCCGGCCGGTGGGCTTCGTGCTGACGTGGGTCGCCGTGCACGTGGGACTCACGTCGGAGGCGGTGTCCTGGCTCTCTGGAATGGTCGGGCTCATCGGCTGCGCTGCCCTGGTGAGTGGCGTCAAGGCCCTCCAGCCAGCCGGGCTCGCGGTGCTCTTCCTGTTCAACCTCCTCGACTGCGTCGATGGGGACCTCGCCCGGACGCTGAAGACCAGGAACCCGTACGGGGCCTTTCTCGATTCCGTGTGCGGCGGAATCATCGATCTGGGGTTCTGGGCCGTCGTCGCCATTCTGGGGTTCCGTCATCCGGAGCTTTTCCGCTACCCGGATGGCTTCGGTCAGGGCGCCCTCTTCTGGCTCGGCGTCGGTGGCGGCACCTGCTTCCTCGCGGTGACGCTGGGCTACCTGGAGCGGACGTACGTCGAGTTGCTGGTCGAGGCGTGGGAACGGCTCCACCCCGGGCGCCCCGGCGCCGGGGCGTCGGGTGGCGAGGAAGCAGGGCCGATCCTGGTGGCGCGCCACCTGTTGCGGAATCTGCGCGTGCGCGAGACCCACTACGTCCTCCTGCTGATCGCCTGGTGGATCCACGCCATCGACGTCCTGCTCGCCGCGTACCTGGTCTTCTACGCGCTCCACGCATTCTTGGTGCTCGTCCTTTATGCGCGCCGGGGGCGAGCGATCAAGGCGGCCTGGCTCGGCGGCGGAGAGCGATGAACGTCTGCTTCGTGTCGCTCGTCACCGTGCGGCACGGAGTCAAGGGCGGGATGGAGGTCCACGGCCAGCTCCTGAACGAGGGGTTGGTCCGACTGGGCCACGGCGTCGTCGTCGTCGCGTCGCGGCATCCAGCGGGTGTCGAGGCCGAGACGCGCGACGGAGTCCGGCTCCGCTACGCCCGAGCGGGGCAGTTCGGCTCTCAGCGTGGCGCCTGGGCGGAGGAGTGCACGCGGCTCGTGATGGCGCTCCACCGCGAGGCCCCGATCGACGTGCTCTGCTGCCAGCAAGCCGTGGCGCCGCCAAGCCTGCTGCGCTTCGCGCGGCAGCATCGGGTGCCCATCGTCGTCATCATGGAGGGGCACGAGGGGCTCGCGCTCATCTCGGAGCTTCGCCAGGCGTGGAGTCACAAGAACGGGCTCGGGATCCTGCCGCGGCGCGCCGCCGCGTTCCTCTATCACCACGCCCAGTGGGAGCGTCCCCTCCTGCGCGCCGCCGACCGGATCATCGCCGTCAGCGACGAAATCGCCCGATCGCTGAGGCGCTGGTTCGGCGTCTCGCATGAGCGGATCGAGGTCGTCTACAACGGCGTCGACACCCAGCGCTTCCGGCCCGACCCGGATCGCGGCGCGGCGATGCGGAAGGTGCTTGGCCTCCAAGACGACGAAGTGATGGCCCTGTTCCTGAGCCACGTCACACGGCAGAAGGGGCTCCACGTGCTCCTGCGCGCGCTGCCCCGGATCAGAGAAACCTGGCCCCGGGTCCGAGTGGTCGTTGCCGGCGTTGGTGATTATCTCGCCGACGGCCAGGCGCTCGCGGAACGCCTCGGGGTGAGTCCGCACGTGGCCTTCCTGGGCGAGGTGCCCCACGCGCGAGCGTCAGAGTACCTGGCCGCCTCGGACATCTTCGTCCTCCCCACGCTGCGGTACGAAGGGTTGCCGTTCGCGCTGCTCGAGGGCATGGCCTCGGAGAAGCCCGTGCTCGTGTCTCGCGTCGGCGGGGTCACGTCGGTGGTGCGCGACGGTGTCAACGGAGTGCTCGTGCGCGCCGGCGATCCCGCGGCGCTGGCCGAGGGCTTCATGCGCCTGCTCGCCGATCGAGACCTGGCCCGGCGACTCGCGCACGCCGCCCGCGACACGGTGCTGCGCGCCTTCAGCGCCGAGCACATGGTGCGCGGCACCGCCGAGGTATTCGAGCGCGTGGTCAAAGCCCGGCGTGCGCCATGACCGCGCAGAACGCGCCGCCGGTCTCGATCTTCATCCCCGCGTACAACGATGCCGAGGTCCTGGCGGCCTGTCTCACGTCACTGGAGGCGCTCGACTACCCGCGCGGGCAGGTCGAGATCGTCGTCTGGGACAACGCCTCCCGGGACGACACCGGGCGGCGCGTGGCCGAGGCGTTCGGCCGCATGCGCGGCCAGGGATGGCAGAGCCTCCGCCTGCGCCGCAGCCCGCGCAACGAGGGGAGCTACGTACCCTACAACCTGGCCGAGCCCGATCTCGCTGGCGAGAGCGCCTACATCCTGGGTCTCGACGCCGACGTCGAGATCGCACCCGATGTGCTCACCCGGCTGGTGGCCGTGGCGGAAGAGCACAGGGTCGGCGTCGTCGGCGCGCGTTCGGTCTACTTCGATCGACCGGACCACACCGCGCACGGCGCCGGCTTCGTGGCGCGCTGGAGCGCCCGCTACGGCGAGGCCGATCCCGCCGAGCCGATCGACTGCGACTACGTGATCGGCTGCTGCTGGCTCCTCGCCCGCCGCGCCTTCCGCGAGGTGGGTGGATTCGATCCCCGCTTCTTCATCAACCACTGGGAGGTGGATTACTGCTTGCGCCTCAAGCAGCGCGGCTGGCGGATCCGTTACGAACCACGCGCGGTGGCGCGGCACAAGATCGCGCCGGGGGGAACCCGATCTCCCGAGCGCCTCTACTACCTTTATCGTAACAAGCTGCTGGTGATCCGGACCAGCGGCTACTTCCATAGTCCGGCACTCGCCGCCTTCGCGGCCACCGCCGGCGCCGCGGCCCGGATCGCGGCCCACGCCGTGGTGACGTGCTCGCCACGCGAGACCGCGGCCTCGCTCAAGGGGCTGTGGGACGGACTACGGGGCCGCACCGGCGCGCTGGGCCAGGCGCGGCCGTGACGCCGCCGATCCGCGTCCTGCACGTGGCCGAGAGCGCCGGCTGGGCCGGCGGTGAGGCCTACCTCGTGCGTCTGGCGACTGCCCTCGACCGGCGGCGCTTCACGATGGCCGTCGTCGTGCCGGAGACCGGCCCCCTGACGGAGCGGCTCGCCGCCCTCGGTGTTCCCACCTTCGTCGTCCCGCTGAACGCTCGCCTGCTGAGCCCGCGCGCCTTGTGGGCGCTGACCCACGTGCTCCGCCAAGAGCGGCCGACGATCGTGCAATCCCACGGCGCCCGGACCAACGTCTACACCAAGCTCGCGGCCCGCCTGGTCGGGGTGCCGGTGGTGCTGGCGACCGTCCATAACTCGCTCTTCGACTACGAGATCGGCGCCCTCCGCCGGCGGCTCTACGTCGCCGCCGAACGGCTCACAGCCCCGCTCGCCCATCGCGTGGTGGCGGTCTCGCAGGCGGTGGGGCGGGACCTGGTCACGCGCTACCGGCTCCCAGCCGAGCAGGTCGTCGTCATCCAGAACGGAATCGACCCCGGGGGGTTCGTCCCGAAGCGCGGCCCGGCGGCCGCGCG
>Ga0209761_1001522_pt1 | contig 15028 bp, 15 predicted proteins | sample GraSoi013_1_40cm_4_FD_185818 | JGI IMG/M metagenome (GOLD analysis project Ga0209761, IMG submission 185818) | Grasslands soil microbial communities from the Angelo Coastal Reserve, California, USA - Sample 09_25_2013_1_40cm (SPAdes) (version 2) | ecosystem: Environmental > Terrestrial > Soil >...
CGACCAATCCGTAGAAGGAGCCCATCGGCTGGCCGACCTGATTGATGATCGGGTTCCCGATGCGCGTGATCTGCGGGCCGCCCGGGCCGACGAACGAATTGATCTGGCCGTCGATCCGCAGGATCTTGTTCTTGTAGTGACTGCCGTTGAAGCCCACGCTCCACACCTTCCCGCCCGCGATGGTACCGCTGTACGAGGCCGCGAAGTCAAACCCCTTGTTGCTCATCTTGCCGACGTTTTGAATCGCCGGGCTGGCAGCGCCGGCGGTGGAGGGTGTACGCGGATCGAACAGCAAATCCTCCGTGGTGCGCGAGTATATGTCGAAGGTGAACGTGCCGCGGCCGTGCAAGAACTCGAGATCCGCGCCGCTGTTCACGGAGCGGTTTGTCTCCCATTTCAGGTTGTTATTGCCCAGTGCAATCTGTCGAAATCCGGCCACGATGCTGGTGCCAGAACCGTTGATGTCATAGAACGTGTCGCCGGTGCCGCCGCCGAACTTCGCGACGATGCGTCCGCCCGGAATCTGCTGATTGCCGGTCACGCCGTACCCTACCCGGAGCATCACGTTCGAGAAGAATCCGTCCTGCGGGAAGAAGGACTCGCGCGAGAGTCTCCAGCCGACGTTGAACGCGGGGAACGTGCCCCACCGATTGTCCACGCCGAACTTGGAAGAGCCGTCCCGCCGCACCGTCACGCTGCCGTAGTACTTCTCGGCGTAGTTGTAGTCGGCCTTCCCAAAGTAGGAGAGCAGCCGGTCGAAGAATCCGGTGCTGTTGACGGTCTTGCTGGCCGCCGAACCCAGCGCGTCGTCGATGTACCGGCTCTGGGGAGCGTCGTTCAGCAGTCCCGAGATCCCTCCCGCCATGAACCGCCCGTTGCTGGAATTCGCCTCCTGGCCAAGCAGCACGGCAACGCTGTGCCGGCTGAACACCTTCCCGTAATTCAGCGTGTTCGTGATCGTCCAGCTCGTCGTACGGTTATCGTTTTGGGCGATCGAGTTCACCGCGTTCGCCTCGGAGTTTTCGAACGTCGTCGGCGTGAAGCCGGTGAACTGACTCTGGAAAAGGTTGAAGGAGAACTGGCTGCGGATCGAAAGGGTCGGCATCACGGCGAAGCGGCCGAACACATTGCCGATCCCGCGGTCGTTGGTATTGCGGTCGAAGCGGCGCGCCCACGCATACTTGAGGGGATTCGTGTTGTTGCCGAGTCCCGTCGCCTTGCCCGACGCGAAGTTGCCGCCGACGTCGTAGATCGGCACGACGGGCTGCATCAGGATGTTCTTCCCGACGATGTTGCCCTCGCCGAGTGCGTTGTCGTCGAGACCGCCGTAGCCCTGATCCCGCGACACCGCGATGTTTTCGCCGAGCGTCAGCTTGTTGATGTTGAACGCGGTGTTGACGCGCAGCCCGCCCCGCTGGAGCGTGTTGTACATCGCCGTGCCGCCCTGCCTGAGATAGTTGAACGACACGTTGTAGGAGTTATCCAACCCGCCGCCTGAGACCGACAAGTTCGCATCCGTGATCTCTGCCGGGCCGAAGACCGCTTCCCACCAATTCGTGCCGGCGCTGCCCGGCATGATCAACCGGTTGGGGTAGGAGTACGCGGTCAAGTCGATTTGGTCCGGGCGGCCGAAGGCATCCCTCGACAGGACGGTGACGCCGGGAGCGATGTACGTGTACCTCGGAACAGAGGGATTCAGCGTGTCGCCGTAGAGCGCCTTGACCTCGGGTGGCAGCGCCTGCCCGGCGTTGTGATAGGCGGCCGAAATGACGCGAATCGGGGTGGCGACACCCGTGCGCACTTCGAGCGACGCGGTGCGCCCGCCGGGCCGGCCCTTCTTCGTCTCGATGATCACCACACCATTGCTCGCCCGGGATCCGTAGATGGACGCCGACGATGCATCCTTCAGAACCTGGACTTCGGCAACGTCGTTGGGATTGAGGAAGTTGAGATAGGAGTCCTGCACCGGCGTGCCGTCAATGATGTACAGCGGATCGTTATCATGGAACGAGCTGACGCCACGGATGCGGACCGTGGAACGCGAGCCCGGCGAGCCGCTCGAATTCACCGTCAGTCCCGGCACTCGGCCGTCCAGCCGCTGGAGCACGCTGGTTCCCGTCTGCTTGTTCGCGCTCTCCAGATTGACGCTGGAAACGGCGCCGGTGATATCGGCGCGGCGCTGGGCTTCATACCCCGTGACGACCACCTCTTGCAACATGGTCGGCGCCTGCTCGAGCGTCATGTCGACGGTGGACTGGCCGCTGACCGGCTGCTCTTTCCCGCGATAGCCGATCATCGCGAAGGTGAGCACCGCATCGGACGGCGCGACCAGCGCGTACCGACCTTGCTGATCGGTGACCGTCTGAGTCTGTGTCCCTTTTACGCGTATGGTGGCACCCCACAACTTCTCACCCGTTGTCGCGGAGGTCACCGTTCCTGAGACCTGTGTGCCTTGTGCCGCCGCGCTCGCGGCCAGCACCACAAGGAACACGACGCCCATCCCCATTTCCCGAACTAATCTTTGCATGGAATCCATCTCCTGAGCCTACGGCTCCGCGGAGGGTACGCGCGTAGATGCATACGCGGCCAAACCATACACGACCTGTTTAGCCCGACAAGACCCCCAGTGCGGGTCACCCGATCAGGCTACACCGTACGACTATCGACGACTGTTGTGACTGAGGGAAGGACGCTTCGGCAATCCACGGAATTCTGCGAACACGCGCACGAGCAGCTCTTCACGACTCTGTACCTGCAGCTTGCGATAGATGCGCCACAGGTAGGTATGCACCGTATGCGGTGATAGTCCCAGTCTTTCGGCGATCCGCTTCTCCGAGTCGCCGTCGAAGACGCCGCGCACGATGCCACATTCGCGTGGCGAGAGACCGAGACAGGACGAGAGCGAGCGCCACTCCGATGGAATGAAGATGGCGTGTCCGGCCACACGGATCGTTGGGGCGGGCGCGCTCATACGGGGTCGAATATGCCCCGCGGATTAACGGACGGCTAGTTACTCAGGGCGCCCACTGGGCTGCGGGCTCCGTTCCCACCGCCAGACCGGTCCGTCCTGGGGATCGATGACTTCACCGACCTGCACGAAGCCGCATTTCGAAAGGACGCGGGTCGACGCGTTCGCTTGCGGCCGCGTGTGCGCGCGGATGAGTCGCACGCGCGGATCATGCCCGGCGAAGTGAATCAACGCGCGCGCCGCCTCGGTGGCGTATCCCCGGCCTTCGCGAGACGGGACGATCCCATAAGCAATCTCGACCATGCCCTCGGCGTCGGGCGCCCCCTTGAATCCCGCCCCGCCGACGATCTGACCGGTGCTCTTCTCGACGACCCAGAAGCCGTGACGCCAGGGGTTCGGCCCCTGCCCTACGGAGCCGCGCAGCGCGTCGAGCCATTTGGGCGACACGTCGCCGGAAACGTAAAACTCCCGCAGTCCATCCGCGGGGGTGAGGGCGGAGACCTCCTCGAAGCGCTCCGCCCCCGCCCCCCCCGGGTGCTCGATCAGCGCCAGCAGCTGCTCGGGTGTGTTTGCGATCAGCGTGAGGCGTGGCGTGTCGAGCTCGGTCGCCTCATGTGGCATCGTAGCCCGCGTACTCCCCTGGCTGAATGACGTTGCCTTTGTACCGCTGGTCGTCATGAATCCCGATGTTCGAGCTGTAATACACCCGAACCGTGGCGCCTTTGATCTGCCCGAAGAATTTCTCGGCGTCGGTCTTGGGGTCCGACTCAGCAGCGGCGATGCGTGTGAGCAAGGCCAGCCGCTGCTCGCTCGTGGATCCCATGAACGTCTTGGAGTGCATCTCCTGCGAGAGCGCCTCCACCGCCTTGATCCCCGCGCGCCACCGCTGTGGCTCGTCCTGCTCGAACGCCTCCGCGAGGCGGCCGTCGAGGAACGCCGCCACGCCCGCGGCGCGCGCGCCGCCCGACTGCGCGTCGGCCGGGATGATCATGTCGCTCAGCTCATCCACCAGCGCGAATTCGGCGGCGGTGAAAAATTTGGGCTTAGGGGCTTGGGACTCGGGACTCGGAACGACGTTCGCCAGTGGCAGCGACGCAGCCGCTGCTGCGGCCGTTGCCTGGATCATCTCGCGACGCGAGATCGTCATACGTTCCCCCGCTTGAACTCGTCCGCCAGATGCTCGCACGACCGCCAGGCCAGCGCCATGATCGTCCACGTCGGGTTCTGGCACGACGCGCTCACGTGACTCGAGCCGTCCACGACGAACAGGTTCTTGACGTCATGTGACTGCTGGAACTGGTTCAGCACCGACGTCTTGGGATCGGCGCCCATCCGCGCGGTGCCGAGCTCGTGGATCGACCAGCCTTCGGTCAGGATGTTCTTGTCCACGCCAACGACTTCGATCCCGGCCGCCTCGAACATTTCCCGGCCGGCGGCCGCCATGTCCTCGCACATCTTCTTCTCGTTGTCGCTGAACTGATAATGGAAGCGCAGCACCGGGATCCCCCAGGCGTCCTTCATCGCCGGATCGAGATCCATGTAGTTCTCGTAGCGGGCCAGCACCTCACCGAAACCGCCCATGCTGATGAAGGCGCCGGCGTGGTCGCGCACCGATTGCTTGAACGGGCCGCCGAACCCCGGGGTGTTCCACGCGCTGTGGGGGAAGATCGAAAACCCGGCGCCGCCTTCGAACCCGTACCCCCGAATGAAGTCCGGCTGCTTGTCCTGGAGATTGCGGAACCGCGGCACGTAAAAGCCGCCCGGCTTGCCGTCGTCCGGCGTCGGCTCGACGCCGACGAGCTCCTTGACCAGGCCGGTGACGTGGGGGCCCATCACGTGCTCACAGAAGTTGTGGCCGACGTGCCCGCTCGAGTTGCCGATGCCGTTGGGATGTTGTCTGGACTTCGACAACAACAACAACCTGGCGCTCTCCAGGGTCGATGCCGCCAGGATCACCACCTTGGCCTTCGCTTCGTACGTCTTGTGGTTCTGCGCATCGACGAACGAAATCCCGCGCGCCTTCCCTGTGTTCGGATCCACCAGCACTTCGTGCGCGACCGAGTTGGTCCGCAGCGTGAGATTGCCGGTGTCCATCGCGGGATAGATCAGACCCGTCGGGGAGTCGAACGCGGCGTGAATGTCGCAGCCACCCGGACGCCGGCCGCACGCGCCACGTCCGAAGCACTTGCTGCGGTAACGGTTCTTCACGCCGTCCGTCGTCACACCGGCGCGATACGGCGTCAGCGTGCGCCCCATGGTGGCGAGACTCTTGCGCAGCGTCACTTCGGCGGCGGTCAGCTTGTTGGGGCGCTGGAAGAGGCTGTCGGGCAGATGCGGCAGGTTCTCCTTGTGTCCGGAGATCCCGAGGTACAGGTCGACTTTGTCGTAGTAGGGCTCGAGATCCGCGTACGTGATGGGCCAGTCTTCGCCGTAGCCATCGTGCGTCTTAGCCTTGAAGTCGTAGTCGGACAGCCGCAGCGCGAGCCGGCCCCAGATGTTCGTCTTACCACCCAGCAGCCGCGCGCGCACCCAGGCATAGCGGGTGCCGGTGTAGGGGTGGTCTTTCTCGTCCACCAAAATATTCTTGACGTAGTCCGATCCACCCCAGCCGCCCACATACGAGAACACGTGCTTGAATGCCGAGCCCTTGGCGTACGGGGGCTGCCGGACGGTGTATTCGTTGTAACGGATCGCGTGATATCCGGGCGGGGCTTCGCCACGGCGCGGATGGTCGTATGGCCACTCCATCGACCGCAGCTCCTGCTCGATGGGGATTTTCTTCCCCGCTTCGAGCATAAGCACCTTCATCCCCTGCGACGTGAGCACGTGGGCGGCCATGCCGCCCGCCGCGCCGGAACCCACTACCACGGCGTCGTAGGTCCGGGACAGATCGACATCCTGTTCCTGGGAAGCCTTGAAGCGAATCAGAGTCATGGGGGCCCTTCCTTATTGCGGTGGCTGCGGGCGCTTCATACTGGAGCGCCCCATGCGGGAGATCACGGCGCCGTAGTTCACCAGGGAGACCCTGCGCGCGTCGGGACCGCGCGCAAACTTCAGCAGCATCTCGAGCTCCGCCTGCCGGTGCAGGGCCATCAGCGGCTCCCCGCTGGCGGTGTTCTGGCTCGGGTTGTTCATGTCCACCAGCACTCGCATCTCGGGCGTCGCCTGGGCGGCGTGCACGACCACGAGGTTGACGCGGTCGGGGACCAGGCTGTCGAGATGGGCCTTGAAGGCGATTTCCTTCCGGGCGACGGGCGTGTCGAACATGGTGTGATAGTTCTCGCCGAAGTAGCGTGAGATCCCCACGCCGAACTTCTCCGCGACACGCTCGACGATCGCACGCAGCTCCGGTGTCGAGACGGCCGTGCCCATGTGATAGTCGACGTACTCGATCCTCAGACCGGAGCGTTGCGCGCGCTCGACCTGCGCCGTGAGCTCGCGCTCGACCTCGCCGAGGTCGTAGTGACTCGCCAAAAACTTCTCGCTCGATGACAGGAAATAGCCGACGCTGTCGACGAGTGACGGCACCGCTTCTTTCCCCAGCACCGGTCCCCAGCGGTAGTATTTCCACTCGGAGTTGAGGACGAGATGCACACCGACCGAGATCTGCGGATTCTGCTTCAGGATCTCGACCGCCTCCTGGTACCAGGGGCACGCGAACATCACCGACGCCGAGAGCGGCATCTTGGTCTCGGCGAGCCGCGCGAGCGCGAGGTTTACGGAGTGATTCATCCCGATGTCGTCGATACGGACAAGCAATTCGGGACGGGAGGAACTGGATGGATTCTGGACGAACAGAGCTGCCACAACGAACAAAAACGGAGTCATGGGCCCCTAACATGCTGCTCGTACGTCACGAACGCTACGCGCCGGCTGTCGGGTGACCAGGATGGAACGTTGATCGTGCCCTGGCCGCCGAAAAACGGCGGGGTCACATCGCGCACCGACCTGTTGCGCAGATCCATGAGCCGGAGCTTCACTTGGCGGCCGAAGGGATGATCCTGGCGCTGGTCCTCGATGAACGACAGATACACGACCCAGCGCCCGTCCGGCGACGGATGCGGGAACCAGTTCGCATACTGATCGTGCGTCAGCTGCTCGGGCTGGCTCCCGTCGGGCCGCATCCGCCAGATCTCCATTTTTCCACTGCAGAAGGAGTTGTAATAAATGAACGCGCCATCCGGCGAATAGTCGGGGCCGTCATCGAGCCCCTTGCAGGTCGTGATGCGCCGCTCGTCGCCGCCCTCGACGGGAATCGTATAGATATCGAACTCATCCTCACGCCGGCCCACGAACGCCAGCGTCTTGCCGTCCGGCGACCAGCCATGCCAGAAGCTGGGCGCCTTGGTCGTGATTTGCTTCGGCGTCCCGCCGGTGATCGGGAGGAGATAGACGCTCGACGTCAGCCAGTTCTCGGTCGGCTCGTTGCTGATCACGAGCGATTTGCCGTCGGGCGAGATGCCGTGATCGTTGTTGATGCGCGCCGCTGCGCCCGTTTCGAGTTGCTCGAGCTGTCCGCCAGCGACACTCAGGCGATACAGCCGGCCCTCGCTATTGATCAGGAAGAAACGCCCATCGCGTGACCAGTTGGGCGCTTCGAACCGGCGGTCGGCGCTATAGACCGTTTCGATCCGGCCGTTCGAAATCTCGACCGTCTTGAGGAAGCTGCGGATGGTGGTGTCCTGCCAAAAACCGGAGGCGACGACCACGGCGCAGAGAATCACGGGGCCACCGCCGTCAAACGCATCAGAACTCGAGCGCGTGCAGGTATTCGAAGTTGGCGCGTGCGTCCGCCAGATCCCCGGCCGCGTCAGTTGCCGTCTCCTGTTCGACGTACGCCGGCTTCTGCTCCAGCGACGGCACCGCAGCCAGGAACTTCTTGAAATCGAACATCCCCTTGCCGAGGCGCGTGTCTTTCGACCGGTCGGGCAACGCGTCCTTGAGATGGAAGGTCCAGAACCGATCGGGATACTTCTGCAGATACTGCATCGGGTCGCCGCCCCCGATCAGCATGTTGCCGACGTCCAGCTGGAGTCGCGTCACCGCGGGATCGAGGCGCTCGATGAAGACATCGAGCGGGACTTTTCCGTCGATCGGCTTCTGATGGTAGGACTCGTTGTGGAACGCGAGCCAGATTCCCGCTTTTCGGGCCACCCCGCCCGCGGCGTTGAATCGGTCTGCCCACTCCCGCCAGTTGTCCAGCGTCTGCTTGGTCCAGGCCTCGAAATCGGGCACGATCAGATACTCGTGGCCCAGCAGCTTCGCCGTCTCGAGACTGCGTTCCCAGCCGACGAAGATCGTCTCGGCCGACATGTGGCACGACGGGGCGCGCAGCCCTTCGTTCTTGAGCGTCGCGGCCACCTGAGCGGGCGTGCGACCGAAAAGATTGAAGGACCACAGCAGCTCGACGTCGGTGTAACCGATCGCCCGCACCGCCGCGAGGGTGCGCTCGGGGTTCTCGGCCATCGCGTGGCGGACGGCGTACGTCTCGAGCCCGATGCGATCCAGTTTCTTCGCTGAGCCCAATGGTGAGCGGGCAACGAGGCCAGCGGCGGCTGCCGCGCCCATCGTCTGAATGAAGTCGCGTCGTTTCATGCCCGCTAAAATACTGGTCGCTGAACATCTCGGCGAGCGATATCATATGCGCCATGATCACCCTTCTCTCGCTCGTCGCACTCGTCGCCGGTGTCCAGGACACGGCCCTCTCGGTCATCCCTCGACCCGTCCACGTGAGGTGGGGGACGGGGTCGTTCGTTCTCACCGCGCGCACCGGGATCGTCGCCGATCGGGCCACACAGGACATCGGGTATCAGCTGGCCGACTGGCTGCTACCGGCTACCGGCTATCGGCTATCGGCCGGTGGGGCCGCGGGCACTGCAACGCACGTGGTGTCGCTCCGCATCGACCCCACGCTTTCGCGGCTTGGCGACGAAGGGTACCGGCTGTCGGTGACGCCGGCCCGGATCACGATTCGGGCGTTCCGCCCGGCCGGCGCGTTCTACGCGGTCGAGACGCTGCGGCAGCTGTTGCCGCCAGACATCTTTCGCGCCGCTCCCATGGCCGGCGTCTCCTGGACCGTGCCAGCGGTGGAGATCGAAGACTGGCCGCGGTTCTCCTGGCGCGGCGCGCATCTCGACGTGTCGCGCTCGTTCATGCCGAAGGAATTCGTCAAGAAGTACATCGATCTCCTCGCGCTGCACAAGCTGAACCGCTTCCACTGGCACCTCACCGACGATCAGGGATGGCGGATCGAGATCAAGAAGTATCCGCTGCTCACGTCGATCGGGGCGTGGCGCCGCCAGTCGCTGGTCGGAGTGCAACATGCCTATCCCGACACCACGCAATGGGTCTACGACAACATTCCGCACGGCGGGTTGTACACGCAGGACGACGTTCGCGAGATCGTCGCGTACGCCCAGGCGCGCTTCATCACCGTCGTGCCGGAGATCGAGATGCCGGGGCACGCCCAGGCCGCGATTGCGGCGTATCCCTGGCTCGGCAACACCGGCCAGCAGCTCGAGGTCCTCACGCACTGGGGCGTCGACGCCAACATCCTGAGTCCTTCAGACTCGGCCATGCATTTCATGCAGGACGTGCTGACCGAGGTGCTGGCGCTGTTCCCCAGTCACTGGATTCACACCGGCGGCGACGAGGCCGTGAAAGATCAGTGGAAGACGAGCCCGCTCGCGCAGGCGCGCATCCGCGAGCTCGGCCTGCGCGACGAGAACCACTTGCAGAGCTGGATGACCGCGCGGATGAGCCAGTGGCTCGCGGCCCGCGGGCGCGCGCTGATTGGCTGGGACGAAATCCTCGAAGGCGGAACCGAAGGGCTGGCGCCGAATGCGGTGGTGATGTCGTGGCGCGGAATCGACGGCGGCATCGCGGCGGCGCAGGCCGGCCACGACGTGGTCATGACCCCGACGTCGAACACGTATTTCGATTATTACCAATCACAGGACACCGCGCGCGAGCCGATGGCGATCGGCGGCTTTCTGCCGCTCGAAACCGTCTACGCCTACGAGCCGATCCCGCCCGCGCTCGATTCCCTGCAAGCCAGGCACGTGCTCGGCACGCAGGGACAGATCTGGACGGAGTATCAGCGCACGCCGAAGAACGTCGAGTTCATGGTGTTTCCGCGGCTGGTGGCGCTCGCCGAAGTGGCGTGGACCCCGCGGGAGCAAAAGAATTTTGCCGACTTCCGCGCGAGGCTGGCGAAACACCTCGCACGGCTGGGCGTCCTGGACGTCAACTACCGACCATTAGGTCTGTAGACTCGCACGTAGTCCACGAGCATCGTCGCGGGAAAAATCGCATCCGATTGTGGATCGCCGTCAAAATGGCCACCGACGGCGAGGTTCAGAATCAGAAAGAACGGCTGGTCGTAGACCCAGTTGCCGTAGTGCTGCACGTCAGTCTTCGACACGACGTAACGCACGGCATCATCGACGAAGAATCGGATGCGCAGCGAGTCCCACTCTATGGCGAACCGGTGGAAGCCGGAATCGAGGCTGCCGCGCGGCAGCGCGTGGGCGAAGGGCGTGTTTCCGGAATAGCCCGGGCCGTGGACCGCCGAGCTCGTCGTGGTGATATCGCTGCCGTGGTTTTCCATGATGTCCAGCTCACCACCCGCCGGCCAACCCACCGTCTCGACGTTCTTGCCCAGCAGCCAAATGGCCGGCCAGAGTCCCTGCCCCGGCGCGAGCTTGATACGCGCTTCGACACGACCGGGCGAGACCCAGACCTTCCCATGCGTGGTGATCTTCGCGGAGGTGTAGCGGCACGGGCCGTAATAGCAGGTCAGCCCGGCAGGAGCGACTCGTGCGACGATCTGGAGCTGTCCCTGGCCGTTCAGCGCGATGTTGTCTGACGACGCGCGGTAATACTCCTTCTCATTGTTGCCCCACCCGCAGTTCGATTGCGAGCAACCGTCCGCGGTATCGTGCCGCCACTGCGTGGTGTCGATCCCCGACCCGGCCGGTCCGGTGAATTCGTCGCTCCAGACCTGAACCCACTCGACAGTCGGGGGGGGGGAACCAGCCGCGCCGCACGCCAGTGCCACACCGGCCGCGAGCGCGCCTGCGATGATCTGTCTAACGGCTGGCGCACAGCGCGACGGCGAGCAGGATCGCGCACGCCCCCGCGAGCCCGGCGAGAAAGAACCGGCGGTGATATTCACGGCCCACCGCGGTGAGGTCGATGCTGCTGAAGGGCACCGGCTCCCACCAGATTAGTGGCGTGCGGCGCTCGTACCGCAGTTGAATCAGACACCAGGTGGCGTAAACCCACGACGTCGCAGCGACGACCAGCAACAGGTAATCGATCGGCGAGGATGCTTCGCAATTCCAGAAGAGCATGCTCCAAAATACGGGCGGCCAGGGGTGTTCTCCAACCGTGGGCGGGGCGAGCGTCTAGAGACGCGCGGCACGACGCCAGTGCTCGGCGATGACCGCGTGTCCCGCCGGGGTGGGATGCACGCCGTCCGCGGCCCAGTACGCGGGGGGGGGCGGCGTCGTGCGGATGTGCTGATCGAAGATCGACTGCAGGGGAACGAACGTGGCCCGGGCATGCGACGCGACCCGCGCCGCGGCGCCACGACGCTGATCGAATTCCGGGAACCAGCGCGCGTCGACCGCCCCGATGCGGAGCACGAACGGCTCGAGCACGATGAGCTGCACCTGCGGCAGCGCGCGGCGCGTCTCGTCGAGCAGCGCCGTGTACTGCTGCTCGTAGTCCTGCACCGTGCCCGTGTAGCCGTGCGTGAGCGTGTGCCAAAAGTCATTCACGCCGATGAGGATGCTCAACACGTCCGGCTTCAAATCGAGCGTATCGGCCGTCCAGCGCTGCTGCAGGTCCGGCACCTTGTTGCCGCTGATGCCGCGATTGTAGAACTGGAGCTCGCGCTGCGCGCGCTCGGCCAGCACTGCGGAGGCGACAAGCAGGGGGTAGCCGCTGCCGAGCCCGCCGGCGCTGTTCGGCTCGGTCGCGGTGCGATTGCGGCCGCTGTCGGTGATCGAGTCGCCCTGAAACAGCACCACCTTGCCACTTGTGGCCGGCCCTTGTGGCGGCCCCGTTATCGCACCGATGGGTTCTTGGGAAGCTACCGCGAGGGCCGCGGTCGTGGTGAGAAAATCACGCCGGCTGATGTCGTTCGTCACGGTACCTCCGGGACTCGAGCTTCGAATGGCCAGGTTCTTCCCCGCCATGACCAGGCCGCAAAACAGAGGACGCCGAGCAGCAGCGCGCCCAGGCCGAACGCGATGACCGCTGGCGGCGTGGTGGCAAAAATGAAGATCCAGCCGAGGAGCGCAACCAGGCTCGGCAACGGATACAGCCACATCCTGTAGGGCCGCGGCATGTCGGGCGCCCGGCGCCGCAGCAGCGTGACTGCGCCGATCTGCCCGATGAACTGCACCAGAATGCGCATCGTGATGAGCGCGTCGATCACCGTGCCGAGGGATACGAAGCCCGCGAGAATCGCGATCACTCCCAGCACCACGAGGGAGACATACGGAAAGCCATGAGTCGGGTGCAGGCGCGCGAAGACCCGGAAGAAGTAGCCGTCACGGGCGGCCGCATAGGGCACACGCGAATATCCCAGGAGCAACGCGAATACCGAGCCGAACGCCGTCCACAGAATCATCGCCGTGAATACGGTCGCGATCCGCGGGCCAAAGATCCGCTCCATGAAGATGGAGACGACGAAATTGGACTGCGGGTGCGATGCGACGGGGACGAACTCGCGCCACGGCACGACGCCAATGATCGAGAAATTGATGGCGACGTAGATCAGCGCGACAAGGGCCGTGCTCAACAGTATCGACCGTGGGATCACGCGGGCGGGATTCTGCACTTCGTCGCCGATGTAGCAGACGTCGTAATAGCCGAGGTAGTCGTACACGCCGATCCGCGATGCTGCCCCGAGTCCCAGGAAGAAGCCGATGGAGAACGTGAACGCACCCGGCGGGAAGTCGAATGCGACGCGGGGATCGAAGTGCAGAACGCCGGTCACGATCACGACGACGACCGTGAGAATCGTGCCCGCCCAGAGCGTCAGCGTGATCGCGGCGATGGAGGTGATGCGCCGGTAGAGCAAGGCGATATTGAAGATGCCGATCGCCGTCACGACGAGGATTGTCTGGCGCGCCGTGATGCCCTTCCAGATATAGCCGAGGTACTGCGAGAAGCCGATGTATCCGGATGCGATTTCGAGCGGGCCGCTCAGCACGAATTGCCAGACGAACAGGAAGCCCATCAGGCGTCCGACGGTCGCCGCGCCATAGCCGTGCCGCAGATAGCCGAATGAGCCGCCGGACCCGGGCAACGCCGCCCCCAGCTCGCTCCAGACCATGCCGTCGCACAGGACCACGATGAGGGCGACGGCCCACCCGAGCATCGCCTGTGGGCCGCCGAGCGCGGACATGAGCAGCGGGATCGTGATGAATGGTCCGATCCCGATCATGTTCGTCATGTTGAGCGCCGTGGCGTGCAGCAGGCCGAAGCGGCGCGTCAGGGTCGGTGGGGTTACGACCCCTCCCCGCGATGACGGGCGAGCCGGAGCTCGAGATAGCGCCGCACGTCCGGCCATTCCGCCGCGAGAATGCTGTACATGACCACGTCGCGCGCGCTGCCGTCGCGGCGAATGCCATAATGCCGAATCACGCCGTCTTTCTTGGCGCCGAGCGCTTCGATTGCCCGCTGCGACCGGAAGTTGAAGTTGTCCGTCCGCAGGCCCACCACCTTGCAGCCCAGCGTGTCGAACGCGTGACCCAGGAGCAACAGCTTGCACGTGGTGTTGACGTGAGTGCGCTGGCGACTGCGCCCGTACCACGTATGGCCGATTTCGACGCGATCGATCGCGGGCGCGATGTCGTGATAGCGCGTCGACCCGATGATGGCACCACTCGGCACGTCGCGAACGATCCAGGGCAGCATGTGCCCGTCGCGCTGGCCCTGCAATGCATCGGCAACGTACGTCCGCATGCCTGCGGGCGGCGGCACGGCGACGAACCACAACTCCCACAGTCGCCCGTCACTTGCGGCCGCAGCCAGCGCGTCGCTGTGCGCTTCGGTCAACGGCTCGAGGCGTATGCCGTGCCCCTCGAGCACGACCGGCTGAGGAGTAATCACGGCAGGAAACTACAGCGGACTATGGCGCGACATAATCCTGCGCGGCCACAATCTGCCAGCTGCCGCCCCGCTTGACCCACGTGTCCGTGAACCGATAGCGGCGCCGGAATTCACCGTTCGCTCCCCGGCCGCCTACGACCAGCCATCCCGTGACGACGGCCGTGGCTGGGCCGAAGCGATGAACGACCATTGAGTCGTTATGCGCCGCGACCACCGTGTCCGATCCCGCGACGACGGAATTCAGGACAGTCGTCCGGTCCATCATCTGGTCATTCTCGGTGTAGACAAAGCCGTCGGCCAGGAGCCGCTCGAACACGACGCGGTCGCGCTTCACCAGCGCGCTCGCCCAGTTGTCTTCCAGTTGCAGCAACGTCCGTGTGTCGGCATCCTGCGCGCTGGCGATCAGACAGACGGCAAACAGCAGCACGCTCATACGTTCACTCTCCCAGCACCTTGATGATGACCCGTTTTTTTCGCTGACCATCCCATTTCCCCGCCGTGATGGGCACAATCACCTCGTGCCCGATCGTGAGGCTCCGCAGGTGCGCGGCCGCGTTGTCTTCGCCGGTCTCGTTGTGCCGGTACCGCGGCGGATCCCACGGCGCGATCGTCCCTTCCAGCCACTTCAGGATGTCTTCCCACAGCCCGGACTCGTGATCATTCACGAAGACTGAAGCCGAGATGTGCATCGCACTCACGAGGACCATCCCCTCACGGACCTCGCTCACTTCGACCTGCTTTGCCACCTCGTCGGTGATATCGATGATCTCCTGACGCCGCTTCGTGTTGAACCACAAATAATGGGTATGGCTCTTCATCCAACCTCCTGGTAATCGTGCGGCTTGACTGCGTGCGGCGTGCGGCGCAACGAGGCAAGTTCCGATTCAACAACCTCGCATTGCAACGCCGCACGCCCCACGCCGCACGTTTCTT
>Ga0209761_1001523_pt1 | contig 15027 bp, 22 predicted proteins | sample GraSoi013_1_40cm_4_FD_185818 | JGI IMG/M metagenome (GOLD analysis project Ga0209761, IMG submission 185818) | Grasslands soil microbial communities from the Angelo Coastal Reserve, California, USA - Sample 09_25_2013_1_40cm (SPAdes) (version 2) | ecosystem: Environmental > Terrestrial > Soil >...
AGCTGACGAGGCCCACGCTCGGGAATCCATCGATCACGGTCGCCCCGCGGAGGTCCATCCGTTTGAGCTCGTAAATCTGGATTCCTTCCATGCGGCGCGGTCCATCTCGGACAGGTTACTTAAACATGCCACATCGGAGTATCAGGAGTTATTCGATTCAATGAGTTGGACCGGCCCAGGTGATACTTAAGAGCGCGGCTCGTCCGGTGCGGATCCGTTTTGGCGCCTCAAGATTCGAACGGCTTCGTCGACGCTGAGCCGTCCGTCGTGGACGCGACGGAGCACTTCGATCAGCCCGAGCGGCTTCGATGCCGAATCTCGCGCTGGCGCGCGTTTCTCGCCCTCGGACGTGTCGCTCATGGTACGCCGCCCTCCGGCGAATTTTGGCGGGGCTTCCCGTGGCCGGTCCTCTTGCAGATACGGCGGGCCGACGTCTCCCGAATCCCGAGCTTCCGCGCAATCGTCCCGTAGCCCATGCCGGTCTTCCGCAGTTCGAGGACAAGCGCGGCGACCTCCTCCGGGAGCCACGGGCGGCCGCGGCGCGTCATGGCCATCCGTGCCGCCCCCGACACATCACGTCGCGCCCCCCGATTCCTTGCGAGCCTTGTACGCGGGCTCGTGATGCGTCTTCGTCCGGTGCTGGCGATACGCGGCCTTCGTCACGAAGACGCGGTTCGGACAATCCGGACAATGAATGTCACCGTCGCCGTCCACAACAGGCTTCGGTTTCGCGAGGAGACGCTCGACGAGCAGTTGCGACGCGCGTTCAACGACGCGGTCTTCGACGTTCATGGCAAGCCCTCCGTGAGTCGATAGAAGCCCGTCCTCGGGACGAAGATGGAGCCGTCCTGCGAGAGCCGCTTGAGGACGTCCATCGCCCGATCTGGGGCAATCCCTCGGTCCCTCGCGCGGAGGAGGAGCGGCTCGTGCGGAGCGCCTGGTGCGCGCTCGCCGCCGAGTTCGCGGAGGAGGTCCGTCATGACGGCGACGGCTTCGCCGGGGCCGGTCGCATTCCCGCCAGGGGTCTGGTGGGTCTGGGACTCCTCCATATGGGTTGGTCCCACACCACCCACACCCCCCATACCCTGTGCGGGCTCATCGACCCTGGCTTGTCGCGCCTTCTCGACCTCTCCGCGGTTCCTCCGCCACAGGCCGGGGAAGAGCATCGTCACCTTCCGCCCGTCTCGCTCGACCTGTTTCCACGTCGGCCCTTTCTCGCGCGAGAACTCCATCTCTTTAAGGACCTCCGCGAAGCGGTTCCGAGACAGATCGACGAACTCCTTACGGTCACGGAGGAACTTCTGCACGCTTAGGCGGAGCTCCTCGACTCCGACCTCCTCGAGCTGGAAGAGCGAATCGGACTCGATGGCCTCGAGGATGACCGCGTTCTCCGATTCGATTTCTTGCTCCGCGATGATTCCCGTGAGCCGCTTCTCGACCTCCCCCATATCCAGGCCGAGCAGCTCGGCAATGAACAGGATCACGCGCGCGACGTCTCGCTGACGGAGGAGGACGGCCCGCTCCGTCACGCGGTCGAGCCTCGCGATGAAGTCGGACTCGTGCACCCGCCGCTCCGCCCACAATCCGTTCCGATCGCGGAGCGCCTCCTCGCACTTCGAACGGAGCCAGATCGCTGCGGGGCAGAGGAGCTTCCGGAACGCGATGCCGTCATCACTCACGGAGGCCCGCTTCGAAGGTTCCATCTCGACGATGTAGGCGCGGCTCGCAACGGCCTCCCACGGCTTCTTGCGGAACGTGATCACGACCGGGCCGCCGTGTGGGATCTCGACGAGCTCGCGCTTTCCCTTCTCGCCGGGCTCGGAGAACTTGAGGTACACCGCGCCCCAATCGTGCGAGGCCAGGAGGTACGCCTTGACGCCGGGATTGTCGCGCTCCGCCTCGTCGCCCTCGTCAATCCCCAGGAGACGCGGCCCGTCCTTCCGCGCGGACTTCAACGCCGGCACCGTCGCCGAAGCGAGCCACAATCCGGCGCCGAGGTACGTCACGACTTCGCCGCATCGGGTCTTTCCCGCGGAGATCCGGCCGCCTTTCGGGATGATATGGACCGCGGGGCCGATCGCCCGGAGCAACGGGGCAAGATGGCCTTGCGCCGCGAGGAGCGGCAGGATAAGGCGGTTCGTCTCGCTTGTGTCGACGACGCGCCCGAGCCAATACTCGACGTCGGCGAAGGTCGACCATTTCGCGAGCCTGGGCCAATCCTCCTCGTGCCATCCTACGGGCCACTCATCGAGCAAGCACGATTGCCCGAGGACCATGCGAATGATCTCGGGAGGCTCGTCCCTTTCGCGGTCGATCGCCTCGATCGCCTCCGGCTCCGCGAGTCCATCCTCCATGCGGAGCGCGCGATACCGCTCGACGATCTCGAGCGCGTCCTTCGCGCCCTCCGGGAACGGCCCGCTAATGTCCATGTCTCCGAGGAGTCGTTTGCATCCGCCCTGGTCCTCGTAGCATTCCTCCGGTGCCCCCTCGGAGCGAATCACGGTTGAACAACGGCCACAGACCCAGAGGGAGAACGTCACCGCTCCTCCTCTGGAGTTGGCAGGGCCAGGCCGGGTCCGCTCATCATTTCCGCCTCCGGCCGTAGAGCCCTTTCTCGGCGCGATCGACTTCCGTCCGCAGGGCCGCACGAACGAGATCGGGGACGTCCGAATATCCGGACTCCTGCTCCGTGATGATGAAACGAATCCGCTCCAGGAACTTCGAAGTCAGACTACAGGCGACCCGTTCGCCAGTCTCAAAGACGAGCTCGACGCGCGGCTCTTCGCGAGTCATGATCATCCCACCTTCCTCGCCCTAGGCGCGGTCCTTCGGTTCCTCGATTCCCATGGCCTTGCGGAGCATCCGACGGACGAACGACGAACGGGGCTCGAACCCCCGCGCGCGGTCGATGGCCTTCAGCAGCTCCGGGCCGATGTGAAGGGTTGTTGGTTCATTCACGAAGGCCGCGTCAGAGGGGTCTAAGGATTAATAGGATTACAGGTATGACCGGTACCGGACGGTACCGGTGCCCGCATCTCCCTGGAGTAAATCTCAACGATTGGAACTAAAGAAACGGTACCGGCAGCTTCGAATCCAGAACTCGGACCGATTCGACGCGCGCAAGAAATTTCCGCAAACTGGAGCCGATGTGTTGCATTGGTACATGGAGGCCCACGATTGGACGAAGCACTCGACGCAACTCTTGGACCTCTTCGACACGTTCGAAAAGGAAGACAAGGAAACGCCGGTACCGACGGTACCGGTCGGCGATGCCGCCTCTAACGCTGAGGCGATGCCGCTCCCCAACCGTTTGAACATCTTCAGCTACCTCTATTACCTGTCACGCCGAACGCAAGATCGGCGCCTAGCCCTGGTCGACCTTGAAGGCGAGACGAATCGACGAACCGCGACGCTCCTCTCGGCGGGAGGAAAGCCCGCCATGGAGCTGATGGAGATGCTGGGACGGATTCCCGCAATACGGTGGTGGAGTCCCGGAGATTCAGTGCGTCGAACGATGGACCGCGCGCACGCCGTCATGGCCGTCGAGTATGCAAATCGGCTTCCGGATCCGTTCGACCCCCACCATTTCATTAATGAACGATACGAAGGACGAAGCCAGTAGCCTTCGCCCCTCTCTCGCGCGCACGAGCGGCCGCGTCCAGGCCGCGGTCGACCTCGGAGCAATCGAGGCAATTCAACCTTTCCCCCGGTGCGCCGCCTCCTTCAGAAGAGCCCCGACAGTCCGGCTCTGGGAGAGGCCGCGGAGCGCAGCTTGAACGCGAAGCTCCGTGCGCTCTTCGGACGTCAGAGCGAGCGACGTCGGGATCCGACGCTCGCGCTCCGGATGCAGTTTCCACCCGGGTGTCGGCCCACCCCGCCGGACTCGCTCGACTTCCCGGATGATGCGCTCACGCAGGGCGGCTTCTCCGTCCGACTCGCTGGAATCCGGGGGCGCTTCGCCGTCCACGACCCTTGCATCTCTCTGCCGGCTAAAATCTTAGTGTCGATTGTGAATCTAGTGTTTAGCTTAACTTCTCTATATGGAGGCGGCAGGGTGAGTTCACACTCGGCCCGCCGCGCGGCCCGTCCACGTGCTTGGTCGACCCACCCTCGAGGATCTCACGGTCGACCAAAGACGTCGACGCGCGTCGGTCGACCCGGTCCTGGTCCCGGTCCCGGTCGATCGACCCGGAGCGATCGACAGTCGACCCCTCGCGCGCGCGAAGGACCACGCGATGGACTATGCCCGGGATGCCTAGCACGGCATGACTGCGACAACCCATAACTGGAACTGGAGCGAATTAGCCCTACGACTTGGCAGTTGTCACCATGCCTAAACCACTCAAGTGATGTGGTCTAAGTGCGCTCGCGAGAGGGCGGTCAAGGCCAACTCCCGGCCCGCGGCGAGGCGAGGATGTCGCCGACGCGAACGATCACGACGCGCTCTCGCGCGCACGCGCGCGAGAAGAATCGTTCCGAGTTCGCGGGAAATCGAGTGGTCCGGTCTCTATCTCTGGCGAGCTTTCGGGGGCCCTGTTCGTCAGGCGACCGATTCCCTTGGAGCCGATAAGGTCCTTCCCGCGATTCGTCGACCAGGTGACCCCGAAGGAATGCCGTTCATCCATCTGACCGATCGGGATCCCGGTGCCGTCGTCGACGAAGGTCGCTTTCCGCTCCTCAGGAGTGAACGTGATCCAGATGTTTCGAGCCCCGGCGTCGATGGAGTTCTGGAGGTTCTCACGCACTAATGCGAATGCCTTGTTCCGGTAGAGGGAGTTGAGGATCGCCAGGACGCGCTTGACGTCGATGTAGGGTGGCTTGGCGCGGATGTGTCGTCCCTTCAGAAAGGTCGATTGGCATGCCGGAGGATAAAGCGGTGGTCTACACATCGAGGAGAGCGGTCACGTGATCGACCGTCTGACGGCCGCGATGGGTCAGATTTCAGCCTCGTGTCCACTCCTTGAGTCAGTGGTGACAACGCGTTCTCCGGTGCAAGAAAGGGTATTGTTGCCCCGATCGTGGGGGGCTTCACGATCGAATTCCGGATCCGATCCTCATCTGACTTGCGGTGGCGTCAAACGAAGCAGATGGTTCCTCACTTTCTCCGGAGAGGGAAGCTCGGTCGCAAGTTGGACGAGACCGTCCAGATCGTCCCCCGTGATGAGTATCACCTTCTCCCTTGCTGCGTCTTCCCTTGCAGTGTCCGAGATGTCTGTCCGTGGTTGTCGCGTGACCAGTGTGGGGTAGACTTCCCCTGGCGCGGTTCTGGCAATGCTCTTTGCTCGAGTAACGAGCTTGGCAATCTTCGCGGCCAAGTCCAATTCGCGAACGGTACACTCAACCACGAGGGACCATCCATCATCCGAATACGTAGCGTACAAGTCCGTCATGTCCCCGCCGAAAGTATTCTGCCCGTAGTGTCCGGTCGCAAACCCGAGGAGGTGCAGAAGGGTGGAAACGGCGTGCTCGAATGGATCGCCTCCTTTTGCTGTTCGCAATGCCTCCGACAGTTCGGTAGGGCTCCCAACGAACGTGCGGAAGGCTAACCATTGCCGCGTCTCAGCCGGAGACGCCGCCTTGAACAGTCGCTTCCTGTCCACTGCAACCCTCCGGTAGGTGAGAATGGTCATTGCACTCGAAGCGATTTCCGGCAAATCGGTAGAAACTTTGACGTGTCCGCCCGCGACCTCGTGATCTCCCTTGCCGACCACTATGCGGGTCCTGCCCACGGTCTGATCACCAAACAGGAACATGATCGCAATCCCGACATCCGCAGGGTGTATTGTATTCTCGATCTGGAAATCGAGCGACAGTGTGTCTCCCTCGATTGTACAAGGTCCGAAACGAAGAAACAACGGAGCCAAAACCTCGCACGACATGAAGTCTGACCGCCGAGCCTCGTCCTCTGTCATTCCGATGAAGGCCCGCCGGACGTCAGCGATACCATCCCAGGGAGGATCACCTGACTGGAGTTGCGAATCGATCTTCTCCCGGGCCCTGTTGCGCTCTTGGCTGGGGCTTAGCCCCTCCCAGGCGCTCAGGACCATCGTTTTCCAATCCAGCCCGTATCTCTGATTTGCCTCGGTTCGATCGAATGTGCGCATGTAGAACGATGACGGCGAATACTGCTGGTTTCCAACGTGCCTCTTCACCATCACGTGTTCACCCGCGATGAGCAAGTCCCCGGCCTCAAGCATCGAAACCAAATCGTGCAATCGAGCTATAGGCCAGTATTCGTGGAGAATGAGCAAGTCGGGGATGGCTGGGGGTTTCATCCATGAACTCGGTGCCCTCCAGTCTTCGTGAATCAACGTTGCACGGAGAATTTCACAACGCCACCCGAGTTGCTCGTCTTTGACCGCTTGGATCCGGAGGTCGATTGATTTCCAAATGTCGAGGCATGGCGTCAAGTCAGCAAAGTACCGCCCACCCTCGGTTTCCATAACGGTCAGTCATCAGGTTCCGGGTTAAGGTAGCTGCGCTCGACCTTCGCCCTCAGCCAGGAAAGAAAGTGTGCTGTTCGCCCGAATCACATAATGGGAGAATTGTGGCCTCCGACGTCAGAGTGACGCAGAGGAATTCGACGGCTGGCGAGTGGGTTGTTCCCCTACTTGGATCCGCCTTTCGTTGCTTTGGTCAATTCCCTACGCAACATGGTGAGCCGTTCCAAGAGCTTGTCGAGTGCCTCAAGATCTACCTCGAAAGTCTGGTCGAACATTTCATGCGCGGTTTCCAGAGTAATGCCGACAACTCCGATAGGACCGAGCTCGACTGGGTCGCTGCTCGAGCTTACGCGGTCGACGCGCCAACGAATCTCGGAGACGACAGGACCGAACCTCTCCCTAAAAACGTCCTTCGTCAGAATCTTCAATTGAGGCTTAGAGGCGAGAAGGGCGTCCTTGACAATTCGTGCGTGCTCCGCGTCCAGCCCCAATGTCACGAGTTCTTCCTGAAACCTCTCCGCAGACGGTTCCGTCAGGAACGGACCGACCAAGTTCTGGAAGATTCGAATGCCTCCGGTAACGACGGACTTGTCCACACCAAGGTCCTTCGCTATGCTCCCCATGCGGTCTTGGTCTACCTCCCGTGCCTCAACAACAATCTCTTTGGCAAGATCGAGCACCTTCCCAAGCACATTCTTCGGAGTCTTCGTAACAATCTCCAGGTCACGCCTCATGGCTGGCGGCACCGGGGTCCCATATTGGTCAAGGATTGTTCCCATGGTATCACCGGGCCGCATGCGGCAACTTCGGTTCCTGGCTTTCGGTCCAACTTCCGCCTGGCTTGACGTCGGGATAAATCGCTGGGCGTCTTGGCGACAGCCCACGGTGTTCTGCTATTCCTACTGAGTAGGCTTTAAGAGAAATGGTCGCGGCCAGGACCTCTCCCGCATACTTCTCGAAATGTATCCGGTCGTGGCTAAAGGGAGTAAGTTCTTCAGGTTCGATCAGCCGTCGGACCTCGGGAGACTTGCTTGACCGAGCAAGCTGTCTCTGAAGGGCCTCGAAGAAGAGCTCGTATTCGTTCAAAGTCACCTCACCGATTGACGTCGTCCGGTAGAATGAGTAGTCTTTTGATTCCGGTCTGCGCTCCAAGAAGTTCTCGACAAGTCCTCCTCGTTCGAGCGTCGTGAGTTCATGCGTCAACGACCCCGGTGTCAGTTGGACGAGTTCCTTCAACTGGGAGAAGGAAAGCCCAATTCTGCCTGCAGAGACGAGCTGATTCATGATAGTCCTGCCATGCGTTGCCGAAGCCAAGCTCTCCGCAGCAGTGGTGGCAATGTCCTCAACGACGTTACGCCAAGCCAGTTTCGCCATGAGTGGAAACCTCCCAAGTCCAAGATATGAACTTAAGTCTGTCTATTTAACTTGTGCCCCCCAAGAGACGGGCCTTGGGAGCATCACCCCGCGTGTCAGGACAAGATGGAACCTTTGATGACAATATAAGTACACCCATCTGGACTACTCAAGCCCTGTGCAAAGCGCGCTTACCTACGCAGAGGCCCGCAAGAGGACCGTAGACCTTGCCGGGCACTATGGGACCGACCAAGACAAGTCAGTCTTTGTCTTGGGTTCATTCGATCCGATTTCCAAACCTCTACTGGAGGTGGTGAGGTCGGCACTGCGCAATCGGTACAATTGTACGGCTTACTTGGAGGACGAGTTTGAGCTGGGTGTGGGGCTCCAAGTGAAGTGTAACGTACTGGCAGATCTCTCCACATTTATCCTGGTCGTAATCACCGAGGCGGGCAAAGACAGAGGATGGCAAATAGAACTCGGGGACTTGCTCGGGGTGGGAAGGCGGAACGCACGCAAGCTTGGAGTCTACTATGAAGATTTCGACCATCTATCGGCACCAGCAAAGGATATCATCACAAACAACCCAATTCGTCACGGACCCTTGGTTATCTCGGGTGACCAGGAGAAGACGGTGAAATACCTGACCACGGCGGTCGTCACCTTCTTCTTTCAAGAGACATAACCTCGTCACTGTGGTTACTGACATGGATTCGCGGCAGACGACCCGAGCTCGACGAATGTGGAAAGTGCCCGCCCCTGAGGGCGGGCATGCGGGGACGGGCGGCGATCACGCGAGGCGCGTTTCTCGAGGCGTTTGTTCCCCCGAATTCGTGGCTCGAAAATAGTTTCACGGACCTCCCTTCCCGGGGTAGGATGACCCTGGACAGTGACATTGGATCCCCCGATGAGGGACGAGAGGACGATCCGAGACCGGCTCGAGCAACTGCGCGGTCAGATCCTGCAGTGGGGCACTCCCGAACTCGCGGTCTTCGTGATCTCCAAGGAAGAGCTCCGCGGCTGGATCCGGGCGCTCGAGTGGATCCTCGGAAAGACGGGGGCGGACACGAAAGGGTCTTGACGCGGCTCGACCGTTGAGTAAAACCGTGGAGTGGAAATCGGCGAGGCAGAGGTTCCGAGTTTGGTCAAGGAAGCCGCCGAATCTACTACTCTTCGTATGGTGCCTCGCGGTCCAGGTGACCGTCATCGCCTTCGCGATTTCCAGGAGGTTCGCCGATTGGGTCCTCGTCTACACTCTCGGTCTCGCTTCGGCGACCGCGATCGCAGGCACCGACATCGCGCTCTGGGTCCAGTCGTACTATTCGGGCTTGAGCCAGAACCGCCAGTTCAACCGTGACATCGAGGTCCGCTACTTCGAGGAGATCTACGGCCCCCTCTATGAAGAGCTCTCTCGCGTGGCGGATGATCTCAGGCGGAATGATTGGCCGACACTCATTGAGTGGCCGAGGATCGCCAAGAGTCGGTTCGGACCTGTCGTCGATGAAATAGTGAGCAACCTGTTCATCGCGCTATCCTTTCGTCTGGTCGATTACTCCCGGGGTTCCCAGCGGTACTTTGACGCTGCAACTGGTTGCATTCAACTGGTGATCGGGGGGAACGCCGACTTGGACGACATGTCCGATCAGGGGAAACAGGAGATCGCCCTCGCATTGGAATCGGACCGCTCGTTCATCTTCGATGATTCCGTCAGCAGCCTGCGTGAGAGCGGCCTCACGCGACTCGAGGCCTCGCTAAAGGGCGTGCTTCCCGACTACAAACCAGAAGACGCCGAGGACTTCATCAAGCGGGTCAAGCCTGTTCTTCGGGCTGATCCCCGCATTGCAGAAAACCAGAGGAGGCGCGACGAGCTTTACGAACTGGCCACTCAACTCCGTGCGATGGTCCTGGACCGAATGAAGCCGTTCCACGAAACGTGAAGAGGGAAAGGACCGGGCCGCGAGGGCCGCCGGGCGCCTACTCAAACCCCATCATGCTTCTAAGTGCGCGGGCGGAAGCCGAGGTCTTCCCACCCTTTCGGCGAACGACCCCTTGGATCGCCCAGTCCGCTTCCTTTGTGCCGGTCTTGTTCACAAGATGCGGGTTCTTTGCCTTAGCATTCTGAATCAGGAAGTTCTCAAGGTCGTCGATCACTTTGACATTTACCCTGCCTTTTCCGAGAGGTGAAGCGACGAGGAACAGGATCGGGGTCCCCTTCTCGTAGCGGGCCATTCCGATTGCGTACTTGAGCAACTTGTCGTTTGTGAAGCATTCCTGATCGTAGCTTCGAGTTGCCTCGCCGACGTAGATCGGCGTCATGCCGCCACCCGACCGGAGGCCAAACACATAGGCTCCACGGCGGTTCCGAATGTGTGGATGGGCGCGGAAGAACGCCTGACCTTCCTCTCGAGTGATCACCCGAGAGTCGTCGGGCATTGGGATCTCGTACGGCCCAAGAACTTCGAAGGTGACCTTCTTCGGACCCTTTTTCCGCTCCACAACGGCCGACTGGGTTTGCTTGGCTTAGTTTTTTTGGCATTGGTATCGTGGTCTGCTTTACCTATCCGTCCGGTACGTCTGAGGTCTTAAGACGTCAGACCAAGTTCGTGGAGTTCGGAGGAACAGAAGAGTGGCTAGCCCTTACGGCACGGTGGTCCTCGCCCCTACCGCCGCGAAGTCGGCAGACGGACTCGCGAAAGACGTTCAAGCGCAACTCGACAGGCAGTGGGACAAGGGATACCAACTCGTTGCAATGCAAACCGTCGCGGGACTTGGAGCGATCAGCGGCATGGCTATTGGCCCGTATCTTGTGATGGTCTTCGCGCCTCGACCGGAAGCACCCAAAGCATGAGTTCCGGCGGAGCGGAAAGGGCCGGGCGGTTGGGCCCGGCATGAGGGGACAGCCAGCGAGTCAACCAATGGGTCGCAACCGACTCTATGGCAGCCTCACCCTCTCCCTTAGCAGAGACACGAACGCTTCGTACCGCGGATCGGGCCACGAGCGCGGGTGCGTCAGGGAGAGGTATATGCCTCCACCCGGAAAATCGATAACGGACGCCAACCCTTTCAGCGCATCGTGCAGACGACCAAGGCCCACTTGTCTCGTGAGTGAATTCCCAAGGTAGACGTTTCCGTACCCGAATCCGGCTTGGTGTGCGAGAAACTCTTCGAGGTCAGGTGCAAACGCTGCTACACCCAACACAGCCCAGAAAGGGCTGATACGGTCAATCACATGGAGCAACCGCGATTCGCCGACATCCTCGGGGATGAGCGGGCCGTCGCCGGTCGCTTCCTCACCCGTCAATCCGAAGTTGATGTCGAAGAGCACGTTCGCGTCATCGTACAGGAACGTCATGATGTCGACCGGTCGCCCGCTCCCCTCCAGTTTGAAACGGACGTACTGGACGTAGTGTCCGTTAATGACCGTCTCCAGTTCCCGATCATTCCAACGCATTTCGAGCGGATGGCCCCTGATGTCGGTGTCATCGACCTTTGCTTTCGTTACTTCTGAGGTCGGAAGGTCAGTCGGACAAACGGTGAGTTTCGAATCCTCCACGAGTTTCCGGATGCCACTCAGTACCGACATGTGGAGCCGCGGGGAGTAAGGGTCGGGGAAGTAGAGCCCCGCAGTTAGATCGAGCCAGACCTTGCCGGTCCATCGACCACCCAACACCGGATTCCCATCCTTATGTCGAGCCACGTGAGGGCCCGTCGCCACATAAGTCGGTTGCTCGCCGCCCTGTAAGTGCCCGCCCTTGCGGGCGGCGGAGATACGAAAGGGTCTTGACCGTATCCGCCCCTTTCATGAGAGCAAGCATCCCTCCACAAGGCCGTCCGGGCTTGCCAAGGTAATCGCGGGCGGCCCACCTTTCTTTCACAGACCTGGGAATGCCGAAGACGACATAGCGGTGGCGGTCATCGCGGGTGGCTCGATTCGGTACGGGGGACGAAATCTTTAAGTGCGCTCTATGGTTAGCATAGACCGACGCGATGTCGATGAGCACTGAAGAGGAGGAAATCCATGGAAGATCAGGCACTACTACAACACCTCGGCAAACTCGGGCCCGAAACACGTCTGGGCGTCGCCCGCGGCATGATAAAGCGATTCGTCGAGCTCAACCCGGACGGCGTGACAGCGAACGCGGTCGCGAACCAGCTAGGGCTCTCGCATCTCATCGCGAAGCGTCACCTCGACTACTTGGTCGCGACCCGCCAGATCTACGCGCACGAGGCCGGGCCTCGGACGGTGGTCTACTTCCCAAACGCGCGGCTTTCCCATCCTTACGCGCGGACGATCTTCAGAATGGGCGACCAAGTCTTCAGGGTGCATCTCATCGAGAACCCGCGCGGCCGATTCGCCTACGTCCAGGAGATGCGAAGCTCTCCGAGCGTCGGCGAACAGGTCGTCGGAGGAATCATCGTGAGGCTCGAGAATTTACCGGAATTCATCTCGAAGCTCCGGGAATTCGTCGAGACTACGGCGGTCGAGAACCATGATGCGAAGACTCGTCATTGAGAACTCGAGGTTAGACACAGCGCGGGCGGGTATCGCCACGCTCGGCACGAAGCAAGTCCAGGTCCCGGGCTTCATGCCAGCGGTGAACGGTGGAGAGGACCTAGAGCTGCTTCTGAGCCGCCCCATCGAGGTACCGGAGCTTACAGGCATCGTCATTCCGCTCCACGCGTCTCACAACGTCATGAGGCGTGCGCAGCGAATGGATCTCCAGTACGACCTGGTGATCGGCGGCGAGAAATGGAGTGCGTTCAGGAACAAGACTCCCATCCTTGTCGATCCGGTCTCCGAACTCTTTTACATCACCCGGCCGTCTCTTCGCAGGCGGATAGCGCAGCTTCCCGGAGCCCCTTCGGACTTCTTCTCGAAGATGTACCGTGCTACGACGGACCACCACGTTTCTACCTGGCGGCGTGCGGTCACTGATGGGAGTTATCTCGCGGCCCTCGAGTGGATCTCGCGTTACGAAGTCGGCATGGGGGCGGACATCGTCCTTCCGATTACCCCGTTCGTGGACGGTCAGTCGCAGGTAGGCCTAGACTTGACGATCGAGGCGAACAGCATCGCCTGCGAGTTCTTGTCAGTGACGAACCATTTGCCGGGACTCTACTTCGCGCTGAACTACCCGGTGTTCCGGCACGAAGGACTGGTCTCGAGATTAATCGCCGGTATCCGGAAGATGGTGCTGGAGAAAGCTCCCTACATCATCGCCGTGCGAATCCGCGGGCTGCCGCAAGCCGAGAGGGATGACGACACGCCACTTTGGGTCTCGTTGCTCGGTTTCTTGATCGCCGTCGGCGGCATCGCGACCGAATTCGGCGTGCCGTTTGTTCTGCTGAACGCGGGAACATATGGTTTCGCGTCGCTCGGCGATGGGGTCGACTTCTTCAGCGAGCCGTTGAACGGGAACCTGGGTGACCCACCCGCAGAGGACCCGATTACGGGAGAACGAAAATTCAGGCCAGGGCTCGCCGCGGGCAAGGTCTACCATCCGGAGTACAAAATCAATCTCTCGAGAAAGGACTACGCGGCCACGATCGCGGCGGAGGGGGCATATCCCGCCGTGCATCATTCGACACCTCCCGATCTGCGAGTCTCCGATGTCGACTTCCGGAAGCAGGCGAAGCACTACCGAGTCGCCGCGAGGTGCGAGGAGGCCAGGAAATTCAAGGCGGCGATTCAGATCGGCGAGCCCAGGAGCCTTGCCGAAGAGTTCGCGCGCAGTCGAGCCAGGAACGCAGAACGCCTAATCGCGAATCCACTATGAGGGCCAAATCATGATTGCCAGGGAGGCGCCGTGCCAGAACGGCAACGGATCCCGCTTCGCAAGTGGGAATCAGCCGGTTCGACTCCGGCCGGCGCCACCTTCTTTCTGTCTACCCCTGACAGCGTCAGTATACCATCGCGGAGCCTAAAAACCCTTCGAATCGGTTGTTCACCGACGATTCAGCGATGCCTTAGGAGATCGGAGAGAGACTCCATCCTGTCCATCCATCCTCACGACTTCGACACCTTGAGTTCCTGGAGGATTTGCACGACGCGGGCGACCTTGGGATCGCTGAGCAGCTCCTCGAGCTCGGCTTGCGAGACTGGTGCATCGCTTCGCGCGCCGGGAGGCGCGATCATGGGGACGATGGACCTCAGCGTGTCCGGCTCCAGCGACAGTTGTTCCATGTCCTCCTTCTCCGCGACGAGCCCCATCGACTTCAGGAGCCCGCGGTAGACGTCCTTGTTCATCAGGTGCGAGTACCGGCCCAACATCGGCGACCCCGCCTTCCATCCGAGCAATGCCCGGACCTGGCTTTCCGACATACCGGATGCGAGCAGGTTCGTCGCCCTCGAGTGCCGGAACAGGTGATTGTAGACGCGCTTCTCGATGCCCGCTCGCTTCGCGGCCCGCTGCACGATCCGCAGCGCACCCGACTCCGTCAACCTCCCGCCGCTCCAGCTCGGGAAGAGCGCTGCGTTCGCGCGCTTGTCCGGGTGCGCCTTCAACCACGACTCGAGCGCCGGCGCACTCCCGATTACGTAGCCTTCGTGTTCTTCGCCGGCGACCTTGGCCTTCCCGAACCAGACCACGAACAGCTTGCGACCGCCGTTCGCGGGGCTGTCCCGTTCGCGGATGTCGCCTAGGTTAACGGCCAGCAGCTCGTGGATCCGCACGCCGGAGTCCCAGAGACATGCGATCAGCGCGCGGTCCCGGTTGGACGTGCAGTTGTCGATCATGGCGTGGACCTCCTTCGGACTCAGGATGTCGGAGGGCTTGAGTCGCTTCATCCGCTGCTTCATGACGAGCAGCTTGCGAAGGTCCTCGCGGTCCGCCGACTTGTAGAACATGCGCGCGAGTCGTGCGTACTGCGGGCCCGATGTCATGTCCCGGAGCTTCGACTTCAGCCGTTCGATGTCGTGCACGGTCGCGTCGCCGAGTCGCTTCCCGAGCCAGCCCTCGAGCTGCTTCATCTGACGTTGGTAGGTCCCGCGCGCGGATGCGCTGGCTCCGCTCGCCACAAGATAGTCCGAGATCGTGTACGCCATGTCCGTTTCACCTTTAGGAAGTCATTCGCCAGGGGTGTATATAATAACTCGGTCGTGGTTGGTTACTTAAACATACCCGGCACGAGTCCGTGCCCTGAGAACACATCACTCCATCGGGAGAATTTCGTGCGTATTGACAAACTCCACGCCAGCGCGACGCAGCATGATTCCGACCGTGCAATATTT
>Ga0209761_1001524_pt1 | contig 15019 bp, 12 predicted proteins | sample GraSoi013_1_40cm_4_FD_185818 | JGI IMG/M metagenome (GOLD analysis project Ga0209761, IMG submission 185818) | Grasslands soil microbial communities from the Angelo Coastal Reserve, California, USA - Sample 09_25_2013_1_40cm (SPAdes) (version 2) | ecosystem: Environmental > Terrestrial > Soil >...
GGACGATAACCGCCAGCTCGTGCAAGGCCGGATCCGTCAGGCGGTACTTCTGCAGGAAGGCGTCGAAGCTGCACAAAGGCCCATCGTGAGAAAGCTCCACGCCTTCGACATCGTACGGGATCGCCTTGAGGTCCGCGGCACGCGGGCGGACCTCCGCAGGTGGTGCAAAGAGAAACTCCGCCTGCGGGTCGATGAATCGCGTCACCAGCCACGGGCATGCGACGCGATCGATCTTCGGACGCTCACGAGTAATCCATCGCATGGGAACCTCGCAGCTGGATGGCATGCACCGTGGTGGACTATAACAACTGTATCATCGATCGTTCGAGCGGGCTAGGGCATCAGTTCATTGGATGCGGACCGTGAAGCGGACGGATACGAACGAACAGCATTACCCCGACTGGTGTGCGTGACCCATAGAAGGAGTCAAGCGCGGGAGGGAGCGCGTTCAGACTACCTTGAAATCCGACCCCCACCGTCGCGTTCGACGAGCGAACGATCTCGCGAATGTATCCGACCGAAAACGCGGTGACCGTGAACGCGGCATCAGGCATGAAGCCCCCGGGTCCCGTCGGCAATGCCAGCTCCTCGGCCGTTTTCTGAACCACCTCGAGACGTCCAAAGATCGTATTGCTACGATCCAATACCGCCTCACTCTCCGCCAGGGCGGAATGCGTGGTTCTTCCCGAGCGACGGTTGGCGCCCCAGATGATCGATGACGCGATCTGACCCTCCGTGCCCAGTTTCCGACCGTGGAGGACAGATGCCGTGACCCGGTGTTCGGATTGCAATGGATGCAACGCTTCGGGACTCTTCAGAAAGCCGTACCCCGCTGAGACAACCCAGCTCGAATCCAGATGGGCCGTGAATCGTCCGGAGTACGAGTCGAAGCGGATACGATCGAACCCCCACCGCTCCTCATTTGGTTCGCGGCCGTTGAAGGCTGAGCCTTCCAGTTTCCAGTGTCGACCAAAAAGACCCGCGGTGAGCACGCCAAAACTGATGTGCGTCGCGTCCTGCCAATGGTGAGACAACGGCGCGGCGAGATTATCCATGGCGGATGGTCGGTGCATGAACGCAACGGGGCTGAGGGCCGGCTCGCCGGAAGGCGCGGCGTAGACCGTCACGCCGACACTGCGCGACAACACGCGCTCGTACATCATTGCCAATTCCATCCAGAAGTCGTGCGGATGTTGCCGATCGACGAGCGGCTGACCGCGGTAGGTCTCGCCGCTTTGCAGCAGCAGTGGATAGCCACGATTGGTGACGGTTGCGGGGTCGAGACTCAACATCGTTCTGGCCTGAAATCGGCCCCCGAGCAGATCGCGGCTCGCCATCAGCATGGCCCAATTGAGCGATCCGAATTGATCAGCGCCGCGCGGGCCGCCCTGCTTGTCGTACTGGACGAACCCAAACCCGTGCAGCATGAGTAGCCACGATCCCGACATAACGTGGCGTGCGGGGAGGGGCACCGCGTCCGGGATCCAGGTCGTGCCCGAACCCATCCGCTCCATCGAGACGCCCAACGGATCGATCATCATGATCGCCATCGGTTTCATTGGAGTCTGCTGTGGCATCTGGTGCTCCGGATGCTGCGCAGAGAGCATCGAGGGCAGGAGTGCGATCGCAAGGAAGTAGCGAAACATGTTGAGTCTCTTGTTAGAGCAAAGTCTCGAGCATCGCACTCGAGTGTGACTCCGTGCGATGCGTGAGCAACCAAGAACCGAGGCTTAGGCTCTAGGAGGCGGTGCTTCTGGAGCGGCGGTGCGAGAGGCGGTGGAGTCGAGTGGGGAGATGATGCGACGAGCGCTCACCGTGATGCTCGTGAGCGTAAGGGCGTTGCGACCGAGTGCAATCGTGGGCGAGCAAGAGGTAAGGGCCTGGCAGCATACCGGCAGCGACGGAGCCTTGTGGTGCTGCTGATCCGGCGCCGACGACTGGTGCGAACCGCTGGGGTGATGGCTGTGCGGTGCCAGCGAGGGCGCAAGGCATTGGGCCGCTTGGGCGACGAATCCGAGGTGCAGCACTAAAGCAGCAACAACCAAACCGCCGAGTCGCCGCGTCTTCACAGTTGGATTATAACCCGATCCGGCGGCCGGAGTACCGGGATGCAGGGCGTGGCTGTCGCGCGATGAGGCGTGGCCGAGGCGGTGATCTACTCGGGTCAGTTGCCGTTTCACGGACCACTAGGGAGTATTGGGGCGATGACGATCGAGATTATTCGCCGTCCGATGAGCCGCGCGCGCCTTGCCTCACTTGCCGAGGCACAGTTCGGTGATATGGTGAAAGCCGTTGTCGACGTGGAGCGGGGAGTGATGGCCATCGGTGGCGAGCTGCAGGCCGATGAGGAAGCGGCACTGATGGAGGATGAGTCGGCGCAGGAGCATCTGTGGGGCATCAATCTATATCCCGCCGAAAAAGGGGAGGCGTGGATGGAGTTCGACGCGATGATCAACGTGCGTCCTTCTCAGGGGAACCGATCGAGAAATGTCGAGGATAGCACGCTCCGGGATCGTATCCGCCGGATTGTCGGCGTGCTAGTGGAAGGCTGAGGGCTGGGATGACGATCCACGTCGGACTTGCAGCTGGACGCTGGGCAGCGCTTTCGCTCGTCGAGCAGCTCGCCAATGTGGGGGCTGAGGTCGACCGTGCCGTCGCTGCGTGGGAGGCACAGCGGCCCGACCGGTTCGATCGGGCCCTGGCGCGCGCCCTGGAGTTGTTCGATTTGACGGCGGGCGACGGCCGCTGGGGCGGGCCGCGTCGTCGGGAGATTCTCCGCGCGCGGGAGGAGTTCTGCCGGCTGTTCTTTGACGAAGAACGTCCTCCGGACGCGGTGCGCACGCTCAGGGACTACTTCCTGCGCTTGACGCTGTTGGCGCGACGGCGATCGGGGCGAACGTGGCGGCGGACCCCGGCGACCCGGGGCGGTCGAGTACGCGGTCGGCGTCCGGTGTGGGCAGGAGCCGCCCGATCCTAGCGACCCGCCGTATCTGGCCCGCGCGCGGCGATACTTGGGGGCGCTGGAATCGTGAGGGGCGGGTGCCGCGCTAGTACCAGATCGAACGGCACGCCGCTAAGTTAGGGACCGCGCCACCGTAGCTCAGTGGTAGAGCTCTCGATTCGTAATCGAGCGGTCGTCGGTTCAAATCCGACCGGTGGCTCTAAGCCTCTGCCGTCAGCGTCACCTTGAACCCCTTCGCCTTCAGACTGGCCGCGAGTCCGGTCTTCTCGACCGACTTCATGTAGGCCTCGTCCGGATCGATCACCTTCTTCTCCACGAGCTCGAGCAGGGCGTCGTTCAACGTCAGCATGCCGAGCTTCTTGCTGGTCTGGATGATCGACGTTATCTGGAACGTCTTGCCCTCGCGGATCAGGTTCGAGATCGCCGGCGTGGTCAGCAGGATCTCGCGCGCGGCGACGCGTCCTCCAGCGATCTTCTTGCACAACGTCTGCGAAATCACGCCTTTCAGCGACTCCGACAGCATCACGCGGATCTGCGCCTGCCGGTCGGCGGGGAACTGATCGATCATCCGGTCGACCGTCGAGGCGGCCGTCGTGGTGTGCAAGGTCCCGAACACCAGGTGCCCCGTCTCCGCGGTCTCGATGGCGATGGCGATCGTCTCGAGGTCGCGCATCTCGCCGACGAGCACGATATCGGGATCTTCCCGCAGCGCGGCACGCAACGCCATCTTGAAGCTGTCGGTGTGCACGTGCACCTGGCGCTGCGTGATGAGACACTTCTTGTTCTCGTGCACGAACTCGATCGGATCCTCGATCGTGATGATATGATCGGTGCGCGTGCGGTTGATGAGGTCGACCAGCGCGCACAGCGTCGTGGACTTCCCCGATCCCGTGGGTCCCGTGACGAGCACCAGCCCTTTGGTCAGATAACAGAGGCGCTGCACCTCATCGGTCAGGCCCATCTCTTCGACCGTCACGACTTTGGCAGGAATCACGCGGAACACAGCGACGGGGCCCTTCCGGTCCCGCGCGGCGTTCACGCGGAAGCGCGCGACGCCGGTGATTTCGTAGGCGAAATCGGTGTCGCCCGTCTCCTTCCACTCGCCGCGGTTGCGTTCCGGCATGATCGACAGAACCAGCAGCTCCAGATCGTTGACGCTCAACGCCGTGCCGTCCTGGCGCCGGATCTCGCCGTGTGTGCGGAACAGCGGTGGTTCGCCCACGCGGAGGTGCAAGTCCGAGCTGCCGGATTGGACGAGCGCGCGCAGGAGTTTGCCCAGCCTCTGCTCGGCCGCCTTGTACTCCGACGACGCGAATTCGCTCGGGAGGGCACCCGGCGCCGCAGGCGTTTCCGCAGGCGGACTGTCCACCATGGGCGCGGCCGCGATCACCGAAGCCCGCGGCGGCCGCGGCGGCGGCGGGGCGGGCTTGGCGGCCGGACGGACGGCCGTGACCTCGCCAACCTGTTCCTGGGATGCGCGCCGGATCGCCGAGATGACCGCCGTCAGCCGGCCTGACTCCGGCACGATTCGCACGCGCACGAGACCATTGCTGGCCGCGTAGTCGAACTCGGTCTCCGAGTGCTGGTCGATCTTGTCCGCCGCCTCCGGCGGAGCCACTTCGACCATCAGCGCGTAGATGTGCTGGTCGGTAAGAGGCTGCTTCGAGACTTTGCGCGGCTTGCCGTCCTTCACGAGTGTGACCGGCTCATCGGGCAGCAGATAGAGCTGGTCCGCGCGCTCGCGCAGCATCACATCCACGAAGGGGTCCAGCCGTGCCGGCATGAATCAGTCCTCAGGGCGCGCGAACAGCACGTGCGCGCGATTGACCAGGTGGATTTCGTCAGCGGTGCTGACGGCGAAAAACGGCTCGCCCGTCGCGTTCAAATAGTCGAGCAGTCTCGAATGGTGTTCCGGCAGCTCGATCGTGACCCATCCGCTCACGTGCGACCCGTCGGCGAGCGTGACCTCGAGCCGGCCCGTTCGCGCCGCGGACATTCGCGCCGGGTCTTCGGACGCGGTCGTGCGAGGAATGGTGAGCGTCACCGTCCGCGCCTTCGTGACGAGGAGAATCGCCGCCCCCGCCCCCCCCGCGCCGTCGTTCTTCGGGCGGAACGGAAAGAATCCTTCCGGGCGATTCAGCATGTCGAGCGGGGTTTCCGGGCCGGCGTGCTGCGAGACCCGCTCCATCACGTAGATCTCACCCTCGCGCCGGCCGCCCGCTGTCAACAGCAGCGTTGCGGGCACGGCGACGCGCGGCATGGAAAACCCGCTGCTCACCGGCCCTTACAGTGCACGGACAGGGGAGCGTGGTTGCCGCACGCAATCGTCTCGTTCATGCCGCTCGCGAGCGGCCCACATGCGGTGCTGTGGGCCGTCTCCGTCGCTTCCGCCGCGGTATGACCGGCCGCCGTCGCGCAATTCGAGCGTCCCTGAAACTCCATGCAGACGGTGCACTCCTGGGTCGCCCCCGCGACCGACATATAAAGGAAGAGCGCGATGATCGCGATCACGACTGCAACGGTAACGAATGTCGAGCGCTTCATGAGCCACAAGGTGTAGCGCACCGGAAATTCGCGCCAGAGCCGGGCGCTTGCTAATGTGTAGGGGATGCCCCTCATCTCGATCGCGCTGATCGCGTTCAATCTGCTTGCGCTGGCGCTGATCATCGTCGCCGGCTCGGCGTGGCGGCGGCGCTATCGGGTAAGCTCGCTCGTCGGCTTTCTCGGCGCCGGGTTGTGCGTCACACTGGCGCTGCTGTGCGGCGCCATCACAGTCGGCATCCGCGGCTACCGCGCCCTCACGCAGGAGGTCGTCGCCGCGACCATCAAGACAGAGCCGATCGCGCCGCAGCGCTTCCGCGCGACGGTCACGCTGCCCGACGGCAGCCTGCACATGTTCGATCTCGCCGGCGATGCCGTGTACGTCGATGCGCACGTGCTCAAATGGCGGCCGTTGGCGACCATGCTAGGTTTGCAGACAGCCTACGAGCTCGATCGCATCGCGGGACGTTATCACACACTGAACGATGAGCAGAACCGCGAGCGCACGGTGTATTCGCTGGCGGCGTCCAAGCCGTTCGACGCGTTCGATCTCGCGCACCGCTACTGGGTGCTGCGACCCTTCGTCGATGCCGAATACGGCTCCGCCACGTTTACCGGGGGGGGCGCAACCTCACAGAACGGCGGTACCTACGAGGTCCGCGTCTCCACCACCGGACTCCTGGTGAGGCCGGTCCAGCCTAGGTAACCTTCTCGCCGTGGCGGACAAGAAACCCAAGACGAACTATTCGAACGCCTGGCGCGAAGCGCGGCAGCTCATCTGGCAACATCGGAGTCGCCTCGCGATCGGTGTGCTGTTGATGCTGGTCAGCAGGCTCGCCGGGCTCGTACTGCCGTGGTCGTCGCGCTATCTCATCGACCAGGTCGTGGGACAGAAACGCGCTGACCTGCTCGGTGTGATCGCGGCGGCGGTTGGCGTGGCGGCGATTGTCCAGGCGATAGCCTCGTTCGGGCTGTCGCAGATCCTCGGGGTCGCCGCCCAACGCGCCATCACGGACATGCGGAAGTCCATACAGGCTTTCGTGTTGCGCTTGCCCATCGCGTATTTCGACTCGACCAAGACGGGGATCCTCATCTCGCGCATCATGACCGATGCAGAGGGCGTCCGGAATTTGGTGGGCACCGGGCTGGTGCAGCTCGTCGGAGGACTCGTCACCGCCACGATCGCGTTAGGCGTGCTGTTCTGGCTGAACTGGAAACTGACAACGATGTCGATTCTCATCCTCGCGCTGTTTGGGGGCGGGATGGCGTATGCGTTCGCAAAACTGCGCCCGCTGTTCCGCGAGCGTGGCAAGATCAACGCCGAGGTCACCGGCCGGCTCGCCGAGACGTTGGGAGGGATTCGCATCGTGAAGGCGTACCGGTCGGAGCGCGGCGAGCGACTGGTGTTCGCGCGTGGCGCGCACCGGCTGTTCCGCAATGTTGCGACGACGATGACTGGCGTCTCGGGCGTCGGAGCCTTCGCTCAGCTCGTGATCGGAGCGATCGCGGTCGTCATGATTCTCATCGGCGGACGCGCCGTCCTCGCACAATCCATGACGTTGGGGCAGTTCGTCCAATACGTCTTTTTCGTGGGACTCGTCGCGCTGCCCCTGATCAACATCGCGTCCATCGGCACGCAAATCACCGAAGCATTCGCGGGGCTCGACCGGATTTATGAGCTGCGCCGCATGACCACCGAGGACGCCGAAGACGGGAAGCGGGCGCCGCTCGGCGCGGTGCGCGGCGACGTGGCGTTCGATCACGTGACCTTCGCGTACAAACCGGGCGTGCCTGTCCTCAAGGACGTGTCGTTTCGCGCGCCCCCGGGGTCGACGACGGCACTCGTCGGGTCGTCCGGATCCGGCAAGAGCACATTGATCGGTCTCGTGCTCGCATTCAATCGGCCGGAGCAGGGACGCGTGCTCGTGGACGGCCGCGACCTGGCGTCCGTGCCGCTCGCCGATTATCGCACGCAGCTCGGCGTGGTGTTGCAGGACAACTTCCTGTTCGACGGCACGATCGCCGAGAACATCGCGTTCGCCCGGCCGCACGCGTCGCGGCAGGAGATCGAGGAAGTGGCGCGCATCGCGCACTGTGACGAGTTCATCGAGCAGTTCGACGAGAAGTACGACACGGTCGTCGGCGAGCGCGGCGTGAAGCTGTCCGGCGGCCAGCGCCAGCGCATCTCGATCGCCCGGGCGATTCTCGCCGATCCGCGGATCCTGGTGCTCGACGAAGCGACCTCGAGTCTCGATTCCGAGAGCGAAGCCAAGATCCAGGACGGGTTACGCGCGTTGCGCCACGGCCGGACGACGTTCGTGATCGCGCACCGCCTATCGACGATTCGTAGCGCGAATCAGATCCTGGTGCTCGAGGGCGGCAGAATCGTGGAGCGGGGGACGCACGAAGAGTTGCTGGTAGCTAACGGGCGCTACCGCCAGCTGTATGACAAGCAGTACAACTTCGAGCGGGATCGGTTCATCAACCCTGGAGAGGACTTCACGCCGGAGCCGGTGGAAGAGGGCATCGCCGTGCCGCCGGTGACACCACCTACTCGTCTGTAACGTCCCGCGGTTGACCACGGCTGCGTCCGGCGCTATATCGGACGCCTTCGGCGCGAGGACAGGGTCAACGCTGTGACGCATGCCTTTGCCGCGCTTTCCGCAGTTCTTCTGGCCACACAAAACCCGGCCATGGATTCCATGCTAACGTTGGCCGGCGTCGCCGGATCCGATTCCATCTTAGTCGAGCGTGTGCGCCAACATCCGAATGGCGCGCGTGGCGTGTTCTTCCAGCTCCGCGCAGCCGGTCGTACCGAAGACTCAGCCGGCGGCGTGGCGCTCGCTGCCGCCGAGCGCATTGCCGGTGCGATCGCGGTCGCGTGGAGCGATTCGTTCTACGTGCGCGAGGCAATCCGCTTCCGGGAGCTCACGCCGGCCCAGCGCCGAGCGATCTTTTCCGCAGACAGCATCGCTGACGCGGGGCGTGCCGCCGTCGAGAACGACATCGCGCTCGCAATGCACGCGTGGCATGAGGCGCTGCGTCGCTACGAGACGTTGGGCGACAGCGCAGGGATGGTCGACGGACTGAATCTGCTGGCGATCGGATTCAAGAACACCGAGGAGAGCGACAGCATCCTGCTCTGCCTCCGGCGAGCGCGGGAGGTGGCGGCGCGCATTGGTGATCAGCGCGGCTTGGCACGAACGCTCGGAGAAATGGGGAACTTCTACCGTCGTCACAATGACCTGTCGAAGTCCGCCGACCTGTTGCATCAGGCCATGCAGCTCTTCGAACGCATCGGAGACGCATCGGCCGTGACACAAACGCAAGGCAATCTGGGCGTGGTGTTTTGGTCGCAGGGCGATTTGCCCGGGGCGCGAGGTGCATTCGAGGCGATCTTGGCGGCCGCGCGTGCGAAGCGTGATAGCCAAACCATGGGCTGGATTCTCCATGATCTCGGTGGTGTGGCGGCGGAGGCCGGGGATTACGATGAGGCGGTCGCTCGCCTGCGCGAGGCGCTGGCGTTGTATCGCGCCGGTGGGGTCCTGCTCGACGCAGCGGATGAGCTCTTGGCGCTCGGCCAACTGGCCAATCGTCGTGGTGACTATCCGGCGGCGGTGGCCACTCTCTCTGAGGCGGCCGCGATCTGGCGTCGCAGCGGTCCGGGTGCCTACGGCAACGAGATCGACGCGCGTCTGGAGCTCGCGCAAACGCGATCCCTGATGGGAGACTTGCAGGGCGCTCGCGCCGAGTTGGCGCGTGGCAAGGTGGTCGCGGGTGCGCAACACGGGAACCAACGCCGGATCTCACTAGCGGGCTTGGCACTCGCCCGGGGCGACCTGGCACAAACGTTCAATCGCTTCGCCGAGGCCGAACAAGAGTACGAGCTCGCAAAGCGACTCGCCTCCGGCAGCACTGATCGCGAGGTGACCGTGAGAAACCGCGCGGATCAGCAATTGGCTGCCGTGCTGTTTCGGCGTGGCAACTACGCCCGGGCCCAGCTTTCCGCGGAGCGCATCTTGCGTCGCAGCTCGGTTGATTTGCACAACAAGGCGCAGGCGCGCCTGCTGTTTGCGGAAGCCGCGTGGCGACGAGGAGACACGATCACGGCCCGGCGCGCGTTCACACAGGCGCTCGACACGCTGCGGGCTCTTGGCGCGGCGGTCGATGAGGCCGATGCGCTCGCGACGTTGGGAGGACTCGAAGCGCAAGCGGGGCGGACGGCGGTGGCAGAATCCCTCTATCGGCGCGGGCTTACGCGCCTGGCCAATCGGCCTGCTCCCGGAGTGGATTGGAAACTACATGCGGGCCTCGCCGCTTCGCTGCGGCGCCGGGGTGAGCTCGATGCGGCAGCGCGGGAGCTCGGCGTCGGCATTACGAGGGTCGAACGCGTCTCCGGAGTCCTGCCGCTCGATGAGCAGCGCGCCGCATTTCGCGCGGACAAGTGGACGCTGTACGTCGAGCTCGCTCTTGTGGAGCGGGAGCGAGGACGAACGGCAGCGGCGTTCGAAGCCAGCGAACGTCTCCGCGAGCGCCAAATGCTCGATCTGCTGGCGCGCGGTCGAGTGGCCAGCGGCGACTCGGCTGAGACGCTCGCGAGCCGGGAGCAGGACCTCCGCCGGAAGATCGTGGATCTGACGCAGCGGCTCGAATCGCCGCCCGACTCAACGGAGCTTCGCGATCCCCGTCAACCAAATCCGGCCGCGGAAGGGACGCGCGCTGCGCTCGCCCAGGCCGAGGAAGCGCACGGATCGTTGCTGCAGGAAATGCGCGCCGCCAATCCCGCGTATGCAGGATTGGTGCGTGGGGAGATCGCGCCGCCGGCAGCGGTTCAGTCAGCGCTGGGCCCGGATGAAGCGCTGCTCGAGTACCTCTTAGGCGATTCGACCGCGCTTGCGTTCGTTGTCACGGCGGACACGCTCGTCGCCCTGGACCTCCATCTCCCTCATGAGGCGCTTGCCGCACGGATCGATTTTGCACGGACGGCCCTCGCGAACCCTACGGGGAACGTGACTCGACGCGCCTGGCGCGCACCGATGCAGCGCCTGTATGAGCAGCTGATTGCCCCGGTCGAGGCGAGTGGCCTGCTGCGCGGCAAACGACGACTTCTGGTCGCGCCTCATGCCGAGCTGCATTACCTGCCGTTCGCGGCACTGGTGTCGCCGGCACCGGAAGAGCAGCTCCTCATCGAGCGCTACGTGGTTGAGTACGTGCCGTCGGCATCGGTGTGGCTGCGGTTGCGCGAGCGGCCGGCCCAGGCCGCGGGCGGGCGCGTATTGGCAATGGCGCCCCGGGCAGTTGCGCTGCCGGGTTCACAGACTGAGGTAGCGGCGATAGCCCGGGTGTACGGTGAATCCGCGCAGACTGTAGTGGGCCGCGCGGCGACGGAACACGCATTTCGGCTGCTCGCGCCCGCCGAACACATCGTCCATCTCGCCACCTACGGCGTGTTGAACAAGGACAATCCGTTGTTCTCGTATGTCGAGCTTGGTGCTGGCGGGGGAGACGACGGCAGACTCGAGGTCCACGAAGTATTCGGCTTGACGCTCAATGCGCGGCTGCTCGTCCTCAGCGCTTGTCAGACCGGAGTTGGGTCAGGCGCCATCGCCGATGTGCCTCCCGGAGACGACTGGGTGGGGTTAGTGCAAGGATTCTTGTACGCCGGGGCGGGCAACGTGCTGGGGACGCTGTGGTCAGTTCACGATCGCTCGACCGCGCGCTTTATGGAGCGATTCTATCACGAATTGGCGGCGGGCAAATCGGAAGCACAGGCACTCGCCGAAACGCAGCGGGCGGCCGTGCGGGATCCTCGTACCGCCCATCCGTTCTACTGGGCTGGCTTCACGTTGGTCAGGGGTCGGTAGCGAAGGGGGCGGGGGGCGGTTCGTGGTCCTGGGAACCGCCCCCGCGCTTCGCCACGACCCGTAGCTACTGCACAGTTACCTGGCCGTTCGTCATCGGCACCAGCGGGAGATTCGGGGCCGCGGTGCAGGGCACCGCCAACCCGACGAACGTGAAGCTGATTTGGTCCGGCGGGTCGTTCGCCGAGGTGCCCAGATCGGCGACGCGAGTGACGGCCGGCAACCCGCTCAAATCGACACCGCCGGCGTTTCCGGACCTGATGATTCCGCTCACCCACGCCTGATGATCCACGACGAGCAGGCAGTTCACGTCCACGTGCACGCCGCCTTGTCCCTGCCCGAATTGATCGGTCCACTCGCCCTGTACCGAGCCGTCGCCGTACTGAATTGCGACGAGCGAGAAATTCGCATCCGTATGGGCCGCGAGATCGACATCGGCGCCGCCGACGGAGACGCGGTGCAGAACGCCGTTACCGTTCTCTGAGCTCGCGGATATCGTGCCGATCGACGCTGGTGTTGTGCGAGTGGCGATCGGGGCGGTGGATTCGGTACAGGCGACAGCGAGGAGGGCGACTGCTGGGACAGCGAACCATGCGGTCTTCATGGGACCTCCGGGATGGAAGGAAGCAGCTGGGAACGGGTCCAGCTTCCGCCTCCCGCACGGCGCCCACAATCAGTACTTGTCGATCAACACCAAACGCTCACGCGCTCGTGACAGGACGTACACGGAATTTACACATGACGTGAACTCCACGTCGCAGTATGAAATTGGTCCGACCGGGGCGCCAATTTGCCTTTGCCGGCGGCGTACTCCTTCCACGTGACGGCCGGAAAGTCGTTGGGGATTTGACGCATGGTGATGCAGTCTTGAACCGGGCAAACCGCCGCGCAGAGATTGCAGCCAACGCACGCTTCCTCGATGATCTCGACGACAGGTCCACCGTTATTCCTCGGCAACCGCCGGATCGCCTGATGCGCGCCGTCTTCGCACGCCGTCCAGCACAGCTCGCACTTGATGCATTTGTCCTGATCGATGTGGGCCAAGAGATGGTAGTTGAGATCGAGATCCTCCCATTTCGCGACGCGCGGCAGCGCGCGCCCGCGGATGTCCGCGATTGTCCGGTGGCCGCGCTCGTCCATCCAGTTCGAAAGGCCGTCGATCAGGTCTTCAATGATGCGGAAGCCGTAATGCATGACCGCCGTGCAGACCTGGAGCGTGCCCGCGCCCAGCGCGATGAACTCGGCGGCATCACGCCAGGAAGCGATGCCACCGATCCCGGAAACCGGCACGGTGACTTTGGGATCGCCCGCGACGGCGGACACGAGGTGCAGCGCGATCGGTTTGACCGCCGGCCCGCAATAGCCACCGTGGCTCGATTTGCCGGCGACGGAGGGTTGCGGCTCGAAGGTCGCGAGGTCGACGCCGACAATCGAGTTGATCGTGTTGATCAGGGACAGCGCGTCCGCGCCGCCCTTGACGGCCGCGCGCGCGATGTAGGTGATGTCGGTGACATTGGGTGTGAGCTTGACGATGACCGGAATCGTCGCGACCTCCTTCACCCATTCGACGATCTGGCAGGTGTAGTCGGGAACCTGGCCCACTGCGCTGCCCATGCCGCGTTCGCTCATGCCGTGCGGGCAGCCGAAGTTGAGCTCGATCCCGTCGGCCCCGGTGTCCTGCGTCTGCTTGACCATCTCATGCCACGCTTCGCGTTTTGTCTCCACCATCAGCGACGCTACACATGCGTGCTTCGGATAATTGCGCTTGACCTCGGCGATCTCCTTCAGATTGTCGGCAATGGGGCGGTCGCTGATGAGCTCGATGTTGTTGAAGCCCATCATGCGCGTCGCGCCGAGGTCGACGGAGCCGTAGCGGGAGAAGACGTTGATGATCGGTTCGCCGATCGTTTTCCAGACCGCGCCGCCCCAGCCCTCGTCGAACGCTTTGGCGACCTGGCCGTACGTGTTCGTCGGCGGGCCGGACGCGAGCCAGAAGGGATTCGGGCTTTGGATGCCCGCGAAGGTTGTTCGAAGATCAGCCATTGGTCAGCCTTTCGTGAATCTGCTTTGCGGCCTGCACACCTTCTGCCGCGGCGTTGACAATCTCCGCTCCGCCATTCGCACAATCTCCGCCCACAAACACCTTCGGATGGTCGCGCGGAATTGCGAGCTCATCGCGCTCGCCCTGTCCGATCGCCACGATCACCATATCACACGGGATCACCTCGTTGCCCTGCGGTGTGCGCACCGCAACGCCGGCGGCCGCGCCGTTGCCGTTGCTCACGATGCGCTGCGGGGCCGCCTGGAATCGGAATCCACAGCCGTCGCGTTTGGCGAGCTCGTACTCGTAGTGATAGCACGGCATGTCGGCCTCGCCGCGCCGGTACACGATTGTCGCCGTGGCGGCGCCGAGCCGTTTGGCCTGCGTGACCGCGTCGATTGCCGTGTTGCCTGCGCCGATGACGACGACGCGTTGTCCCACCTTGGTGTCGCGGTAGGGATGCGTCTTCAGGTGCTCGATAAACGTCAACGCATCGATCACGCCGGGCAGGTCTTCGCCCGGAATGCCGAGCCTCTTGGTGCTCCCCAATCCGACGCCGACGAAGACGGCATCATATTCCGTCAGCAGTTCCTCGATCGATTCCACCGTTACGCCTGTTCTGAGCTCGACGCCGAGGTCGAGAATGTCCTGTACTTCCGCAAGCGCCACATCGGCCTTGAGCTTGTACTCGGCGATGCCGTAGGTATTGAGGCCGCCAGGCTGTGATTTCGATTCGAAGACGGTGACCGCATGACCAAAGCGCCGCAGCTCGCGCGCGCACGACAGGCCCGCGGGCCCCGCGCCGACGATAGCGACGGTCCTTCCGGTTGGAGCACCGGGCTCGAACAGCTTGAGCTTGTGCTCGAGGACGTAATCCGTCGCGTGCCGTTGCAGTAAGGCGATCTTGATCGGCTGTTCGTCCCGGTCATTCAGCACGCAGGCCCCCTCGCAGAGCACCTCCACCGGACACGCGCGCGCGCAGGAATGTCCGAACGGATTGGCCTCAAGGATCACGCGCGCCGAGCCGCGCAGATTGCCGGACGCAATTTTCTTGATGAAGGCGGGGACGTCGATGTGTGTCGGGCAGGCGAGGGTGCAGGGGGCGTCGTGACAGAAGAGACACTTGTTCGCTTCGAGCAGCGCGTAGTCGTTCGTCAGCGGCGGCGCGATATCCGCGAAGTTGCGCTCGAGCTGGTCGTCCGAGAGAACGGCGGGCTGCTCACGCACCGGAGCCTGCCACCGCGGACGCACCGCGCAGTTCTCCGCCTTTAACCCGCATTCCTACAACGTAGATCAAAGCGGACAAGAGGAAGCCCACAAACCACGCCCAGTTGTAGAGACTGGCTCCCACCCCGGCGATCGGCCGACCAGTGACCGCGGCGATAAAGCCAGGCAGGCTCGGCGCTACGCCAAGCAAAAACGCCCCGACGGCGATCCAGTTGATTCCGAATCGGTACTCGTAGACGCCATGGCGGCGATACAGGTCGTTGACGACGAGCTGTCCGCCGCGGACGGCGAAATAGTCGGCGATCATGATGCCGGCGATCGGCCCGAGCAGGGCGCCGTAACCGATGAGCCATGTAAAGATGTACGCGGCGGCGTCGTTGTAGAGCC
>Ga0209761_1001527_pt1 | contig 15010 bp, 11 predicted proteins | sample GraSoi013_1_40cm_4_FD_185818 | JGI IMG/M metagenome (GOLD analysis project Ga0209761, IMG submission 185818) | Grasslands soil microbial communities from the Angelo Coastal Reserve, California, USA - Sample 09_25_2013_1_40cm (SPAdes) (version 2) | ecosystem: Environmental > Terrestrial > Soil >...
GGCAAGTTGTACAGCGGGGGCTTCCGTGGTGACCTCTACGACGGTTTTCGCAGCAGACCCGACATGCAGGCTGAGGTTGAAGACCTGCTGAGCGCCAACCGTAAGCGAGATCCCCTTTCGAGCCTCGCTGGCGAACCCTTTGGCAGAGACCGTGACTTCGTATTCTCCGGGCAGCAGGTTTGCTGCTATGTAGAAGCCGTCTGAGTTCGTCGTAACCGTCGTGGTAATTCCGGTCGCCACATTCTTGATCGAAATCTGTGCTTGGGGCACAAATTTGTCGGAAGGGTCCGTAATGGTGCCGGAGAGCGTTCCTCCCGCCACTTGAGCGTCGGCTGGAATTGAAAAGAAAATACCCAATATTAGGAGGACAGCAGTGGTGCAAAACAGATATTTTGTAGAGAGTCTTCGAGAGGACACTGGTTCACCCCCATTGAGGCGGAGACTAGTGCAATAGTTTGACGGGATGCCTTAACTCAACATTAATTTCTGTTTAGGTGGCGGTTCCAGTGCTGCCTTCCGTGGGGTTTTCCACGGGCAAAGTCACCATGAAAGTTGAGCCGGCGCCCAACACGCTACGGCACTCGATGGTGCCACCCTGGGCCCGTGCGATGGCTTGGGCGATGGCAAGGCCCAGCCCCCCACTGTGGGCGTCGCCATTGCTGGAAGGCGCCGCGCGGTAAAAGCGCTCAAAAATGCGCGACAAGTGCTCGCTGGAAATCCCGATGCCCTGATCTTCGAAACGGGCTCGGATCATACCGTCCTGCTGCTCGAGAGTGACACGGATCTGGGTGTCATCGGGGGAATACTTGATCGCATTGTCGAGAAAGATCAGAAAGAGTTCATGAAGAAAAGCCTCATCGCCCGAGTAAGCAATTTCCTGGCTTAAATCCCGCACAATCACAATATTTTTTGTGCGTGCCCGCGAGGTCCCCAGAGCACAAGCTTCTTCCAGAACCTCGTTGATGTAAAGCGGCTCGCAAGCCAGGTGCAGCTGCCCGGCATCTGCCATCGAGAGGGTGAACAATCCTTCCACAATCCGAGTCAGTTTCTTGAATTCGTCGTCGAGGACGGAGAGAGTCGTTTGATACTCTTCGGCACTGCGGGGTTTGGATAGAAGCAGTTCCGTCTCACCATGGAGAACGGCGAGTGGTGTGCGCAGCTCATGGGAGGCATCCGTTACAAATTGACGCAATTGACGGACGGCGGAATCAACGCTTTGCAAGAGTTGATTGAAAGTATCCGCCAGGCCGCCCAGTTCATCATGAGGCGAGTGTACTGGGAGAGGCGTCCAGAATCCTTCCCGGTTGGTAACCCGTTTTGCCATCAGAGCCGCATGCTGCGTGAGCGCCGTGACTGGTTTGAGGCTTCTTCCCACATAAAATGCCGAGATCACTGCGGTCAACAATAGGCTCAGAAGAAAGAGAAGCAAGGCAACTCGGCCAAAACTGTCGAGTACCCTGTTGGTGCCAAAAGTCGGAATGGCCACCGCCAGGATTCGCGGCTGATTACCCTGCGGAAAAGGGATGAGTGCGATGCGCAGCGTTTCCCCGGAGCCGATGGCGGCAATCCCGAACACAGGGCCAGAGATGCTTGGTTTCAAGTCCTTCATGTCAATCGGAGTCGTCAGATTCTTTGAACGCTGGAGAACCTGGCCCGCAGGCTCCAGGAGTTCGAAGAACTCGCCGGGGATATCCAGCCGGTCTACGTCTTTCGCATTGGGTTCCGTGATGATGTCAGCGATGATGGGCCTGGCAGTTTCGAGAAGCCGGCGGTTGATTTGCGCGGAAACTTCGTGGGCCAATATGCCCCAGAATGCGAGGTAGGAAGCAGCAAGCAGAACTCCGACAACACTACAGAACAGCACCATCATGCGGAAACGAAGCGTGCGCCCCTTCATCATTCCGGCGTTCCCAGTCGGTAACCGACGCCGCGGACCGTATGAATCAATTTTGCGGATCGGTTTTGGTCAATCTTCTGGCGCAATCGATTGACGTAGACTTCGACGAGGTTCGTCTCGCTATCAAAGTGCCGATCCCAAACATGTTCAACGATCTCGCTCCGCGTGACAAACTCCGGAGCGCGAAGCAAGAAGAGTTCGAGAAGAGCGAATTCCTTGGAAGTCAGGGGAATGACTTCCTTGCCTCGTGTGGCGCGGCGGCGGTGGCGTTCCAACTCTAGGTCTGCGTAGCGAAGTTTGGCATTGCCGCTATGGAGGCCTCGCCGAACTAGTGCCCGCACACGCGCAAGGAGTTCCGCCAAGACGAAGGGCTTGGTGAGATAGTCGTCCGCGCCCGCGTCCAAGCCTTCCACTCTTTGCTCGACCAGTCCCCGGGCCGTAAGCATCAGAATCGGTGCCTCCACCCCCTGCTGGCGCAACTCCCGGCAAACTTCGACGCCGCTGAGGCCGGGTAGTCTAACATCCAGAAGAATGGCGTCGTAAGGGACGTCCGTACCGAACTCCATGGCTTTCTCGCCTGATTCCGCGATGTCAACGGCGTAGAAGTTCTCGCGCAAAGCTCGTGCGATAAAGCTGGCTACCTTCCGCTCGTCTTCGACCAAGAGTAGGCGCATACGACTCGCACAATATCATCGCACAACGTGAGAGGAACATCTGCGAGACAATGGCGCACGGGAAGCCGCATCGGTTTGCAGGCCCGTCGGCTGGCGCGAACTCGTCATCATCACTTCAGATCATTCCGAATGACCTGGCCCCCCTTCATCACAAACTTCACCCGCTCGAGTTCGGTGATGTCCTTCAGCGGATCGGCGGATACCGCAATGATATCTGCATATTTCCCCTTCTCGAAGGAGCCAATCTGATCTTGCCATCCCATCATCTCCGCAGCGACCGTGGTCGCAGACTGAATGGCCTGGGAGGGTGTCATGCCGTATTTCACGAGATAGGCAAACTCCGCAGCCTGGGTTCCGTGCGGAAATGGTCCCACGCCAGTGCCAAAAGAAATCTTTACGCCGCGCGAGATGGCTAGCCGACCGCTCTTCTCCCGCAGGGCCTCCAGGCTGTATTTGCCTCCCGTTGCCTTGGCGTCCTTGAGCGTATAGTCGGAGAGCGAGTAGTGATATGCCGTCAGTTCGAGGTAGATCCCCTTTTTCTTCATTGAGTCGGCAGTTGCCTCGTCGAGATCAATGGCGTGCTCAATCGTGTCCGTTCCGGCTTCGACGCAGGTCCGCAAACCCTCTCCCCCAAAAGCGTGGCAGGCTGCTTTCTTGCCGTGCCGATGCGCTTCATCCACGATGGCAAAAACCTCTTCCTTGGTAAAAGTGGGCTCACTCTTTAGCGCGCCATCCGGTTCAAACTCATAGTCGGCAGTGGAGTGGAATTTGATCCAGTCGGCACCGTAGTGGATCTGTTCTCGGACGGCCTGGCGAGCAGCCCAGGGGCTGTCCACCGTTTGGTAGTTTCGTGGCAAGTTCACTTCCGGCGACCCCAGTAGGCCTTCGCCTGTGGCAACGAGGCCCATGGTAGAAACCTGCATCCGTGGACCCTGGAAAAAGCCGCGATTGATGGCCTTCTTAATGTCCACGTCAGCATAGCCGCCGCCGTGGCTCATCAAATCGCGGATGGTGGTAAACCCAGCGCGGAGATCTTTTTGGGCGTTGGCCAGCGCAAGCAGCGTTCGGTATTCTCGCGTGTCATTGATATTGCTGACGAATGGCGGGCCGCCGGGCTTGATGCCGTCGAGACCAAAGCCAAAGACGTGCGTATGTCCATCGATTAAACCGGGCAATACCGTAGCGTTGCTCAGGTCTATGACTTGGGCTCCGGAAGGAATCTGGACCATGGCAGCGGGGCCAACTTCCGTGATCTTTTCGCCTTCGATCAGAATAATCTGATTTTCGGCCACCTGACCGGAATGGCTGTCAAAGAGCCGGCCGGCGCGAATCGCGACCACCGCGCGAGTCTGGGCATGCAGCGCCATCACGGCTGCCAACAGGAGAAGGGAAATCACCAACCGAAATTTCCAAGATCTCAATTCAGCCTCCACAAATTGCAGATTCGTTCCATCACTTGAATTCGAGAGTCCTGCGACGCAATCCACGAGAACGAGCAGCCTTACCGGGATTGCCTCAATCTATTTCGCAAATGCTGAGCCTGCATCTAGGTTCAAAGTGCGAACGACTCAGTGGACTTCGAAGACCAGAACCTCGGCGTCCGTCGTTCCGTGCTGTGGCACAGCCACGAAATACCGCTTGAGTTGAGGCACCAGGAGCGCGGTTCTCCCCATGGGCCCGGTAGCAGCTCTCCCAAGTAGCTTGTAATTGTCGGCGTCGGACTGTTCATACACATCGGCGTCGCCATCACATGCGGCATAAATGCGTTTACTGGCAGCATCATAAATAATGTCGTCCACACCTTTTGTAATCGGCAAGGCGGTGACTTCCTTGCCCGTCTGGGTATCCATCACCGCAATCTGTCCGCTACGGCAAGCGATGAAGAGCCGGTGGTTCGCTTCATCGAAAGCCATGGCGACGTTAGTTTTACACTTCGTCACCGGCCAACTGGCAACCACAGCACGTTTCTTCCGGTCCACCACTTCCACTTGGTTCTTGGCTTTATTATTGACGTACATCTTCGGACTGGACTTCTCGAACGCCATGGCTTCGAGAGTTTCCCCGTCGATCTTAATGTCCGCCAGCTTCTTTCCGGTAGTGGTGTCGACGACGCTCAACATTGAGAACGTCTCGTGCACGTCGCCGCCACCATTGTCGATGTAGAGGTATTTTGTTGCTGGATCGTATCCAATGGAATCCGCGTCCTCCAGGAGTTTCACACTGGACAGCAATTTGTACGTCGTGCTGTCGAATATCTTCAAGTCTCCAGCTTTCCCATCCGTAACATAGAGGCGGCCCGCGTCTTCGCGATAGAGCACCGCGTGCGGCCTCTCGATTCCGCCGATGGTGTGAACTAGTTGGCCGGCCTTCAGGTCAAAGACCACGACCGCTTTGTAACCCTCGGGCGTGGCGAAGAGCCGCTGACCCTTAAGATCGATCGCAAAATGGTCGAAATTTCCTTTGACTTCGGGAGGCAGCTTGAAAGTCTGGACAAGCTTGAGTGGTGCAGTCTCCTGACACTGAGCTCGCACTCCGAATACCGCGAAAACCACCATGAGGATTAAAAACCGTTTCTTCATATTCTCTCCCTAAGTGTTGATGCTTTATTTTCCTCCAGCACAATTACAAGGCCCTGCTTGAACTTGCTCCGGCCTTGTATGGGCCGCGGACAATTCAAATCCCGACGGTGCCAGACAAGCTGACGACGAACTACCGCTGCGGAAGAGTCTGGGAAACGTCCAAATATGCACCGGAATTCTACTCATCGAATTGGATTAGCGCGTGAAGTGACTCTGCACCGCAGTTCGACCCCTGCCCCACACCAGCACGACGAAGCATAATTCATTCGTCGCTATGCGAGCTTAAAACAGCATTAATTTCTATTTAGCTGAAAGGTTCCTAGAAATGATTTTTGCCTGAAAACAAGCAACTTAGATCCATCTCCAGTTTCACAGTCACGCGCAGGGGCTGAATGCGCCGTTGACTCGACAAGCAGGCTTCGAAGAGTATTGCCAGGCCGAAGGAAAACAGTTGCAAACAGACAGTGAAAAAAATCAATCCACATTATCCGCTCTTTTGAGCGTTGCATTATTGTGCGCGATTTCATTCTTGCTGCCATTCAGCGCACGGGCGCAACGCGCTCACGAGAACCGGCCGACCCGACGGCGGCATCCGGTGCAGCACGTCTTGTTGCTTAGCATCGACGGCATGCATAGCCTGGATCTCGCTAATCTAGTCAAAGACCGACCCGAGTCGACTATTGCCAAATTGAGTTTGCACGCCGTTACCTACTCGAACGCTTTTACTCCCTTCCCATCCAACTCATGGCCCGGACTCCTTTCCATGGTGACGGGAGGTTCTCCGAATGTCACCGGTGTCATTTTTGAGAACTCTTACGATCGTAGTTTATCGCCCCCCGCTTCTGATTGCTCCAAGATTGGAACTCCCGTGATCTTCGATTCCTCAATCGACAAGAATCACGATGCAGTCGATGGCGGAGGAGGCATCGATCCCAATAAATTGCCGAGGGACCCAAAGAACGGCTGTTTCCCCGTGTTTCCTCACAGCTTCATCCGGGTAAACACCATTTTCGAAGTCATTAAGATGAGTGGCCGCCGTACGGCATGGTCTGACAAGCACCCGGCGTATGATTTTGTGAATGGGCCGTCGGGTACGGGAGTGGATGACCTTTTCGCGCCGGAAGTTCGTTCTTTCCGCGGCACCAAAAATATTGAATCGTACGACGACCTTAAGGTGGCGGCGATCCTGAACGAAATCGATAGTAAAGATCACATCGGAACGCAACAAGTTGGCGTTCCGGCAATTTTCGGCATGAACTTCCAATCGATCAGCGTTGCGCAGAAGACCCGCGGTGGGGGGTACGTCGATGCCAGCGGCCATCCAAGTCCGCTTTTAGAAGACGCCTTCACTCACACGGATCAGTCCATTGGAAGAATCATGGCCAGGCTGCGGGACCGCGGCTTGCTCGACTCCACGGTCGTAATCGTGACTGCCAAACACGGCGACTCCCCGATGGACCCTGCAAAGCTGCGGCATGCCGACCTGGAACTCATTCCGAAAACCGTTGCCGCCATCCACGAAGGTTTGTTGGCGTGTATCGAGCAGGATGGAAGTGTCGCGCTCCTTTGGCTCTCGGATCAGGACCGAACGCCTGATGTCGTCGATGCCCTGCGAAAAATCCAGACGGAGGCGGGCATCCAGGAAATCTATTCGGACGAATCATTGAAGCTGCTGTTTAACGATCCGAAGAGCGATCCGCGTGTGCCAGACATCATAATTCAGCCAACTCCAGGGCAAATCTATGTAGATACCGATAGCGCATTCATCGCAGAGCACGGCGGCAAAGCAGACACGGATCGGAATGTCCCGCTTCTTGTTTTTTACCGCAAGTTCAGCCGAAGTCAGATCAAGTTTCCAGTGCAGACTTCGCAAATTGCCCCGACCATTCTCAAAGCGCTAGGGCTGGATCCGACTTCACTAGACGCGGTGAGAATCGAGAAGACGCCACTCTTGCCCGGGCTGGATTTTGAGCAAATGTCTCGCCCAGCTGCACCGTAAGCGAGTTGCATGCCACATTAATTTAGGGAGGAACGTATGCATCGAATGCGGTTTGCCATCCTCACCGTATTTGCCGCGCTGGCGGTCAGCCTGGCCGCGCAAGACAAAACGCCTTTGAAGCTGGTGGCCACCATCCCATTGCCCGGACTTCACGATGGCGATTTTGACCATTTTGCGCCGGATGTCGAAGGCCACCGGCTTTTCCTCACCGCGGAAGAAAACGAAAAGGTCCAGGTGCTCGACACCAGCAGCAATCAGCTCATTCACACCATTGGGGATGTAAAGGCGCCCCACGCCATACTGTTTCGAAAGGATTTGAAAAAACTGTTCATCGTGGAGGGCGACGCATCGGCGGTCAAAGTCTACGACAGCGATAGCTACAAACTGGTTGGAGAGATCAAGTTATCCATCGACGCAGATTCCATCGCCTACGATCCCGTTACCAGCTACCTCTATGTCGTGAATGGCGGCCGAGAGGCACATACGCCGTATTCGTTGATCAGTGTAGTGGATACGAATAGCTCCAAGAAGCTGCGCGATATCAAAATTAACTCCACCCGCGTAGAAGCGATCGTGCTGGAGAAATCCGGACCACGCTTGTTCTGCAACATCACGGGTCAAAACGCCGTTGGCGTCCTCGACCGGAACAAGTCGGCCCTCACGGCGACGTGGCCTCTGCCAGCAGGTGACACGCAAAACGTGGCCATGGCCCTGGACGAAGCCGATCACCGCCTGTTCGTTGTCACGCGCAAGCCGGGAAAGTTGATTGTCCTTGATTCGAGCAGCGGCAAGGTGATCACCAGCCTGCCTGCTGTCGGAATGGTGGACGACATGAGTTACGACACCAGGCAAAGACGCATTTACCTTGCCGGAGATCAATTTGTGGATGTTTTCGAGCAAAAGGACCCCGATCATTACGTTCTGCTAGCGAAAATTCCAGGAAGCTTTCGCGCCAAGACCGGCATCCTGATACCCCAGCTGAATCGCTACTATCTTGCCGCCCCGCGTCACGGGGATAAGGACGCTGAAGTGCGCGTGTACGAGGTGCAGCCCTAAACTACGCGTGGGCGGCGATTTGACGTTAAGTACGTCTCCCCATGGAAACCGCACATAACAACACGCAGCGGACAGAGGAGCTCGAAGCAGCGCAGGAAATGAGTTCACGCGGTAGGTCGCAGCGCTGGATTCGAATCATTCCTGTCGCGCTGGTAATGTATACGATTGCCTTCATCGACCGCACGAATATCTCCCTTGCCCTTCCGCGGATCAGTCGCGATCTTCAACTGGATCCGCAACAGGCGGGGACAGTCGCGGGCATCTTCTTCTGGGGTTATCTGGCACTGCAGATCCCCGGCGGCCATCTGGCCAAACATTGGAGCCCGAAGAAATTCATCAGCGTGCTGTTGGTGGCGTGGGCGACCTTCGCCTTGGGTTGCGGTCTGGTTCGCACATATCACGAACTCCTGTTGCTTCGGTTGCTTCTCGGAGTGGCTGAAAGCGGAGTTTTCCCGGCAACGTTAATCCTTTTGTCGCACTGGTTCTCTCGCGCCGAACGCGCACGGGCCAATGCCTTTTGGTTGCTTTGTTTGCCGGGAGCAGTCATTGTTTCTTCACCATTTTCGGGATGGATGTTGGACCACTGGAATTGGCGGGTGATGCTGGTCGCCGAGGGATCGCTCCCGTTCTTATGGCTGGCTATCTGGCTGCTCTTCGTTCAAGACCATCCGGGAGAGGCTGCCTGGCTGCCAAAGAATGAACGGGATTCCCTCGTGGAAACTTTGCGTCGGGAATCTTCGGAATTGGAAAGTTCGGAAAACAACTCCTACCTGCGCGCTCTCTTGCGTCCTCAAGTATTTCTTCTGGCTGCTGTCTATTTTTGCTTTGTGAGCGGGCAGATGGGCTTGCTGTTCTGGCTGCCCAGTGCGATGGAGAAGCTCAAGAAATTGAGTAGTCTCCATACAGGGTTGTTGTACACGCTGCCTTTCATCGTCGGAGCTATTTCTCTTCAAATCGTCTCTCGTCATTCCGACAAGATGCACGAGCGCCGGCGGCATGCTGCGGGAGCCATGCTGTTCGGAGGCTGTTGCATCCTGCTTGCTGTTGCGATCATCCCGCACTCTCTGCTGATTGCTTTCGCGTTCATCGCATTGAGCGGCGTTGGGGCTTACGGACCCATGGGTGCCTTCTGGGCCATACCGACAGAGACTTTGCCCGCCAAAATAGTCGGCTCGGTGATGGGTTTCGCGAACGCGATCGGGAATCTGGGAGCTTACTTTGCTCCGCTCATCGTCGGATATCTCAACAAGAGAACGGGAAATTTTCTGTCAGGTTTTACATATCTGGGTCTGATCACTGTGGTTGCAGCCGGCCTCGCCATGCTGCTGAGGACCGCGCCCGCTCACCCGGTAATTGCGGCGTCGGAGGGCCAATGAGCACTCAAGCCAATCGGCGGCAAAGTAGATCGTTTTGGTTTGGGGCGTCGATCCTTCTCGTTATTTCTTTCTCTCCGGGCGCCCTGCTGGCGCAAGAACCGCAAACGCCGCCACCCCCTTCTCTGCCGGCGCCTCAAACTAGATCCGCGGAGAAACTGGCCATTCGTGTGGGGCGCCTGTTTGATGGGAAGTCCGATGACCTGAAAAAGCAACAGGTCATCTTGATTGAGGGCACGCGAATCGTGCAGGTGGGATCAGCGAATGACGTGCACATCCCGCCGGGTAATGAGGTGCTCGATTTCACCAACGCGACCGTTCTGCCCGGGCTCATCGATGGGCACACGCACGTCTTCACTAGCGGCCCGGACCTCGATGAACAGATGCTGCGAGAGCCGTTGCAATACCGCTCGCTGGAAGCGCTCGTTAATGCCCAACGCGATCTCTATGTCGGCTTCACCACTCTTCGCGACCTGAAGACACTCGGCGGCATGTACGGAGACGTCGATTTGCGAAACGCCATCAACAACGGCCTGGTACAGGGCCCGCGCATGCAGGTATCTGGGCGAGGCTTCCAAACCACCGGAGGCTTTCGCCCCAAAGGCTACTCGCGTGACATTCCGCTGCCGTCAATGCTGGAGACGGTCGATTCGCCGTGGGAAGCACGAAAGGCGGTCCGCGAGCAGCTGATGAACGGGGCCGATTGGATCAAATTTTATGCCGCATACGAATTCACTTTTGCGGCGGACGGCAAGATGGTCATTCCACCGACGTTCACGCTGGAAGAGGTTCAAGCATTCGTCGAAGAGGCCCACGACAAGGGCCACAAGGTTTCCTGTCACGCGTTTGGTGGCAAGGGTCTGCACAACTGTCTCGCCGCGGGGGTGGACACCATCGAACATGGCGTGCAACTCTCCGATGACGACATCCAGCAATTCAAGGCCAAGGGAATTTACCTCATCCCCACTCTTTATCACTACCAGCTGGATCGCGAACACGACGCCAGGAAATACGGCGGCCACACGGTAGCCGAAATATCCGAGCAAAACTTCCGGCGCGCCGTTGTCGCGGGCGTTAAAATCGGCTTCGGAACTGGAGTCGGCCCCTTTCCCCACGGTACCCAAATGAAGGAATTCGCATATATGGTCAAGTTCGGGATGGCGCCCGCTCAAGCCATCCGTGCCGCAACTCTTGTCGATGCGCAAATGATGGGATGGGAAGCTAACATTGGCTCGATCGAACGCGGGAAGTTTGCCGACCTCGTGGCTGTATGCGGGGATCCACTGGCTGATATCACGGAGCTCGAGCGCGTGAAGTTCGTGATGAAGGGAGGCCAGGTGGTGCGCAATGATCTGAACTCACCAGGAGAGAAGGGATGCACGCACAAGTAAAGCAGCGCAGGATCAAGGTGAAATATGCGTAGGCGCGATTTTGGGAAAGCCTCTCTTGGCGTGATGGCATCGAGCCTGGTGGTCAATTCCGCACGTGGGGCCAACGCTCTTCCCGGCAGCGATTTCCCCAAAGCCCCTGGCCTCACAGAGTATGTCAGCCGATTTGTCGCGACGACAAAGTACGAGGAGATTCCTGCAGACGTGATTGAATTGGGCAAGAAATCGATCCTTGACGGTTTGGGACTGGCATTAGCGGGATCACGGGCGCAAACGGGAGTTCTCTGCCGTCAATATCTGGAGAAAGCCGGCGTCTGCGAGGGAAGAGCCACCATCATCGGATCCTCAAAGAAAACTTCAGCACGCTTTGCCGCCTTCGTTAACGGTGTTTCTATTCACGCGGATGATTTTGACGACACCCAACTCTCCGCTGCGAAGGATCGCGTCTATGGGCTTCTGGTCCACCCGACCGTCTCCGTTCTTCCCGCAATCTTCGCGCTCGCTGAGGGGAAAAACATTTCGGGCAAAGAGTTCATGCTTGCTTACCATTTGGGCGTTGAAGTGGAATGCAAAATCGCCGAAGCAATCTCGCCCCGACACTACCAGGACGGATTTCATTCCACCGGTACCTGCGGGCCGTTCGGCTCCGCGGCGGCTTGCGCAAGACTGCTTCGATTCGAACCTTCGAAAATTCTAAGTGCTTTTGGTCTGGCTGCCAGTCAATCGGGAGGCCTGAGAGAAAATTTTGGCACCATGACCAAGCCGTTTCAGGCCGGTCGCGCCGCGGAGAGCGGCGTGGCATCGGCGGATCTTGTCGCGCTGGGCTGGACGGCAGCGGAGCAAATTTTGGAAGCGGAACGCGGTTTTTTTCATGCCTTCGGGGGATCGTATGAGCCCGAAGCGATTATGAACCGTCTTGGAAAACCATGGACGTTCGCCTCTCCCGGCATTTCATTGAAGCCTTATCCCTCGGGCTCGCTCACTCATCCGGCGATGACCGAGCTCGCGCGTTTGATTCAAGCCGACAATCTGCAGGCAGCGCAGGTTGAAAAAGTCGATGTCGGCGCCAATCACAACATGACCACGACTCTTCTCCACCACCAGCCGAAGACCGGACTCGAAGCCAAATTCAGCATGGAGTTTTGTTTGGCCATCCTGCTTCTGGAACGCAAGGCGGGATTGAGCGAGTTTTCCGACAAAGTCGTTCAGAGGGCAGACGTTCAACAGATGATTCACAGGATCAACTTTTATGTGGATCCGGAAGCTGAGAGCGCCGGGTATGACAAGATGACATCCCTGCTGAAAATCCACTTGAAGGACGGAAGAGTCATCGCAGGCCGCGCTGATTTTGGCAAGGGCAGCCCGGCCAATCCCATGACTTTTGAGGAAGCGGCTGAGAAATTCCGCGGATGTGCTGAATTCGCAGGCTGGCCGAGGGTCAAGACGGACAAAATAGTCGCTTTCGTCAAAGGCCTGGATTCGGCCCCGGAAGTAAGCACGCTCTCACAGTTATTGTCGGCTGGGGAAGGATAAGTTTCGGCGGACATGAAAACTTTCAACATTGCAGTCATCGCGGGCGACGGCATCGGCAAAGAAGTCGTTCCCGAAGGCATCCGCGTGTTGGAAGCGGCTGGGCGGCGCTTCCGATTCCAATGCAACTGGCACGCCTTCGATTGGAGTTGTGAGACCTACATCAAGACCGGGAAAATGATGCCCGCAGACGGCCTGCAGCTACTGCGACCGTTCGACGCTATCTTCCTGGGCGCCGTCGGACATCCCAGCGTGGCGGATCACATCTCGCTTTGGGGGCTTTTGATTCCCATCCGGCGCGGGTTCCGCCAGTACGTGAATTTGCGCCCCGTGCGTCTTTTCGAGGGAATTGAGACTCCGCTGAAGAATTGGAAACCTGGCCAGATTGATTTCAGCATCGTCCGGGAGAATAACGAAGGCGAATATTCAAATATCGGTGGCCGTCTCTATGAAGGAACGGATGAAGAGATGGCCGTCCAACAGACGGTTTTCACGCGCCGTGGGGTCGACCGCGTGTTGCGATTCGCATTTGAATTGGCCCGCAAGAGAAAGAAACATCTCACCTCGGCCACAAAATCAAATGGCATCATTCACACCATGCCGTTCTGGGACGAATGCTTTCACGCACTGGCGCCTGCTTACCCCGATATCCGCACGGACCAATTTCACATCGATATCTTGACGGCTCATTTCGTGCGTCATCCCGACTGGTTCGACGTCGTTGTGGGCTCCAACCTCTTCGGAGACATTCTCTCCGACCTCGGTCCCGCCGTCGTCGGTTCAATCGGCATCGCGCCCTCCGCAAATCTCAATCCGGAAAAGGAATATCCGTCCATGTTCGAACCGGTCCACGGCTCGGCACCCGACATCGCTGGGAAGAGCATCGCGAATCCGATCGGACAGATTTGGTCAGGCGCCATGATGCTCAGACATCTGGGCGCCACGGAAGCTGCCGATGTTGTTGAGCATGCGATCGCGGAAGTCCTGGCGCAATCGAAGGTGCGTACTCCGGATATCGGGGGTAGCGCTTCAACCGAGGAATTAGGGAAAGCGATCGCCTCACGGGTGAGCCAAGGGAATTAGGTTATCTCTTCCTTTAGTCGGGGTAGAAGGCGATGATTGCGAGCCGTAGGGTCTCATGATCATCCGCTCTGATCGGAAAGCAAAAATTTGGTCTGTGATTCGCGTCTCCAGCGGAAATTTTCTGGAGATGTACGACTTCATGGTATTCGGCTATTACGCTTCTGCGATTGGTAAGGTTTTCTTTCCGAGCGGCAATCCATTTGCATCGCTGATGTTGTCGCTGATGACTTTTGGCGCAGGGTTTCTGATGCGGCCCCTCGGAGCCATCGTGCTTGGCGCGTACGCGGATCACCATGGACGCCGCGCCGGCCTGATGCTGACCTTGGGCCTCATGTCAGTCGGAATCCTCACCATCGCGTGCATGCCCGGATACGCCACGATCGGCCTGCTGGCCCCGCTGTTTGTGCTCATGGGCCGGCTACTCCAGGGTTTTTCGGCGGGAATGGAATTAGGTGGGGTTTCCGTTTACTTGTCGGAGATCGCCACTCCCGGGCACAAGGGCTTTTATGTCAGCTGGCAATCCGGGAGTCAACAAGTTGCCGTGATGTTCGCCGCGCTGGTGGGAGTCGTTCTGAGCGCCAAACTCCCTCCAGAGAAAATGCTGGTGTGGGGATGGCGAGTCCCTTTGCTCCTCGGCTGCGTGATTATTCCGTTTCTCTTTTGGCTTAGACACTCCCTCCAGGAGACGGATGAGTTCATCGCCCGCAAGCACAGGCCGAGTACGTCGGAGATTCTCCGCTCGCTCACCGCCAATTGGAGAATCGTGGTCGTCGGAATCATGATGGTGACGATGACTACGGTTTCGTTCTACATGATCACTGCCTATACGCCCACCTTCGGTAACTCCGTGCTCCATCTGGCCAACCTCGACAGTTTGATCGTCACCTTATGCGTGGGGGCATCGAATCTCTTCTGGCTTCCGGTAATGGGAGCCCTTTCCGACCGGATCGGCCGCCGGCCCCTGCTTTTCGTTTTCACAATCCTGATGCTGGTGACAGCCTATCCGGCGATGGTATGGCTGGTTGGCGGGCCCTCTTTCACACGACTGCTGACCGTCGAACTCTGGCTGTCTTTCATCTTCGGCAGCTACAATGGCGCTATGGTCGTGTTCTTGACCGAGATCATGCCGATTGACGTACGGACCTCAGGTTTCTCGCTCGCCTATAGCCTGGCAACGGCCGTCTTCGGCGGATTTACGCCCGCGATCAGCACCTACTTGATTCATCTCACTGGGAACCGAGCCATTCCGGGGTTGTGGTTATCGTTTGCGGCTGCGTGCGGACTTCTGGCAGCGATCTTGGCCAAACCTCAGCAGGATGCGTTGAACAAAACACTTGAAAATGGGTGAGCACAACTACTTAGCGCTTCTGCTCTTAGCTTGGGCGCAGGGTCGGAGTCGGGAGTGCAGGATTTTCCCACCGCAACCCGCAA
>Ga0209761_1001529_pt1 | contig 15002 bp, 18 predicted proteins | sample GraSoi013_1_40cm_4_FD_185818 | JGI IMG/M metagenome (GOLD analysis project Ga0209761, IMG submission 185818) | Grasslands soil microbial communities from the Angelo Coastal Reserve, California, USA - Sample 09_25_2013_1_40cm (SPAdes) (version 2) | ecosystem: Environmental > Terrestrial > Soil >...
TTATTCCATTCGTCCCGAACAGCCGGGGTGCTGTCAATTCTGATCTTCTCTTCGGTCGAGATTCCTTATCATTCTAGTTCAGAATCACGGAACCCGTTCTGATGATTGCTCGGTCGGGAATAACTACTTGGCCGGCGATAATAGATCCTTTGCCGATCATCGCTTCCTTCCCAACCGTGACCCCCTCTCCGATAACTGAATCTTCTATCGTGCAGTTTTCGCCGAGTGTCGTTTGTTCAAACGCTATCGTCTCGCTGACTTCTGCGCCCCTCTTCACACTCACTCGCTCAGACAGGATCGTGTACGGTCCGATCTTAGCACTATCTTCGATTGTGCAGTTCTCTCCTATGTACGATGGTTGTCTAATCATCGCCATCGGCATACTAGGTTCCACACTCGTCGTCCCTCGGAATTCGACCCGCTGTAATAATTGCCTGTTAGCGATTATGTAATCTGGAATCTTCCCGATATCATACCAGAACCCAGTATGTTTCCAGCTTCTCATTTTCCCTTGGCTTGCGAGTATCGGAAAGATTTCCCGCTCTAGGCTTACTGGACGTCCGTGAGGGATCATTGCAATCACTTTAGGGGTTAACGCGTAGACTCCCGCATTTATCCAGCCAGGACCACGATTAGTCTCGGATTTCTCTTCAAATCCGATAATGCGGTCATTCGCATCAAGAGTCGCCAACCCAAACGGCCGCGGATCCTCCGCGGAAACCAGAGCAATTGTTGCTTCTGCCCCGGATCGAGCATGCACCGTTATGAGTCCTCGAAGATCAATGTCACTGATTACATCCCCGTTTGCAACGATCAACGGCTCATCTTTGTCCAGCAAAGGCCGTGCAAGGTTTATGGGTCCACCTGTTCCGAGAGGGGTCTCCTCGACCGACAATACGGTCTTGGTGTCAAGCCTCCTCCGGCTGACGTCAACTCTCAACTTGTCCGACAGATGATTAACTGCAAGTATCACCTCGGTAACGCCTCCCCGACCAAACCATGCGGCCATGCGATCCACAAGCGGTACGCCGACAAGCGGAAAGAGTAGCTTCGGCTTAGAACAGCTCAGTGGTCTAAGTCTCGTCGCATATCCTCCAGCAAGAATGAGACCCTTCAAACACGTCGACTCCGATTGTCAGCGGAAAGTGCGCGGCCCAAAGTAATGTTATAGCCTTTATTGGGCGTCTCCTTGACGGGACCCCCAGATCTACTTGCAACTCGAAGGGACTGGATTGTTGAAACGGGCCAATGGAAGAAAACGCGAACGTAAGGGTTTGGAGGCAATCTTTACCTCTCACAAGAAGGGAATGAAGATCGAAATTCTCACTGGCGCTGGAGGTATCATAACTGGCCTGTTTCTTTCCGTCTTCGCATTATTACGAGTGGATGCTCCGCAAGCCCTTGGACCGTGGGGAGACACCATCTATTCAGCTCTCACCCTTGGATCACTTGGAGCACTTCTGTTGATATGTGGAGGTGGCACGATCACCTTCGCAGTTCTACATCGCGAAACCAAGCTACGGAACACATTCGCCTCCCCTTCTACTGATGTTGACTCGTTAGGATTTGCTAAAGATCACGACACGACACAACGAATGTTCGGCCCAGGTTCAAGAATTGGCGTGGTAGCCCTTATCCAGAGCGTTGTGCTAGTCGCACTCTACTCGGGTTTCGTGCAAGAGTTCGAATCGAACTTGACCATGCAATCTTGGATCAGGTCGAATTTTCCAATTGGACAGTCTCTTCTGAACTGGGAGGGGGTCCTGATCCTCTCAGTCTCACTTGCTCTCTTATTGCTTCAGTTTCTACCTGGGCGGTTCCTCTCGGAGTAAGAGAATCCTTGCCAGTCCAAATCCGAGTTACCCAACGCGTTCGGATTAGGCCGCCACCGGTTGCCCCATGAGTTGAGTTGATTCTAAGAGATCTTGTTACCGCAGTTCTTGCAGAACTTTGCCTCAATAGGATTCATTGTTCGACAGGTCGGACAATCCGTTGACTCTAGGAGTGAACCGCATTTGATGCAATGTTTGGCTCCTTGCAGAAGTTGGGCCCCGCACTTTCCGCACAACCGGGCCCCTTGTATCGTATCGCTTGGCCTCGCGGGGGCAAGGGCGCTCGGAGAGAACACGTCGGAAAGAATCACAACATCTCCGACAGTCGCGATCTCGTCATGTGAGACTTCAAACTCTCTAGACAAGTCTCTATCATCGAGCAGAGTCTTGAACTGCTCCTTGTCCACTGAAAGCAGCAGAGATTTGATATCGCCGGAGTCAGTTGGAATGGCCTTCCGGACCCTCCCTACCAGTATTCCATGCGAATCGACGACTTGGAGGCCGCTCAGGGACTCTAGTCGGGCGTGAGCGTCCTTTATGAACGGCGCTTGGGGGGTGTGGTCAACGTATTTTTCGCATCCGTAGCAGTACCACCTTTTCTCATGGGATTTCGTTCGGACGAATGTCAGGGATTGATTGCATTCTGGACATCGGGCCTTAGGCTCCTCTTCAAACATGCTATCCACGCTAAGTTTCAACGGGGAGGGGTTTTCCGTCCTTACTTGCTCTCCCTTCTCAGTTAATATCTTCGCATCTCCTCTGGGACACTGGTCTCAGCATCAACGGGTGAAATCGAATGGAGTTGACTATTCTGGACGAGAGGCATTGATTTCTTTTAGTCAATAGTGGTGACAAGACGAGTCTGGACGAGCCAGATATGCGTTCAAGACATTTCTACTTTATCTACATAAATCAGGAAGAAACCCTGTTAAAAAAAATGCCTATGAAACTGTATATTTGACCCATGGACGTGTTAGAGTCTTCGGGAACGCAACGGATTTTGAGTACGACTCGCTGATTTTTTGCCGAAGATTTTTTCATCAAACCCATCTGAAGGTCTCCTCATTCTTAGAAGTCGCACGGAGAATAGTTTGGAATAGTGCAATTGGTCCTTCACCTGGTCTAGATCGGGTCTAGACTGACGACAAACCAAGCCTCAGCATTCTCACCTTGCAACATTACTGGGTTCTTTCGCATTCATGACTCTATCGGGGATCCTCTCAGAGTAGGCTCGACCGGAGTAGGAGTCGCGCTTGATATCGGAGTGACAACAAATGTCAGTCTTCGAAGGACGCGACACACACGCATTGTAGCTGAATTCAATGGTGATAAATTGAGTAGCAAAGCGGTTTCGAGTGAAGTTGCTAGAAGATACCTCGAGCTTGATGGCGGGTCATGGCAAACCGAGATCTCTCACGTGAGCGGGGTCCCCTCAGGCCTAGGATATGGTACGAGCGGCGCTGGGGCACTCAGCTTATCCCTCGCCTTGAACGAGGCGATGGGATTGTCCCTCTCGATGCCCGAAGCCGCCCAGATCGCTCACATGTGCGAAGTTGAGTGCAAGACAGGCCTGGGGACGGTCGCATCCGTCTTCTCCGGAGGGCTCACAGTTAGAACCGCGCCGGGGGCTCCGGAGATTGGACACGTAATGAAGCTAAGTCTTCCATCCTCCTCAATCATCGTATCGGCCAGCTTTGGCCCTGTTTCGACCCAACGAGTCCTTGCAGACCATCCCCTTAGGGAAACCATCAATACTTGTGGACGGGTCCTCATTCAGAAATTTCTTCAAGACGCTTCATACTCCAATTTCATGACCATATCTCGAAAATTCTCGAATTGCGTCGGACTAATGTCGTCTCGACTGAGACGAGCCATGAGCGCACTGGATTTGTCTGGTTTCACCTGCAGCATGATGATGCTGGGAGAGTCGTTGTTCTGCCTGGTCCCAGACGGAGATGTAGCGCGCATCGAGGCAATCTTCCGCAGTCAAGCATTAACCCCCATAATATCGACAATAGCTCGGTCAGGAGCGCATCTGATCTGAGTTTCTCCCCACGGCATCCTCGTTTCTTATCCCTCAAGACACGTGACTGTCTGGTCAAAGCCGCAGCAAGCGGGTTGGTAGCCCCTCAAGGGCTAATCGCGCACGGAAGGGGGGAGGCCTTTGACTATGTGATAGGTGAGAGGACGATGCCGGCTGCTTCTGTTGCAACCTTGGCCGCGGCAGCGCTTCTTCTAAAAGCAGAATGGCCAGTGATATCGGTCAACGGAAATGCAGCAGCACTTACCGGAAAGGAAATAGTCAGCTTGGCATCTATCGTCTCTGCCTCTATCGAGGTGAACCTGTTCCATCGGACGCTTGAGCGAGAGAAACTGATCGCTCGCCTTCTGAAAAGCTTCGGGGCAAAAGAGGTTCTGGGGGTGGGCTCTGCAGCGAGCAGGACCATCCGGGGCATTTCTAGTTCTAGGGCGAATGTGGATCCCAACGGAATTGGAAAGGCGGATGTAGTTTTGATTCCGCTAGAAGACGGAGATAGGGCTCAGGCGCTTGAGCATGATGGAAAAAGTGTCATCGCTATTGACCTAAACCCTCTGTCACGAACATCTCAAGTCGCTTCAGTAACAATTGTTGACAATGTTGTCAGAGCGATTCCCGCCCTGATAAGATCCTCGAGGAAAATGAAGGAACTCCCTAAAAGTCAACTTGAGAAATACATTTCGCGCTTCAATAACGAGAGAAATCTAGCGAACGCGGTTGAACAAATCGTTCAATATCTCCAAGGGTGGATGGAGAACTGAAACCCACCGACGACCCAGACAGGAGAAAGATGTCCGTGGCCTCGTTCATGGGGATGAAGGCCGAGAATCGTAAAATTGTCATGGTGACATCGTATGACTACCCTACCGCAGCGATTGCAGATGCGGTGGGGGTAGATTCAATTCTCGTGGGCGATTCCTACGGAATGGTCATCTTGGGCTATGAGAACACGATTCCAGTAACTGTAGAGGAGCTTTTACCAGTTTGCCGAGCCGTTAGGAGGGGCGCGACTCATCCTCTCTTAATTGGCGATATGCCATTCATGAGCTTTCAAGTCTCGCCAGAAGAAGCCGTTCGTACGGCAGGCAGATTCGTAAAGGAAGGCGGTGTAGAGGCGGTCAAGATCGAAGGAGGTAGCGAAGCTTCAAAGACTGTGCAATCCATCTCGCGCATAGGAATTCCCGTCCTGGGACATATCGGCGTCACTCCGCAGACAGCAACGTTGCATGGAGGGTATAGGATTCAGGGCAGAAACGCCGATTCCAGAGACAAGCTCGTCGCGGATGCCAAATCGCTCGAGGAAGCCGGGGTATTTGGAATTGTTCTGGAAATGATAACCGAAGAGGTCGCTAGAGTCATAACCGAGACTGTGTCCGTTCCAACGATCGGGATAGGGTCTGGGCGGTTTTGTGACGGGCAGGTGCTCGTGCTTCACGACATCATCGGATTGTATCCGAACTTCGCGCCAAAGTTTGCTAAGCGTTACACGGATGTTGCCGCGATGATCAGGCAAGCCCTTCAGAATTTTGCGGCTGACGTTCGAAACGGAGTATTCCCCGAGGAACAACATGTATTCAGGATGGAAGAAGACCGACGGGCAAAGCTAGATTCTAAGCGGAAGATCTGAACTCTTGCGGATCGCCGTAGTCGGCGCTGGAGCAATCGGGTGTCTTTTTGGAGGACGGCTACACAGGGCCGGACAGAGCGTTCTCCTAATTCATCATAGAAGAAGTGTCGTAGCTTCCATTGAGAAGAAGGGCGTTAGAATTCGGGAGCCTTCTCGAAAGGTTGTCCGCGCGCGCATCAAAACACGGACGAGGCTGTCAAAATATGATAAGCCAGAACTCATATTGATAACGGTGAAAGCGTACGACACGGAAGGAGTCGCATCACTTCTAGAGGAGTCAGTCATAAGCAATGTGCCTGTGTTGAGTCTTCAGAACGGACTTGGGAACGTTGAGAAGTTAGCGCGCCGCTTAGGCTCAGATTCGATCGTTGCCGGTACCACCACCGAAGCCGCTTTGACAACTGGACCAGGTAGCGTGATTCATACCGGAAGCGGGATGACTTGGGTCGGAGAAATGAACAGTAAGCGCTCTGAACGATGCCTTGCAATCGAGAGGGCGTTTCGCGGAGCTGGCTTCTCTACAGTCATCAGCAACAATATCAGAGGAGTGCTCTGGGCTAAGGCCGTTGTGAATTCAGCAATCAACCCTATTTCGGCCATCGCTCATGTGAGGAATGGGGATATACTCAAGACAGCTGAACTCCGCGAGGTTGCATCCAAGGTAATCGATGAGGGTAGTGCCGTAGCCTACGCAAACGGGATTGTTCTCAAGCCCGCCCCGAAACCGCTGTTCGAAAGAGTCCTGACTATGACATCGAGGAACAAATCTTCGATGCTCCAAGATATTGAAGCTGGTCGAAGGACTGAGATTAGACAACTGAACGGTGCAATTGCCCGGCTAGGAAGTCTAGTCGGAGTGAGCGCACCTTTCAACTATCTACTGACAAACCTGGTGCTCTCTTTAGAACGGTCTCAAGGTAACTTTTGAATCAGCCCCCATCCGAGCCAATCCTGGTTTGGCAGATAAGATGCGCAAGCCAAGACTCAAGATGATAGCGGGATCAAGAACTCTTAAGTTAGAAATGATCCGAAAGGGGCGCTCCGTCACCTATTCTAAGCGGATGGGAGGGGCAGACCTCTGCAGTCCACTCTTCCCTTCATTCTGCGAATGAAGTTTGGACACGCAAAACACTGGACGAAGGATACGGTCTTGTTCAAGACAGGGCAAGCGACCGCTTCCTTTTTCATTCTAGCGATCTGTTTCCCTCCGGCCACACCCTTCAAATCCTGAACAAACTGCTTTGGAGTGACTGGCGGCTTCTCTGGCACAACGATTTCAACAACGTATTTCACAGGTGGAGGGTCTTCGCTCATCGACTTCCCCTCGAGCGACACTGGACCATCTAATTATTTCTTTGTTACTGAGAGGGTCCAAAAGCACTCATTCAACGCGCAATTATTGGCATCCCTGATCCCATGGCCGTGCTTCGGGATCAATATCGTAGCTCATTGTCAGTCGATAGGCTCGGAACTAGTAGCGGAATCGATACAAGATTCAACACTTACACTCACCAACATCCAGAAGGTCGAAACAGTCATTTCCGAAACCTGAAAAATAGCGGCGGAAAACAAGAATTCTTATTCTCTCGCGACTAACTCTTATGCGCGCTAGGATCCCATTCGGCTCTTCAGCATGGAACTCTTAAACTCAATCGGTAACGCAACGCTCTGCGATAACAGTATTGCCAAGGCATACCGGTTGGCCTAGAACAGCGGTCGTTCTATCGGGCGGCGAGGGCATTCGGCTGAGACCCATAACGGCAGACTTGCCCAAAGGACTCGTCAAGGTAGGTGGAAAACCGCTGTTGCAATGGGTAGTGGAATGGCTCAAAGCAAATGGGATATCGAACATTGTGATGGGTGTCGCTTATCTGAAGGAGCAGATAATCGAGTTCTTTGGAGACGGAGCGCAGTTCGGTGTGAAGATCCAATATAGCATCCACACGGTGCGGGGAGGAACCGGGGAGGGCTTCAGGCTAGCCATAAGCCGTTACGTTGATGATCAGACATTCTTCGCTCTGAACGGCGACCAGATCACTGACCTCAAGCTCAAGACTATGCTCACGAAACATCGGAAGAGCGGTACGCTGTCGACTATTGCTGTTGTTCACCCGCGGCTTCCCTTCGGACTGATCAAGGTGGACCGGCGTGACTACTGTCGGGACTTCATAGAGAAACCACTGTTGAAGGACGTGAATATTTCCACTGGAATCTACGTGTTTGAGCGCGAGATCCTTGAACACCTTCCTCGAATCGGTGATGTTGAAAGAACAACCTTTCCTAAACTATCGGGGCTGGGTAAAGTGGGGGCGTTTAGGCACGGAGGATCGTTCATTACGATTAATTCCTTAAGGGAGCTGGAAGATGCGGAGAAGCAGTTAGGGAATCAAGCAGATTGAATGTTCTCGTCACAGGCATCACCGGATTCATCGGTTCAAGACTCGCCACGAGATTAGTGGAGCAGGGAGACGAGGTCTACGGGCTAGTCAGACATTCGTCGGAAAGAGAACTGAAGAGAATAGAACAAATCGTTCCCAAGATTCACCTAATCGAAGGTGACCTTGTGAGATTTCATTCTGTTCTCTCTGCGGTCGAGACATCCGATCCCAATATCGTTTTCCACCTCGGAGCGCTGACTCCTGTTCGTTTATCATTCGACGATCCTTATCCATACATAGGGATCAATTTTGATGGAACAGTGAACCTTGTCCATTCGATAGTTAAGCAGTCGCCGAATACAAGGCTGATCGCAGCTTCCACTGCAGAAGTATACGGCTGGCAACCCAGCGATCGAGCCATTCCTGAGAGTGCGCTCCTCAACCCAGCATCTCCTTACGCCGTGTCGAAGGCGGCCGCTGATCAGTATATCCAGATGGCGAATAGGATCTATCACCTTCGAGGATCTGTGATGAGACCGATCAACAGCTATGGCAGGGTCTGGGAGAGCGGCTTCTACACCGAGTATTTGATCTCAAAGATGTTGAGGGGAGAGACGTGCTATATCGGTGCGCCTGACTCGATTCGTGATTACATGTTCGCTGAGGATCATGTCGACGCTTACATGGACGTGGCCAAATCCGAGAGAGCAATCGGCGGGGTCTACAACGTGTCCCCGGGCAATCCGGTCACAAATGCAGAACTAGCCAAGAAGCTGTCTGGATTGACAGGGTTCAAGGGAAAGCTCGTCTTCGGATCGTATCCGCCTGGCTATCCGCAACGGCCTCAGAGTCAAGATCCACCGTATCTAGTTTTAGACAACACAAGAATTAGCAGAGAAGTTGGCTGGCACCCACGTCACTCCCTTGACGAAGGATTGGAGCAGGCTCTGAGGCTCTGGAATCGCAAGACGGCCTAAAAGTTCGAGATGCTGCAGGGGTCTTACTCATCTCACCGTTCCTTTTCCAACACGAGGAACCCAGCATAGCCACACTCGTCACACAGATATCGGATTGGAAGAATCCATCCCTCCAGAGGTGCCCGCGAACGTTTCACCGCCGCTCCGCATTGAGGGCATGAGAGTGGGCCCTGTCCACTCCTGCGGATGGAGCGAAGAACGTCGAGTAGAGCTGACAGCTCTCTCTCCCCCTAATGGAGCTCTATGCTAGCTTCCGGGAAGCCGTAGCCTACTAGAACCTTCTTGACCTTGTCCCGATGATCTCCCTGGAGGATAATAGAATTGTTCTTGGAAGTACCGCCGCAGGCGCAATATGTCTTCAATTTCGTGGCAAGATCTGGGAGGTTGACGCTTTTACCGTCAATGCCTTCGACAATGGTGGCTGGTTTGCCCCATTTGCGCATTTCCATTCTGACCTTTACCGTCTGCTGCTCCATGCTAATGGTGCCGCAAACGCACAGGTCTTTAGGCAGGCCGCAGGTCGAACAAACATCGGCCATTCTAGAGGCCTGAGACTCCTTTGTGGTCGTCCACGAGCAAAGTAGGACATTCTTGCATATTTAAGAGTGCCTTCAAATGCAGGGGATCAGATTCCTATCGAAAGGAAGAGCGCGAACCAGAATAACCAGGTTCCGAGGAGCATGAGAAGAATAGTTTGCTTTTCTTGCATTCTGAGATCTGATGAATGATTGTATCGTGAGGGCTAAAATCGCGCTTGTTACTAGCCTCGAGTTGCGCAAAGCACGAGTAATGGTCTAAGGTTGGGTATCATATAGTGGTGTCTATGGAATCCACGGAGTCCCGGAGATTGCCGCAGGCTTCCAGAGTTTGCTGAAAACTAGGAGGGGTTCGGTTCCAAGGTATAGTGATAAATATTCAAGACTAGCATAAAGGGGACTGCTTTAAAGTGGGAGAATGAGCGAACGCATCTCCGTTTCGATTGAGCTGGAGTTCTTCAACAAGTACCTGTTCAACGCGTTGAAAAGGAGTCTTTCAAATGCAACTCCAAAGAGGAAGCTGGACATCATTTACTACTACTCACGTGATCCTCGCGTCAAATTCTCCATAGCTCTCAACGGTTTCAGCAGCGGAGGGGCTAGCGCGCACCCGCAGTGGAGCACCGTCTTCAACAACGTTCAGAACATGCGGCAATATCTTCGCTGAGTGTCATTTCCTTAGGCTTGAAGTCCAAGGGAATCCTTTAGGCCCTTGTACCTATTTCGCACTGTGACCTCAGTTACATTTGCTATTTCAGCGATTTCCTTCTGAGTCTTCTTCTCATTCTCTAGAACGCAAGCGACGTACAGCGCGGCCGCGGCCAGACCCATCGGGTCTTTACCCGCGACCACCCCCTTCTTCCTCGCATCTTTCAAGACTCTGATCGCTGATTGTTGAGTCTGTATTGAAATTTCAGCCCTACTCGCGATCTTCGAAATGCATCTAATTGGATCTTCCACAGGCATCGCCATCTCGAGTTCTCGCAGAAGCAGCCTGTAGCATCTAGCTACATCTTTCTTCTTGATTCTACTTGCGGCAGCTACCTCCTTTAGGGTCCGAGGGGTGTCAGACGATCTGCAGGCAGCGTAGAGAGACGCCGCAGCAATGGCGGCGATTGATCTGCCGCGAACTAGTCCGTTATCCAAGGCTTTCCGGTACACCACGGCTGAACTCTCCTTCACATTGGCGGGCACGTGAAGCTTGTCTGTGAGGCGATCCAGTTCCGCCATGGCTTGCGCCAGATTTCTGTCAGACGATGAGTGTACTCGAGTACGGATTTGCCACTTGCGAAGCCGCAGCATCTCCATCCTTGTCTCCATCGGAAGCTGTCGGCCGAACGCGTCCCTATTGACCCGGTCTATGACCGTGGAGAGACCTTTGTCGTGAATAGAGAAGGAGGTGGGTATACCTACGCGTCCTCTCTCGTCCTTCTCCTCCTTTGTGAAGGCACGCCACTCTGGCCCGCGACTCATCAGATTCTGAGACAGCACGAGCCCACAGTCTTGACAGATAGTCTCCCCTTGATCGAAATCTTCAATGAGATTTACACTACCACATTCCGGGCAAACGTGAATTCTCGAAGGGTTTCTCCCAGGAATTGATGGCGTGGTCGTGAGGTTCGCTCTCCAGCTTTCCCGAGCCTCGGTTAGAGCGTCGAACCTGGTGTACTGTGTCGCACCCAAGGCTCACGTTAGGAAAGTGAAAGCGTGGGATGGCGTATTTAATATAAGCCTTTCGACAAGTATATAGGGAACCTCTGGTTCTCGGGCGGAAACCCCTTATGAATATCCGGCTAGCGCCGAGCCCTCGTAGCCCGGTGGTGTAGTGGTCTAGCATAGCATGGACGTTAAGGGCCAGACATGCAAGCGTCCCTAGTGGGCTCTGGATCCCTTCCGAGATAGGGTAGGAGTCACCTGCTGACGGGAGTTCGAATCTCCCCCGGGCTACCCCCCATAGGGGGGTTCATCCTCGTCTTTTCTCAGTTGGTGGATTTTGCACGCACGAAACTCAAGCACCTGAGAATAAGCGTCGGCGTACCCTTCCTCCTGAGTGACGAGCAAAGAGTGCCATGCTGAGTGCAAAAAAGGCGATCAGTGCGATTTTCTGCCAGTCGGCGAATCCAACCCTCGATAATGTCTGCTGTAGTGTTGTTAGACTCTGCAGATTGAGGGACTCCGATAGTCTGGAGTAGATCCAAAGAAATGTCAGTCCTCCGATGAGCATTACACCGAAAGCGTATTTTCCAAGGTTTCCCGTTTTCAGGGGTTTGAACGTTCGGGCTGCCTTAGGATTCGAGGGTTGGAGGCGCTCTTCATCGGACTCAACTTCGAGTATCGTTTGCAATCCAAGGGTTCTTGTCTTTCCTTCCTCTTCCATTAGCTTTGCACGTCGGGTTAAGCTGTCAAGTATTTCGTCAGTCGTTGCGGCCCTGTGGCCTCGGCCGGGTCGCTTGCCTTTGAAGCCAAAACGGTATCTTGAGCGAGGAGGCCGGCTGGATGAGCTCATCGCCCTTCACATGCTCCATTCTCCTAGGTCGCATATGTGCGTTGGAGTACTATCTGAGGTCCGAACGAGGACGAAGTTGGAAGCTCTCCATGCGACAGTCAACGCGAACTGTTAGTTTGACGTGATCTTGGGGGAATTCAGAAAATTGGAGAGATTAGCCATATGCAACTATGTTTTATTCCGAAATTTCCTAGACGGTGATGCTTGGATGGGTTTCGATCTGTCACAAGTGAAGTTTCGGTATCGGGCAGTCGCAGTAGGAGGCACATTCGACATTCTGCACATTGGTCACGAGAAATTGCTAGCTAAGGCGTTCGAGCTTGGGGAATTGGTCTTCGTGGGCATAACGGGAGATCGCCTGGTTTCCAGACTTAGAAAGAATCATCCAGTTAGGAGGTTCGCTGTAAGGCGACGAAATCTCCGGCGGTTGTTGAAAACGCGTGGCTGGCTTAAGCGAGCGAGAATCACTGAGCTGAGAGATTCTTTCGGACCCGCGACTAGAAGAAGACGACTCGAGGCTATCGTGGTCAGCGAAGAGACTCGACTGAACGGGTTAAGGGTGAACCAGTTACGTCGAAGCCGGGGCCTAAAGCCTCTTCGGCTCTATGTGGTCCGTATGGCTAGGGCTGATGATGGTAGGGTGCTCTCTGACACCAGAATACGACGGGGCGAGGTTAGTCCTGAAGGGAGATTGAAGGTCAGAATCCGTGCGAGGGCTCAGTAAATTCGTTTCACCTGGTCTATTGATGATTCAGGCTAATTGGTATCTCAGGCCGCTTTCGGTCGAGTATACGGTGAGCATCTGTTCGAGTTCACGGAGGAAGCCGCTGCTTAGATGCCATCTTGACTCTTTCTTCTCGATGAAACCAGCTCCTACAAGTCCATGGATCATGTTGTAGAACTGGCCTACGCTCATTCCACGCTTGCTTATCCAGTCTTTCCAGGCCTGGATCGGCAAACCTCCCGGTTCCGCCCTCTTGACCTCCCGCCAGAAGTTGTGTGCCTCCCCAGCCAGAAAGTCGCTCTTCCAGAAGACGCGACGAAAGAGCTCATCCGGGTTACTGGGGAGATTCCCAGCCTTGAACAGAATGGTTGTCTTCTGTTTCGGCGGTCCACGAGCAGCCCTGCTAGGCATCGAAGATTCACTTGGATTCGCGAGAACTTGGTTCTGGCTTTAATCCTTATGGTGCGTCTGTTCGCTGTCTAACTATCGGTTTTTCATTGTGACACTGGCAACGATATTACGTAAGTAAAATCGTAGTTGAACGGCGATCAGATCGCCAAGATGAATACGCCGACATTCGCTTATCCTAATTCGGGCCGCGCATTTAGCTATCCATGTTCCCAATCGAACCCGTGAGAGTCAGCTGTGGCTAGTAGCTAGAGTCCGTCGAGGAGCTGTTTCTTCTCTTCGAGAGAGAGCTCCTCAACATAGACGGCGGTCGCTGTCAAATCCTTATGTCCACTCAGACTCTGCACCCTCCAATAGTCCCTGCCGTGGTTCGGAACCATTGGCTTTGATGCCTAGGGAAGCCCAGTGTAGCTGTGAAGGACTGAATAAGCATGGTAGGATTAGATCGCTATCCCTTAGTCGTGCAGTACTGTCCACGCCCAAACGGCCTGGCAGAGTGTGTTAGTTACAATAGAGGTTACAGGTTCGTGGCAAACTCGAATATCTCTGGATGAAAGCGGAGGAGTGATCCAGAATATTGGAGACATCTCATCTCTCCAGAAAATTGGAGTTCTCAAGATGCGATAAGCCGTTCAAGGACGCCGAGATCGTGGTCAAAGTCTGGAATCCAGAGAAAAGACTCTGACATGGCGACATGAAAGGTAGTGCCCTCAGTGAGACCCGGACATCTGTGTCAAACCTAACTCTAATTGCTACGAGGGATGGCCTCTTAGTCTGTGAAGAGTCCACAAATCTTCGGCAGCTATTGGTTCTGGATACGGATCGCAATAGGTATCCCTCTCGTGGCTTGACCGGTCACATGGGCGACTGGCTATGTCTTCTTCCACTCATCGAGTATGAGCGGGTTTCCCGCACGTTGGAAAGAATTGGGCGTTTCTGACTTGCTCCACGATTTCTTGCCCTATCAGCGGGGTGCGTGTGCCTAAGATAGTCTCTTCAAACAACTATGATGGGCTATCCTTTGCTGTTGATATCCTATCTTACACAGCAATAGAATATTTGATAATCCTCACCTTCTCTCCAGCGAGTCGAGAGGTTCAGCTCTGGAGGCCAGGGACCCGGTGCTCTCAGATTAGGCGTCAGACGGCAGTTTCGGGGAGGGTACCTAAGGGAAGGAACCCGAGACTTTGGACTGATAGGGTAGGCTCCCCGTCCAAATCATGACCTTTCTTTTCCTCTTTCGCTGTCGCGCGACCTCGTATCCCGAGTGGCGATGCGAAAGTTCGACGTGATGTAGGCTTCCAGGGTCTTAACCTCTTCCCGGAATCATTAGTCTTTCTCATACAGAAAGACTAAATTGAGTTTCAGCGTATTGCTGACTCGGCATTTGACCCCAGAATGAGTCATCATGATTTTCCAGCCGAACCGGGAATCTACACATTCTTTAACAAGCAGGGGCAAGTCCTTTACGTTGGCCGAGCCAGTAATCTTCAAACTCGACTCGCCAAACACAAAGCCGATTACGACCATGTCAAATCATGGATCTCCTTCTTCGACGAACACTATGAGCTTCTGAACTCACGTATCATGGAGGCAGTTCGGGGAAAGCACGTTAGGTCATTTGATAGAATTTGTCGGAGTATAGGATTCCCTTTAGCAATGATTGAATCAACACAAGTAATCGATTGCTGTTACGACAGAATAGACTCGATCAAAACCAACGCATGCGCTCCGGAAGAGTTGGATCTCGAGGAAGCTAAGAAGATCCGCTCGCTCAAACCCCCATTCAACCTTCAAGGCAACCGTGACATAGCCGCGTCGGAGAGGTCGAAATTCTTACCCGCGAATTACCTTCGAACTATCGCGATGTCAAACCTCCTCGGACACTATTCACGGATTTTCGCAATGCAATCGGTTGGAGAATTTTGAAGTACGAGATTGATCTTACTAGCCGGCAGCTCGCGGAGATCCTCGCG
>Ga0209761_1001531_pt1 | contig 14993 bp, 11 predicted proteins | sample GraSoi013_1_40cm_4_FD_185818 | JGI IMG/M metagenome (GOLD analysis project Ga0209761, IMG submission 185818) | Grasslands soil microbial communities from the Angelo Coastal Reserve, California, USA - Sample 09_25_2013_1_40cm (SPAdes) (version 2) | ecosystem: Environmental > Terrestrial > Soil >...
GTCCCGCGAGCGACCCGGAGGATAGGACGGTGGACCAGGTGATCGACGGGGTGACCAAGAACGAGTCGCCCATGTTGAGACCCAAGACGTTGCCGGAGAACGGCCCCGAGAACGGAGCGTTCACCGTAGCTCCCGCGCCAACGGTGAGGGGAACGTTGATCGTGATCGTCGTATCCAGCCGGCCGTCCGGCGATTCCCCGGGCGTTTCCGGCGCCAGCGATTGGATTCGGACGGAGGCTGCGGTGAGGAGGATGTCCGTGGACGCGTGATTCGTCACCCGCATGATGCCGACGATCTTCCCATCCGGTCCGAACGGATGGACGACATTCTGGACGGAAGCAGTGAGCGTGAGGTTGGTGTCGTCGATGACCGTGACGGTCATCCGCAGCATGGCGGGGGACGCCATCGCGGTGACCATCAGGACGACGGACAAGATGGGCAACGGCAATAGATGCTTCTTCCGACCCCAGGGCGCACGGCGAAAACGTGTTTCAGTCACAGTCCGCATACGCGGAATTCCCCCAGAACTCGAGGCGCGTGGCATGAGTGCCGCGAATCCCCTCGTTCCAGTCCCACACAGGGTTTCTGACGATATAATCGTTCCGTTGGGCCGTGGTCCGCCGCATCTGGATTCGATCTCGATAATGAGACCCGAAACCAAGCATGCGACGAATCAGACGATCGAGCGCGAAGCGTTTCCGCGGGAGGCCAACGGCCACACATCAGCTGGCGGCCTTCGTGGCAAAACACTCTTATACTCTTGCGGAAACTGCGCCTCGCCCAACATGGAGGGACCTCGTGGTGTCACTGACTCCGTCCCATTGAGTGGCCTGCTCGTTCCACCGAAAAGCAAACCGCTGAGCGTTTTGGCGGCGATCCCCGCGTTCAACGAGGGACCGACCATCGGCTCCGTGGTCCTCCGTACGAAGCAATACGCCGAAGAGGTCGTCGTGATTGACGACGGGTCGAAGGACGACACCGCGGAAATCGCCGCGCTCGCGGGGGCGCACGTGATCCAGCATGCGCGGAATCTCGGGAAGGGGACGGCAATCCGAACCGCTTGGCTGTTCGCCCGAGAGCGACATCCCGAGGCGTTGGTGCTGCTTGATGGGGATCACCAGCACAACCCGAAGGACATCCCGCGAATCGTCGAGCCCATCCTGGCCGGCAAGGCCGACGTCGTGCTTGGCGTACGATGGGGGAAGACTTCAGGCATGCCATTGTATCGTCGGATCGGCAAGCGTGCGCTTGACTATGCAACCGCGACCGCAACGAAGAATGGCCTGTTGACGGACTCCCAGTGCGGCTTCCGCGTGTTCTCCTCACGAGCGCTGAGCCTGATCGAACCGACGGATAACGGGCTCTCTATCGAGTCCCAGATGCTCCTCGAAGCCCAGGAGAGGAACCTTCGGATTCAAGAGGTCAACATCGCCGCCCGGTACGACATCGAAGGGTCCACGCTCAGCCCCGGCAGGCACGGCACCACCGTCCTCGGGAGGATTGTTACCTTGGTATCCGAGAAGCGACCCCTCTTTTTCTTCGGCGCGTCCGGCGCCGTGCTGCTCCTGATTGCGGCGGGCTTGGGGGTGGTCCTCCTCCAGACCTACTATGCTACGCGTGCCTTCGCCATCGGCTACGCATTCATCGTGGTCCTCTTCGGCATTGTTGGCATCGTGTCGATCTTCATCGGGATCACGCTCAACGCCCTGAGGCGAATCGCCGCGAGATGAAGGCAGGGGGCGCTTTCTTGACGAAGAAGACCGAGAAACGAGCGCTGGTGACCGGAGCAGGCGGCTTCATCGGACACCACCTCGTGAAGCATCTAAAAGGCGAAGGACTCTGGGTCCGCGCTGTCGACATTAAGAAGCCTGAATTTGAGCCAAGCCCCGCCGATGAGTTCCTGGTTACCGACCTGAGGGAACTCTCGAATTGTCGTCGCGCGGTAAAAGGTGTCGAAGACGTCTATCAGCTCGCGGCGGACATGGGCGGCATTGGCTACATTACTTCGAATTTCGCCTCGCTGACGCGGAACAACGTCCTCATCGACGTTAACATGCTCGAGGCAGCGCACGCTGAGGGGGTCGGCCGGTACCTGTTCACTTCCTCAGCATGCATTTATCCGAGCTACCTCCAGAAGGACGAGGATGTGGCCCCTCTCAGAGAGAAAGACGCGATCCCGGCCGATCCCGAACGCGGATACGGGTGGGAGAAGCTATTCACCGAACAGCTTGTGCAGTACTACCGGGATGATCACGGGCTGGACACTCGAATCAGTCGTTTCCACAACATCTACGGACCCCTTGGCACGTACGAGGGAGGCCGTGAGAAAGCGCCCGCCGCCATCTGCCGCAAGGTTGCCGAGGCGAAGGTCGGAGCGACAATCGAAATCTGGGGGGATGGCGAGCAGACTCGCAGTTTCTGCTACGTGGACGATTGCGTCGAAGGTCTCACGCGCCTGATGGACTCTGACTTCACAGAGCCCCTCAACCTCGGCACCGATCAACTCGTCAGTGTGAACCAGCTGGTCGACCTCGTGTGCGAAATCGCCGGAAAGACCCTGAAGAAGGAACACGACCCGAGCAAGCCGCAAGGCGTACGCGGCAGGAACAGCGACAACGGCCTGCTGCGGAAGGTTCTGCACTGGGAACCGAAGGTCAGCCTGAGACAAGGTCTCACCGTTACCTATCCGTGGATCTGGAGCCAACTCAGCCAACGGGGACGTGCCCAGCCGCCCGCTCCGAGAGAGGTTCGCCAGGAGTCGGGCGTGCGGGTAAGAGCATGAAGATCCTCGCACTGGCCTCGACACTGGACTTGAAATATGGTCTAGGCTGCACCCCCTCGTGGTGGCAGTTGCTGAAGGGCTTCCATGAGACCGGAAACGAAGTCATCGCGATCCCGTATCTCGGCGACCCTGTGGAGAGCTTGTGGTGGCGGACGTACGAGAATCCGTGCTCCTGGCAGAGCAGGCTGTTCAACGTGGTTTCGAAGTGGGAAGCTTACCGAGTCAAGGGAAAGGTTGGCGTTTCAGCTGCCGCGTCCAAGTTTCTCGTAGACGCCTACATACGACCTCGGTGGAGAAGACACTTGGACTATGTCCTGTCAAAAGAGAAGGATGTCGACTTCGTCTTCATGATGAACGTACCCGTAAATCACTTCACCGGTCTGGCGAGTCACATGAAAGACGAGTATGGGGTCAAGGTCGCGTTCTATGACGGCGACATGCCCACCATCCTACCGCATCATGCGCTCGCGCGCGAGTTCAAGTTCAGCTACTACGAAGGTGCGGACCTGTCAGAGTACGATGTGTTCTTCTCGAACTCGAAGGGGGCGATCCCGGACATCACGCGGATGGGAGCGCGAGATGTCCGTCCCCTGTATTGGGCTGCTGACCCTCAGCTTTGTCAGCCAGTTGACATCCCGAAAGATTACGACGTATCATTCTATGGACACGGGTCACAGCTTCGGGAGGAGTGGCTAAGGAAACTGATTGCCCAACCAAGCGAAAGAAACACGGGGATCCGATTCGTCGTAGGTGGCCGAGACTTCCAAGTCCCATTGGGAAGGGCAGAATTCGCGGGAACGATCCCATATTCCGAATTCGGTCGTTTCGTGAGCCGCTCCAAGATCAGCCTTAACATTACCAGGAGGAGTCATACGACCGTTTATGCGTCCGCGACTTCTCGTCCTTTCGAACTCGCTGCGTTCGGGGCCTGCATTGTCTCGCAGCCGTACAAAGGAATCGAAGAATGGTTCGAGGTAGGGAAGGAGCTACTCGTTGCGGGAAACGCCGACGAGGCCGCAGAACTCTACGCCTCCCTCCTCGAAGACAAAGAGGTCGCGTCAGCGCTCGGTCGACGCGCGCGTGACCGAATTCTCGCTGAGCACACATTCCACCACCGAGCCCATGAGGTCGTGAATGCAATCCGCTCGAAGTAGTGAGACGAGGTGTCCTGGTGGCTCACAACAAATCTTTCCTGAGGAAGACCAGAGAAGTGAGAGCGCCTGCTCAGGCCGGCGGCAGCGGTAGGTCTCCGATACCTCAGCCCTAGGGGGATGTTAAAGCACGCTGCCTCCCGACACTGGAAAACAACAGCGGGGCCATAGCTCAGGCGAGCGAAGCAGAGTCACTGCATTTGGCTACGACGAACCGACTCTCGCGGATAACCTTAGACAAGCGCTGGAGCGTCTTCACTGGAGGAAATTCATCAAAAGTGACTCGAAGGTCTTCGTGAAGCCCAACTTCGCGTTGCCCTTCCCCAAACCTGGGGTCACCACTACAGAGTCCGTTGTCGAGGCCACTCTGGGCATCTTGAAAGATCGGGCATCGGAGGTCTACGTCGGAGAGTCTGATGGAGGAGCGGCCTCGTTCACGGCTGAGTACTCTCTACGGGGCCACGGAATTCCAGAGATATGTCGACGGACTGGTGCGACCATGGTGAACTTATCAGAGGGGCAACGCGAGAGGATAGGAGAAACCATCAACGGTAGGCCGGTTGAGGTCACTCTACCGTCGCACCTTCTTGAGATGGACGAGTCAGTTTCCATTCCTGTTCTCAAGGTCCACTCCGTGACACAGGTCTCTCTTTCAATCAAGAACATGTGGGGTTGTCATCCAGACGGCATGAGACTCTTCGATCACAAGCACCTGGCCGAGCGACTCGCCCTCATTTCCAAGCTTGTCCACCTTAGGTTCGTTGTCGTCGATGCCATATACGGGTTGAACAGAAGAGGACCGATGCATGGCGATCCGGTAAGAGTGGGCGCGATTCTGGTTGGAGATAATCCGGTCGCGACAGACGCCGCAGCGACACGAATGATGGGATTTCGTGCCGATGAGGTCCGTCACATTGTCATGGCCAGTAAAGCTGGCCTCGGGCCTTACCAAGAGTCGGACATCGAACTCCTCGACGACTTGGCACCTTACCAGCGAACCTTCTACCTCAAATCAACTCTTGTTGATGTTCTCGGCGCTTGGACATTTCGGAGCGATTACCTGACCAAGCTTGTGTTTGATTCTCCGATTTCCAAGCTGATCTACATGATTAGTGGTCGCAAATTCCGGAAGAAGATAGTCAAATTAGGTGACGAACTCTGACAAGGACAACTGATGGATGGAGGCACGTTGGTCCCGAGTCGAACTTACCGCGCGAAAGTGACGAAGCTGCGGCAATGCTCGGCAGCAGTGGGCTCACGTTTGATCGGACTCACAGGAGTAGTTTTTCGATCCGTGTGCGTTCGAATCCGAATCAGGCACAAGTCAACTTTGGGCCGTGAGCTAGGTGAGAATCGCATTCGCGGTGTCGAGTTTCCTGCCGGCCAAAATGAACGGGCCAATCAGACACGTGGACTCACTCTCACGCCTCCTCGCCCGTCGGGGACATGACGTTACCGTGTTCACAGCCCTGATTGGTGTACCCACAGGAACGCTCCTTAAGGAGAAAAGACAAGGGGTGATGATAGAGCGGTTCAAAGTTGCCGGCCAATGGGGCCATTGGACCAGATGTCCGGAGTTCGGGCCGGCTCTCGAAAGAGGACGATTCGAACTCGTTCATGCTCAATCGTATCGAAACTACCTCACTCACGCGGCAGCCAAGGTCTGTGAGCGCGCGGAGATCCCATTCGTGCTCACCCCGCGCGGCAGCCTCCGAGGCTTCGAGTACCTAGACGAGGGCGCATTCAGCCGACTGCCTAATGTTGCCTTCGACTTCGTGACTCGGAAGCGGCCTCTCCACTGCGGAACGATTATCGTCACAAGTACCCAAGAAATGAACGATGCAATCCGAATCGGAGTCCAACGCGAAGACATTAGACTGATCCCTCATGGTTTTGATTTCGCGTCCCTTCCACAACCTGTTGCAAAGGCCGAGCCTTTTGCACAAAAATTGCTCTTCGTGGGGAGGCTGACAACTCAGCGAAATCTCAAGTTTCTCCTCCGAGCTTTCGCTCGCGCGCGGCGCGAGGACACCGACCTCAAGCTGACAATCGTGGGAGATCCAATTCCAAGCAGACACAACGCCAAGGAGCGGAGGTATCTTGGTGAGCTCCACAGTCTCATGTCGTCCCTCCGCCTCGAGGGGAGTGCTACGTTTCTTGGCGGCCGCTACGGCGAAGAACTGTGGGACGCTTACATGAGCCATGACATCTTCGTCTATCCTTCGAGATACGATAATTTTGGATTCGCATTGTTGGAGGCCGCCTACTTCGGCCTCCCAATCGTGAGTACGAACGTCGGAGTAGCCGGCGATCTATTGGTCAACGGAAGAGGCGGACTACTTGTCAATCATGACGATGACGAAGGTCTCGCCAATGCAATCCTTCAGTTGTCGCAAGATCCCAAGCGGCGACTGGATTGTTCCGCGTTCTTGAAACAACAGTGCAAGCTATACGGCATGCAGCAAAACTTGGAGGCCCATGAATCGCTATACCGGACGCTGATCTTATGACGCCCTACGGCACTTGGCTTAGTTTGATCGCTCCCCGCGGCCGGCTATCGCTTCGCCAGTAGGACAACGCGAGGGCTCAAATGTGCGGACTTTGTGGGTTCACGGGATCGAGTAATCACGATCTGCTCCGTCGAATGACTGACTCGCTGCATCACAGAGGACCCGACGACTCTGGCTACTACGAGTCTGACGCCCTTTCTCTTGGGCTTCGGCGTTTGAGCATCATCGACGTCGCTGGAGGGCACCAACCAATCTCGAACGAAAATGGCAGCGTGTGGGTGGTGTTCAATGGGGAGATTTACAATCACATGGCCATTCGAGACGACCTTGAAGACAGCGGACACCGTTTCTCAACGCTCTCAGACACGGAGGTCGTAGCACACGCGTACGAGGAGTTCGGCCCCAGGTGCGTCGATCACTTGTGGGGTATGTTTGCGTTCGCCGTGTGGGATGAACCGCGTGAGACGTTGATGTTGGCACGAGACCGCATTGGGATGAAGCCTCTCTACTACGCCCGAACCAGTGACGGCCTCACCTTTGCCTCAGAAATCAAGTCGCTTCTAGTTCATCCACACATTAGGCGCGAACCGGACCTCGAAGCTTTGCGTCTGCTGTTGTCTTTCCGATACATACCTGATGACCGCACAGCGTTCCTCGGTATCCACAAGCTGATGCCTGCGACCGTCCTCCTATGGAGAGAAGGACGAGAAGAGGTGCGACAGTACTGGCACGTTCCCGTTTATGATTTACCCTCAGCGAATGAAGCGGCTGTAGTTGTGCAGATTCGATCGCTTCTCAATGAATCGGTACGATCACACTTGATGGCTGAGGTCCCGCTCGGCGTCATGCTGTCGGGGGGACTCGACTCGAGTGCGATTGCGGTGATCGCTAGGAAAATCGTCGGAGAAAGGCTCAAGACTTTCACCTTTGGCTACTCAGACGAGTCAGATGACGTTGACATGTCCTACTCACGCATCATGGTCGACCACCTCTCTACGGATCACAAGAGCATCCTAATCTCGGAAGACCGCTTGGTAGATTCTCTTCCCACAGTCATCTACCATCACGACGAGCCGAAGGTCGACCCCGCTTCAATTCCGACTTTGATCGCTGGAAGGGAGGTCCGTCGTTATGCCACCGTGGTACTAGTCGGCGAGGGATCGGATGAACAGTTCAGCGGATACGTGAGCAATCTTCACTTCTCCCGAGCCCGACGCTACAGGTCTCTTGCACCATCTGCGCTTGCGAGAGAGAGGATACAGCTTCTTGCGGATTCGGTCCCGTTCTTGCGCCACCAGAAACGAGCTCTGGAATTCTTGGGGTCTCTCAAGAACCAGAATCTCGCTCTAAGAATCATGAACTCAACCCTCTTTTCGGAACTGGAGCTGAGCGCCGCTGCAAGCGCGCGTTTCATGAAGAAGACCCGAAACGTCGATCTCGACGGTCTCTACACACCGCTTTTTCGTGCCGTCAAAGGCAATGAAGACATCGTAGCGAGCTATGTCGACCTAAGTACGTTCGTCCCACACGATGTCTCGATGCGCGTTGACAAGATGATGATGGCATCTTCGGTCGAGGCTCGAATGCCATTCCTCCACGTGCCAATCCTAGAATACATGCCGAGTGTCGATCCGCAGTTGAAGATAAAACATGGGATCCCGAAGTACTTGTTGAGACAAGCGATGAAGGATGATATCCCGGAAAAAGTCCTCACACGAAGGAAACACGGAATCCAAGTCCCCATCTGCCGCTGGGTCAAACAGAACATCGGTATACTAGAGCAGTTGTCGCTGGATTTCGCTCGGAGCAGAGACATACTAGAGAAAGACGCGGTTGTCCGAATTGTGAAACGCGCCGAAAAGGGCGGGGACAAGAACGCCGCCCATCACCTCTTTGCCATCGGGACGCTCGAACTCTGGCACAAGATGTACGTTGATCCGGAACATTGGGCTCCTGGAGAGCCTCAATCTATCACTCGGGTCATGTGAACTCCGATGCGGGTCGGTTTTGTGTGTTATGAGATGTTTCGTCCAGGGGGAATCCGGATCTACGGGCACGAGCTATTGAACCATTTTGCGGACATGGGGATCGACCTGGTCCTCTTTTCGCCGCCCCCTGAACCAGCCCTGTCAAGAAACCTGGATCCTCGAGTCAAAGTGACGTCAATTCCGATATCCCCGACACCGATGACGAGCGCTCTTTCTTTTTGGGCCCAACTCCGGCAGGCGGTACGCCAACAAGAGCGAGGAGGGACTTTCGACGTCATTCATTCCAACTGTATGGACGACGTTCTGCTTTCGAAAAGGACCTCGGCCGAGGCGATTCGTGTCGTGACGGTTCACCACCTGGGCGCTAGCGTGATACAAACCGCGAAAATCGGCTACTTTAAGGCACTACGAGGAATCACGAAGGAGTACGGCCCAGCTCTGATCGCCGAACGACTTTCCATCGAGAGGGCCGATCACATCATAGCAGTTAGCCGGTTCACTCGGATGGAGATCCTGAAGCACTACCCAAGGATGAATGCCACTCGGGTAACCGCCATCTATAATGGGCTCGAGCGAAGAGCCTATCCCAGTGACACTCGCCGTGAGGATGTTTTGAGGCAAAAGTGGGGCGTCGAAAAGGCGAAGCGAGTCTTACTTTTCGCTGGCCGGCTGGAAGAACGGAAAGGCTTGCGTTTCCTCTTCCACGCATTCTCACTCTTACCTGAAGCGATAGGAGCAAAGCTGCTTGTTGCCGGTGCCGGCGATCCAAGAGAATATCGAAGGCTATCAAAGAGGCTTGGCATCCACGAAAGGGTGGCATTCGTGGGGTTTCTTACAGAGAGCGATCTCTCCGCAGCCTACTCAATCGCTGATGCGGTTGTTCAGCCGTCCTTGGTAGAAGGCTTCGGCTTCGCTGCCGCTGAAGCCGTCTTGCGTGGTATTCCGGTGGTGGCGACCAAGGTTGGGGCCGTCCCAGAGATTGTTCGAGACAACACGGATGGCATTTTGGTTGAATACGGGGCCGTAGAAGCGCTTGCTGCTGCCATCCGCCGTGTTCTGGAGGCTCCGAGACAATCCCACGGTTCCAGCAGGCAGCTTGGAAAACAAATGGATTGGGATAACACTGCCAGAGAAACCTTGAGCATCTATGAGAGGTTGCTTGAGCGTGGGCCTGTTAGTGGTTCTCGTAGCCAGGCGGTGATCTGATCAATAGAATGTCGAAAGTCGCCATCATCAGTTTGGCTTGGATCCTCACGCTAAATTCTCTGTTCGGCTTTGTTCCAAGCGCCCTGGGTTCATGGTCCGCTGGGATAGATCTACAGCGGTTCACGATTCAAAAGGATGGGAGGCTCGGACCGAGTTTCTTGAATCAAACCCAGGCAGGGTGGTTCCAGCAGGCCAGTGGCGATCCGGTATACGGTGTATACTTCGGTTTTTTCACTATTCTCTCGGGAGCAGTCGATTTGAAACAAAGCTTGCAAATCCTTCAACTGCTTCCCCCATCGCTAATTCTTCTTGCAGCTACTTCGTTAGCCGCTGCTCGCCAATTTGAATACATTGGAAGGCAAGGTTTCCGAAGAATTACACCATTTCTGCCTCTGTTGTTCCTTCTCCCCATCGGCAGGATGCATGTCATGATCTTGGGGTACGCCGGGAACGCGCTGGCCTCAGCAATTGTGATGCTGTTGCTGTGGCTATTACTGCGGGTTTCTTTTGTTCCGCAAGGCAGCTCACGAATCGTCGCAATCGTCATCCTCTTAACATTCGTCCTGGTCTATACTTATCACACTTGGTCGACTTACTTCGCCATTTTCGCAGCCGTGGTGTTTCTCTGGAACGGACTATTCCGACATTTAAGGAAACGTCCGACGATTCGTGTTTCCAGACTCCTGATTTTCGCACCTGTCGCCTGGTTGTTTGCCGCTTTCTACGGCGCCAACCAAGCCTTGTTGTCGCGCTTTGTTGATGCGGTCACTGTGCTCCGTACGGCGTCTCCGATCGAGAGACCAATCGGCCTCTACCTTCGGGGCGCAGGAGGGCCGCTCGAGAATTACCTGCGAGTAGTGCCTATTCTCTCAGTTGCACATGCCCCCACTCTTGCTGCGCTGGCCGTCTTCGTCGTCCTGGTTACAGGTTCGACTTTGATTTTGGTGGCCCCAAAGGAGAAACGACGCTCTTCGCGAATTGGCGACTATGGACTTAGCATGGCGATCGGGAGCGCCGCCACGGTACCAGCGCTCTTCGCCCTGGGCGGGGTTGACCTGGCATTATCAAGGGGATTCGAGTTTCTGAGCGTGACGGGCCCGTTTGTAATTGCTTCTGCCTTAGTGTCCGTCACGCACCAATCGCGCCCGCTACTTGAGCGGTCTACGAAAACTGACCTAACAATCTCCCGAAACCGGTCCGGGAACTTCTTGACCGTCCTCGTGTCCGCTTTCCTCGTTCTCAGCGTCTTAGCCTCAGCTCTAGATGTCTACGAACTCTCGCACGATGAACTTCTATCGAGTGCCGAAGCGTCTGCAGTCTCGACGCTGAGCGAAAGGACCAGCGTTCAGACAAAGATTTGGTCAGATCACAGAATCGCCGCTGCCTTCCTTGACCACCAACCGAAGGCGTTCCTAACCTTCGACGTCGCTTATGAGCGAGACCTAGAGGCGCGGGCGGTGCTCGCGGTATTCTACAATCCGAATTGTGAGATCGCCGCTCAGTATCTGAAGGGTACGGGAGCGCAAATCGCGATTACTACGGAGTACATGCGCACCCAGGGGGTGGTACAGCGAACCGGACCACTGGTCCCGGCCCCCGAGGCATTCGGTTGTTTTGATCGAAGTGCATCTAGAGTCTATAGCAATGGTGCAGTCGTTGCATACGATTTGAACAGTATGTTCGCTCTCTATGCCACAGGAGCATGATCCAGCTCGTCGTCAGAAACCGTCTTGGCCACGTCATTTCAGAGACAAAGAAAGACCGATGCCGGTCCGCTAGTTACAGTCGGAGTCGGCACCCGAACGGCCAGTGGTTACCAAGCAGCAGCGTCGGATTCACCGAGATTGGCTCACCCTGTTATCCTCCCAATGCGAGGCTGTTTCTATATGAGTGAAATTCAGTTCATCATAGTGATGAATAGGATTAAGGGGCAATCATGGCTGCTCCCAAGGGAGGAACTGTGAGATTTCATTTCCAGAAAAACCCCTGGGACCTGCACATCTGCATCGGTTCTGCTCTCTCCCTCTCTGCTTTGATGCTGCTCCTCGATCGGGGCAGCCTGCTTTCGATTGTGCTCGTTAGCTTCGTGCCAGGCTATTTGTTCGTGGCGGTGCTCTTTCCAGGAATCGGGGAAATTGAGTGGGTCGAAAGGCTCGCCCTGAGTTTTGGATTAAGCGTCGCCGTCGATTTCTTCGTAGGCCTCCTGCTGAACCTCTTGCCTTCAGGAATCCATCGAACAACCCTGCTTGCTGCAATCCTCACCTATACCGTCGGGGTCGGATCCTTAGCCTACTGGCGAAGGTTCCAGCTACCTGTGTCAAGTCGACTTGCAGCACACGTGAATCTCGAGCTAATTTCATGGCGAAAAGCTAGCCAACTGGACAAAGTCTTGAATGCGACGGTGGCAGGCAGTATCGTAGTCGCCTTAGCGGCGATGACCTATGTCGCACTTGCACCGCGACCCTCCGTACAGTCAACTGAGTTTGCGATCTTCGGTCCCACAGGGGGAACGTCTGGTTACCCTACTCAATTGAATGTCTCCCAAGACGGGACGGTCATTCTATATGTTGTGAATCACGAGAATGCAGATGTAAACTACACAGTCCGCGTAGACCTCGTTGGGGAGGTCTTGGTATACAACGCTACTGCCGGCTACAACGAAACGGTCGAAGCAAACAGGACTACCTGGTCATGGTTCAACTTCAGCCTTCAAAACGAGGCAAACTGGACACGTCCCTACGACTTTCGAATTGGGGCCGTCGGGCTATGGAAAGTTCAGTTCCTGCTTTTCCAGGACGGAAATCTTTTCTCGTTCCGCGACGAATTACATTTCTATGTCCGAGTAACTTAGGTTCACAATCCGGGTTTGGCCGAACGTACGAGACGAGTCTGCATTCCGATTTTGGACCCCTCCCCTCGACCCGTAAACGACCGGGGGAAAGGTTTGTGGGGCGATTCTTCATGTGGTTATGAGCAATCAGGATCTGGACATTGTCCGAGGTTCAGATGCAAACCCAATTTGCGGATGAGCTCACTCAGAGGGTGACCGACCTTGTGGGAATCTTTCGAAAGTTTTCGCATGTTGCCGCTGCCGTCTCCCAGCTTCGTTTCGCACGAGCGCTGCTCCAAAATTGGCCAGACTTCCTCAACTTGATGCTCTGTCGCGTTCCTCGGACGTCGTCAACAACCCTTTTGATGCGAAATCAGGTTGCTTTCGAGATACCCGCAGAAGAGGGATTAGGGCTTGTTCGGAGCAACATCATGTACATGCTGTGGGACACATGGCACGACGAAGTCTACACACATCCGTTCGAGCAAATGGATAACGCAAGGACGGTTGTGGACGCAGGAGCCAACTTGGGCGTGTTTACCGCCTACGCAGCCCGGCGATTCCCGGCTGGCCGAGTGATTGCACTCGAACCGTTCTATCCAGCATTTTCGTACCTTCGACGGAACGTCGCTTTGAATCGCCTAAGCAACGTCGTCTGCGCACAGAAGGGAGTATTAGATGAGCGCGGTCGAAGACCATTGTGGATTCATCCTGAAAACTTTGGAGGACACTCGGTCTTTGAAGAACGGCTGTCCGAATGGCAGCAGATGACTGATTGCGAGTTCATAACACTCGACGACATCCTCCGTGACTTCGGACTGGAGTCGATCGACCTGCTGAAACTCGATATTGAGGGCGCAGAATTTCCACTGGTGAGGGGGACCAGCTCCAACACGTTCCGTAAGATCCACAGAATCGCGATGGAATATCACCTCGGACCTAGTCGAGAGCTCAATGACTTGGTGGCGGCTCTCGGCCGTGTAGGATACAAAACGTATACCCACGCCGCAAACGCAAAAAGGGGCATGCTCTGGGCTGCTCATGACAACCTTCTAGTCCCCGCCTAAACGCTCCTCCCGGCTTCCGTTACTCGCCAAGCGAGCGTTGGACCCAAGCAATTCCAGGTAGCGGGGGGTCGACCTTTTCGCTGATCGGCTCACGGAGTCGCGGAGTTCCGGCACGAATCGTCAAACCGTGTACTCGGCGATGCACTCTGCCGGGTCCACGTCGAGGACTCATGTGGAACGGAATCTCGTCTCGGTCCAGCGCAGTGGATGGATGCGTCATTAACCGGCGTCGGAACCTCCGTCACCTAACCGGAATGATGCCGTGGATGTTCCCGCCATAGCCAGGGGGAGCTCCATTTCGTGTGCGGGCCCAACTGAATGGCGTCATCGCAACGAGAAGGCGCGCTCGGTGGTGGTTCGACGCCCGGCACTGACAACTCGTTACTGTGCGTTGGAATGCGGCACAGTGACTCCAAACATGGGGAGACTCCCGCGGACAGGCTTGCTCCCGAAATATTGCGCTTAACGGATTCAGCCGGATCCGAGGGCGGCAAGCTCGGCATCGGACAGCGCGCGGGAGAAGACGAATACCTCGTCTATGTCGCCGACGAAATCCGATGCGACGTTACCGATCTCGGTAAGGGTGGACGCGCGGACCGATGTAATCGGATCCGTCGTGTCCTGGGCGACGAGGACGCCGTCCACGTAGAGTCTCGCCAGGCCGGATCGAAGCACAGCGGCCGCATGGTGCCATTCCCCGTCGTTGTATGCGAGCGGGCTTACGATTTCCGTAAACACATCGGGACCGATCGATTGGTAGAACGTCGCGCCGAACCGTCCGTCCGCCATCACGCGCAGCTCCCACGAACCGCCGCCTCCATGGATTCCACTGTAGTACGGCGATGGATTCGTCGTCCACCGGAACCACGCCGCGACGGTGAAGTCCGTAGCGGGAACGGGAATCGGAGGAGCCGTGATTCGGTCTCCCGCGTTGAAGTGTCCCGCTCGACCGACTTTACCGGCAATGTCCGTCGTGCCCGTGATCGTCCCATGGTTAGCATGCCCGGAGAGATCCTTCATCCGGCCATCAGACAGGAGCGTCTCCATGTCGTACTGCAGGACTGGAGCATTGGCCGGGGGCGGCGGTGCGAGGGTGGCAATCTCCGCATCGGTTAGTGCGCGGGAGAAGACGAATACCTCGTCTATGTCGCCGACGAAATCACTTGCGACTCGCCCAATGATGGTCTGTGTGGAGGCCCGCACTGAGGCAATCGGATTCGTGGTATCTTGGGCAACCAAGACCCCGTCCACGTAAAGTCTCACTAGACCAAATCGAAGGACCGCCGCCGCGTGGTGCCAGTCCCCGTCGTTGTATGCGAGCGGGCTTACGATTTCCGTAAACACATCCGGACCGATCGATTGGTAGAACGTCGCGCCGAACCGTCCGTCCGCCATCACGCGCAGCTCCCACGAACCGCCGCCTCCATGGATTCCACTGTAGTACGGCGATGGATTCGTC
>Ga0209761_1001534_pt1 | contig 14987 bp, 9 predicted proteins | sample GraSoi013_1_40cm_4_FD_185818 | JGI IMG/M metagenome (GOLD analysis project Ga0209761, IMG submission 185818) | Grasslands soil microbial communities from the Angelo Coastal Reserve, California, USA - Sample 09_25_2013_1_40cm (SPAdes) (version 2) | ecosystem: Environmental > Terrestrial > Soil >...
TCCGGGACGACAGTGTTGATGAGGCCCGCCTTGTGGCTTTCCCAAGGATCAGTACCCCTTCTAAACAAGACAACCCGAGCTTTCTTGACGCCAATCGTATTCTGAAGCGTTCCAACAGTTCTGCAAATTCCGGTTGTGTTGCAACTCACCACTCTCGTCGCAGCTCGGTTGAGATTCTCCTCATAATTACACTGAGCGACGAAGGATGACCCAGTTAGCTCGTGTTTTTCTCCACCCTGGAAAATTGATTTGATCCCGGCTTTTTCGTACATGGCCTTGTTCTTCGCCCCTAGCCCCGCTGGAGTACAGTCAACAATGATATCGATCTTCCTCACCAACTCCTCAAGAGTCCCCTCAACCTCAACCCCCGCCTTCTTCATGTCCGGCAGTTTTTCCGGGACTGAAGCGTAGATCTGGTAACCTTTCATCTGGCCGAGCTTGACGCGGTAGTCTCCGGCGATATCAGAGACTCCGATCAGTTTCATGTCGTTCTGTTTGGAGACTGCGTCAGCGACGCGTTTTCCGATGACTCCGAATCCGTTGACTCCTACTCTCGCAGCGGCCTTGGGCATTTTGATGATTCTCTCAAATGGGGATTGATGCGGCTCTCTTTTAGCCCTAACGGGTAGAATTGTACATCCGGAGACGGGCTTTAATACTAGCCTGCCTGTTAGGAAGGTAAGCTTTCAGCTTAACAAGTATAGTGAGGAATTAAGGAAGGTCAGTGAAGTATGGAGGTTAAATTTTCATGGTTGAACCGTCGCAGTACGCTTCGACAACAAAATACATAGTTAAAGCAAAATTCGATGTCCAGGGCGTCGTAGAAAAGCCCGACGTGGTCGGTGCTGTTTTCGGCCAGACAGAAGGCCTATTCGGCCCGGACCTAGATCTTAGAGAACTGCAAAAGTCCGGACGCATTGGCCGGATCGAAATTAATCTAGATTCAAAACACGACAAGACTGCCGGCTCGATAGTAATTCCATCAAGCCTCGATAAAGTCTCGACAGCCATTATCGCCGCGGCAATCGAGAGCGTCGACCGCATCGGACCCTGCGAGGCAAAGATCAGCCTTGAGAAGGTTGAGGATGTCCGAGAGGAAAAGCGTAAAGCAATCCTGACCAAAGCTAAGGATATTCTCCGCAAATGGGTCGTAGAGTCCTCCCCTAGCACCGAAGAGGTCGTGAAGGAGGTTGCTGGATCTCTTCGGGGAGTGGACGTTATCGAGTACGGGCCTGAAAAGCTACCTGCAGGTCCAGAGGTAGAGAGAGGGGATGTCATTGTCGTCGAGGGTAGAGCTGATGTCATACTCCTCATGAAGGTCGGTATCAAGAACGTCGTCGCTCTAAACGGCACCAAGGTTCCAGACTCAGTCATCAAGCTGACCAAGGACCGAGAGGTCACAGCATTCCTCGACGGTGATAGGGCGGGGGACCTGATCTTGAAGGAACTTTCTCAGGTCGCGGAGATCGACTATGTTGCGCGTGCTCCCTTCGGGAAGGAAGTTGAAGAGCTCACACCGAAAGAAGTAATGCGGGCCCTCCGTGAACGCGTGCCTTTCAACATGGCAAAGCCAATTGAGAGACCACAATTCGCGCCTCGACCGGAAAGAGCCGAACGTCCTTACCAGGAGAAATCCTATACTGAACGAGCCTATGGACCCCGAGAACAGGGCTACGGTCCCCCCGAGATTACCGCTCGGGCGCCTGCCCCGAGCGAGAAGCCGAACCTACCTCCGCCAGTCTTCGACGCGGCAAAGAATCTCCGCGGTACCTTGGAGGCTGTCGTGTTCGACGAGGCCGGAAAGGAATTGTCTAAAATGCCCGTAAGCGAGCTTGCAGAAAAAATTCCCAGCCTTGAAAACTCTCACCTTGTCCTCTTCGACGGCGTGGTCACACAGAGACTTCTGGACATTGCCGCCGGCAAGGGCATAAAGTACGTCATTGGAGATCGAGTCTCAGACGGAGCGAAAAAGCCTGCTAACGTTAACGTGCTGACCCTTAGCGACTTATCCTCGTTTGGTCCCAACTGAAAGGCTAGCCTGAGAAGCCGGAGCTAGTAATTTATCCTCGGACACCCCGAGAATTTCCAAGATCCGCGCCGCGGCAGGCACGATCTGATTCCGAACATAGTAATCGTAGTCCACATCCTCGATCGTCTCTTTGTAGTGAGGCTCGGCCTTCTGGAACAGTTTGCCGGGTTTCTTGGTTATTACGAAGCCGACTTTGTCTCCTGCGGTGACCGGCCAGCCGTTCTGCGCCATTTTCTTCGCCACTTCCACGTGTGGAGCGTTCACCTCGTATGCTCCGACTGGCTTCGTCAGAGTCTTCCATATAATGAAAGAGGATAGCGGGAGTTTTTTCGATTTGAGATTACTCGTCAAGTCTTGAACGTAGGCTGTCGCTCTTGATGGATTCGCGTCTTCAAGTACCATTCTAAGAACAGTGTTCTGCACCTCGCGAGCCAGGTTTGACCAGTCTCCCCTGACCGCTTCGAGACCTACGACGTCGATCTGTCCATCGGTCCTTAGTCCTGAATATTTCTTCTTGGCCTCTGTGAAGAGTATTCTCTTGTAGACTTCGGACAGGTTGATTTCAAGCCCGAGCTGGTGCTCGATCTCGGCCTGAAAACTCTGGACAAGCTTCTCGTCGTAATTCACGAAGAGACTATCCGTGTCACCATAGAAGACGGTGAGTCCGAGGCTCTTCGCGAGCGATATCGCGCGGTTGATCGTCTCTCTCCCCAAAGCTGCGGCTGATTCTGCAACCTCCTTCGAATACCACCGCGCGCCGGCCCAGCCCGCATAGCCGTAGACGGCGTTTGTCATTACTTTGATGGCTTTCTCACGGGCCTTCAGTAGAGTATACCTTGAATCGTTCGGGGCTGTGCGCTTGAGCTCTGCCTTGGTCGTCTTGCGGGCTTCGATCAGCTTGGTCAGAACTATTCTGTAGAACCCGGAGGGATTCTTTCTGAAGCGATGTTTGACTTCAGGAACCTCGAAGACATCATCCTCCTCCTTTCTTATGACGAGCGTGTCAGGAGAAATGTTGTATTTGATCATGAGGCTTGGGTACATGGACGAGAAGTCGAGACTAGCAATGTTATCGTGCAGCCCAACCTTGGGTTCGAGGACAATTGCTCCCTTGTATGGGATGATAGGCTGCTCTGTTCTGGAGGGGATTAGCTGGCCAAGCTTGTGTGTCTCCATCATCAGGTAGTTGTCGACGCGGAACCCGACAGCCGCGGCTATCACTTGGTCGGGCGGCAATCCGGAGAGTGCCGAAATTTGGATGACATAGTCGATCGCTTCCTGTCCGATCTTTAGGATGGTTTCGGTCTGTTCTTCCACATGTTTGACGAGGATCTTTCTCTGGTCTGGTTTTGACCAGTAGTCGAAGTAAGTGGTCTCATCGATAGGTTTCTGATTTGATGTTTGGACTCCTAGATATTTTGCGACGTTCTCGAGGGTCTTGTTCTTAACCTCGTAAAGGTCATCGGCGAAGTTGAGCAGGTCAACGTTGGCCCGTCCGATCAGCGAGTAGTGACCGTAGAGGCTCTGATGCGGTGGACCCCCGTCTCGGCCGACTCTGAGGGGGGTCTTCGTCTTGTTAGCTCTCTTCACAAGATAAGGCCAGTGGATACTGTTTGCTTCGAAGCTCAGAACAAAGTCAGGATTGATCTTTGTGACGTCGTCGCCAAACTTCTGAATGGTTCCTGCATCCAAATCGGCCTGCGTCAAGAGAAGCTCGTTCGCATTTTTGTCTGTCCTCCAGCTGATGATCCGGATTGGGTCTCGTATCGGGCTGGGAGCCCCGGTCTTGCTGACTGATAGGAGTGAGAAGGAGAAGAGATCCAGTCTAGGAGGTTCTTCCTTGGCTATTGGGCGGGGATGGTCGATTGCCGTTAGCGTTTCTTGGACGTTGAACTCTTTTGGATTTATCGTTGAGGCAGAGGTCTCTACCTCATACCACTGGCAAGGCTTGATCTCGCAATCGTACTGGTACTTGATTGCGAGCCGGAGTTTCTCCTCGTAGGTAGCCTCCCCACCGGTCTTTTTCAGAGTGTCTCGGGCCGCTCTCTCTAGGAACTCTGTGTCTTTGCAGAATACCCGGAGCACGACGCGTTCGTCAGTTAGCAGCTTCTTTTTCTCAAGAGAGACATTCTCGATGGAGGGATGCGGCCTTTCTGATTCCAGTCTTCTTCCCATTTCTTCTGGGTCTTGGTCTTTTCTTGGTAGGAGGTAGAAGTAGGGTCGGTAGTTGCTGTCGACGATTAGGACTCGTTTTCCTTCGTGGGTGATGCCCCAGAGCCAGATCGACGATTTTCCCTCGTAAGTCTCATGGTTGAGGTCGAGTAGCCAGAAGGTTCGGCGCATAGTCTTGCTCAGCGTTTTCTGTCTAAGGGTTTAAATTCGCGGGCCGGCCGCGCAGGCTTCTCGGATAGTCAAGATCATGGCAGAGAAACCTAAGCAGCCAGCGGATCATTGGGGAATTGCCCACATCTACTCAAGCTTCAACAACACCATGGTTCACATTACCGATCTGACTGGTGCTGAGACGATCTCTCGCAGTGCAGGGGGTCAGCACGTGAAGGCTGATCGATTGCAAGGGACCCCGTACGCGGCGATGCAGGCCGCTGCAGCTGCTTCAAAGGTCGCAAAAGACAAGGGAATCACTTCTCTGCACATCCGTGTGCGAGCACCTGGAGGTCATGGAGCTCGGACCCCTGGTCCGGGTGCCCAAGCGGCGATCCGAATGTTGGCTCGTCATGGGTTCCGGATCGGCAGGATTGAGGATGTTACGCCTGTCCCCCACGACGGGACTCGTCGACCTGGTGGTCGACGCGGCAGACGCGTCTAACCCCTGTCCGGGAGTTTTCTTCTACGCCGTACGCTTCTCAGATACGGAGGCTAGTGGATAAGCATCAGAAGTGGCGGGCTGAAGAATGCCTCAACCTGATCGCGTCTGAGAATCTTACCAGCCACACTGTCCGGCAGCTATTGTCTGGAGATATGGGCCACCGGTACCGGGCTGATGATCGATTCTACAGGGGGACACGGTACATGGATGAGCTGGAGTCGATGGGGGAGAAGCTGGCGTGCGAGGTCTTCGGCGCGGACTGGGCTACTCTTCGGCCGTTGTCGGGGCATGTGGCTGATATGATAATGGTCTCGACCCTGACGAAGCCTGGTGGGTCAATCCTCACCGTTAACCCGGCGGACGGGGGCTATCCGGGTCTGAGTGATCAGGCTGGATATCCGACTTTTGTTAATGTCCGGAACTTGTATTTTCCGTTTGACTCTGAGCGGATGAATATTGACGTGGATAAGACCCGGGGCTTGATCGAGGACGAGAAGCCGTCGCTCGTGGTGTTCGGCCAGTCGTTCTTTCTATTTCCCCACCCAGTCAAAGAACTAGTTGACGTATGCAGGTCTGCCGGGTCTAGGGTTGCGTTTGACGGTTCGCACGTGTTAGGGTTGGTTGCTGGGGGCGAGTTTCAGAAGCCGCTGGAGGAGGGCGCTGAGCTGTTGCTAGGGTCTACTCACAAGAGCCTGTTCGGTCCTCAGGGCGGCATTATTGTTGGGAAGGGTGGAGCCGAGTCCGAGGTGAAGGGACGCCAGTTTCCGGGCTTGGTAGATAATGCGCATTGGAACCGGGTTGCGGCGTTGATCTGGGCCTTGGACGAGGCGCGCCGGGTTGGCGGAAAATACGCTGCGCAGGTTATTGCGAATTCCAAGGCGTTGGCCAAGTCTCTGCATGAGGGAGGCGTGCCCGTGAAATGTTCGAACTACGGGTTTACTGGATCGCACCAAGTATTCTTGGACATGAAGGATACAAGAGGGATCGAGAACTTTGCGCAGCGACTAGAGAACGCGAACATCATTGTGGACCATGGGATCCGGATTGGGACATGCGAAGCGACCCGACGAGGCATGAAGTTGAAGGATATGGAGAGAGTGGCAGAGCTGATCGTTCGCGTTTACAAGGGTGAAGAACCCGCGAAAGTGCGCAGAGAAGCTACCAAGCTCCGCCGGCAGTTCAACCGGATACTCTACACCTAGTCGTTTATCGCATTAGGCCAGCAAGCTCCGCGTTTCGTCCAAAGACCGCGCACGCGTCGCGGGAAAATATTTGTTGGCCCCCTTTTTTTTGGTGGGTTCTCGCTGGCTGGAACGTTTCTCGGCGAGGATTCTGGTTTAGGATGCGGAATGGGTTTGGATCGTGATCTTCGTAACGGTACTCTTCCCCTAGGCTGAAGCGTGGAACACGCGTGGTTGCAGGATCGCCTTCCCCGATTTCGGATCATGGCTTATTCCGGGCGAGTCCACCTAGTGGATATGTGTCGTCTTCGACCGAAGCCGTGCTAGGAGGCTGGCCGATCGTCCGTAGGCTGTTGCTCTGTCAGGTTATTATTCGACCTCGTCCTATCGTAGGGTCATGCCTCTGCCCAAGCAGGGAGACACCGTGAAGGTTACGCTGTTGAACCGTGAGACGATCGAGGGTGTCGTCGAGTGGGTCGATGGTAACGGTCTCTGGGTCAAAGGAGCTGTAAGGTCGAGATGGGTCCCTCTGGAAGCCTTTACCGCGCCGCACGATTCTCATCCTATTGATGCGAAGGAAGAACAGGCCTCAGCCTAGTCTCGTGAGAGAGCACTCGATGCGAACTGGTACTTTATGGTGAGTCTTCCGTTCAGCCTGGCCTGGGCATTGTTCCTCGTCTTCGAGAAGATTGTGCTAAGCCTCCCCTGGCCCCTTCAACGATTGGTGATAATGCAGTTTCCTGACGAATTCAGGGCTCAGCAAGTAGTTGTCCGGTCAAGAACCCTTCGGTAGAAAACTGGGCTTTTCTACGCTAGGACTGTTCTGGAGGAGCCGACTCTGGTGCTGTTTCGGTCTGTGGCTGGTTAGTTAGGTCGAGGACGTTCTTCAGCTCCCTCTTCATTAGTGCAGGATCGTGGTTGAGGTTGAAGTAGTCTGCGAAGGTTATCGTGGTCCGCAGGACCTTTGTTCGTCCGAGCTTATCGTAGCTGATCAGGTCCATCTCTTTCAACTGCTTAACGTGTTGGTAAGCGAGTTTCCCTCTAACACGGACGACATGTGACTGAGAGATCGGCTGTCGTAGAGCTATGAACGATAGTGTTCTCAGCGGACCCGGCGTAAGCAGGGGCCGGTTCGAGAGTTTTCTCACATTCTTGACGAACTCGGGCCTCAACTGCATTACGAATCTTCCATCGGGCAATTCTAGGACCTGGATCGGGCTGTCAATCTTTGCGTAGCGTTCGGCTATGGCTCGTGCAATGGATCGAATCTTCTCCTCGGACCTTGCGCCAATTACCGATCCGATTGTCTTGAAGTCTAGTGGTCTTCCCGAGACGTAGAGGGCTGCTTCACAGAGTTGTTGCTGCAGCAACCCCGACGACTTGGGTGCTGATTCAGTCTGGACTTGGGTTTCCATTGTTCGTCACTTCGATCTGAATATCTCCGAATTCTTCAGGCTGGGACAGACCAACTTTCTTCTCGATGGCGAGAAAGAGTAGCATGATGAACATGCGAACAGCTTGCACCGTATCTCCCTTCCCCAACAACTTGAGAAATGATAAGCTCTCGCCAGGAATAGTCTCGTCTAACAGTCGGCTGTAGAATTCCTTGATCTCATCTTCAATCTTGACAAGCCAGTCGTCCACCTGCTCAAACACGGCAGGGGTCCGTGACAATAGCTTGGCGGTCTCCGAGGGAAGAAGTCTCTCAGCCCTCAGAACGTCAAGTATTCCCTTCAGAACCTCGTCCAACGAAGTCGTCGTCGACTGAAACCTGATCGGGAACGCCAAAGGGGGAGGCACATAGTCTGTCGGCTTCTCTAGCGGGGGTCGCGGTGGTTCTTCCATCTTCAACACGAGTTCCGATTTCATCCGGAGAAGCACCGCCGAGGAGAGCAGCGCTGTTCCTGAGACTGAGAAGTCGATAAAGCCCCGGCCCTTCATCTCCTTCATCAGTCCAGTTAGGAGCTGGGACAGGTTCACGTCCCACGGCTTAACGCGATGAAGGTGTAGCAGGTCAAAGAGCACAGTGTACGGGCTCTTCAACCAGTAGGTATCCTGTTCCGCGGTCAATCCTTGACTCCGCCCTTGTTGGGGAGCGAGATGACTGCGCTCTGTCCATGATCGATGTAGACTCCGAATACTCTGTCTGCTCGAGATATCGTTGTATCCTTGAGCGAGATTACGACGAACTGGGACTCGCTGCTCTTGGATCTGACTAGCTCTGCGAGTCTCTTTGCGTTCAGAACATCTAGGTGGGCGTCAATCTCGTCCATGATGTAGAATGGCATCGGATGGATTTGTTGAAGTGCAAGAAGATAGCAGACTGTTGAGACGGATTTCTCTCCTCCGCTAGCAGCGCCAATCGTGAGTTCGGTCTTCCCGGGGAATTGGAGGAACACGTCCAGTCCTCCTTCGAACGGATTGTCAGGGCTGTCGAGCGCCATTCTTCCATTCCCGCCACTTGTAATGTCGCCGAAGATCTGGTGAAAAGTATCATTGACCTTCGTAAACGCAACCATGAAAGTGTCCAGCTTCCTCTTCTCCAGTTCATTCATGAAGTCCAGAATAGCTAGCTTCTCTCTTTCCAGATCACTTATCCGGACGGAGAGGTGTTTGTAACCATCCTTGATCTCTTCATAGTCCTTGACCGCGAGCTGGTTAACGAGTCCTATCTCGGCCAACTCTTTTTCCAGAGCCGCCCTGAGCTTCGTAGCGTCCTCGATAGCTTCGGGCGTAGTTTCGAGAGGTTTCTCGAAACCGAGATTTCGCAACTGTGCACCCAACATCGTCAGTTGAGTCTCTAGCTCTCTTAGACTCGCCTTCAGCTCGGAAACATTGGAGTTGAGCGGATCCATTCTATCGATCAGTTCCGAAAGCGACTTTTCAAGCTCAGCGAATCTATCTTCGTACTTTCTTCTCTCCTGACCAACAGATTGAAGGCTGTCTACCAGTCGAGCTTTTTCTTCGTTGAGCTTGCTCATCTCCCACCGTAATTCTTCTGATTTCTTATTCGCTTCCTCTACCCTTGACTCTTCTCGTTTGATTTCACTCTCAAGGGCTCTCAGCTGAATGCGGAGCTGATCGTAGCCGGGCTTGAGAGTGTCGAGGGTAGATTGCGTGGAAGCGACTCTGCTGTCTAGCTCCAACTTCTCGCGCAGTAGGGCTTCGGCTTCCCGGACCGCTTGATCTCGTTCGCGTTCCATTCCCATTATTGTGTTTCTTCTCTGTTCGATCTTCAGCTTGGCGAGCTCTTCCTCGCGCATAGAGAGTCGCCGTTTTATCTCGCCCTGCTTCTGGGCTATCTCCTGTAGCAGTTCCTGTTCGCGCTGCATCGAGTTCTGAAGACTCTCGATCCTCTTCTTTGTCTGCTGCAGCGACAGTCGGGTCCTTTCGAGGCTCTTCTGAGCCATCTCAACATCGCGTCCGAGCGCCTCGCGCGTCTTGCTCGTAGAGACTCGGTCTTCTCTGAGTTTGACAATCTCCGACTCTAACCGATCGAGTTCGGATCGAGACCGCTGAACAATAGACTCTAGCGACTTGACGGTTCGCTCAAGACCCTCAAGCACATTGGACCTCGGGATAAGGGTAGAAGCATCGAAAGGCGCTCGATAGTAGCCACTTTCGAGACCACCACCGGGTTCGTACAGATCCCCGCTTGTTACAACACATCTCTGGCCCCTGGCTGCGCTCAAGAAAGCCGCTCTCTGATTTGTGGCGAGCATCGTGTCGCCGAAGACGAACTCGACTGCTGCAGTCAATCCCTTCTCGGACTTAATGATGCCCGAGAGGGGACCTACTATTCCAGGAGTCTGCTCGTACTCATCTCTCTCTGGAGGAACTTCCAAGTCATCGAGAGGGATTATCTTGGCTCGACCCAATTTGGTACGCTTCAGGCTCTCCACGCATTTGATCGCTACTCCAAGGTCTCTTACAACGAGGGCTCGCATCCAGCCCACGCTCGCTGCTTCTACGGCCTTGCTGTACTCATCACTGTATTTGATCAACTCTTGGAGTCGTCCCAGAACTCCATTGAGCGCTCCCTCCTCAGCCATCTCCTCCAGTTTCTGCAGCGCTTTCTCTTCTGCCTGAAGAGTATCAGCAATGTTTCGTTGAGTGTTGAACTCAGTAACAGTCACGCGTGCTCTCTTGGCGACGTCTAAGGCCTCGTCGATCTCTTTGTGCCTCTGATCCTTGAGCTCAGTGTACTCTTTGGCCTTCTCTTCGATGTCCTGTAATCTCTTCTCTTCTTCTTTCCCAAGCTTCTCCATTTCCCGGATTCTCTTTTTCAACTCATCTGCCAAGCTAGAGAATTCTTGATGGCGAGCCTCAAGGGTCTGTAAATGACTCGCAGTCAGGTCCAGTTTCGCCGAACTGCCTTTACTTGTTGCGATGAAGGTTGACAGTTCCTTTTCCAGTGCAGCGATTTCAGCATCGAGTGATTCGTGTGTTCTTGCGTCCGCTGATAGTGCTTCTCGAGCGTTCTGCAGAGCCGTATCGAGTTTCTTGGCTTTCCCGTTCGCTTCTTCGAATCTTGTCTCTAGGCCGGACTTCTGGGCAGTTAGGTTTCTGAGAGCGGTCGGGAGTTCTTTGAAATTGTTCTGGATCTGTTCTCCCTGGTTTTGCAGAGACTCGATTTGCCTAGTTCGAGTATTCAAAATATTCTTGGCTGCTTCAGCTTCTGCCCTTGCTCGGACGACTCCGTTGCTGGCCTCTGCGATCTTTCTCTCAACGCCGAAGAGTTCTTGGTTTCCCTGGGTGACAGTTAGCTCTTCGAAGTGACGTCTCTCACCTTCTACCTTCGACCTCTGGGTGGTAAGTTCGTCCCTCTGCTGTCGTAATGCGTCGAGATTCTTCTGCTCGTTCTCCAGCAGCAGGATTGCGCTGGAGCGTTTGTTCTCAAAAGCAACTATTTGTGAAGAGTAGACTCGTGCCTGCTGATTCCCCATCTCTTTCTCGATAAGCTTGGAACGTAGAAGGTCGTTTCGTTCGCGTTCAAGCCGTTCTATTCTGTTTCTTACGTCTTCAACCTTGCTTGCCGCTACCTTGAGGTTAACGTCAGCTTCTGAGAGCTGGATTTTGGCCTCTGCCTTCTTGGTCTCGAAGATTCCTAGTCCGATTAGGTCCTCGAGTATTCGTCTCCTCTCTTCAGTGCTAATTTCTGCGAGACGGGTGATTGAGTGTTGGGCGATTAGGTTGAAACCGGTTACTTGGATGTCACCAGAGCTGAGAATATCCTGCACTTGCTTCCGAGAGAGGCGGCGCCCGTTCATTCGATAGATTCCTTCGCCGCCCTTGGAGAACTCTCGTGATACCGTCACGAGGTCAGAATCTACGGGAATCTTCCGATCGGTATTGTCGAACTGGACAGCTACATAGGCCGATCTGGCGTCTCCGGTATTGGACTTGTGGACCAGGTCTGAGAGGCTTCCACCTCGGAGTTCTCGAGGGCTAAGTTCGCCTAGTGAGAATTTGAGCGCGTCTAGGATGTTTGATTTTCCCGAGCCGTTAGGGCCGGTGAATACTGTGAAGCCTCGGTCGAGATTGACTGAGACCTTCTTGTTGAAGGTCTTGAAGCCTCGGATGTCGATTCTCTTGATATAGACCAAGGCCCGGGCTCTTGGATGTGTTTTAACTCTGCTTACATAAGTTCGTCCATTGTGTCGTGAGTAAATCTGTCAACGAGATTCGATCCTCATGGAAGGGAACAATAGTGGCCGCTTCTCAACCGGAGATTCGGGACGTAAGGATTGTCCAGATAATCGAAGAACTATCTAGCCAGCTCGGCATTGAGAAATTCCCTCGAAGGGTTGTATGGACGAATGAACTTCCTGGGGGACGGAGTCGAATAGTAGTTGGCTCCGACGAGTCCTTCGTTTGGGATAGCCAACTTGTCCTAGCCAAACGAATGCAAGATGCGCTCGGGCCAGATGAATGGCGACCAATAATCGCCTCCTCACTAATCTTGAGCTCAAAATTGCGAAAGAATGTCTTGAAGAAAATTTTCATTCGACTAATTCTGCCTCCCGCCTTGCCTTTTGCCCTCTCCATCTTCCTATTCGCAAGTGGCTTCAACTCTGCCGGAGTCTATGCTGGTCCTACTTGGATAGTGCTGTTCTTCGTCGCAAGTCTCTTCGCCCTAGTGATCATACCCGGATTTCTCTTCGGCGATTATTATCAAGAAGCGAAGCTAGTTGCTGATAGGCAAGCAGCAGACCTTGTCGGAAGGCAAAGGTTCGTGGATATTCTGTGGAAGATCGACGGGATGGACTGGGACGACGTGGAGCTGGCCAAAGGGAGGCATCATGGAGCGCCCAGGCTAGGACTGGACCGAAGGATCGGCAATCTGCAAGATTATTCGAAGTAATGAGCCCAAATGCTCAAGACTCGGGTCGACTCTCTGACAAGCATTCATCGGCCGAATCTGCGGTGGCGCCTCTGATAGAGTCGTATTGCTCGGAGAAAATCGATTTTCCGGAACTCGGGCCAGTAAACGTCTTCGAACACCAGTTCGCTGTAGGCTGACTGCCAGAGTAGAAATCCGCTCAGACGCTCTTCGCCTGAAGTGCGTATGACGAGATCAGGGTTGGGATTCGGAAGATGCGCGGTGTAAAGATACTTGTGAAAAGTGTCCTCGTCAATCTGCTGTGGTGAAAGGTTGCCTTGGTGGACGTCTTCTACTATCTTCTTCGTAGCGTCAACGATCTCTGCTCTTCCAGTGTATGCGATGGCGAGGTTTAGGAAGTGCTGGTCGTACATGCTCGTCTCGTCTTCCAGGCGTTTGAAAACGTCTTGAAGAGTTTCAGGCAACAGGTCAGTCCGGCCAATTGCTTTGACTCGTACTTTCTGGGTGTGCAGTCTGCTGTCCCTTCCCAGTTTTCGAGTTTCTTCTTCTACAATTTTGAGGATAGAGTTTACCTCCTCACTCGGTCTCGAGAAGTTCTCAGTGGAAAACGTGTAGAGCGTCAGCGTCTTGATCCCGTATTCGAGGCACCAGTCGAGAACCTCCTCGCCGACCTTTGCCCCTGCCCAGTGTCCGTCTGTTGAGTTGAGAGCCTTCTCCGTCGCCCATCTTCGATTACCGTCCAGAATTATTCCGATGTGCTGAGGCATGGGGCCGTACTTGATCTGCTCGATCAAATATTTCTCGTAGGCTTTGTAGACCCCAGCAATTCTGAGGAGGCTGTTTATCATTAAGCGATTTCCTGGATTTCCTCTTTTTTCAATTGCGCGTGAGCCAGCGCCGTACCGCAGGGACAGTCTTTCCTAGACTCGGGTATTTTTGCCATCGCTCCAGTTAGTATCTTGTTGAGCACTTGGCTGGTCTCGTGGCCCTTCTCTTCTACTTCTCTTGCTGATAACGTTCTCTGAAGCCCCGCGGCCATGTTGGATACGAAGCTTATCGAAGCATAACACATCTCAAGCTCGCGGGCGAGGAAGGCTTCGGGGGCTCCTGTCATTCCGACTATTCCGCACCCCATTGTTCGAAGCATCTTGATCTCAGCCGGGGTCTCGTACCGCGGTCCCTCTGTACACGCCATAACAACATCCTTCGGTGTGCTTCTACCAGTTGCCGCGGTCGACATTGTCAGGACTTCTCGGATCCTGGGGCAGTATGGTTGGGAGACATCGATGTGGGTGACAGGAGAGCCGTCGTAGAAAGTTCCAACTCGGGACTTTGTCATGTCGACCAGGTCCGAAGGGATGACAATTTCGCCAGGCGAGAGTTGTTGATCGATTGCGCCAACGGCGTTTGTTGCGATGACGCGTTCGACCCCGAGGCTCTTCAGTCCCCAGATGTTAGCTCGATAGTTTACCTTGTGAGGCGGGCTAGAGTGATTTTCCCCATGTCGTGGCAGGAAGACTGCCGGTCGCGAATCTATTTCGCCGATCGTAAGGTTGGGAGTTGGCCCGTAGGGCGTCCCTAGAATCTTCTGGGTACCCTTGAGGATTGATTTTACTCCTGAACCACCGATAATGGCAATGGGATGCTTCATTCCTCTGTTCCTTCGTAGAGTGCGCTGAGTTCATGCAGCGTTAGCTTTCCGCCTTTGCTGAGCTTCTTTTGAGCCGTGTCCTTTAGAGCTTCCTTGAGTGCTTCTCCCTTCTGACGCTGAATTCTCTTTTCATCATCCGTCAAAGTATTTCTTAGTTGCAGGAATTTCTGATTTGTATCAGCGGTTCTCCGTTTGAGATCGTCGAGTGTTTTCTGCTGTACTTCACGTCTCAGCCTGAGTGTCTGGAATGCTTCGGACAATTGGACGATGTCCGCGTGATGTTTCTGGCTTTCAGCAGCTAATTCCTGGATTCTCGCATGCATCTGATCGGCTTCTTCTCGTTGCTTAGTGATATCTTCCCTTAGCTTGAGGACCTTGTGGTAGCCCGTGACGCGGATTTCCAAGCTCCTGATCTTCGTCATCAAGCGTTTTTCTTCGTCTTTCTCAAGCGGTGAGGTCTGAACCTGCCATTCCAATGCTGCTAGATCCTTTTCCGCGATCGACGCGTGGGGTCGATCGCTCATCTTTTTGAGAAGTTCTCGAAGCGTCGCGAGTTTCTCTCGCGATGTGTCTCGGAGCCTATCCCGAGTCTGTTTGAGAGCTCGGACAGTATCATTCAGACCGTCTCGAGTCTTACGTAAATTCTGTAGTTCATCCCTGACTTTCTGAAGCTTGATCTTTGTCTCGTTAAGCTGGTCGAGACTCTTTGATTGTTCGATTCTCAGTTGTTGTCGTTCGTCGTCGAGCTTATCGATCTCGCTCACTTCTTGGGACCTCGCCGTGCCTTGATGACTGGGATGTATGGAAAGGTAGATTGACCGCCTTATAGGGATTGAAGCCGAAAATCAGGGACGGTTGCAGACTCGTCGGCCATTGAGAAGGTGGGGGATCGGCTCAATCTGATTGGGACGATTCACGTGGACCCTAAGAGCGCCAGCTTCGTACGGGAAACCATT
>Ga0209761_1001538_pt1 | contig 14977 bp, 13 predicted proteins | sample GraSoi013_1_40cm_4_FD_185818 | JGI IMG/M metagenome (GOLD analysis project Ga0209761, IMG submission 185818) | Grasslands soil microbial communities from the Angelo Coastal Reserve, California, USA - Sample 09_25_2013_1_40cm (SPAdes) (version 2) | ecosystem: Environmental > Terrestrial > Soil >...
GCATTCTGTACGGCAAGCAGGACCTGCTCGAGGCGACCGAGCCGTTGCTCGGCGGTGGGGAGATGATCCGCGAGGTCCACCTCGGATGGGCGAAGTGGAACGACGTCCCGTACAAGTTCGAAGGCGGTACGCCGAACATCGCTGGTGCGATCGGCCTCGGTGTGGCCGTCGATTACCTCACGACGATCGGCATGGATGCGGTCCGCGGCCATGAGATGGAGATGACCGAGTACGCGCTCGAGAAACTCGCCCGCCTGAAGGGCGTGCAGACGTACGGTCCGAGGGACGTCACGAAGCGAGCCGGCGTCGTCTCGTTCACGATCGATGGCGCCCATCCACACGACATCGCCTCGATCCTCGATGTCGAGGGGATCTGCGTCCGTTCCGGGCACCATTGCGCCCAGCCCCTCATGGAGCGGTTCAATCTCCCCGCGACCGCGAGGGCCTCCTTCTACGTCTACAACGATCTCGACGACGTCGACGCGCTCGTCGCCGGCATCAAGAAGGTGCAGGAGGTGTTTGCCTGATGTCGATCTCGTACGACATGTATCAGGAGCAGATCCTGGACCATTACAAGCACCCGAGGAACAAGGGGCCGCTCGCGGGCGCCTCGAAGAACGCGCGGGACTCGAACCCGTTGTGCGGGGACGAGGTCGTCCTCCACCTGAAGGTCGATGGCTCCGACCGAATCGCCGAGGTGAAGTTCGAAGGCCAGGGATGTGCAATCAGTCAGGCGAGCGCATCGATGCTCACGACGATCGTCAAGGGGATGCCGCTCGCCGAGGCCGGAGGCCTGGGCCGCGACGCGGTCTTGAAGAAACTCGGAATCCCCCTGAGCGCCGTCCGCTTGAAATGCGCCCTCCTGTCTCTCCACGTGCTCAAGCTCGCCCTCGGCCAGAAGGCGGACGTCGGGACCTGAGGCTCTCGATCCCATGGGTTCGGCCGCGAAGCCGCCGAAGGCCCCGCGCGTTGCGGATCTCATTGGCCACACTCCGCTCCTCCGACTCGATCGATTGGCATCCCATGTGGCTCCCCGGGTACAGGTGTTTGCGAAGGCCGAATTCCGCAATCCCGGCGGCAGCGTCAAGGACCGCGCCGCACTCGAAATGTTGCGAACGGCCGAACGGTCGGGCCTGACGAAGGATCGGATCCTCCTGGACGCGACGTCCGGGAACACCGGGATCGCGCTCGCGATGCTCGGAGCCTCGGAGGGATACCGGGTGACCCTCTGCGTGCCGGCGAACCTCAGCACAGAGCGGAGGCGCATTCTCCAGGCCTACGGCGCCGAGCTGGTCGTCACCCCCGCCCCGGACGGGACCGATGGCGCGCAGCGGGCGGCCAAAGCGCTCGCGGCCTCGGAGCCGCGCAAATACCAGTATCTCGATCAATACAACAACGAGGCGAACTGGCGGGCCCACTTCGAGTCGACCGGACCGGAGATCTGGGAGCAGACGGCGGGGACGGTCACGCACTTCGTCGCGTGCCTCGGAACCACCGGCACGTTCGTCGGGGTGGGACGCTACCTGAAGAAGATGAATCGGAACGTGCGGCTCGTGGGCGTCCAGCCGGACGGTCCCTTTCACGGCATTGAGGGCGTCAAGCATCTCGAGACAGCCCTCGTCCCGGGGATCTGGGATCCGAACCTCGCGGACGAATTGATGTCCGTCGCCACGGAGGACGCTCAAGCCGCGACGCGTCGGATCGCACGGACGGAAGGGATCCTTGTCGGGACGTCGAGCGGAGCCGCCTTCGATGCGGCGCTGCGGCTCGCCGAGCGAATCCGCGAAGGCGTCATCGTAACAGTCTTCCCGGATGCGGGCGTGAGCTACGTCGCGGAGCGATACTGGGAGGAGGGTCGGTGACGATCGAGATCCCCAAGTCGGTCCTTCAAGCGATTCACGACCATGCCCGTGAGGCGTACCCCGAGGAGTGCTGTGGATTTCTCCTCGGTCATTCCGGTACACCGCGGCGCATCGAGGAATCGCGTCGCGCGCGAAACGTCGCGACGGAGAACCGAGCGCGGCGGTACATGATTGATCCGCTCGACCTCCTTCACGCTGACGATGACGCGCGGAAGAAAAATCTCGATCTCATCGGGATCTACCACAGCCATCCGGATCATCCTGCCGCCCCTTCCGAATACGATCGATCGCGCGCAGCGGGTTGGTTGTCGTACGTGATCGTAAGCGTCGTCGACCGCGAGCCGAAAGAGGTCACGGCTTGGCAGTTCGACGAGACCACGCGACGATTCCGGCCTGAGGCGATCGTTATCCGTTGACCGGTCAGGTTGGAACGGCGTGGAGTCACATCGATGCGAGGTCGTGTTGGCGTCTAGTCGAACATAGCACCGTGGATCGGGGCCGCACTTTCCCTTCACTCAGATATGAATAGCGGTGGGGCGAACCTTAAGTATAACACCGTCATGAAACCGATGCGACGATGCCAGCGGTCCGAGTCATCATCCCGACAGCCCTCCGTCAATACGCCGCGAATCACGATGCCGTCGAGGTCGAGGCGGCCAGCGTCGAACAAGCGCTCGGCGACTTGGTAAGCCAATTCGACCAACTCCGGCGTCATCTGTACGCAGAGGACGGGCGGCTTCGAAATTTCGTGAACGTCTACGTGAACGAAGAAGACATCCGCTATCTGCAGAAGGATGCGACGCCTCTGAAGTCCGGTGACACGATTTCGATTGTCCCGAGCATCGCGGGCGGTTCGTTCTCTCTCATGGACCGACTCGCTTCGAAGCGCAAAGATGTCCTGATGCCGGCCGAAATCAAACGGTACTCCCGACATCTAATCCTGCCCGAGGTCGGGATGGCGGGGCAGTTGAGGCTCAAGCAGTCGTCCGCTCTGATCGTTGGCGCGGGCGGGCTCGGAGTCCCGCTCACGCAATACCTCGGCGCCGCCGGCGTCGGCCGTCTCGGGATCGTCGACTTCGACGTGATCGACGAGACGAACCTTCAGCGCCAGGTGTTGTACGGCACGAAGGACGTCGGGCGGAAGAAGATCGACGTCGCGAAAGAGCGGGTCGCGCAGATCAACCCGAACGTCGACGTGCAGACGTACGAGACCCGCCTCACGTCGGACAACGCGCTGGACATCCTGAAAGACTATGACGTGGTCATCGACGGGACGGACAACTTCCCGACCCGGTACCTCGTGAACGATGCGACCGTCCTCTTGAAGAAACCGAACGTCTACGGATCGATCTTCCGCTTCGAGGGCCAGGCGAGCGTCTTCGACGCCGCGCGAGGCCCCTGTTACCGGTGTTTGTACGCAGAGCCTCCGCCGCCCGGCCTCGTACCTTCGTGCGCGGAAGGCGGCGTGCTCGGCGTGCTCCCGGGCATCGTCGGATCGATTCAAGCGATCGAGGCAATCAAGGTCCTCCTCGGGAAGGGCGACACGCTCATCGGCCGCCTCCTCGTGTTCGACGCGCTCCGGATGAAGTTCCGCGAGCTCAAATTGCGGAAGAACCCTGAATGTCCGATTTGCGGAACCAATCCGACGATTAAGGAGCTCATCGACTACGAAGAGTTCTGCGGACTCCGTGCCGCATCGGAGCAGGTCGGCGAAGATCTCCAGATCACAGTCGAGGAGTTGAAAGAGAAGATTGACGCGGGGAGGGAGCCGGTCCTGCTCGACGTGCGCGAGCCGATGGAGTGGGAGATCGCGCGACTCGATAAGGCCGTCCTGATGCCCGTCGCCCAGGTTCCGGGCCGGGTGAACGAGCTGAGCACCGCGGATGAAATCGTCGTGTATTGCAAGACCGGCGTCCGCTCCGGGCGGATCACGAACTTCCTCCGGGAGATCGGCTTCCGGAAGGTGAAGAACCTCGTGGGCGGGATCGACGAGTGGGCGGAGAAAGTCGAACCCGAGATGCCTCGATACTAGTTCGCCTGCCACAAGTCATAAGCCGTGGCGAACTCTGCCGGCATCCATGCCCCTCGATCCCGGCACGGTGCATCGGTTCGCGATGCTCGAACGGGCCGTCAAGTCATTCGCGAAGACCGGCCGTTTCGATGAATCCCTCAAACTCATCGAGGAGATGCTCGAAATCGCCCCCGAGGACACGGGCCTGTCGAAATTGAAAGTTCGGGTCGCCACCGAGATGGTCCATCAAGCGATCCAAGCGCAGAAGATTGGAGCCGCGACCCAGATCGTCGGGCTCGTCGAGACGAAGATCCCCGCAGCACACCTCGGCCAGACCGAGAAGGAGCTCCTCGCGAAGGCGAAAGAGCACCTGTACTCGATGTGATTCGAACACATTTATCGCGGACGATGACGGTCGGAGGCCCATGTCGCCCAAAGGTTCCACCGACGAGTATGTGAAGGAAATCGAGGCGATGCGTCGAGAGAAGGACTACTTCTTCAAGGAAGACGCCGAGTCTCCGATCCCGCATCGACTTCGTCACGACTTCAAGGGCCTCGCGTACTTTCCTCCCGATCCGGCCTATCGGGTTCACGCAAAGTTGATCAAGGACCCGAACCCGCAGCGGGTGGTCCTCGCGACCTCCAAGGGAGTCCCCCGGGAGATGATCCGGTACGGCGTATTCGAGTTCGAGGTCGAGGGCACGAAGCAACGGCTCGCCGCGTTCAAGTCGGTCCCGCAGCCCGGTCACCACCACGCGGACGAGAGCTTGTTCATCCCCTTCCGCGACGCGACGTCCGGCAAGGAGACGTACGGTGCGTGCCGATACCTCGACATCGAAGAGCAGCCGACGGACGAGTATGTGATCGATTTCAACCTCGCCTACAATCCGTACTGCGCGTACAGCGAGGACTACGTATGCCCGTTCCCGCCTCGGGAGAACTGGCTCACGATGCCGATCCGCGCGGGCGAGAAGAACTTCCCGCTAGCTCACTAGCGTTCGTCGGCACATCACGCGTCGATTCCATCGAGCCACTCGAGTCGGCGTTCGCGGTTCGATAGGACTTCTTCCGGACCTTTGAAGTCCTGTTCGACGACCGCGAGCCTCTCGATGAGGGTCCGGATGGCATCCGTCGTTGGCGCACGGACATCGAGGCCGGCGAGGCCGAGCTGACGCTTCACGATCGGCATGCCCGTCTCCACGCCGCCCATGTGGTAGCAGAAGTCCGTCATGATCTTGTCCGTTACCCGGATCAGTCGGTCGACGGGCTCCTGCGGGGGCGTCACGAGCGCGATCCGTCGGATCGGATGGCCGGCTGCCTGCAGGATCTGCTCTCCGAGCGCCTTGAAGGACATCTCGACCCGGTCCCCCGTCTTCGCGCTCGTCAGGATCCCGGGACACGAGTACTTCTGAGTCAAGAAGTAGAGGTACTCCTCGGCCCAGACCCGATCCGGGACGAGGTCGGACTTGTTCCCTGCGAAGACCGTCGGGATTCTCCCTGCGAGCCGCCACACGGCTGGGATCCAGTAGTCCTCCAGGGCCCGACGGCTCTCGTCGTTTGTGGCGTCGTACACGAGCAGGACGCCTTGGGCGCCCTTGATTGCGGTCTCTTGCACCCCGCTGTATCCTTTCTGCCCGAGGACATCCCAGATCTGCAGGACCATCTCGACCTCGGCCAGGGGCGATCCGAGGTTCAGGCTCCGCTTCGAGACTTTCGTCCCAACGGTCGTGATGTAGTCGTCCGAATACTGGTCGACGACGAATCGACGGACGAGCGAGGTCTTCCCCACGCCGCCATCGCCCAGGAGGACGACCTTCGACTTCATCGGCTCTCGCGGCATCGAAGGACGAAGGCTATCCCCGAGCCCCCTTCTTGAACCGTTCCCCGTGGTTCTCATCGGGAGCACTTAATGCCAGGGGACACACGCACAAGCGATTGGCGGCGCTCAAATCCTGGTCGTCCGCGGCGTCTCGTCGGCATGAAATCAGAAGTCGTCGGTCGGATACTGGACGAACTTCCCGGTCGTTCCTCCGAAGCGCCGAGCCAAATCAGTTGTACGGATCTCCTTCACCAGGGAGACCGCCATCGTGGTGTCAGGAAACGGACCGTCGACCGTGTATCCGAGGCTTCGGAACCGCGTGACGTCGGACCGCGCGGTGATCCAGTTGACCGTTGCGATTCCCGTCTCCGCCTTCGCCTCCATCAGCGCGACCGCGGCCCGGAAGTCCTGAGGGTTCGGAGCGACGACCTCTTCCATCGTGATCCCGTCGTGCGGGCGCGTGCGGAGATACCCCACCGCCTGGCCGTCTCGCAGCACGATTCGATATTTCTCCAGGTAGTCGCGGGTCCGGATGACGCCCCATTCGAGAGCCCGCTCCGGTCGTTCGGTCCAGCCAAGCATCCGCCGCGTCTGGGTTCGATAGAGGCGATGGATCGTCGACATGTCCGAACGCCTCACGGCTCGGAGTCGGTACCCCTTCGGGGCCATTCGCCGGGTCACCTGGCGGATTGCCTGTTGGAACGGCGCGAGGTCCACGTAGCCGAGCTTCGCGTACACGCCATACCCGCGGATGTTGCGGCTCGTCGTCAGGGCCGACACGCTCAAGCCGAGTTCGCGGAACCGATCGTGGGTCGCCTCGATGAGCCGGCGAGCGAAGCCGCGGCCCCACACACCCGGGTGTGAGCACACCGCTGCGAGGCCGCCGACTTCTTCGACTCCATTCGTCGTCCGCACGGCCAAGCGTCGGGGGACGACTTGGGCGAGGACCCGGCCGCGCTCCTCCGCGTACAGCGCGAACTCCTCGAGGTACGTCCGGTCGTGCGCGCGAACTCGGCGCACCTTTGCTTCGTCCCACGCAGATCCGAAGGAGACCACGCCAAGTCGGAATGCCGCAAGGGGATCGATCTCATCGTACGTTCGCACGCGCATGGGGCAACCGCGCGGGGAGGGGGATTTGAACCCCCGAGCGCAGAGCGCACGGGATTAGCAATCCCGCGCCCTACCAGGCTAGGCGATCCCCGCAGCCGGCGCCTATCAAGGGACAACCTATAAACGCTTTCGGGGATGCGACCGCGTAATCGTTTCGAGCTGCGGGAAACCACCTGTCTTCATCGTCTTCGTGGCACTCGACCGGCGCATCGGAAGGCCATCGCGAGACAGCATTATAACGCGCGATGTCCTCCCGCCTCCGGACAAGCCCGTATCCCCGAATCAGATCGAAGCGTGGCCATCCAAGACGATTACTTGGCCATCGGGTGCATGATGGGCTCGTTGCGGACATGACTCTTATCCTGGTCTCGAACCGTCTCCCGGTCACGGTTCGGCGCGTCGGGAACCACCTCGACGTTCAGCCGAATCCCGGCGGCGTCGCGGCGGGCCTCGCATCCATTCATCGAGAATTGCGAGGTCGCTGGTTCGGATGGCCCGGCTCGATCGCCCCGGGCGACATTAAGCAGGTCACCGCGCGCCTGGAGAAGGAATTCGATTGCCATCCGGTCGTCCTGCCTCACAATCTGGCCCGCCTATACTATAGCGGCTTTTCGAATGGGACATTGTGGCCGTTGTTCCACTCCTTCTCGACGTACGCGAGGTACTCAGCCTCCGAGTGGGAGGCATATCGCGCCGTCAACGCGAAATTCGCGGACACGATCGTGCGTGCTCTCCGCCCTGATGACCAGCTCTGGATCCATGACTATCATCTCCTCCTCCTGCCCCGATTGATTCGAGAGCGGTTGCCCGAGGCGCGGATTGGGTTCTTCCTCCACATCCCATTCCCGCCGTACGATGTGTTCCGTCTCCTCCCATGGCACAAGGAAATCCTCCAAGGCATGCTCGGTGCCGACCTGATCGGCTTTCATACCTACGACTACGCCCGTGCCTTCCTCGGAAGCCTCCTGCGCGACCTGGGTCTCGACAACCGGATCGGCGCCGTCGTCGCAGGCCATCGAGCGGTTCAAGTCGATGTGTTCCCGCTCGGGGTCGACGTCACGACTTTCAATTCGACATCGATCGGTCCTTCCGCCGCGCGTTCGATCGCACGATTGAGGAAAGGGGTGGAGCCCTCGAAGCTGCTCTTCTCGATTTCCCGCCTCGACTATACGAAGGGCATCCCGGAGGCGCTCGAAGCGTTCGGCCGATTCCTCGAAGTGCACCCGGAGTGGCGTCGGAAGATCACCTACTTCCTCGCGGTCGTGCCCTCCCGCGAGCGAGTGGCCCAGTATGCACGGTTGAAGCGGACGATTGACGAGCGCGCGGGGCGCATCAACAGCCGGTACAGCACAATCGCGTGGTCGCCGATTCGATATGTGTACCGCCAGCTGGACTTCGACGAGCTCCTGGCGCTCTACCGGGTGAGCGATGTGGCGATCGTCACTCCCCTGCGGGATGGGATGAACCTCATCGCGAAAGAGTATGTCGCTGCAAAGCAGGAACCGCGTGGGGTGCTCATCCTGAGCGAGATGGCTGGCGCCTCGAAGGAGATGCGCGAGGCCCTCATCGTGAATCCGAACGACGTCGAGGATGTCGTCGGCGCAATCCACCGAGCGCTCTCGATGCCGTTGGACGAACAAGCCGCGCGAATCCGGGCAATGCAGGAACGGCTCCGCCGCTACGACGCTCGGACGTGGGCGACGCGGTTCCTCGAGCGCCTGGAGGACGCCGTCCGGATGTCCCAGGATCTCGCGGCGAAGGACCTTTCGGACCGGCATCGGAAGGAGATCCGGCAGGCATACCGGAAGGCAGGCCGACGTCTGTTGCTCCTCGACTATGACGGAACGCTCGTGTCCCTCTCGCCGCGTCGGGACACGGCACGCCCGGACGACCGCGCTGCGGGGATCCTGAAAGGACTTGGCGCCGATTCCGCGAACCACGTCGTGCTCGTGAGCGGTCGACGCCGACAAGAATTGGAGCAATGGTTCGGGGAGCTCCCGCTAACGCTCATCGCGGAACATGGCGCGTGGGTTCGCGATCGCGAGGACCGAGAGTGGAGGTCCACGATCCCGCTCGAGGAGAGCTGGAAGGGCCGGGTTCGCCCCGTCATGGAGCGATTCCTCGACCGTGTCCCCGGGTCTTCGCTCGAAGAGAAAGACTTCTCGATCGCGTGGCACTACCGCTCGGCGGATGTAGAATCCGGAACCCTCGCGGCAAAGGACCTCGTCGACATCCTGACCACGCTGACCGCAAACCTCGATCTTCAGGTCCTGCCGGGGAACAAGGTCGTCGAGATCCGCCGTGCCGGGGTAAACAAGGGCAGCCTCTTTGCGACGAAACTCTCTCGAGAGTCGTGGGACTTCATCCTCGCGATCGGCGACGATTGGACGGATGAGGCGCTGTTCGCTTCGCTCCCTCCGAATGCGTTTTCCATCCGGGTTGGCATCGCGGCGTCCTCGGCCCGGCTCAACGCGGAGGGCGTGGCACCAATCCTCGATCTGCTCGAGTCCCTTCTTGCGACCATCCGCTGATAGTTCACGGCAAGACCATAGAGGGATCGACTGGCGTTTGTTCGCGTCGGACTCGGGGCGCCGCCGACTGCCAGGACTCGCCTCTTCGACTGACACCCGAAAATCGAAACGAAGTCTCTTTGTACAGGGGCATCGGTCGGTGCGGCCCGGATGGTTTCCGCCCCGCCGGCCCCGCCCCCGTTTCGCGTCTCGCAGCGTTTCCGGTACCGCGAGTTGCTCGGGCTCGTCGCGGTGCAATCGTTCGGGAACCAGATGACCGGCAGTTTCTGGATTATCTACTTGGTGAGCCGACCGCAACCGCTCGACTTCCGTGTCGCCACGCTCCTCTGGGTCATCGCCTTTCTCACCGCGGCGCTCGGGGTCCTCCTGATGGCGCGTGGACGCCGCATTGCCGCGAGGACGAGCATGACGGTCGGCCTCGGCACGATGGCCGCCGGTCACTTCGCTTTCGCATTTCTCCCGGCGAACTGGGTCGTACTGGTCGGCGGGCTCGCCTTCGGCGTTTACCTGCCGTTGTTCTGGCTCCCCATGAACTCCCTACTCGTCCGGGAAACGAGTCCCGCGAACCGTGCGGGCCGGTTGGCGGGCGTCACCGCGACCTTCATGACGGTCGCGGTCGTCGCGCCGGTCCTCGGCGGGTATCTTGCCGACACCGTCGGCTTTCCGTTCCTCTTCTCTCTCGGCGGCCTGATCCTCGCCGTCAATCTCATTCGCGCCCGGCGACTCGTGCGGCGCGAAGAGTCCTTCTCGTACGTCATCGACCTGCGGCGGATGGGCTCGCGCACGGCCCTCGCGTTCGCCGGGCAAGGAGGCGTCGACGGATTGCTCTCGGTCGCGACGCCGCTGGGTTCGTTCCTTCTGACGAGGGATTCGTTCGCCTTAGGTCTCCTATTTGCTCTGTTCTCGCTCGCGGCAGGCATCGCCGCGGTGGTGCTCGGTCGCGTATCGGACCGGGTGAAGGTCCGGAGTCCGTTCCTGCTCCTGGGACCGGCCCTGTCGATCCCGGCTTGCCTGCTCGCATTCTTTTCACGGAATCTCGAATCGTTCGCGTTCGCAATCGGCTGGCTCTCGATGACCTCGGTGGTCGCGCCGTCGTTCATCTACACGATTCTCGTGGACCGCATGGAGGACTCGATCCCCGCGGTCACCGCGACGCGCGAGTTCATCTTGAACACGAGCCGGACGCTCGCCTTGTTTGCCGGGTTGATCGTGCTCGCGTCCGGGGGCGATGTCTACGCGCTGTACTTGCTCGTCGGCGGCGTGATCCTGCTCGAAGCCCTCGCGAAGTAAGTCGCTACAGGGGCCGCAGGGGAGCTTTCGGCACGATCACCAAGTGGATCTCAGCGCCGAGTTCAGGCTCCTGGACGGGTCCGCTCCCTGCGTCGGGCGCGGCGTGCCGTTTCCAATCGCCGCGGCGATACCGCTCGCGCTTCGCGAACAGTTGAACCATCGCGTCGATCCCGACCAGATCCTCGTTCATGCCGGACCACCATTGGAGGCGGTCTCCGTATCGCTCCTCGATATCCGCCAGGAAGTCCCTCAGGCTCGTCGACAGTCGATTTCGGATGGGTCCCGATCCGATTGCCGCGACGTAGACATGTTCGGAGCGCTCCAGGGCGACCGTCTTGTTTCCGATTTCGAATTGCCGGAGCCCTCCGATTTCCTCCTGGAACACGTCTTGCGCGAACGACATGATGGCCGTCAGCATGCCGGCGAGGATATCTTCGTCACCGTGCGAATCGCGGCGGCTCGTCGTGTGCGCAATCAGGAGGCCTTCGCCATTGATGAGGAAGAGGTCTTCCATTCGGAATGCGTGCTTCGCGGACCGGCGGAGGGCCAGGAACCCAGCCGCTCCGAAGGCCCCCACGACCAATGCGAACGCAGGCCAGATGATTAGGTCCCGTGGCGAGGAAGGAGGGATGACGATGGCGGGCAGGTCGACCGTTACGTTCGCGGTTCCTGTAATGGTTCCGTGCGTCGCCGTCACCAATCCCGTCCCCCGCTGGGCCGGCGCCTGGAGCGTCGCGGAGGTGTCGTTGGCCGAGACGATCTGTCCGATGGTGGAGGACCAGTTTGTGCCGGTGAGAGGAACCGGATTGCCATCCGTGTCCCAGCCGCCCGCCGTGAACACGGCCGTCTGGCCAACCAGGACGGAAGCGGTCGTCGGCGTCACCGCGATCCGTGCGAGCGTGCCCGGGATGACCAACCCAACGTTGTCGATCCAAGCCGTCATGGAGGGCTCTTCCCATCCCGTCCGATTGAGCTGAAGCGAAAAGACGAGGAGGAACGATCCGGTCGCCTGCAACGCGACGTCCCCGCTCACGTCCACATCGACGGTTCGCGTGCCCGCCACGGGAGTTCCCGACCACTCGACCCGATTGCCGATGGCCACGGCCAGGGTCGCGTCGACGTTCGACGACGCGGTCGCCTGCAAATCGAAGACCAGGCGAAGGGAGTTCGGACTTCCCCCGGTGGGGATCGCCTTCGTGAACGTCTGGGCAACGTGGGCGCTTTCCGCAAAGGTCGTCGAATTGAACAACACGATGTCGTCAATGTAGACCGTGCCCGTCGCGGCTCCCGTGCTGGCGAACGCGATCTCGACGGAGCTGACTCGAGTCAGGTCGAGGGGCGGCCCCAGGTCCATCGGGTAGCGGTACCATCCCCCCACGAGGGAGAAGAGGCCCCATGTGTTCTGTCCGTTCTCGTCCTGGACGTACACCCACGCCCACAAGGTGCCCGGCGTCGCTTTGTTCATCCAGATCGCTAGGCGGTCGTACCCGGACCAATTCCACGGTAAGGGATCGTCGCGAATTGCACCCGCTCGCTGGTTGTTGCTGACAACCGCGATATCGTCTCGCATCGATCCGTTCCCTTCCGTCCGGATCGCGGTCTCCTGGGAGAGATTGCTGGATACCTGCCCGTTCGACACCGAGCTGGTCCACGGATTCGCTCCGAAGACGTCGTCCATCGAATCGAACCGGAGGACCGGCGTCGTGTGGCCGAGCCGCGCCCGAGCCTGTGGGTCGCGGGATGCGGTAACGGCCCCGGTCGTCCCGTTCGTGTAGATCCAGGGCCCGGGGATCGCGTCGAACGTACCGTCTGCGATTAGGTTCGTCGCGTTTCGGACGACCTGGGGAGCGGAGTTCGCGCCCACGGCTCCGACGAGGGGCCTGGTCTCGGCCGACGCTCGATTCGCGGCGGGGTTCAATACGCCCGTCATCTTGAGGACGGTCGAGCCGAGCGGCGCGACGACAAACGGCACGAGGACGGCCGCGGCGAGGACGAGGAAGAGGGCTGCCGCGGGGTACTTCCTGGTGTTCACGGTCGGGTGCCTCGGAGGCCTCTCGACGAGGCCAGCCTCCCCAGGCCGAACGCGTCCCCCTCCCCCGCGGTCCGGGGGTCTCCATTCGCTCGTGGTGAAGGGGCTTAAACGTATCGGCCTCATTCCTACGGTTGCCAGATTCCGGCTGCCTCGGGTGGTCCGGGCGTTCCCTCAGGACGTGCTCAGGGGCGCGCTCACGGCCGTTTGACGCCGCGGCATTTTCATCTCGGGGGTCTCCGATGTCCCGCGCGATGGGTCTCACAACTGATATCCGAGGGACGAAGCAGCTCCACCTGTCACCGAGCGACCTGACGGAACTGATTGTCAGCCTGGGTGGGGTGAAATTTTGGATCGTCTCCGTGGCGCCGCTCTACATCGGATGGGTGCTCGCGCACGCCCCGGCCCAACGGCATCTGTTCATCGATGACCTCCGCGTCGTGTTGGGCATCATCGTCGTCGGTCCGCTCCTCGGGACCTTTACGCTCCTTCTGAACGTGTATCATGACATGGGGACGACGGACCGCATCAATCCGCGGAAGAAATACGTCCAGGTGGTCGAGGAGCTGGTCGGGGAGGGCCTGATGGAGCGGGATACGCTCCTGCTCGCCTCGTTCGGTTTCGCCGCGATGGGCCTGGTCCTCGCCGCGTACATCTCCGGGAGTCTCGTGGGGTACAATCCTGCAGAAGCCGGCGGCGGGTTCACGTCTCTCGTCGGGAAGCAAGGCTTCCTCGTCCTGACGATTCTGATCATCGCGCTCTCCTTCGCCTACTCCGTCCCGGGGATCCACTGGAAAGGGGTCGCCGGACTGGACCTACTGACGAACATGGTCGGGTTCGGAGTCCTGTGTCCCCTCGCGGGATGGGTCCTGATCCGTCCGATCGAAACGGCACCGTGGTGGTTCATCGGGACGATGGCCCTGTTCCTCGGCGCGCTCTACGCACCGACGACCGCCTCGGATTACGCGGCGGACCGCGCGTTCGGCATCCGGACGATGGCGGTCCGCTTGGGCGTGAATCGCACGCTCCTGATCGGCTTCGTCCTCCAGGTGCTCTCGGTCGCGCTCCTGTTGTTGGGCTGGTCCGCGCGGTTGTTCCCGTTCAACGGAACGGCATACAACTCGATGGCGGACTTGTGGCCGTTCCTCGCGTTGCAGATCCTGTTCTACGCCGTCTTCATTCGACGGGCGACTGTCGGTCGCATCTGGGCGCTCCTGTTGCTCCTCTCGATCCTTCAAGCGCTCGGGGTGATCCTCATGTTATGGCGTTTCGTCGGCGAACAGACGTGGTCCCCTTGAGCTCGAGGGGATTTGGCGACACCCTACGGGGTCTGGAGGCGGACGATATGTACCTAAGGTTCAAGCGCGCGCGGGAGGTAGCGAATTCCGACCTGGCTGTCCGGAGGGATCGCGACGCCGGATGAGAAATCTTGGGAGAAGGGTGAGGGGTGGACCCGACGGGATTGGGTGAAGCTCGGCCTTGCGGTGGGCGGGTCGGCCGCCGTTGGAACCGTCGCGGCTGGCTTGGCGAGCACGCTGTTGCAGACTTCTCCCGCTCGGCCGGTTGATGCGACGCTGTTCTACACCCGGTTCAGCACGCCTCAGTGGTGGAACACTCTCGAAGGCAAGCCAATCAATGTGACCGACTTCGCGGAATGGCAAGGAGCCACCGGCGTCTGGGGCGGTGCGTTCGTGGACGGGAAATGGATTGCCGGGACCGGATATCCCGTCCTCGTGATTCGGGTGAAGCGCGACGACTCCGTGTTCTCCGCCCCGACCGACGTGCCCGTGCCGTCCGGTTTCGACCTCTACTACGACGATCCGGCCCGGGACATCCGCCTCGTGGTTGTCTACGATCGGTGCGCGCACCTCTGCTGCTATCCCGGATGGCAGGTCGTGCAAAATCCGCCGCCCGCACGCGACTATACGTCGCCCGCCCCGACATATCAGGTGTTCGGCCTCGACCCGATTTACTGCATCTGCCATGGTTCCCAATATGACCCGATGCTCCTCGTCAAGAACATCAATGAGAGAAACGGCGTCGAATTCGTTGGACCGTCGCGGGTGCACGGCCCCGCAGGGCGCGCGATTCCCGTGTTCGCGGTGCGCGCCGTCGACGATGTTCTCCACGCGGCAATGGTCGATCCTCGCTGGTACGAATATTGTTGACCACCGCACGCCTACTAACGCATCAGCGAGACGGCCGTGTCGAAAGACTCATATAGCCCGCTCCGGTATCTGTTGGAAGACTCGGAAAAGGCGACGAAACTATTCGAGTCACCGTCGCCCGAGTCCGTGGTGGCCGCCTTCGGCGAAGGCCCCGATT
>Ga0209761_1001539_pt1 | contig 14977 bp, 13 predicted proteins | sample GraSoi013_1_40cm_4_FD_185818 | JGI IMG/M metagenome (GOLD analysis project Ga0209761, IMG submission 185818) | Grasslands soil microbial communities from the Angelo Coastal Reserve, California, USA - Sample 09_25_2013_1_40cm (SPAdes) (version 2) | ecosystem: Environmental > Terrestrial > Soil >...
CCCTGCTGGACTTTGTACAGGTCCGTGAGCGAGAGGGCGAGTCCTGCGGCCAGAACGAGGACGGCAATCGAGAACGCTCTATTTCGCATCGCGTTGCCACACCTCGATCCGCTCGGCCTCGGCTCCCTTCTTCACCATGACGTGGACTTTCTCTCCCCCGCGGACGTCCGGGATGTGCACCGGAATCTGGGCGCCGCCATCGAGTGTGATGTACGGGGACCCGTCCGGACCCATCTGCACCGTGGCCTCCGCGAACAGGACCATCTTCATGAAATCCTGGATGAACGGATCGGGGTGCTTCATCATCGTCTCGGGGGAACCGGAGGCGACCACCCGGCCGTCGTTCAACACGATCATGCGCCGCGCGAACATGAACGCCTCTTCCTGATCGTGGGTGATGAACAACGTCGTCACTTTCTGCCGCCGGATGATCGATCGGACTTCTTGCACGACTTGGGTGCGCATCGTCGCGTCGAGCGAGCCGAACGCCTCGTCCAAGAGGAGAATCCTGGGACCCACGCACAACGCGCGGGCGAGGGCGACCCGCTGCCTCTCGCCACCCGAGAGCTCCCGCGGGAATCGATTCTCTTTTCCCTGCAGGTGAACGAGGTCGAGCATCTCCGAGATCCGGGCATGCGCGATGTCGGCCGGGACCTTCCGCGCCCGCAATCCGTACCCGATGTTGTCCGCCACGGAGAGGTGGGGAAAGAGCGCAAAGCTCTGGTAGACGACCCCGATTCCGCGACGCTCCGTCGGCAGCTGGCCGACCTCCTGGCCGTCGATGAAGATCTCTCCCGCCTCGGGCGTCAGTTCACCGAGGATGCACCGGAAGAGCGTTGTCTTTCCGCCGCCCGACGGACCCAAAATCGCGGCCAACTCGCCGTCCTGAAGTCCGAAGGTCACATCCTTCAGAACCGCATGGCCGTCGATCGACTTGCTGAGCCCTCGGACCTCGAGGGTGGGCATGCCAACGGCCCGAAGGGGGTGGGGGTAGAAATACGTGCGGAATTCGGCCTGAGAATGCCGTGCCTGGATATCCTGTTTTCAGGGAGCGGCGAGCCGCGCGGGCAGGTCATGGTTTTTGAACCCGCGGGCGCTTGCCCTCCCGCAACGCATGACGTATTCGCAGGCCCAAGCCGCGCGACTCCGCAAGGCGCTTGCAGGTCGCAAAGAGATCACCGAGAAGGAAATGTTCGGCGGGATCGCCTTCCTCCTCGGCGGCAACATGTGCGTCGGCATTCACGGCGACGATCTCATTGTGCGGATCGAGCCCTCGACGACCGAGGCGATGTTGAGAGAACCGGGCGCGAAACCGTTCGACCTGGCTGGGGCCCGTGCCATGGCAGGCTGGCTCCTCGTGGCGCCGGCGGGATACCGGACGGAGGCCACACTCCATACTTGGGTTGCACGCGGGGTCGGATTCGCCTCGTCCCTGCCGAAGAAACGACCGGGCCGTAAGCGGTAATCTGGGCAACTGAATCCCCTGCGATTCGGATAGATAGTATGGTTTACAAGGTGGGACCATCATATACCCATATATCTATAAATATTGAATATGGGATATAGCTTCCGTATGACGGATCCCATACTGTCGGAGCTCAGGGATGCATTGCTGACTCGGGCTCCGTTGGACGCCCTCTCACCCGCGGTTTGGCGACGCACCGGGGCGCTCAACACCTGGGGAACGAATGCGATCGAAGGGAACACGCTCACGCGCAAAGATGTCGAACGCGTCCTCCTGGAAGGACGGAGCGTGTCGAATCGACCGCTTCCGGATGTCCTGGAGACAATCCAGCATGAGCACGCCTTCGAGAGCCTCCTCCGGCGACGTCCCGATCCCGTCCGCCTCTCCACGGTCCTCGACCTCCACGAGACGGTATTCCGAGGCATCAAGCCGGATGCGGGCCAGTGGAGGCGGTTGAACGTCCGGATCGCGGGGGTCCGGCACGTTCCTCCTCGGATGGAGAAAGTCGTCGGCCTCATGACCGACTGGGAGGAGAGTTACGCGAGGCAGGACACGGAAGGCGTCGGGGTCTTCGCGCTCGGAGCGCGCATGCACTTTGAGTTCGAGTCGATCCATCCGTTCAGCGATGGGAACGGCCGCGTCGGTCGCCTCCTCCTGAATCTCCACTTCCTGAAACACAATTGGCCGCCAGTCCACATCTTGCCGCCGGATCGGTCTCGTTACCTTCGGTCTCTCAACGCAGGCCACGCGGGAGACCTCACGGGTCTCGAGGCATTCCTCACCTCCGCGATGGGGCGCTCCTTGCTCGACCTGCTCGACCAAGTCGGGACCGCCGAGGACGAGCTCAAGGCGTTGAGGAAGATTGCCGCGCGGGGCCCGTACTCCGCCAAGTACCTCGGTCTTCGGGCGGCCCAAGACAGACTACCGGCAATCAAGGTCGCGGGAGACTGGAAGACGAGCCCCCGCGCGCTCCGCCTCTATCGTCAGCAGGTGGGCCGTTCATGAAGCCCTCCGATGACCGACCCTGCGTCCGGACTGGGGAATCACCGGCGATCGCCGGCCCAAGAGTGATGCCCTCGGCCGCTATGTCGGGAAGCACGTGGGCTAGCGAGACAGACGCGAAAGCGCCCGATCGGCATGGAACGGTTGCCTCCGCAGGGGAGAGTGAGGTCGCATGACGACACAGCTGAGCTTCGCGACTCGCTCCGAAGGGCCCCTTCAGGAAGTCACGGAACGACGTCCGGGCCTCGCGATCGATGCGTATCCTCTGGGCCGACTCCTGCTCCTCCGCTGCTTTGGAGGGGTGGACGGCATTGATGTGGCAGCCGAGATCAACGGTCCCGGCGGCAAGGTCCTCCATGCGACGCGGACCGGGGACGAGGTCACCCTGTTGCTCGACGGCTCCGGTCGGGAGGAGGAAATCATCGCGTCGCTCGCGGATCAGAGCGCGCACCTCATCCCTCCAATTCGTTGGCAGCGGGGCGAAGCGCGGGTGACCTTGGTCCTAGAGGACGGGGCCGACCCGCAAGCCCTGCTCGATCAGTTCCCGGGCGCCCGGCTCGTTTCGAAGCGCCGCCCCAGCCCGAGGCGCGGAGACCGGGTCGCGTATTCGTCCCCTCTCTTCTTGCCCAAACTCACCGAGAAGCAGGCGCGGGCTCTCCTCGCGGCGTACGCAGCCGGCTATTACGAGTTCCCGCGGAAAGCGACGACGGAACAGGTCAGCCTTTCTCTCGGCATCGCTCGGAGCACTTTCGAACAGCACCTGAACCGGGCGGAGCATCATGTCGTTCGGGCGATGCTCCCGATGGTCCGTGTGCGTTCCGGCAGGGAAGACGGCGAAGCGTTGGAGGTCTACTCGAAGTTCAGTCGTGAACTCGGGCTGTACGTCCAGCTCGAGGTCCTGGGGGATCGCGTCGCCGCGGTGAGGCTGGCTCGCAAGGCTCCGACGGAGACCGCAGGATCGGACCACCCATATCTGGCCCGAATCCTCGAACATGTCCACACGGGGAACGGGGATCTGCGGGACATTCCGGTCGCCCTCGAGGTCGCGCCTTTCGAAAGGGAGGTCCTCGACTACCTACGGACGATTCCTCCGGGCGAGACGATCACGTATGGGGAGATCGCACGCCGCCTGGGTCGACCGGGAGCGAGCCGCGCGGTCGGGACCGCCTGCGCGCGGAACCCGGCGGTCATCGTCATCCCGTGCCACCGGGTGGTCCCGAAGTCCGGCGGGCTCGGGAACTACTCCTCCGAAGGCGGCCCCGAGACGAAGCGGAAGCTCCTCGAACGGGAGGGGGCAAGTTTGGCCCTCGCGATGAGGACGCAATCCACAGGGCGCAATCGGAACGACGGGCCGAGAAAAGCGGTCCCGCCTCGCCCGTGATCCCGCCTCGCCGACTAATGCGGGGTTGTCAACCCTCATTACGGGGGACGGAGGTAACGGCAGATCATGCACAAAGAAGCAATCCAGACCGATCTCCCCGCGATCGGACTACCGTTCTCCTGGGGCGTGAAGTTCGGAGACCTCGTCTTCGTCGCGGGGCAAGGACCCCTGGGCGCCGATGGCAAAGTCATCGAGGGGGACATCCGGTTCCAGACTCGGAAGACACTGGAAAACTTTCGAAAGGTCGTCGAAGCCGCGGGCTCAGGCCTCGACCAGGTCCTCTCGACGACCGTGTATCTGAAGGACCTCGAGGACTTTCGCGGGATGAACGAAGTGTACTCGGAATCCTTCACCGCAGAACCCCGACCGGCTCGGGCGACGGTCCGTGCGGATCTGCTCCTCGGCATGAAGGTCGAGATCCAAGGCATCGCCTACATTCCGGAAGGCGAAAGGCTTCAATCCCCGCGGCGCATCCGGACGTCGATGGTCAAGAAGAAGAAATCGAAGAAGGCCGCGAAGAAGAAAGCCTATTACGCCGGCCGCAAAGAAAAGAAGGCGAAGAAGTAGGCTGCGGCTAGAGTCGCGGGACCGTCCGAGGGTCGTCGTAGCGGAACTTCGACACATCACCGCGAGGGAGCGGGATGACGATCCGAGAGACCATCCCGTGAAGGGAATACGGGAGGCGGATGAGCCGCATCTCGCCGGAGGTGACCCATTCGTCGATCGCATATCGTTGCGCGAACTGCGTGGCGATTCGGGTTCGCTCCTTCCGCGACAAGCGAAAGGCGTCGTCGTCGAAGACGTGGACATGGAATCCGCGGCCGGAGTAGACGACCTTTAGCCGGGTCCATTGTTCGGAGAGCTCGTCGTACAACGCGACCGCCTGACGACGGACCTCTTCGAACTCCCAATCGCAGAACGACAGGCCCTGATGGCGGCGCATCTTCGCCTCGATGTCTCCGTGGATCGGGCAGTCCAGGTTCTCCGGATCCAAGTCGAATGCGAGCTCTTGTCCCCGGAACAGGGGACTCCGCCAGGCGCGCGCATAGTCGAGGCGAGCCTTCCGGGCCGCATCCAAGGATGTGTACAGATTCCGATCGTAGTAGAGGCCTTCCGGCAGGTACTTCACGAGATAGGGACGAAGGTCCTCCACGTCGCGGGCCTCGTCGACGGTCAGGGGAACGTTCTTCAGGTGCCGGAAGCGCCGGGGATAAATTCCGGAATGCCGTCCGAGGATGAGAGCGTACACCCGCTCGCCGTTGGGACGCGCCATCCACTTCGCCGCGGAGCGGAAGTCCATCAATTCGCGGTAGAACCTCCGACGATCCGCGAGAGACGCGGGGCCGAGATCGTCCGGGAGTTCATAGTTCGGACGAACCACGGCGGGGAATCACGGCTCGCGGGTAAAGCCTCCCCCAAATGGGCGGGATGTCGGAATCGTCACGGCAGGTCTTCGGGATTCCACGCCACGTGCGAGCTCTCATCGAGCGAGTCGAGGCGCTCCATGTCCTCTCGCTTCAACTCGAAGTCGAAGACGGCCGCGTTCTCTCGAATGCGGTCCGGGCGTATCGACTTCGGAATGACGACGAGCCCATGCTGTAAGCTCCATCGAATCAGGACCTGAGCCGGCGTCCGCGCGTACTTTGCAGCGACCTGCGTGAGGATGGGATGGTTGAGTCGATGTCCGCGCGTGAGGGGACTGTACGCCTCCAGCTGAATTCGATTTTTCACGCAGAACTCGAGCAGGTCCTTCTGGTACAGGAAGGGATGGAATTCGACTTGGTTCACGGCGGGTGGAATCGGTGTTGCCGGGAGCAACTCTTCGAGGTGGCGAATCGTGTAGTTACTGACGCCGACCGAGCGGGCGAGCCCCTCATCGTGGATCTTGAGCAACGCCTTCCACGATTCGTGTCGCAGGCCCGGTACCGGCCAGTGGATGAGGTACAAGTCGACATAGTCAAGGCCGAGTTCGTGGCGACTCTTCTCGAACGCCCGCAACGCCGACTCGTATCCATGGTCGTTGTTCCAGAGCTTTGTCGTGACGAAGACCTCTTCCCGTGGGATCCCGCTTTCCCGGACCGCAACTCCGAGATCGCGTTCGTTCCCGTACAGTTTCGCGGTATCGAACAGGCGATATCCGATCTGGAGGGCGACCGCGACCGCGTTCCGGGTCGCCTTCCCGGAGCCGGCCTGCCACATACCGAGGCCCAAGACCGGAATCTGGTTCCCGTCGTTCAGCGTAACGCGAGATCCGAGGGTCAGGCTCATCCCCGCACCGACGTCGCGCGCGCTACTTCAACCTTGACCGCGGACGACTTCACGACTTCGGAATGTCTTTCTTCGGGTCGACGAACGGCTTCTTCACCACCGTGGCGCCGCGCGTCCCTTTCGTCGCCGACACGCGCAGCCTCGTGCCGATCTTCGAGTGATCGATCCCTAGGAGCGCATAGCCGATATTCTTCTCGAGCCGCGGCGAGTACGTCAACGAGGTGACGTGGCCGACCTTCCGGCCGTCCGCGTGGACGTCCCAATAGTCCGGGATCCAGGCTCCGAGCGGCGAGCCCTCGACCTCGATCCCGACGAGCTTCCGCTTCACGCCTTCCCCCTTGATTCGGCCGAGCGCCGCTTTGCCGAGATAATCCGATTTCTTGTCTTCGTCCACGGTCCACCCGAGCCCGACCTCATAGGGGTTGTTGTCGAGCATGATGTCCGAGCTGTAGTTCAGGATGCCCGCCTCGATCCGACGAATCTCTGACGGGGCGATGGGCCGGATGTCGTACTTCGCCCCCGCGGCCATGACCGCATCCCAGAGTTTCTCGCCGAACTTCGAATCGCGCAAGTACAGCTCGTAGCCGCGTTCTGCGCTCCAGCCCGTCCGCGTGATGACGAGCGGGATTCCGTCGAGCTCCGTTTCCCGCAGGTGATAGTATTCGAGGTCGAGGATATCCTCTCCAAAGAGCGCCGCCATGACGTCCTTCGACTTCGGGCCTTGCAACTGGAGGGGCGACACATCGGGCTCCCGCACGACGACATCGAGGCCCGCATTGACCGCGACCCCCTTGCACCAGAAGATCACGTCCCAGTCCGACAACGAGAGCCAGAAATGGTTCTCCCCGAGACGAAGGAGGACCGGGTCGTTGATGATCCCGCCTTCGGGCGTCGTCAGGAGCACGTACTTGCACTCGCCGACCGCACATTTCTGCATGTCCCGCGGCGTGAGCATCTGCATGAACTCGAATCCATCCGGTCCGTCGATCTCGACTTGTCGCTCCACGCCGACGTCCCACAAGGTCACATGGTTGACGAGATGCCAGTACTCGTCGACGGGGTCGGTGTAGAGGCCCGGCATGAGCATGTGGTTGTAGAGGTCGTACGCCCGAACGCCATGTTTGGCGGCCCGATGGAAGTACGGCGATTTCTGGATCCATGCCGTCTCCCGGAATCCCGGGAGAATCGGACCCGCGTAGTCGTTCGTCGCTTCCGTCAGGACACCGTCGCGCGTGTGGCCGGGTATCATACCACCCCCTGATTTGGGACGGGGAAGCTGGGAGCCTAGATGAGCGTTTTGGCGATGGCGGAAAATCGCTCGCGGCAATTCGTGACTCGGTGAACGTCACGACTTCGGAACTTCCTTTTTCGGATCGATGAACGGTCTCTTGACGACGATCGCTTTCCGCGAACCGGCCGGCGTCACGATTTCGATTTCGGTACCCAGTTTCGAAAGAGGGGTCGGCACCCACGCGTATCCGATGTTCTTCTTCAGTCGCGGCGACATCGCGAGCGCCGTGAGAATTCCGATCTCATTCCCGTCCTTCCGAACGGGCCACGGATGCGGGAGCCAGGGCCTGACGACCTCCTCTCCGGGGACTTCCACGCCCACGAGTTTCCTCTTCGGTGCTTCCTTTTTGATTTTCTTCAGCGCGGTCCGGCCGATGAAGTCGTGTTTCTTCTCGAGGTTGACGAGCCAACCCATCCCTGCCTCGTACGGGTTGTATTCCAAGTTGATGTCGGAGGGATAGTTCAGGATGCCCGCCTCGATCCGACGGTACTCGGAGGGCCCCGTGGGCCGGAGGTTGAACGGTCTCCCGGCTTTCATCACTCGGTCCCACAGGTCCGTGCCGCGGCTCGCGTCGAGGAGATAGATCTCGTATCCGACTTCGGCGGACCAACCTGTCCTCGTGACAATCACAGGGATGCCATCGATGGTCGCTTCCAGAAAGTGATAATATTCGAGACCCGAGACCCGCGGGCCGACGAGCGCTCGCAGTACGTCCCTCGATTTCGGGCCTTGAATCTGCATCGGCGAGACGTCCGGCTCGCATAGTTCGACGTCGAAGTCCGAGTGGTACGAGACCCCTTTCGCCCAGAGGAGCACATCGCTGTCCGCCGTGGAGAGCCAGAACCGGTTCTTCGCGAGCCGCGTGAGGACCGGGTCGTTGACGAGCCCACCTTGCTCGTCCGTCAGGACGATGTACTTCGCTTGGCCGACCTTGCACGTGCGGAGGTCTCGGGGCGTCAGGTACTCCATGAACTCGTACCCGTCCGGGCCGCGGATCTCGACCTGGCGTTCGCATCCCACGTCCCAGACGGTCACGTGATTCACGAGGTGCCAGTACTCCTCGACCGGATCCGCGAAGTTGCTCGGGATGTACATCTTGTTGTACAGGTCGTACCCGTAGCAACCCGCGCGCTGCGCCGCATCGAAGAACGGCGATTTCCGGTACCAGGGGCCGAAGTACAGCGTCGTCTGTCCGCCTTCGATGACCATGAAGAAACGTCCTCTCCCGCCGTGAGAATGCGCCTGAATTATTTGACTTCCATCCCCTCGGGACACGCGAAGGGAGTCAAGGAGGACCGCCCTGCCGGAGCCGGTATCGCTGGATCTTTCCGGTGGCCGTCCTCGGAAGCGAGGGAACGAACTCGATCCACCAGGGCTTCTTGTACGGTGCGATGCGGTTCCGGACGAATTCCTTCAATTCTTCCGCGAGCTCCTTGGACGCATCTTTCGGATCCTTCAGGACGACGTATGCCTTTGGTTTCACAAGCTTTTCCGCGTCCTCTTGACCCACCACGGCGGCCTCGAGGACCGCTTCGTGCGCAATGAGCGTATTCTCCACCTCGACGGGCGAGACCCAGATGCCGCCAACTTTCAGCATATCGTCGCTTCGGCCGCAGTACCAGAAGTCGCCGTCCTCGTCCTGGTAGTACTTGTCCCCGGTCTGGATCCAGGGCCCGAAGAGCGTCTCTTTCGTCTTCTCGTGGCGATTCCAATAGTACGCCATCGTCGAGTCCCCCTTCACACGAAGACTCCCGATCTCCCCACGCCGCACCGGATTACCTTCCTCATCGACGATGATCGCCTCATATCCGGGGACCGGCGTGCCCGAGGATCCCGGCTTCACTTTCCCTGGGCGATTTGAGAGGAAAATATGGAGGATCTCCGTAGTCCCAATTCCGTCGAGAAGCTCGACACCGAATCGCTTGACCCAGCGCCGATACACGTCGGCGGGCAAGGCTTCGCCCGCAGAGACGCAGAGCCGCAACGAGGAGAGGTCGAATCGATCCTCCGCATCCGGCATCTGGAGCATGGACGCGTAAAGAGTGGGAACGCCAAAGAATAGGGTGGGCCGATATCGCTCAAGGACTTGGAACACAGCCTCCGCTGTGGGCCGCCCAGAATACAGGACCGCCTGAGCGCCGACGCGCATCGGGAAATACATGTTGTTGCCGAGACCATAGGCGAAAAACAACTTCGCCGCCGAGAAAGTCCGATCCCGCTCCGTGATGCCGAGCACATGCAACCCGTAGCTGTCCGAACACACGACCATGTCGTGATGGAGGTGGACTGCCCCTTTCGGGAATCCCGTCGAGCCAGACGAGTATAGCCAGAAGGCGACGTCGTCCTTGGAAGTGTCCGCGGGCTCGAGGCTCCGTGAGGCCTTCGACACCCATGACTCGAACTGAAGATGCGGACCCTTCGCCTCCCCCACAACAACCACGTGTTTCAAATGCTTCGCTTGAACGAGCGCCGGGCGCGCTTCGACGAGGAGGGGTTCGGAGACGATCGCGACCTTCGCGCGGCTGTCGTCTAGGAAAAAACGGTAGTCGGCCGCACGCATGAGGGTGTTCACGGGCACAGGCACCGCACCCAGCTTCATCGCGCCGAAGAAGGAGGCGACGAATTCGGAGCCATCGAGGAGAATCAGGAGGACACGGTCCTCCATCTGAACGCCGAGATCGAGGAGGGCATTGCCGACACGGTTCACGGATTCGAAGATTTCCCCATACGTGACGACGCGGTCCTCGTGGTAGAGGGCGAGTCGGCCTGCTCGGCCTTCCACGATCTGACGATCGACGAAGAAGGCCGCTGCATTGAACCGATCGGGAATCGAAGTGAGTGGCTCTCCCATGACCGCCCCGATCGCGAATGGGGAGCGGAGCCGCAAGAAGATTGCGGAGGCAGAAGCAAGAAGAAGTCATAGGGGCTTGCTGGCTTCAATGGTCGTATCCTACGGAAGCCAGAGCATGTCAGACCCCCTCCGCAGGGTGCTCGTGCGGCGACCGGACGCGTCATTCGGCGGTGCCGACCCGAAACGATGGGGCTACCAGGCGAAACCGAATCTTGCCGCGGCTCAGAGGGAGCACGACGGACTCGTCGACCTCCTGAAGCAATCCGGCGTCGAGGTCCGGTTTCACGAGGAGCCGCAACCGGGACGGGCGGATTCAATCTTCGTGCACGATCCCGCGATCGTCACCGACCGCGGGGCGCTCATCCTCCGGATGGGGAAAGAACTCCGCCGCGGAGAGGAGGCCGCCATGGCACAGGCCCTCGGGACGATCGGGATCCCGGTACTCGCAAGCCTACAAGGCGATGCGACCGCCGAAGGCGGCGATCTCCTTTGGGTGAACCACGACGTCCTCGCGGTGGGCCAAGGCTTCCGTACCAACGCCGAAGGAATGGCACAGATCCGCGAAGCCATGGGAATGATTGGGGTTGACGTGGAGGCAGTCCCGCTGCCGTACTTCCAAGGCCCCGCGGCGTGCCTGCATTTGATGTCTCTCATCAGCATCCTGGATGACGACCTCGCGGTGGTCTACCCGCGTCTGTTCCCCGTCCCGTTCTGGCAGTTCCTCCAAGGACACGGGTTCGAATTCGTCGAGGTCCCGGATGAAGAATTCGAGACGATGGCCCCGAACGTGCTGGCGGTCGCACCGCGCGACTGCATCATGCTCGAAGGGAACCCGGTCACCCAGCAGCGGCTTACGGAGGCCGGGTGCCACGTCCGGACCTACCGTGGGAACGAAATTTCTCTCAAAGCAGAAGGTGGCGCGACTTGCCTGACTCGGCCGATCCTCCGCTCACGATGAGAGATCGAACCAGACCGCTCGATCTCCTCGCGGACCCGATGGACTCTGCCTAAGATTTCGGGATCGATTTCTTGGGATCGACGAACGGTTTCTTGACGACCGTGGCTTCGCGCTCTCCGGCGGACGTCGCGACCGTGAGCGGCGTGCCGAGTTTCGCGAGACGGATCGGGACCCACGCGTACGCGATGTTCTTTTGGAGCCGCGGAGAGTATGTGAGGGCCGTCAAATGGCCGACCTTCTTGCCGTTCTTCTTCACGTCCCAGAACTCAGTGGCCCATGCATGAATCTGGGGGCCTTCGATCTCGACGCCCACGAGCTTTCGCTTCACGCCCTCCTTCTTGATCCTCGCGAGCGCCTTCTTCCCGACGAAGTCCGCCTTCTTGTTGAGATCCACGAGCCAGCCCAGGCCCACCTCGTACGGGTTGTTCTCGAGCGTCATGTCGGACCCGTAGTTCAGAATCCCCCCTTCGATCCGCCGAATCTCCGAGGGCGCAATGGGGCGGATGTCGTATTTCTTCCCAGCCTCCATGATCCGGTCCCAGAGTTCGACGCCCCGACGGCCGTCAGTCAGATAGATTTCGTAGCCAACTTCCGCCGTCCAACCGGTCCGCGTAATCACGACAGGAATTCCGTCGATCTTCTTGCTCATGAAGTAGTAGTATCCGAGGTCGAGGACCGCCGGGCCGACGAGATCCCTCAGCACGTTCTTCGAATCCGGTCCCTGGACCTGTAGCGGCGACACGTCCGGCTCAGAGATGTCCACGTCCATCCCTGAGTTCACGGCGAGTCCCTTCGCCCAGAGGAGCGTGTCCGAGTTGGCGAGGCTCAGCCAGAACCGGTTCTTCTCGAGGCGGATCAGCACGGGATCGTTGATGATCCCGCCGTTTTCCTCCGTGATGACCACATACTTTCCCTGGCCGACGTTGCATTTCGTCAGGTCCCTTGGCGTGATGAGCTCCGCGAACTTCGCGCCGTCCTTCCCACTGATCTCGACCTGGCGTTCGACGCTTACGTCCCAGAGGGTCACGTGATTGATCAGATGCCAATACTCCTCGAACGGATCCGTGTAGAGCCCCGGGAGGTACATGTGATTGTAGATGTCGTACGCCTTCGCGCCCGCACGCTGCGTGGCCTCGAAGAACGGAGACTTCCGATACCACGGTCCGAAGAACAGGGTGCTCTGGCCTTCGTTATGCGGGATGTCATCCCCTCCGGAGAATTGGGCCGGCAACGCGCATCGTTTATTTGAGGAATTCCTCAAGCGGCGGGATCAGCTCGCGGGGAAACGGATTCCGAGCAAACGCATCTCGTGTTGCAGCGTTTCGCGCAGGCCGTCCTCGAGCGGCCTCGGGTCGAATCCGAGTTCGCGGCGGGCCTTTTCGTTGTTCCCGAGATAGGTCACGCCGGCGACATCTCGGAGCCGCTCGGATCGCGACAGGGCGGCGATTGCGTGGAGGAGACGGGGCGAGGCGTGGAACCGGGGCGCTGGGATTCCGGTGATCCGCTCTGCCACGTCGAACGCCTCGATCAGCGTATGGGGCGGACCCGCGATGATGAAGGTCCCGCCGGCCCGGCCTCGTTCCATCGCGAGGATGTGAGCTCGCGCCGTATCCTCGACGTGGGCCCAGCAATAGGCGGTCCGCTTCGGGATCGCGCGAAGCTTGCCCTGGAGGTACCGCACAAATGTGGGCCGGATTTCGCTCGTGTCGCCTGGACCGTAGTTGACGCCCGGCTGGACGATGACAAGCGGGAGCCCGGCACGGATCATGGGTTCCGCGATCTCGTAATGAGCAATCCACTTCGTCCGGTCATACTCCGTCAGCCACGGGCCATCGTGTCGGTACCTCTCGTCGACCCGCTGACCGTGCGTGTCCGAAAACACCGCGAGCGTGCTCGTGTAGACCCCTTTCGGGACCCGGAGTTCCTTCATCGCGCTCAACACATTGCGAGTGCCCACCACGTTGATCCGCTCTCCCTCCGGCCGGTCTTTCGAGCCGATCTTGTACCAGCCCGCGATGTGGAACACCCCATCAACGCCCTCCATCGGGCCGCGCAAGGAATCCAGATTCGTGATGTCTCCGCGGCGGACATCGACGCCGATCGACACTAGGTTGCGCGCGCTCTCCGGATTGCGTGCGAGCGCCACGACCTCATGGCCTGCATCGACCAACTGGCGCGTGACGCGACCGCCAATGAAGCCGGTGGCGCCCGTCACGAAGTACTTCGCCATCACCGCCTCTCGCTCCGGAAACGAAGCGGCTCGGGCTAGATAACGCTGCCCACCGCGGGACACTCGACGCGCGGCGGAGTTCAACCTTGTTTAAGGTTAACCGCATCGGATCTGTCACGCTCCGAACGCATCAACCTTCATAGGGTACGAGGGTCTCACCACGCGCCGGGGATATTCCATGGGGGAAACCCTCACCTACAAACTGATTCGTTCCCATCTCGCCGAAGGCGCGATGCATCCGGGCGAAGAGATCGCGATCCGGATGAACCAAGCGCTTCTCCAGGACGCGACCGGCACGTTGGCGTGGCTCGAATTCGAACAGATGGGCCAAGATCGCGTTGCGATTCGGCAGGCCACGCAATATGTGGACCACAACATCCTCCAGACAGGATATGAGAATGCGGACGACCACCGGTTCCTCCGGAGCGTCTGCCAGCGGTACGGCGCCTTGTTCTCGGGACCCGGCAACGGGATTAGCCACTGGGCGCACATGGAGCGCTTCGATATGCCGGGGGAGACGATGCTGGGCTGCGACTCTCACACGCCCCACGCGGGCGCCTGCGGCATGCTCGCCATCGGGGCGGGCGGCTTCGAGGTCGCGAGCGTGATGGCCGGCGAACCGTACCGGCTCACAATGCCCGATGTCGTGAACATCAAGCTCACGGGGAAGTTCAAACCCTGGGTGAGCGCGAAAGACGTTATCCTGGAACTGCTGCACCGCTTCGACGTGAAATGGGCGAAGAACAAAGTCCTCGAGTACACGGGTCCCGCGCTGAAGGAGCTGACCGTCCCCTCCCGTGGAACGATCGCGAACATGGGCACGGAGCTTGGCGCGACCGCCTCCGTGTTCCCGGCGGATGGGATGACGAAGCAGTTCCTGACCGCCCAGGCCCGGGGAAAGGATTTCAAGCCGCTCGCCGCGGACAACGCCGCGGAGTACAACGACACGGTGGACATGGACCTGGGAACGATCGAGCCGCTGATCGCATGTCCGTCGAGTCCGGACAACGTGAAGGCCGTGAGCGAAGTCGCAGGAACCGAGGTCGCCCAGGTGGCCGTGGGAAGCAGCGTGAACTCGTCGTTCCGAGATCTGAGCCTCGTCGCGCACGCGCTCGACGGGAAACACGTCGCCTCCGGGATTTCGATGGCGGTGTCGCCGGGTTCGCGACAGACTCTGCTCCTGATGCTGATGAGCGGTCTCATGACGAAACTCATCAAGGCGGGGGTGCGGGAACTCGAGGTGGCGTGTGGCCCGTGCATCGGGATGGGGTTCGCGCCGCCGACGAAAGGCCCGTCGGTCCGGACGTTCAACCGCAACTTCGAGGGACGGAGCGGGACCGCAGACGACCTCGTGTATCTGTGCAGCCCCGAGACCGCCGCGGCCACCGCGGTGCGCGGCGTGATCACGGATCCGCGGGAGCTGGGCAAGTTTCCGAGTGTGAAAGAGCCTGCGAAATATCCGGTCGACACGTCGGGCTTCGAGTGGCCTCCGAAAGACCGCGCTTCCGTCCAAATCATCCGCGGGCCGAAC